>Ga0335073_10015030_pt1 | contig 10831 bp, 7 predicted proteins | sample Lox_Sample_22_FD_207093 | JGI IMG/M metagenome (GOLD analysis project Ga0335073, IMG submission 207093) | Soil microbial communities from Loxahatchee National Wildlife Refuge, Florida, United States - Lox_Sample_2.2 | ecosystem: Environmental > Terrestrial > Soil > Wetlands | place: USA: Florida...
ATTTGGGTTGCGACTGACAGCCAATTGCCACAACAGAACCAACACCAGGATGAATACGAGCGGACGAAGCTGGGTTGAGAGGCTGGTTGACCTCGATTTCTTATCGTTGTCCATCGCGGTCATGGTGAAAGCACTCTTTGGGGCGATTCTCGCACAACGGAGAAGGCCGTCTTGCACTTTAGACAACTGTCGATCCAGATGTCATCCTTCTTAAGGTTGAGGTTCACCTCCACCGTTGTATCGGAGGATCAGGGCCAATCTACCATGCCGGGTTGGATTCAATCTCCAAACGGTGGGCAAGCGGAAGCGAACACTTGCCCCTGACGGCAGCGTTTCGAAAAGTCTCCTCCCGAAGGTTGAGACAAATACCCACCGCAGGGTGGTTGACCGTCGGCCTTGATTCATCGATCCTTGCGCCAACAATGTACTTATTTGAAAAGGAACGCGTCTCCATCCGTATACGTGCCAGATGCCTGTGAAAGCTGAGCATTTTCGACCAAAAAGAATCTTCTACTAGCAAAAGTTAAGAGATCAATTGCCGATAAGTTCGGCAACCACTTTGGAGGTAGGTGTGCGTCGTTCTATTTTTTGTTTGCTTTTGTTGTCAAGCACAGCCAGCTTATGGGGCCAGGCACAGCAATCGACACCCAGCCATCCCCTGAAATTCTTTGTCTCCGAACGGGTACGTGGCCTCGGTTGGCAGTGGTTTAAGGCCCCTCCCGATAACATCTACGGTTACGGAGAGTCACTGTTACGTTTTGGGCTTTCACAGAGCGTAGCCCGCTGGGATTGGAGACTGGAGGTCACGCAAGCCTCAATCCTTGACGCTCCGAATACCGCAGTCAGCTCCGTCACGGCGCAAGGGCAGTTGGGATTGGGAGGCACGTACTACGCCAGCAATGGCAACAACTCTTACCCCGCCGCTGCCTTCCTCAAGCAGGCATACGCGCGCTACGGGTTCGGAGACGACAAGAACATCCGCGTCGGACGCTTTGAGTTTTTCGAGGGCCTGGAAACCAAGCCGAAGAACGCGACCCTTGCCTGGCTGCAACCCAACCGGGTCGCGCAAAGGCTGGTGGGCAACTTTGGCTTTAGCAATGCACAGCGAAGCTTCGATGGCATTGATGCTCACTATGGGCAGGGCACCTGGGATTTAACCGCGATGGCCGGGCGATCCGACCAGGGCGTCTTCAACATGAACGGCAATCCGGAACTGAATGTGGATATGCAGTACCTTGCCTACACCAAGTCGGACTGGAAGGATCACCTCCTATGGCGGGTGTTCGCGATCGGCTATCACGACGGCCGCACCGGAATCACGAAAACCGACAATCGGCCGCTGGCGGTCCGCCAGACGGATCACAAGAATATCCGGATCGGCACCTACGCCGCGGATTTCCTTACCGCTATTCCAGCCGGACCGGGACAATTCGATTTCGTCGGTTGGGGAGCGCTGCAAAACGGACAATGGGGACTCCAGGATCACCGCGGAGGTGCAGCTGACATAGAGGGCGGATATCAACTTCTGCACGTACCCAGTACACCGTGGTTACGCGGCGGTTGGTGGCGCAGCAGCGGAGACAATAATCCCTCGGACAACAAGCATGGGACGTTTTCTGAGTTGCTGCCGACTCCGCGCGTCTATGCCCGGTACCCCTACTTCAACCTGATGGACCTGAAGGACGAGTTCGTGCAGGTCATAGACCGTCCCAGGAAGCAGTGGGAAGTGCGCAGCGATCTGTACTGGCTGCAGCTTACTTCAGGCAAAGACCTCTGGTACCAGGGCGGCGGACCGTTCGACAATAAAGTCTTCGGATTCACCGGACGGCCCAGCGGGGGTCTTACCTCGTTCAGCAGTTCCTGGGATTTCAGTTCCGACTGGCACGCCAAGCCTTATCTGGATGTCAACGGATTCTACTCGTATGTTTGGGGCAAGAGCGTTGCCGGGAGCGTCTATCCGCAGGACCGCAAGGCCCAGCTTGCTTATGTTGAGTTGATTTTCCACTGGGACACACCGCTGAAGCACTGAGCGTTGCAATTCGGCCGGTCGGTGATTGCGCTATCCTTAACCGGAGCGAAGAATAGCGGTCGAGGAAGCGGATGCAGCAGCAGTATATCGAGCGCGTAGTGGATCTCAGCGAGCCAGAAGCAAACCGGCTCTATCACCTTCCGGTCGAAGAAGCCAAAGAGATTCTTTTGCACGGAACTGCGGAGGCGGTGGGCCGCATCACGGGTTCGTTTGCGCTGGTTGCACGCGAAGGCAAAACGGTGAAGCTGGCACGGTCGCTGGATCGGCCGCTACGCTACTTCCTGGCCAAGCGCCAGGAAGGTCCGGTGCTGATTGTCGCGGCACGTATCGATACGATTTACAGCTGGCTGAAGTCCGAGGGACTCGAAGGGCAATTCCATCCCAGCTATACGCGCATGGTTCCGGCACACCATGTCGTCGAACTGCAGCTCATCGGTTGTCCCGATCCGGATCCTGTCTATACCCGTTTCTTCACTCCTCCGCAGGGCGGGTTGACCACGGATCTCGATGAAATCGGCAGGACCTATATTGGTGCGCTGGCGCAGGAGTTGGCGCAGTGGCTTCCCCGGATACCCGTCCGTGAGCCCATTGGGGTTTGCTTTTCCGGCGGCATTGACAGCGGCAGCGTATTTCTTACCACCTACCACGTCATGCGCAAGTTGGGGATGAACCCTTCGCGGTTGAAAGCCTTTGTCCTCGATGTGGGCGATGGCCCTGACGTGACGCAGGCCAGGGCGTTTCTCGAAGCACTTGGGTTGGGACTCTTCCTGGAGCCGGTGGCGGCTGAGGCTGCGTCCCTCGATGTAGATGAGACGATCCGGGTGATCGAAGACTATAAGGCGCTGGACGTGGAATCAGCGACCATGGCAATGGCTTTATGCCGGGGACTGCGCCAGCAATATCCGGAGTGGCGGTATCTGGTCGATGGCGATGGTGGCGACGAAAACCTCAAGGACTATCCTATCGAGCAAAACCCGGAGCTCACGATTCGCAGTGTGATTCATAACCCGATGCTCTACCAGGAAGGATGGGGAGTAGGGAAAATCAAGCACTCCCTGACCTACAGCGGAGGACTTAGCCGATCGTACAGCAGAACCTATGCTCCTGCCCGCCATTTCGGTTTTTATGGCTTCAGCCCTTATACGCAACCATCGTTGATTGCCGTGGCGGAAGGGATTCCGTTCATTGCCCTCACGAATTATGACATTGAGCGGCTCTACCAGCTCAAGGGCGATATTGTGTCTCGCGGCGTGAAGGCTGTGACCGGATTCGATATGCCAGTATTTCCGAAGCGGCGCTTCCAACATGGAGCCGTTTCCGAGAGGACGCTTCATCATCGGCTCCCCTTCCGCGAGGCCGAATACCGGCGGAAGTTCCTATCCTTGTATTCATGAGCACGGATGTGGACGCCTGGGTCCTGAGCCGCCGTCCGGTCCGCGAGCAACTTGATCCTTATCTACCGTATGCGTACTTTGTCGAGGAAGAACGCGCCCCGAACGGAGAGGTGGTTCCTGCTGCAACTGTATTGATCACGAACAGGGAATGCCCGTTTCGCTGCGTGATGTGCGACCTTTGGCGCAACACGCTCACGGAGACGGTTCCCGCAGGCGCGATCCCGAAACAGATTGACCATGCGCTGAGTCTGCTCCCGCCGGCGCGCCACCTCAAGCTCTATAACAGCGGCAGCTTCTTTGACTCCAAGGCAATTCCGCCTCAAGATTACGGCGAGATCGCACAGCGCGGCAATCAGTTCGAGCGGCTGATCATCGAAAATCATCCTGCGCTGGTTGGGGATACTTGCCTTCGCTTTCGCGAGCTCCTGCGCGGACAACTCGAGGTGGCGATGGGCCTGGAGACCGCGCATCCCGAAGTCCTTGCCCGGTTGAACAAGCGTATGACCTTGCAGCAGTTCTCGCGTGCCGCAAAGTTTCTGTGTAGCCATGGTATCGATCTCAGGGTGTTCATCCTGGTGCAGCCGCCGTATATGCCCGCGAGCGAGGCCCTAAAGTGGGCTGAACGTTCCCTGGATTTCGCGATGGAGTGTGGCGCAACCGTCGCAGTGCTGATTCCAACACGCTCCGGAAACGGCGCGATGGACGAACTGGAAGCGAGGGGAGAATTTGCGGTTCCTGCTTTGCGGACTTTGGAAGCGGCAATGGAGTATGGCCTGAGGCTCAAGGCCGGCAGGGTATTTGCTGACCTCTGGGGACTGAAAGTGTCTTGCGAGAGCTGTCATCCGCAGCGCGCGGCCCGGCTACATCAAATGAATTTGCGGCAGTTGCTATTGGAGAGAATTCCCTGTTCCCGGTGCAACGGTGCAAGTTGACCTGGTGATCGTCGGGGCTGGATTTGGCGGCAGCCTGATGGCGATGATCGCCCGCCGGCTTGGTCTTTCTGTCGTCCTGCTGGAGCAGGGACGCCATCCTCGTGTGGTCATTGGAGAATCCGCCACTCCGCTGAGCAATTTGTTGTTGGAGAAGCTCAGCATGACGTATGATCTGCCCCGTATTGCTCCGCTGGCGAAATGGGGCAGCTGGAGGCGGACGTATCCACACATCGCGTGCGGGCTGAAGCGAGGCTTCACGTTCTTCCATGAAAACGGCGGCCAGTTGCTGGTGGCAGCAAGCCCGCACGATGAAATCGCGGACACCCATTGGTATCGAGCGGATGTGGATCTGTTTTTTGTGATCGAGGCGCAGAGACTGGGAGTCCACTATCGCGATTGCGCGCGGATCGAGACGCTACAAATTGCAGAAGACAGTGTGAACATTCATGGGGCTGCGAGCGACGGACCATTCCGATTTGAAGCGCGATTGCTGATTGACGCTACCGGACCTCGAGGATTTTTATACCGGATTCTGCAACTGGAGGAAGCTCCGCTGCCGGGGCTGCCCGCTACCCAAGCGCTCTATAGCCACTTTACCGGGGTCGCGCGCACAGAAGATTGCGACGATGCGAATCCCTATCCCGTCGACGACGCCGCCGTGCACCACGTTTTTCCCGGTGGATGGGTCTGGGTGCTGCGGTTCAGCAACGGCATCACCAGCGCTGGAGTTGCGGCCACCCAAGATGCCGCCGGAGAATTCCGGCTAAGCGAGGGGGAGGCCGCCTGGGAGAGGGTTTTGGATCGATTACCGAAGCTGCGAGCGCAGTTCGTGCAGGCGGTAGCCTGCCAGCCTTTTCGATACATGCCGGCCGTCAGCTTTCGCAGCCGCAAGATCGCGGGGCAGAGATGGGCAATGTTGCCGTCGGCGGCGGGTTTTGTCGATCCGTTGCTCTCGACCGGGTTTCCTCTTACGCTACTGGGAATTGAGAGAATGGCACAGGTGCTCAATCATGGTTACACACTTGAGCGATACGCGGACGAGACCGAACAGGATCTGCTTGCTGCCAATCGATTGATTAGCGCGTTGTACTCAACCATGGGCAACTTCGACGCCTTTACGGCGGTGACGCTGATATATTTCGCGGCTGTCAGTTTTTCCGAAACAGCTCAGAGACTGGGCAAGACGGAGTTGGCTTCAGGTTTTCTTCTGCGTGAGCGTCCAGAATTTTGGCCGGCGGTGAATCCCCTGTTGAGGAAAGCATCGGAATTTGGGGATACGCGGGCGTTCCTTGAGGAAGTCTTGCGTGTGATTGAGCCTTTCAATATCGGCCGCTTTGGCGACCCCGCATATTGCAACCGTTACCCGGTTCGCGCTGCGGATCTCATGGCTGCCAGGGGAAAGCTGACAGCGAGCGAGGAAGAGATAGTCGCAATGCTGGCCAGGACCGGATTTGCGGAGAGGCGTACGGAAGGCTAGCAGCCGGGAGGGGAACTGCAGACCCCTCGACTTCGACGGGGTGACAAAGGAGAGGCCTATGGCTTGCATTCAGAGCGGTGGGGAAAATGAACGATCTATTCCTCGCTCAAACTCCCGAAACCAAACTCAACCAACACCGAATCCCTGCCCTTTGTCATCCCGAGCGGAGCCGCGGGCTCTGCAGTTCCTCTCCCTACCACCGGCCGCTACTTCCTCTGGAAGGCGATTGCGTGGGCGGAAACAATTCCCTTGCCTTCCTGAATGGTGATGGATTCATCGGGCGCGATGTTTTCGATAGTGTCCTTGTGGCCACTCGGCCATGCGACCGTCAGCTGCATTTTCCTGCCCGGGACGGGCTTGCCCAAGCCGAAGGTGACAGGCAATTCGCTCTGCGACAGGTAACCGGAACCGGTCTTCACCATACGTAACAAGCGCAGATTTCTATCGACTTGCAAGGCCAGTTTGGCCCCGATGCCGTCGCGGTTGGAACGTGTCCCTATCAGCCTGACGCGTAGCATGTCGTTCTGATTGCCATTCTCATTGCGGAGGAGGCGCGCCGGGCCGTTGGTTTCGGTAATGACAAGGTCCAGATCGCCGTCGTTGTCGAAGTCGCCGTAAGCGGCTCCACGCCCGACAATTGGCTTCTCCAGCGCAGGACCCAGCTGTGTGGACACGTTGTCAAACATGCCTTTGCCACGATTATGAAACATCAGCGTTGGCTCCGCATACTTCAGATGCGGCTGCGTGACGCTGATATCGTCGGCCACGTGGCCGTTCACGGCGAGTATGTCCAACAAGCCGTCAAGATCGTAATCGAAGAAGAACGTGCTGAAAGTCAGCGATTGTAACGTCCAACGGTCAATTCCCGTCGTGTCCGCCGCGGAAGTATACAAGCCTGATCCATCGCTGCGATAAAGGGCCATGCCCTCATTGGTGAAGTCTCCGATCACCAGTCCGGGGTGGCCGGAGTTGTCATAGTCGCCGTTGTCGACGCCCATGCCGGCACGGGTGGCGCCGGCATCGCTGTAGGCCACACCCGCCTGCACAGCAACGTCAGTGAAGGTGCCGTTATGGTTGTTTCGGTAAAGCTTGTTGGGCTGGGTGTCGTTGGTTACCAGAAGATCGATCCAGCCATCATCGTCGTAGTCGAGCAGGGCTATCCCGAGTGACTTGCTGGTGGGATCGTACAGGCCGGCATGCTGCGTGACATCCTCGAAAGTCCCGTCGCCGCGGTTGTGATAGAGCCGCGCGCTCTCTCCCTTGTAGACCTGGGGAGTGCAGTAGGACTTGTTCCTGGTGTCCAGCGAGCAAAATTGATCTTTGGCGGGAGACCAATCCACGTAATGGGCGACGAAAAGGTCAAGCTTGCCATCGTTATCGTAGTCAAACCACACGGCGCCACTCGAAAAACCGGAGCCCCCAACCTTTGCCCGAGCCGTCACATCCGCAAAGCGCCCATTGCCCAGATTCCGGAAAAGGTGATTCGAACCGACGGCCGTGATGTAGATGTCTTCCTTACCATCGTTGTCGTAATCGCCAACCGTGCAGCCCATGCCGTACATCTCGACAGCCAGGCCCGCTTCACGGGTACGGTCGGTAAAGGTTCCGTTCCCATTGTTGTGGTAAAGAGCCGGATAGCTCCTGGAAGAACCATGACCGGGCCAATCCATGGAATTGACAAACAGGATATCCTGCCATCCGTCGTTGTCATAGTCCAGCACGCACACGCCGCTGCCCATCGTTTCGGGAAGATACTTCTTACCAAAAGCACCGTTATGGTGGCGAAAGGAGATACCGGAAGCTGCGGTTGCATCAACAAAGCGGATAGGACCGGAAGGCCGTTGCGCCGATGCGACAGCAGTGAAGACTAGGAACAAAAGAGCGAAAAGGCGTTCAGGCATGCGCGACCAGAACCCGAGTACGGCGCGCATCCATCCACATCTCCAGGAGCATGGCTGTGGGCCCAACGAGAAAGAGAGCATAGAAGGGCGCATAGACCGCCTGGTGAAGGCGGAACAGCATCTCCACTGCCGCTACAGCAAATGCCACCAGGCACTGCCCGGTTTTCGACCGCACCGTGGTCCGGGGGTCGGTAATCATGAAAAAGATAAACAGCTGATACATCGGCCCGGTGATGGGGGAAATCTCCGACCGCCATGGGTCGCCTGTGATCCAGCTGCGCAGCAAAGCAAAAAAGAGAAAAGAAGCTACGTAGGTAGCGCAAATATGGAAGCGCCGCACACGCCAGATGATCGCCGAACCCAATGTCCAAATGACGACCATGGGCAGGACGAAGTTGCCCCACTGGATGCTCAGGCCCGCGACGGTGCCGGAGGCGAGTACAAACATGATCACAATGCCAAAATTAGACGGGTTCCAGATGTGCCGATCGTGGACGCGAAGCACATATTTGGACATGATCGAGATCAGAGCACAGAGGGCGTAAGGCCAGAACGCCGGTGAACGCACCAGGATGCCGACGCTGATACCGGTGATGTAGGCGCTGGTGATATTGGGCCACTTGCCAAAACAAATGCGGGAAAGTATGACCTCGGCGAGGATAGCGGTCACGATCGCCAGGAGCGTTCGAGTGTAACTTTCCAGAATGCCATAGGAGAGCTGGCCCACCAGCAAAATGATGGAGATGAAGATGGGAGAGAGATAGCGGTTGGATGGACTGAAGAATTGCTTCCACAGCGCCTCTGGCTCGGCAGGTTGCGCAGCGCTAACGCTTTGACTCATTCAGCCTCCGTGACATTGTAGAGCTTTCCGGCTGCCAGATTCTCCATCGTTTGCACTTTGCCCGAAGGCCAGCGGATTACTGCTTTCTCGATCTGCGGATTCTTCCCCAATCCGAAATGCAGCCGGCGATCGTTCTCCGCGGCAAAGCCGCTTCCTCCTGAGACCTCCTGCACCTGGTGCTGGCCGTTCCAATACAGCGTGACCTGCGCTCCGATGGCACTGCGGTTGCTCTTTGTTCCGGCCAGCGAAAATTCGATCCATTGGTTCCCAGGACTCACGGTGTTTTTGTAGAGCAGCAGGGGACCGCGCTGGTTTGCGACCACCACGTCGAGGACTCCGCGATTCCACAGATCCGCCAACGCTACAGAACGCCCGTCGTAGATGTCGGTTGCGCCAACAGCCTGGGCTACATCTATAAATCTGCCCGCGCCGTCGTTCAGCCAGACCTTCTTTTGCTGGTAGCCCGATAAGCTGCGGCCGTTAAAGGCCGGCCAGTCTGCCGCATCGGCGATGATTTTGCTGTTGCCGCCCGCAACCCGGGAAAAATCGTACCAATAGCTGCGGTTGCGGCTGAGCGAGATATATCCGTTGGTCAGATACAGGTCCAGGTAGCCATCGTTATTTAAATCGCCGAATTGCGCACCGAAGCTCCACCCTCCGAGTTCCACGCCCATGTCGCGAGCCAGGTTCTCATATTTGAGGCTCGACTCTCCGTCACGAGGCACCCAGAGATTGTTGCCCTGAATCAACACTCCATCCTGCGAGATATTGGACACGTAAATGGCATACTTGCCCTGGTTCAGGATGTCTCCGTAGGCAACATTCATGCCGCTCTTGGGCGCAAAGCCTACGCCGGTTGCCGCGCCCGCCTCGTGAAAATGGCCGCCGTCGTTGAGGAACAGCTCGGAGACTCCGTAATCGTTGGCAACAAAGAGGTCCGGGTAGCCAGTGCCGCGCAGATCTGCAGCAGAGGCGGCCAGGGCCCAGCGGGTACTGTTGATCCCAACCTTCTCGCTGACCTCCTCAAACCTGCCATTTCCCAGGTTATGAAACAAGTATTTTCGGCCGCCGTTTTTGGCGTACTCAAAACTCTCCGGCATCATGCGCGTCGTCTTCAAATGCCAGAGATCGAGATTTTCGGGGTAGTAGCCACCGACGAACAGGTCGAGCAATCCGTCGCAGTCATAGTCCAACCAGACGGCGGTATTGGCGTTGATCCATGGGGGCAAGCCGGCCGTATCGGTCACGCGGGTAAAGCCGTGGCCATGATCGTTGTGAAAGAGCTCCGGCTTTCCCCACTTGATCAAAAAAAGATCTTCGTAACCGTCGTTGTCATAGTCGCCCCAAACCGCTCCCATGGAAACGCCGGTCCCCGATTGATTCACATCAGCCACGCCCATCTGCGCGGCAACATCCTGAAAAGTACCGTCGTGGAGGTTGCGATAGAGGTGATTCTGAGTACCGGTCGCGCTATTGGTCACATAGATGTCGGGCCATCCGTCCCGGTCGAAGTCAACGATGGAGACAGAGGCGCCCATGGACGCGACCTCGGGCATGATGCCGTCCAGCTTTGCATCCAGCGTCGGAGCCTGATGGGTGAAGTGAATCCCGGACTGTTGCGAGACTTCCTGCAAGTGAAATCCGTATCGCGCCAGGGCCTGAGCCTCATCCAACTTTGCCTGAGCTTCTTCGCGGCGCGCAGAAACCTGCTTGATCACCAAAGGAGTTGCCAGCAAACCAAAGAAGATGATCGCCAGGATGATTCTGGTAGTACGGCTTGCCTTCATGGTCTTGCGAAGCTCCTCAGTGCCTCATCCATCGGCTCGGGAATAACATAGCGCGTCTGGTAGTTTTGCCAATCCTGCGGGTGCTGACGGTAGACCCATTCGTTTTCCAGCAGACCAGGCGGCCGGTTGTAGGCGGTTCTGGCATGGTAGGGCAACGGCTGCACGGTCCGTGAGTCGGTGGTGTTGTAGTCTCCATCTTTGATCCACCCGTCGCCGGCGATGACATAATCGCGAACCCAACCATCAGGGGGCGGCGGTTGCTGAGGGAAGCGCAACGTAATCTCATCGCCGGCGTTCATGATCACGTACCGGTCATCGATGGCGGCCAGTAATTCCCGGACATTGCCATAGCGGGTGTAGTAACCCTCAAGATCGCGCCAGATCTGTTTGCTGCTTGCGATGCGATTGTAATCGGGGATTTCGGGTGAGGAAGCATTGGCCTGATTAACCACCGAATATCCGCGGTAGTG
>Ga0335073_10015031_pt1 | contig 10831 bp, 9 predicted proteins | sample Lox_Sample_22_FD_207093 | JGI IMG/M metagenome (GOLD analysis project Ga0335073, IMG submission 207093) | Soil microbial communities from Loxahatchee National Wildlife Refuge, Florida, United States - Lox_Sample_2.2 | ecosystem: Environmental > Terrestrial > Soil > Wetlands | place: USA: Florida...
GGAAGTCGCCCGCAGCAACATCGATTTGGCCGATCAAACGCTCGTCCAGTCGCGCGACCGGTTCGCTGCAGGTGTTACCGACACGGTAGAGGTCGTGCAGTCGCAGGAGGCTGTTTCCAGCGCACATGAGCAATACATTTCCAGTTTGTACAACTACAACTTCGCAAAAATTTCCCTCATTCGCGCCTTGGGTGCAGGCGAGCGCGGCGTGAAGGAATATTTCCAAGGAAAATAAATGGCGCAAGAAAACTCATCTCCTGTGGTTCCTGAACCTGGAGCTCCAGCCACATCAGCGCCTCCGGCGGAGAGAAAATACGCACCTGAGGCGCGCCGCAAACGCCACAGGACTCTTCTGATCGTGGTCATCGGGCTGGTGCTGATCGTCGCCGGCGGGTTCTTGTGGCGCTACCTGACCAGCTATGAGTCGACAGACGACGCACAGGCCGATGTTCACCTCTATCCTGTCAGTGCTCGCATTTCGGGTTACGTCGTGCGAGTTAACGTGAATGACAACCAATGGGTGAAGAAGGGCGATGTTCTGGTTGAAATCGATCCCACGGATTACCAGGTCGCCCTCGCTCAGGCACAAGCAAACCTCACCAATGCCGAGGCCACCGCGCGGTCGCTGAATATCACGGTGCCCATCACATCGGTGAATACGGTCAGTCAGTTGCAGTTCACCGCCTCGGGCGTCGAGGATGCGACTGCCGCTGTGACCGCGGCTGAAAAGCAACTGACCGCCGCTCACGAACAGGTTGAAGCCGCCGAGGCAAACAACGTAAAAGCGCAAGACGATCTGCGGCGATACAAGCTGCTGGTCGACAAGCATGAAGTCTCGGCCCAGATTTACGACCAGGCGCTGGCGTCGGCCCGATCGAGCAGTGCCAATGTCGCGGCCGCGCAAGCCAGCGAATCTGCGGCACAGCAATTCGTTCAACAATCCCAGAGCCGGCTGACCCAAGCCGCTGCCAATCACGAGTACGCGCAGACCGGTCCACAGCAAGTGTCGTCCACGCGGGCTCGTGTGCAGGCTGCGATTGCAGACGTGCAAGAAAAACGGGCGCTGGTGCAGCAGGCGGAGTTGAATTTGCAATACACGAAGATCATCGCTCCAGTTGACGGCGAGGTGAATAAAACGGTCGTGGAAGGATTGAATGTCGAACCAGGTCAGCAACTACTCACCATTGTTCCACTCGATGAAGTCTGGGTTACCGCAAACTTCAAGGAAACGCAACTCAAACACATGCAGGTTGGACAGAAGGCGGACATCCACGTGGACTCAAGTGGCAGGACTTTGCATGGCCACGTGGACAGCATCGCGGGAGCGACCGGTCCGCTGTTCAGTCTGCTTCCGCCCGAAAATGCCACCGGAAACTACGTGAAAATTGTTCAGCGCGTTCCGGTCAAAATCGTTCTCGAACCTGGAGAGAACCGTGATCGAAGGCTTCGACCCGGCATGAACGTTGTGCCGGATGTGTATCTCCGATGACCACTGCTGCGCTCACACTCGATGAGGAAGTTTGGCAGCCGAGGTACAACCCTTGGCTGATTGCGGTCGTCGTCGCGCTCGCAGCTTTCATGGAAGTGCTCGACACCAGCATCGCAAATGTCGCGCTTCCCTACATAGCTGGAAATCTAGGCGCGAGCAACGATCAGAGTACTTGGGTCCTCACCTCGTATCTGGTGTCGAACGCAATTATCCTGCCTATGACCGGCTGGCTTGCGGGAGCGGTCGGTCGCAAGCGCTTTTTCATGAGCTGCCTCGCCGTATTCACGATCAGTTCCCTGCTCTGCGGATTCGCACCGAGTCTTGGTTTTCTTCTTCTCTTCCGTGTTCTGCAAGGCGCGGGCGGCGGCGGACTGCAGCCGATGGCGCAAGCGATTCTGGCCGACACTTTCCCTCCGGAAAAGCGGGGCCTTGCCTTCGCCTTGTATGGAATCACCGCAATCATGGCGCCGACAATCGGTCCGACTCTCGGCGGGTGGATCACCTTCAACTACTCGTGGCGATGGATTTTTTTCATCAATCTTCCAGTTGGCCTGATTACCTGGTTATTGGTACGGCGATTTGTCGAGGACCCGCCCTATCTGCGGCGGCTCAAGGGCGCTGGAGTGAAGTTAGATTATGTTGGCATCGCCCTTTTAACGGTTGGAATCGGCGCGTTGCAAATTCTGCTCGACAAGGGCCAGGAGGACGATTGGTTTGGATCGCATTTCATCACGACCCTGATTGTGATTGCCGCGACCTGTTTGATCTCTCTGGTCGTGTGGGAATGGTTCGCGAAGGCGCCGATCATCGACGTCAAGATGTTCAAGAATTTTAATTTTGCCAGCTCGAGCCTGATGATGTTTATGCTTGGCATCTTACTGTTTAGCAGCCTCGTGCTAATGCCGCAGTTCCTGCAGACGCTTCTCGGTTACACCTCAGAGCTCGCAGGACTGGCTCTTTCGGCGGGGGGACTGGTCTTGCTCATCGAAATGCCGATCATGGGTCAGCTCACGACCAAAGTTCAAGCGCGTCGCTTGATTGCGTTCGGCTGGCTCTCGCTATCGATCGCCATGTTCTATTCGACGCAAAGGATCGACCTGCAGATCAGTTTCAGTGCCGCTACCTGGCTGCGCATCGCCCAGGTCATAGGGCTTGGATTCCTGTTCGTGCCGATTACGCTCGTTGCCTACATCGGAATCGCACCTGAGAAAAACAATGCCGTGGCCGGCATCGTGAACTTCATGCGCAATATGGGCAGCAGCGTCGGGACGTCTCTGGTTACGACCTTGATTGCTCGCCGTTCGCAATTCCATCAGCTAAGGCTGGTGGAAAAAGCAAGAGTCGATAATCCGAATTTTGCCAATGCGGCAAAAGGGTTGATGCAGCATTTTATGAGTGCCGGAATCGGAAGGCATGAAGCGCTCGCGACCGCCTATGCGAGTATTTATGAATCCCTGCAAGCGCAGGCTGCCAGCTTGGCTTACATTGATACTTTTATGGTTCTTTCGGTCGCGTCTGCGATCATGTTCTTTCTCAGTTTTGTTCTGAAGAAAAACGATCCCGGCGGCGCTGCGGTCGTAGCGGAATAATTGTAAAAGCAAGCTTGAATGGCATGATCAAAATCATCACCATCGAACGCGAATACGGATCTGGCGGCGGCGAAATCGCTCAACTGGTGGCGAGCCGCCTCGGCTGGAAATTGTGGGACCAGCGGCTCACGGAAGAAATCGCGAGACTCGCGAATTGCCCCAAAGGCGTGGTCGAGGCCCGCGAGGAGCGAAATGATCCACTCTACTACCGGCTTTTCAAATCCTTCTTGCGGGGAAGTTACGAGGGAAGCATCAACGCGCCCAAACTCAACCTGGTCGACAGTGAAACAATCCTCAGAATCACCAGGCGCGTGGTTGAGCATGCCGCTGAGAAGGGCGAGTGCGTGATTGTGGGAAGAGGGTCTCAGCAGTTTCTCAAGAGCCGGCAAGATACTCTACGTGTGTTTCTCTATGCTCCGAGAGCAGAAAAAGTTCGGCGACTTTTGTCTCGCGGCAAGGCTGAAGCAGAAGCCGAAGATCTCGTCGACACCGTCGATCGTGAGCGCGCGGATTTCATTCAGAAATATTTCAACGTCGAGTGGCCGGATCGAGCCGTCTATCACACGATGATGAATACCGCGGTGGGCGATGACGCCATCGTGAACATGATTCTGAGCTTCGTGCAGGTTTACGATGCGCGGTCGGCCGTCTGAGATCTTACTTCGCAGTACTTCGACTCATAATCCTCATCCAACCACTCAAAGCGCCAAGGGTGATGAACAAGCCGGCGATCAGTTTCGTGGGCGCTGGCGCTTCTGAGCATTGGCGGGAATGATGGCAACCGCAGCTTCAGCCGTCAGCGGCAGGAAGGTAAACGACTGTTGCAGGTATAGCGTGACGACGGCGTCGGTGTGGCTCAAATAGCCGATGGAAACGTCCTGACCAATCTGCAGGTCGAAGTCGCCGCCACGGGTCGTCACCACAAAAGCCCCCCGGATGGCAGGCGCCCAGATGATTTTGTCGTCGACTAGTCGCTTGACGTGTTCGAACACCGGGTATCCCTGATCGCTGGTTTCGGTCAGCGCGGTGTAAACGTTGGCATCCAGAAGCACCGAGTAAGGGCCGTTGACGCCAGCCAGGCGCAGGGCGCTCAACGCTTGTGCAATGGCGTTCGGATATTCGCGAACAGAATCCGGCAGCGTGATCACAGGATTGCTGGTGCTCTGGCGGATTCCTACGATGCCCGCCGCGGCATAGCCTTCGAATATGGCGCCATCCTCGGCATAAGCGAGTTTGCGCGCGGCCTCCTTCGTGGGCTGCCAGTCTGAGTCGTTTGCGCCGCGTTCGACGTCGTCGATCGCCTGCCGTTGCAGGTCGAACGGAACCCGGAATTCGACTAATGCCTTTACTTCACGTTGTCGCGCGACAATGCCGTCTTCCGGCGCTGCAATCTTCGCCAGGTGTCCAGTGCCGACTGCAGACAGGGCCGTGCCGGCAGGCCCGTGCACGTCGACCACGCGTCGTCCAGCAATATGGCGCTTAAACGTGCGCGATGTTTCCTCCTCGATCTGTGCCCAGGCGGCGTCGGAAACAGGGGCAAGCTCGCGATGCAGATTATTCATTTGGGACTTCTCCTTTCAAGGACCCGATTCCCAGTGAACCATCGTTCCCACGCGCGGGAAGAGAAGATTCCATCGCGGACTCGGCAGAGTTCGCAGGCTGCTCTCCAGCTGCGTTTTCCAGAAACGTCAGAGAAGGTGCGAAGAACAAGTTTCCGGTAACGGCTCGACTGAAATCGAGCAGCCGATCGTAATTGCCCGGCGGACGACCAATGAACATGTTCTCAAGCATCTGCTCGATCGTTTTCGGAGAGCGACTGTAGCCGATGAAGTACGTGCCGAATTCTCCCCCAGTGGCTCGGCCGAAGGGCATGTTGTCACGCAAGATCTTGATCTCCTCTCCATCTTCGACAATGGTGGTCAGCGCGTTATGGGCGGACGTCGGCTTAACGGAATCGTCCAATTCGATGTCGGACAGCTTCGTGCGTCCGATGATGCGCTCCTGCGCCTCTGTCGACAATGTGTTCCACGCGGCGAGGTCATGAAGATATTTCTGCACGATGACATAGCTCCCGCCCACGAATGGAGGGTCCTCGTCAGCGACGAGTACCGCGTCAATGGCTGCCTGCCCCGTGGGATTTTCCGTTCCATCCACGAACCCGATGAGATCGCGGTCATCGAAGTAGCGGAATCCATGCACTTCGTCGGCCGGCGAAACGGCGTCTCCAATGCGCGCCATAATTTGCGTCGCGAGCTCGAAACAGAGATCGAAACGCTTGGCACGGATATGAAACAGCAGGTCGCCGGGCGTAGCGACGGCATGTCGATTGCCCGCACGGATCTCCCGGAAAGGATGTAGTTCCGCCGGTCGCGGTGGTCCGAAGATTCGATCCCAAGCCTCGGACCCGAAAGCCAAAACACAGGACAATCCCGCTTCGATGTCACGAAATCCGACCGCGCGCAACAGAGCAGGCAAGTCTCCACAGAATGATCGTAGGGTTGTGCGAGTATCGGGACCCGGCTTGACCGTGACTACGAGGAAAATCGCGGCGCGAGCCAACGGTGTGGCTACCGGCTGTGCGATGCCCCGCGCCACTTCAGATGCGACGGGCGCGTTCATCTGATCGGACGCCATCGGATGTCATCCTTGCGACACCCGCCAGAACGCCGTTCTTTCGGGCCGCTCGCATACAAACTCTCGGAGGGCAAGCTTAACATCGGCCAATCGGAAGTGTCCATGTCCCCCGCCTCCATGACGCCTATTCGGTTCGCTTAACGATAAGCACAGTTTTATCGTCGATTAACGCCTCATCATCGTTCGCTCGCAGACGGTCATCTTGCTTGACGGCGTAATCGAGCAAGGCATTGCAAATGTCTCGAGCCGGCTCTCTGTAGTGGTCGCGCAACACCTGCTCAAGACCGTTGCGCGTTTCTTCGTCGCTGCCGTCGTAAACTCCATCGGTATAGAGAACCAGAATATCTCCCGGGCTCATCAGTGTGATCTCGGCGAGATCGGACGAGTTGAACTCTCTCTGCCGCAAGCGCAAGGAATAATATTTCTTCCGGTCCGGGTGATCTGCGGGAAGTTGCAAGCCGAGCGCGAGGAATTGCACTACGCGTGCCTGGCATACCTGTACCAGCTTGGAGTATTCCGCTGAGAACACCAGCGGTGGAGGATGCCCGAAATTCACAAAGCGAAAACTGCCGCCAGGCCGAACTTCCCCGTAAAGCATGGTCGCGATTTCGCGAGCATCTTCTTTTTCACTCATTCCCAGGGCGTTGCGGGCGGTCACAGATTGCGCCAATCGTAAATTGAGGTTTTCGAAGAGCTCGGGAGTTGTTTTTCCGTATCGATCCAATTCGGTGAGCATCAGGGCGTGGAACGTGTCGTGAACGGTGGATGCGATCTTCGCTGAGATGATTCCGTGCCCTTGCGCGTCCACGACCAGAATACCGGCCGTCGAATAAAGGTAGTGCAAGTCTTCCGCGACTCGCAGCTGCTCGGAGCTTTTTGCGAACCGGTACTCGATTTCCATCTCTGATTCGTAGCCCGGAGTTGTTTTCAGCCATTGCACGTGATCGTCAACGGAGTTTCGCAGTAGCGCTCCCGGAGGAAGGGGCTGGAGGAATTCCTTTGCCAGTCGCTGAGCGTGTTGAATGCGTGCCTCGATGTCATAACGCTGCTGAAAATTGATGTACTCGAAAAGATCTCCACCCACGGTTCCCGCGGGAATCGAATTTCCAAACATCTCGATACCCGGAATGCGCGGAATCGCACCTTCCACCGGCATAAGCCGTTCACGCAAATATTGATCGATACTCGCGACCGGGCGCGTTTTCGGCATAAGAGAATTTAGCACTGATGGACTCCGAGCTCCCAAGATATCCATTGGGCGTTATCATGAAATACAAACGATTCCGGGCTTGCTGCGCCGATCGCCCACCGCAAATGCTGCCTCGACTTGGGCCGCAGCCACTTGCTTCCGTCGATCAATGCCACGATACTCTTCACAGGCTGCATCCCTACCGATCACCCGCTCACGTGGATGGCGGGCTGCTCCCGTGAATGGCGCATGAAGACAACGTCCACCAACTCGGACGCGGAACGCTTCCAGAGTGGCGCGGACAAGTACGCCGCCTACCTGGAGACGCCCGAGGGCCGGTTGCGCGTCGACCTTGCCTTTGCCAACCTGCGGGACTTTCTGCCTGAGGCGCAACGGCCTTTGCACGCTCTGGATGTTGGATGCGGTACCGGAGCTGTTGGATTGCGTTTGGCACAAGTCGGCTTTCACGTGACCCTGCTGGATGCCTCTCAACAAATGCTGGATTTCGCAAACCGCGCCGCCTGCGCTACAAAAGTCTCGGAGAGAATTGTGCTCACGCGGGGCGAGGCGGCCGAATTGGGGGATTTATTTGAGGTCGAGTCCTTTGATGTAATTCTTTGTCACAATATTCTGGAGTTTGTTGATGACCCCTGCACTGTATTGAGCAATGCGGCATCGCTCTTGCGAGAACCAACGAGCGTAATCTCGGTCTTAGTTCGTAACCAGCCAGGCGAAGTGTTGAAAGCCGCGCTATTAAACGGCGACTTGGCTGCAGCTGAGCGGAATCTGACGGCTGAGTGGGGAGATGAGTCGCTGTACGGGGGCCGGGTGCGGCTATTTACAGCTGATAGCCTGAAAACCATGCTGGAAGCGGCGTCACTATCGGTAGCGGCCATGCGTGGAGTGCGGGTCGTGGCGGATTACCTGCCGCAGCCGATTTCTCGCAATGACGACTATGAACGGATTTTTGAACTGGAACGCAAGCTGGGCAGGCGTCCCGAATTTGCCGCAGTCTCACGTTATATCCATTTCCTTGCTTATCGCTCGGGTTCAGGCATAAAGGGCCGCGTATGAGTAACCGCGTTGAATCCTTACCTTCCGGCTCTAGCCTGCCTGCTCTGGGCGGCGGTATTTCGCTCGGACTCGGGCTTACCAACGAGTGCAATCTCGCCTGCGCATTCTGCTATCGCGATCCGACCCGTGCAGATCGGCTTTCCCTTGATCAAGTAAAAGCGGTGATCGAACGCCTGCCCGTGCGCTCAGTGAATCTCGGCACGGGTGAGAACGGCATGCATCCCGACTTCCGGGCGATATTGACCTATCTGCGAGCAAAGCCGATCCAACTCACCATCACTTCTAACGGTCACAGCGTTGCGGTTCTGGAAGACGATGAGCTTAGAGCCTTCCACGACATTGAGTTCTCTCTCGATTACCCGACAGAAGCCGAACAGGACGCACAGCGCGGGCCTGGCAATTGGGCGCTCATCCACGAGCAGGGAGAACGATGCAGGAGGCTGGACATTCCGGTCACTATCATCGCCGTGATGATGAAGTCGAACTACTTGCGCTTAGCGGATGTGGCACGAGTGGCGAAGCGGTTCGACGCCCCTTTGCGCGTGAATGTTTACCAGGCGGTGCGATCGGACCTCTATGCGCTCACCTACGAAGAGTACTGGGAGGGATTCCAGCGTCTATTTGAGGAGACGGACGTAATCGCGATCGGCGAGCCTCTGGTACGCGCGATGGCGGGACTACCGCCGGTCCGAACCGGTTGCGGCGTGAGCACTATCCGAGTGACACCACGAGCCACGACACAACCGTGCGTTTACTGGCCGGGAGTGGGGGCATCGCTTTCGGATTTGATTCACAACGGTCTCGACATTCTGAACTCTGCGCCCTTCGAGCAAGCACGCACGCTGCCTCAAGCCTGCAACCCGTGTGAGTTCCGAGAATCGTGTCACGGCGGATGTGCCGGGAGACGACGACTGCAAGGCGCCCTGTTGGAACCGGATTTTTATTGTCCGATCGTTCGCGGTCAACGCCCCACGCTATCGATCCGCATGGCAGCGAACCGCGATCTCCCCAAGCTAAGGAGTTCGTGCACCACCGTCGTCATCGCCAGGTAAGTCCTACTCGGGCGAGGTCAGCCAGGAAACCACAACGCCCGCTATTCAGCCTTGATCCACGCGTCCGATCCAGTGACCTTAACCGCAACATTCGACAAGAAGATATGCAAGGGCTTGCCATCGGCGGTGCCGCGGTGTTCGGTTGATATCAGCACAGGACCTGCCTTTTTGTAGCCTGTCCAGGATGCTATGACTTCGCTTGGTTTCTTGGTGCCGCCGTGGTGGAAGACAAGCACTTCAACGCGGTGGTCCTTGCCGACGTATAGATCCCAGGTATCGCCAGGAGTATAACCGCCGGCTTCCGCTGGATACTTGACTGAGACCAGTTCGGCAGAACCGCTGCCCATTGGCAGCTTCTTCATACCTTCATCGCTAACCGTGGCGCTCTTGTCCCAGTAAGCGTGGAAGGGGAACAGAACCCAATAGTTGTCGTTGACGAAAGCCGGTTCGACTTCATTCTTCACCTGGTCGGATTGACTGCTGAGTTGCGAGCTGTCGTATGTCACCTTCACCAGCTTGCCGTTTTTATCCTTACCCTCGTAGGAAATTTTGCCGGTCTTCGGCTCCCACTCCCACGCGCGAGAAGCCTTGAACAGTCCGACAATTTCCCCGTTCCAGGTGTAGCGGATGGCCTCAACTTTATCCCACGAATCGATGCCGTAGGTCTTTGCGATCTGTTCGAGAATGGGCGCGCGCTCTTGTGCCCAGGAATTCGGAGCAAGAGCAAGCACCAGCACTCCACAAATCAGGAACACCATCACGGTTAAACGGCGGGCATTTCGCATACAGTTTGCTCCTCGGTAAATTCAACGGAATGCTCTGTAGGATGACGGCGTAAGGCTCCCGGATACAATTATGATTTTCGGCAGACTGCTCTTTTGCGCTGCCTACTCCATTGAGCCTTGGGTACGGGCGACTTTCGGAGGCCGAAGCAAAGCGACGATTACCGCCGCGATTGCCACGCAACCGTACTCCAGCAGCATGATCCAGCCCGGGAGTGCCCCCCACGGCCGCCCCAGCGCGCGCCAATGCCACATCAGGTAAGTAGGGATGATGCTGACGGTCCAGACGATGATCAAAAGCGTCGAGGCTGACGTCAGAAATGGCAGCAGCCAAAGAAGATACCATGGGAATACAACAGGAGCACACAAAAGGGATGCCGCCATCGGCCAAACAAAGACATCCGGAGACCACTCATAGGCCCGGCTTCGTAGCCAGATCGCCGTTGTGAATCCGGCCAATATCGCCAAACCGACCAACAGCTGCGGAGGCGCAACTCGATCAAGAGTCGCAAACACCGGACCATTAAATCGGAAAGTTTGCACATACGTACCAAGCGAGCCAGTCGGAATCCGGCCGTGATTGAGAAAGGGCACATACAGGAGTCCCACCACGAGTATGGCCAGCGCGGCATCGCGAATGCGAACCCGCTTCCAGTAGAGGGGCACCAGTACGATCGGCAGAAATTTCACCGCTACCGCCAGGCCAAGTGCGACAGCTGCAGTCATCCGCCATCGCCGCGCCAGCGCAGCGGCGGAAACTACCAGCAGTAAGGCGCCAACAATGTCAATGTGACCGCTTCCCGCGACTTCAATCGCCAACAATGGGTTCCATGCGAACGCCAGAACTAAGTGCAAGGGCTGCCGGCAAGAATGCAGAAGATCCAGCAACACAAAAACGATTATGAACTCGCAAATTGCGAACGCTACTTTCAGGGCGACTGTAGATTCGTGAATTGCAGTCACTGCGCGAAAAAAAAGCTGCGCTCCGGGCGGATAAGGACTCGGTAGGTCAGGATTGTTCA
>Ga0335073_10015032_pt1 | contig 10830 bp, 6 predicted proteins | sample Lox_Sample_22_FD_207093 | JGI IMG/M metagenome (GOLD analysis project Ga0335073, IMG submission 207093) | Soil microbial communities from Loxahatchee National Wildlife Refuge, Florida, United States - Lox_Sample_2.2 | ecosystem: Environmental > Terrestrial > Soil > Wetlands | place: USA: Florida...
TCGTCGTAGGCTCCGGCATCAGCGGCGGTTGGGCGGCTAAAGAGCTTACCGAAAAAGGGCTGACAGTGTTGCTGCTCGAACGCGGACGGAACATCGAACACGTGAAAGACTATGTAAATGCGACGAAGGCGCCCTGGCAGTTTCCACACCGGGGGCAGAAGACCCAGGAGATGATCAAAAATTATCCCGTGCTCAACCGGGATTACCCGCTCAACGAGACCAACCTCGATTTCTGGACGAATGAAAAGGAATCGCCTTTTACGGAGATCCACCGGTTCGACTGGTTCCGCGGGTATCATGTAGGCGGGCGATCGCTTATGTGGGGCCGGCAGAGTTATCGCTGGAGCGATTTCGACTTCGAGGCAAATGCCAGGGATGGGATCGGCGTGGACTGGCCGGTGCGTTATGCTGAAATTGCTCCCTGGTATGATCATGCGGAGAAGTTTGCCGGGGTCAGCGGGTCGCTTGAGGGCCTGGCGCAGCTCCCGGACGGGAAATTCATGAAGCCGATGGAAATGAACATCGTCGAGAAGGACCTGTCTGTCCGGCTGAAAGAGCATTATAAGAATGGCCGGCATATGATCATCGGCCGGACGGCGAATATCACGGAGCCGTTGCCGGGGAGGACCAATTGCCAGTATCGGGATAAATGTTGGCTGGGGTGTCCTTTTGGGGCCTATTTCAGTACGCAGTCCTCCACACTGCCCGCCGCGATGGCAACGGGCAAGCTGACACTCCGACCCTGGTCGATCGTGACGCAGGTCCTTTATGACAAGGACAAGAAACGCGCCACCGGCGTGGAAATCCTGGATGCGGAAACCAACAAGACCTATCAGTATACATCCAGGATCGTCTTCCTGAATGCCTCCACCATCAACACCGCCTGGCTGCTAATGAATTCCGCGACGGACGTATGGCCGGATGGTCTGGGCTCGAGCAGCGGGGAACTGGGGCATAACCTGATGGACCATCACCTGGATGTGGGTGCCTATGGGCGGGTGGAAGGTTACGAAGACAAATATTATTACGGGCGGCGCGCCAATGGCATTTATATTCCGCGGTTCCGGAACCTGTTCGGTGACAAGCGTGATTATATCCGCGGCTTTGGTTACCAGGGGGGCGCGGGCCGGGAGGGATGGGACCGGGAAATCGCCGAACTGAGCATTGGCGCCGAGTTGAGGTCGGCCCTTTCCGAGCCCGGTGGCTGGACGATGGGGATCGGCGGATTCGGGGAAACGCTACCGTATCACGACAATAAGGTCACGCTCGACAAGACCCGCAAGGACAAATGGGGTCTTAACATCCCTGCCATCGACGCGGTGCTCCGGGACAATGAATACAAGATGCGCAAGGACATGCAGGCCGATGCCATCGAAATGATGACGGCGGTCGGGCTGAAGGATGTGGCGGGCTTTGATAACAATCCCGTCCTGGGCCGTGGTATCCACGAAATGGGTACCTGCCGGATGGGCAAGGACCCGAAGACCTCGGTGCTGAACAAATGGAACCAGATATGGGATGCCCCGAATGTCTTTGTGACGGACGGCGCGTTCATGGCCTCGACGAACTGCGTGAACCCGTCGCTTACGTATATGGCCTTTACGGCGCGGGCGGCAAATCATGCGGTGGATGAACTCAAAAAAAATAATATTTAACCATGCAGAGAAGAGAAGCGTTACAAATGGTCGCCGTCCTGATGGGCGGAACCGTGATCGGTGCAGATGCTTTTTTGTCGGGCTGCAAGACGGCGCCCAGGAAGGAGGGTCTTTTCTATGATACCGATGTCGCGATGATGGACGAGATCGGTGAGACTATCCTGCCGGCAGGCGCGGATGTGCCCGGCGCGAAGGATGCGAAGATCGGCGACTTTATGAAGGTGATCGTGACGGACTGTTATACGCCCGAAGATCAGGATGTCTTCATCAAGGGGCTGCAGGCGCTGCGGGACAAGAAGTTCATGGACCTCACACCCGACCAGCGCCACGATCTGCTGGCGCAACTGGATAAGGAAGCACGTGATCCGAAATACAACGAGAAGAACCAGCATTATTTCAAGATGCTGAAGCAGCTGACCCTGTGGGGATATTTTACGTCCGAGCCGGGGGCTACCAAGGCCTTGCGATATATCGAGACGCCGGGGCGTTATGACGGGGATGTGCCTTATAAAAAGGGGGATAAGGCTTGGGCGACGTAGTTAGGTTGAGGACAGAGTGATCGTCTTTAGCCGAGAGTGATCGTCCTTAGCCGCAGGCTGTTGGCCACCACGCTGAAGCTGCTGAGCGCCATCGCCGCGCCGGCGATCATCGGGTTCAGCAGGAAGCCGTTCACCGGGTAGAGGATGCCTGCGGCCACCGGGATGGCAATGAGATTGTAAATAAAGGCCCAAAATAAATTTTGGTGGATCGTAGCGGTCGTCCTTCGCGACAGTCGCATGGCGGCCGCCACCTTACGCAGGTCACCGGCCAGGATCGTCAATTGCGCCACGTCCATTGCGATATCTGCCCCTTTTCCCATCGCAATCCCTACGTCCGCCTGTGCCAGTGCGGCGCTGTCATTGATCCCGTCGCCGACCATCGCCACGATGTGCCCTTCCGCCTGCAATTTGCGGACATAGGCTGCTTTGGCGGCCGGCAGCATGTTGCCGGCGACGTCGGGAATTTCCACTTGCCGGGCCACGGATTGGGCGGCGGCCATGGAATCGCCCGTTACGAGATGAACTTCGATCCCGGCTGCTTTTAGCTGTCGGACGGCTGAAGGGGCTTCTGTTTTGATTTCGTCTGCAATTCCTATCACGGCGAGAACGTCGCTTCCGTTCGCGAAATACATGACGGTCTTGCCTTCTTCTGCCCACCCGGCGGCGAGTGCGGCCATCCGGGCCGAGGCGGCTATCTTGTACTGCTGTAGCAGCCGATCGTTGCCGACAAAATAGATCTCCCCTCCTACCCTTGCCCTGACGCCCATCCCCGGCAGGGTTTCAAAGTTATTTACGGGGGGCTGGTCCGGCGGCGGCTGATGCAGCGCGGGTTGATCCGGCGAGGGCTGATGTGGCATGGGCTGATGCAGCGCAGGCTGATGCAGCGCGGGTTGATCCGGCGAGGTCAAATGGTTGACGATGGCTGCCGCGAGGGGATGCTCCGAATGTTGTTCGATCGCGGCGAGGATCTGCTTCTGCTGTACAGCGGCGGCACCACCAGAGGCCCAAAAAATATCGGTAACAACAGGCCTGCCCTCCGTCACGGTTCCCGTCTTGTCCAGGACTACCACCGTCACCTTCCCGGCCTGCTGTAACCCCTCGGCATCCTTGATCAGGATACCTGCCGAAGCGCCTTTGCCAATTCCTACCGTCAAGGCCGTCGGGGTGGCCAGGCCCAGGGCGCAGGGGCAGGCGATCACCAGCACCGTCACCATGGCCAGCAGGCCCTGATTGAATCCAGTCGGTCCACCGAACACCCACCACACGATAAAGGTCACCAATGCTACTCCCAGCACCACCGGTACGAATATCCCTGCTATCCGGTCCACCTGCCGCTGTACCGGCGCTTTACTGCCCTGCGCTTCTTCCACCAGTTGGATGATTTGTGCCAGCAAGGTATCGCCGCCCACCTTGCCCGCGATGAATTCCAGGCTTCCCCGTTGGTTGGTGGTGCCCGCGAATAGGGGTGATCCCGGCACTTTCTCCGCGGGCACGGGTTCCCCATTGATCGTACTCTCATCCACAAACGAGCTGCCTTCGATCACCTGGCCGTCAACCGCGATCCGTTCCCCGGGTCGTACCCGGATGCGATCACCTACGTGAATAGCTGCCAGTGGCACCTCTTCTGTCACCCCGCCGGGTTGCAGGACAAGGGCCCTCCGCGGCTGCAGGTTCATGAGCTTCTTAATGGCCGCCGAAGCGTTGCCCTTAGCGCGATCCTCGAGGAGCTTGCCCAGCAAAATAAAAGTGACCACGACTGCCGCGGCTTCAAAATAGACGTGGGCCTGTAATCCCCGGCTTGTCCACCACGAAGGCCATAAGGTATTGAATACGCTGAACAGGTAGGCTACTCCTGTGCCCAGAGCCACCAGGGTGTCCATATTGGCCGTGCCGTGCCGGGCCTGCTTCCAGGCGCCGGCAAAAAACGTGCGGCCGAACACCAGCACTACCGGCGTAGCCAGCGCCCACATCCAGTAGTTGACGTAGGGAAGGCCGGTGAAGAACATCCCTATTATGACGAGCGGCAGGGACAAGGCTATGGCCCCCAGGGTTCGCCGTTTCAAGGCTTTAAATTCCAATCGTTGCTGTTCGGTCTTCGCCTTCTGCGCATCGGCTGGGGTTTCGGTCAGCAGATCATAACCCGCCGACTGTACGGCAGCTTTCAACCCGGCGATGTTTGTCCGGCCCGGTATGTAGGTCACCGTGGCATTACCCGTCGCGTAGTTGACCGCAGCGTCGAGGACGCCGGGTTGCTTACCAAGGATGTTCTGGACGCCGGTTGCGCAGGACGCGCAATTCATTTTCAATACGGGGAAGGTACTGGTAATCTTTTCCGTGGCTTTCCTTTCCATTGTGGTCTTTTCCATAGCACAAAGGTCCGACTGGCGGTCATTTTGGCCGTTACAGGATTATGGGGAAAAGTTATATTTAATTGCGGTGACGGCCGGTTGGGAGGCGGTGCCGGATCCCTTGCGCTTTGAACGCCGATGGCGTCAGCCCGGTCACTTTCCGGAACTGCGCGGATAAGTGCGCCACGCTGCTATACCCTAACCGATCGGCGATCTCACCCAGCCGCAATTCATTATAAACCAATAATTCCTTTACCTTTTCGATCTTCTGCAAGATGGCGTACTGTTCGATCGTGATCCCTTCGGTTTCACTGAACAGCTTGCTCAGTTGGGAATATTCGCGATGCAGCTCTGCGGCCAGCAAGGTCGATAAGAGTGGCCTTTCGCCGGGTTCTTCCTGCAGCCGGCGAATGACGGTCGCCTTGATCTTTTCGATCTGCTGCTGGCGGGCATCGTCCAGCAATTCAAAGCCCAGGTCTTCGAGTTTTGCGGCCAGGGTCCCGGATTGATCGGGCGTAAGTTCCTCTTTGATGGCCGCTTCTCCCAATTGCACGGCCACCGGTTCGGTCCCGATTTCCCTGAACACCTGTTCAACCGCCCGGATGCAGCGGGGACAAACCATATTCTTGATGTAGATGGTCACTTTTGAGATGTTTTGGGCAAAATTAGTCATTCGGAGGGTGATACCGCAGGCTGGTTTCGCATACCGCGTGATGCAGAAATTACACCTTGGGGTGCGGGCATCGCAGGGCGTTGCGGGGATCGCCGAGTGGCTGAAATCAGCACAGCCGTTGTATCAAAAGCGGGCAGTACATGGGGAAGATCGTGGATAATGGACTGGATATCAATTTTCTGGAGGGTTGGCATTCAAATTGGGCCCGGATCAGACCAAACCGAACACATCACATCAAACCGAACACATATGTTATTCGATCAACTGAAACTCGCCCGGAGGAATTTCTCGAAGAACAGGGGTTATCATGTACTGAATATGCTGGGGCTGGCAATCGGGATCGCCTGCGCGGGACTGATCTTCGTGTGGGTTCAGGACGAGCTGACGTTTGACGATGTGCATGCGAACAAGGACAGGCTTTACCAGCTGATGGTGAATGCAGATATGGATGGGAACAAATGGACGATACCCTCCACTCCCCGCCCGATGGGCGCTGCGATGAAGGCGGAAATCCACGGGATCGTGCATACGGCGAGGTATCTGGATGAGGATAAGCGGCTACTTTTTCAATTCGACGGCAAGTCGATGTATGCCGTGGGCCGTTTCTGTGATGCGGACCTGTTCAAGATGTTCACTTTTAGCTTTACGCAGGGTGATCCCAACAATCCGTTTCCGCAGCTGTATTCGCTGGTGATCAGCGAAAGTGAAGCGCATAAGCTGTTCGGTACGGATAAGGACATCGTGGGCAAGGTCATCCGGGTGGACACCGCACGGGATTACGTGATCAGCGGCGTGGTGAAGGATCAGCCCGAAAACTCATCGCTGCAATTCGAATACCTGGCGCCGTACGAGATCATCCTTAACAAGGAATTAATGACCAGAGGCGGCAGCGCGGCTGACGAAACGGAATGGAGGAGCTATGGGCCGTTCACGTATGTAGAGTTGGATAAGCATGCCGATGTCGGGAAGATCGATGCGCAGCTGAAAGGCTTTATCACCCGAAAGGCGGCCGATCAAAAGAATGAAACCTTTCTTTACCCCATGAAGTACTGGCGGCTCTATGGGGATTTTGCCAACTGGAAGCCGACGGGCAGCGGCCGCATCCGTGAGGTGCGGACCCTCTCGGCTATTGCCTGGATCATCCTGCTGATCGCGTGCATCAACTTCATGAATCTGGCTACGGCGACCAGTCAGAAACGGGCGAAGGAAGTCGGAGTACGAAAGGTACTGGGTGCGGAGAGGCGGAGACTGGTTTGGCAATTCCTTGGCGAAGCCCTTTTCATGTCCTTTCTCGCGGCGGGCGTAGGCGTACTGATCATGGAGCTGGCCTTGCCGGCATTCAATGAACTGATGGAGAAACATCTTCAACTGCGGTTATCCGATCCGGTGGCAATTATAGGTTTGTTGGTTATCGCGCTCGTCTGCGGGCTGGTGGCGGGGAGCTATCCGGCGTTCTATCTGTCGTCGTTCAATCCGGTCCTCGTGCTGAAAGGATTGGGGATAAAGACGGGCGGCGCGCCGCTGGTGAGAAAGGGGCTGGTGGTCATTCAGTTTGCGGTGTCCGTGGTGTTCATTGTCAGCACGCTGGTTGTGTATCTGCAGATACAGCATATCAGGAACCGGGATCTCGGGTTCAATAAGGACAGGCTGATCGAGATCAATCCGGAAGTCCGCGTGGGGGGAATCTATCCGCTGATAAAAAATGAGCTGATGAAAACGGGGCTGGTGGAAAATGTAGCGCTGGCGGATCATGAGACGCTTTATGGCGGCGATACAGATGACCGGTTCAAATGGCCGGGACAGTCGCCGGGTCAAAAGATCCTGATCGCGCAGCGGAATGTAACGCCTGAGTATATCGCGACCTCGGGGATGAAGATCGTCGCGGGGCGGGATTTCAGGGAGAATGATGAGGCGGATGCGGCCCATGTCATCATCAATGAATCCATGGCGAAGCTGATGGGGCCGGGAAGCGCGGTGGGCAGGATCATCCAATCGCCGCGGAATGACCATGGGCGTTATACGGATATGACGGTCATCGGGGTGGTTCGCGACTATTTTTATGGGGAGGTAAGCTGGGGCGGCACTCCGCCGCTGATCCTGTTCGACAAGGCTCCTGAGTATAAGAATTTCATTTATGTTCGTCCGAAGGCTCAGGCTGGTCTCGCCCAAGTGCTGGCGCGCGTGGAGGCGATCATGAAGAAAAATAATCCGGCGTATCCGCTGGAATATCAGTTTGTGGACCAGGAGTTTAACCGGATGTTCCAGAATGAAACCCAGACGAGCGTTGTCTCGGGCGTGTTCGCGGCGCTGGCTATCCTGATCTCCTGTCTGGGGTTGTTCGGGCTGGCGGCCTACACGGCGGAACAGCGGACCAAGGAAATCGGCATCCGGAAGGTGCTTGGCGCAAGTGTGACGGGGATCATGGGTATGTTGACCCGCAATTTCCTGGCGCTTGTCGGGTTGTCCTGTGTCATTGCTTTTCCAGTGGCATGGTGGCTGATGCACAACTGGTTGCAGGACTATGAATACCGGATCGTATTGAGCTGGTGGATCTTTGTGGCGGCGGGCGCGGCGGCGGTGCTGATCGCGCTCGTGACGATCAGTTTCCAGTCGATCAGGGCGGCGATGGTCAATCCGGTGCGGAGTTTGAGGATGGAGTGATCGGCCCCTGCCATTTGTTATGGATCGCGCTCACGTCGACACCGGTGGCAGCCCTTTCCAGGTCCGGGAACTCCTCCAGCGTAAAGGGGCGGCGATTCCGGCGCGACCATTCATAGAGATACCGGTAGATGGTTCGCATGGAGGCCTTCCCGCCGGTCTGTCTTTTGACATAGTCATTAATTTCTGCCGCCATCAGGGCGCCGCGGGAGAAAACGGCTCTCCCGAGGTGAAAATCTTCTGCATATTGGGTGGATGCGATTTCGGACAGCTGTTGCAGGGTCATTTGCCGGATCGCAGCAGGGCTATTGTACACCCCATCCCGGAAGTCGTCGAGCATCCCTTTTGTCTTCAGGGTATCGGCTACGATATACCACATGAAACCTTCGTTAAACCAGATGTTACCGATCACCGGCGGGATCTCCAGCACGTAGGGCCGATAAGTGTCGCCATAGCAGCGGAGGGGAATAAAGGCATGTGCCATATGGTGGAGATAGGTCGGCATCCGCTTCCACAACTGCGCTTCGGTCAGCTTGCCGGTGCTGATGTGTGCTGTGTCGCCGAAGAAAGTGGAGCTTTGAAGATGTTCCATGGCAAAATTGCCGGGGTCGTCGTCGGGCAGGGGGATCGTCTCGCGGAAAAGTGCGGAATAGCAGGGGAATGGGAGCTCGCCGAAGTAGTCCTTCAGGATTTCCATGCTTCGGGTTTCCATCCAGGCATAGTTGTCGAGGTCGGCCTGCCGGGTTTCGCTATAGTCGGCAATGAAAAGCGGAACAAGGGCCTGATATCTTTTTACCCGAAAGCAAGGTCCGATGAATGTCTGCGCGTCGGCAAGGGTATAATAATCGGATGCTTCAAATTAAAGATCGCTCTTTGTAGGCGATCCGCTGGGAACGATCGTGGAAAAGATGGGCCAGGAGGGAAAGGTGCGGATGGTGCATCGAACCGGCTGCCGATCGTGGCCATCGATCCAGCCAAAGACGGAATAATTCAGCAGACCGGCAAAACCGGGGCGGAGGATCGATTTATCGGAGGCAGCGTGAAGCTGCACCTCCATTTTCTTTACATCAACGTCATAGGTGAGCCGATTTACGATGAAGCCGGAATCGCGGACGGTCCATCGGGGTGCGCCATCCTCATCTTTGACCAGGGGCATGGTTGTGCCATCGGGACTTTCGGCGACGATATTTTTAACGAAAAGATCATATTTGGTGACCTCGTAACCACCCGGCACTGACCGCGGCATGATAAAAACGATCGCTTTAGCCACCAGGGGTTTGTCCGGCTGGATGCTGATCTGCAACTTTCCGCTTGTACTGTCGAGATAAGACAGCGTATAGTGCACCTGAGCGCTTAAGCTGAAGGCGATGAAGATACCAATGGTGAAAGTCAGGAAGCGAGCCCGCATGCTCTAAGATATTAAAAAAATAATATACGGGAAATGGCAACAGGGATACAATTATATATTAAAGTACAGGCATTCGAAAACTCGCCAATGGCTTTATTTTTGCCAACGATTATGAGAAAATGTGTTTTTTGCATAGTTCCTATCCTGTTGCTGGGCTTATATGGCTGGGGACAACCGCTGGATTCTGTGGATCGGGTTGGCGTACAGCCAGGGGATTCGACGATTGGCAAGACATGGTCGTCGCATTTTCAGCTGACGATCATCAACCAGGTCCATCTCAAGTTCCATGCGAAGTACAGCGGGATGAACAGCCTGGATACGTCGGAGCCCAGCGCGACGAGTATAACTACTACGCTCTTCCTGGGTCGCCGGTTGTGGAAGCATGCCGCCATCTTTTTCAATCCTGAGCTGTCGGGCGGGGCCGGGTTGAGCTATGCGGTCGGCGTAGCCGGTGCGTTGAACGGCGAAACCTATCGGATCGGCGACGCCGCGCCTTCGGTCTCTGTGGCCAGGATTTATGTGCAGCAGGTTATCCCGTTGGGGGGAAACGGGCTTACGGACGTTGCTGACGGTACCAACCAGATCGAAGGCAAGGTGCCCGCCAGGCGTCTCACCATCACCGCGGGGAAGTTCTCGATGTCCGACTTCTATGATGTGAACAGCTACAGTCACGATCCCCGCTCGCAATTCCTGAATTGGTCGCTGATGAGTAACGGGGCGTGGGACTATCCTGCGAATACGAAGGGCTATACGGAAGGGCTTCAGCTCGAGTTGACCGTGCCGGGCTGGGCCGTTCGGGCATCCAGTGTTGCAGAGCCGGTGATTGCGAACCATCCCGACATGGAATATGTGTTTAATAAAGCAGCCTCAGAGACGATGGAGTTCGAGCGCGATTATTCAATCGGCAAACAACCGGGGATAGTGCGGTTATTGTTGTCGTACACGCAATCGCGGGCGCCCTCTTATAAGGCCGGCCTTGCTGCTATTGCGGATAATGATACGACCCTGCTGAAGGTGTTCTCGGGAAATGCGGAAAGCCCGGTCTATGGCGGGCATAAGGGTGCGATCTGCGTCAATGCCGAACAAAACATCACCGACGATATCGCCGCCTTCCTGCGGACCGGCTGGAATGACGGCCAGTTTGCGACCTGGGCATTTACCGAGATCGATCAGACGCTGAGCGGCGGGTTTTCGTTCAAAGGAGAACGGTGGGGAAGGACCGGTGATGTGGCGGGTGTCGCGGGCGTCGTCAATGGGATCTCTGCGGTACATCAGGCTTTTCTCAAGGCAGGGGGCTATGGCTTTATCATTGGCGACGGGTATCTGAACTATGGATATGAGGAGATCCTGGAGACGTATTATAAGGCGGCACTGTTCACCAATGTGAATATAAGTGCGGATTATCAGTTCGTCAATCATCCGGCTTATAATAAGGACCGGGGACCGGTACATGTGTTTGCGATAAGGGCGCATTTTGAGTTTTGATCGGTCTGCATGGAGAGGGGCGCGTTCGGCGAGGTGGGAGTTAGCAGGTTGTGAAGATTTAATT
>Ga0335073_10015033_pt1 | contig 10829 bp, 8 predicted proteins | sample Lox_Sample_22_FD_207093 | JGI IMG/M metagenome (GOLD analysis project Ga0335073, IMG submission 207093) | Soil microbial communities from Loxahatchee National Wildlife Refuge, Florida, United States - Lox_Sample_2.2 | ecosystem: Environmental > Terrestrial > Soil > Wetlands | place: USA: Florida...
GAAGCCGCCGAGGCCGAGCGGCAGCAGATGCGGCAGGAGTACCTGTCCGCCGCGGCCGCCGGGACACCGCGGCGGGGGCAGGGGCCGGCCGGCACCGAGGTCGAGCTGGCCAGCGCCGCCCTGGACCGGGCCCGGTCCGCCCGTGCCGCCCAGCTGGCCGGCCTGGAGCGCCGCTATGCCGCCGGTCAGCCGCGGCGCGGCCGCGCCGCCGGGATCGAGGACTACTGCCTGGTCCGCCAGGCCCGCGCGAAGCTGGAGGCAGCCCGGCAGCGGCAGGCCGCGGCAGCGGCCCGGGCCGCGCAGAAGCAGCAGGACCGCAAGGGACCCGGACCGGTGCGCAACACCACCGATCCCGACTCCCGGCTGATGCACGTCCGCGGCGGCGCGTTCATCCAGGGCTACAACGCCCAGAACGTCGCCAGCCAGGACGGCCTCATCATCGCCACCGCGCTGACCGCCGGCCCGGTCGACACCGGATCGTTCGAGCCGATGCTCGCCGCCGCCCAGAACGCCGCCGCGCTCATCACCGCCAGCCGCGCGAGCGGCAGCGGCAACGACAGTGACGACGAGCAGATCGGGCTGCTGCTGGCCGACGCCGGCTACCTGTCCGAGCACAACCTCACCATCGAGGGCCCCGACCGGCTGATCGCCACCGGCCGCAGCCGCGACCTGGACAAAGCAGCCGCCGGCCACCCCCCGGGCGGCGGCTGGAACCGCACCGGCCCGGCCACCCGGGCCATGGCCGCCCGGCTGGCCACCGACGAGGGAATCGCCGCCTACCGCCATCGCGGCCACATCTCCGAGACCCCGCACGGCGACCTCAAGCACAACAAGCGGTTCCGCCAGCTATCCGTGCGCGGCCTGCCCAGGGCAAGCGCCGAATGGCAGTTCGCCGCCGCCGTCCTTAACCTCAGCAAGGCCATCACCAGCGGCCACCTCACCCACGCCGCTCTCAACGCCCTCACCAGCCAGGCCACCTGAACCACCGGATGCCAGACCCAGCCCGCCACGCCATCACCCAGGGCCAGTCACCCCCGCTACGATCACCCGGCCCCGGATTCGGCAACAGCCCGTAGTGGGGCAACAGTAGCTAACTCACGCCCAAAACCTGTGCGATCTAAGCTTCCACGACAATCGTCAGCGGCTAGGCGCGGCAAGAAACGGCTCGCAGTTGGCCGCGAAGTCGGCGTGCATCCATTCCTGCAGAATGTCTGCCGGAATTGTTTCGGCTTATGGCGCCAAATGAGACAATCAATGGGCAACTTATGGTTGCGTGCCGTCGTGCGGTGAGATGGGGAGGATCACATGGCCGACGAGACTGAAGCGCGCCCGAAACTGAGCAAGAGGAAGAAGTGGACTATCGGAGGGGCGCTCAGCGTAGCGGCCTCGATCGCCAGCATCCTGGGCTATCTCAGCTCGGTTAGCGGCTCTAACACACCTACGCCGTCGGCTAGCCCCACCGCCAACACGCAGGCCGGCTACCCGGCGAGTACGCAGCAGCAGTTTCTTAATCAATGTGAAGGAACGGGCAGCTCGGTGGCCCAGTGCCAATGCGGTCTGGCCTGGTTCGAAAGTAATGTGACGCTAACACGATTCCAGGCTGATATGGCCGAATATGACAGCGGCACCGAACCTGCCGACCTGGTTACGGCCGATGACGCGTGCAATAGCTGAAAGCCGACCGCATTCCCGCGGGGCTAAGACGCTGCGGGAGTCGGCGGCCTGCGGCTGACACTCTCGGGGCTGAGCTCGGCGATGACGCGCTCATAGCCCCAGTCACCGCCAACCGGCATCGGGAACACAACCGGCAGGTCGACCCCGGCCGCCCGGTACTCGGCCAGCCGGGCAGCGATAGCGACAGCATCCCCGTGCGCGACGAACGCGTCCGCGATATGACCGGGGACGCGGCCGGCCGCACCGGCCCTGTCGCCGGCCAGCGCACGCTCTCGCGCTGGGCCCAGGTCTGTGTCGAACAGCTTCGTCACCGCAGGGTGCAGCACATATCGAGGCACGACCGCCCGCGCCGCGGCCGCCGCGGCATCGGCGTCGTCAGACAGGCACACGTGCACGACACAGACGACCTCGACCGATGCCGCGTCCCGGCCCGCGGCCGCGGCCGCCGCGCGGACCAGGCTGGCCGCCAGTCCCGCCTGAGCCGGCGACATCAGGTTGAGAATGACGCCATCGGCGATCCGCCCGGCGAGTTCGAGCATCCGCGGGCCGAGCGCGGCCAAGTAGACCGGCAGCTCGGCACGGACCGGAGCGCTGTCGAACGGCACCATGCCGGTGCGGAACAGCTGCCCGTCAAAGCCCTCGGGTTTGCCTGCCAGAGCCGCCCGCAGCGCGCCGACGTACTCCTCCATCATCTGCAAAGCAGGGAACGGCGGGAGCCCGAACCGGCCGTTCATCACGTCGTTCCCGACGCCGAGGCCGAGCAGGAACCGGCCATCTGAAGCCTGATCCAGCTGGGCCGCGGTCTTAGCCGCGAGAACGGGCGGCCTCAGTGCGGCGTTGGCGATCGCGGTCCCGGTCCGTACCTGGGTTGTCGCGGCTATCACCGGATGGCACAGCGACAAAGCATCGCCATGCCCTTCGGCGACGAAGACAGCGCTGTATCCGGCTGACTCAGCGGCCGCGGCAAGCGCTCCGACCGCCAGGGCGGCGAGTCCGCTATGCGAGGCGATGGACAACCCCAGCGCGAGCTCGAGGCTGCCTGCGTCCTCTCCCGTGATGTGCAGCGACCTCACCGCGTTACTTCCTCGGCCGGCAAGCCAGCCTCCGCCGCACCATCGGGCTGGCCGCCGAGTCTCGCCCGCAGCTCCCGCTTGAGCACCTTGCCGGTTGCCGTCCGCGGCAGGGAGCTGGCGAACTCAGCCGTCTTCGGGCACTTGAAATGTGCTAGCCGGTCCCGGCACCAGGTGATGATCTCCGCTGGCGCCGCCGTCGCGCCGGCGGCCGGGATGATCACGGCGTGCACCGCCTCGCCCCAGGTCGGATCAGGTCGTCCCAGCACTGCGACGTCGGCTACCGCCGGGTGCTCGGCCAGGACGGCCTCAACCTCGGCGGGGTAGACGTTCTCTCCGCCGCTGATGATCATGTCGTTCGCGCGGTCGAGTATGTACAGGTAACCGTCCGAGGTCAGGCTGGCAATGTCGCCCGTCCGGTACCAGCCGCCATCGGTGAACGCGGCAGCCGTCGCCTCGGGATCACGCCAGTATCCGACGAACAGGCATTCGCCCCGGATGAGTAGCTCGCCGGGAGCCTCGGGCGGGAGGTCGCGGCCATGGGCGTCGACAATGCGCACTTCCCAGCCGAACGAGATGCGGCCCGCGCTCGCCAGCCGCGGATTGCCGGGCTGGTGGTCTTCCGGCGCCAGCAGGCTGATCATGCTCTGGCTCTCGGTGTCGCCGTAGATCTGGCGGAACCGGCAGCCAAACACGGCGAGCGCCGCAGTCAGCGAAGTGGGTGTGATCGGAGCGGTGCCGTAAGCGATCTCGCGCAGGCTGCTCAGGTCAGGCGCGTTCGCGTTATCCGCACCCGACCGCTCGCCGATCTCCGCGACCAGCATGTCGATGAGCGAAGGTCCGGCGGTGAAGAACTCGATCTTGTCTCGCTCGATAGCGTCGATGACCGCGGCCGGATTGAACCCGGTGTGGATGTAGACGGTGCCGGCCGTCAGCAGGGCCTGCAGGCACTGGCCGAAGCCGCCGAGGTGGAACAGCGGCAGGATCTGCAGGTGACGCGATCCGGCCTTCTGATCGCCGATCTCGAGCGCGAAGTCAGCGACGCTCATCATCAGCGCGCCGTGCCGCAGCGGGATCGCCTTGGCCTTGCCGGTCGTACCGCTTGTGTGCACGAGCGCGAGAATGTCACCGCCGGACAACCGGGGCCGCGGTGGTTTCTGGCCGGTCAGGGCGCCGCCGTCGAGCCAGCCAGCCGGTACCGGGCCGCCGCCGCCGATCGCGACCCGGATCGCGGGCGTCGGCAGGCCGGCGTCGACGAGGCCGGTGAACTCGGCATCCGCCGCAACCGCGGCCGGTTCGACCAGGGCGAGCACCTCGGCGAGTTCGCGCGGTGACAGCCGCCAGTTCACGAAGGCCGGAGTCGCGCCCGCCCGCAGTAGCGCGAACGTGTGCACCAGGAAGTCTGCGCTGTTCTTGGCCACGATCGCGACGACGTCGCCAGGACCTACGCCAAGGCCTGTCCAGCCGCCCGCTCTGCGCTCATACTCCGAGCGCAGCCCGGCGTAGCTGTAGACCGCTCCCCTGTCGTCGACGAGCGCGGTGACCTCGGGCCGCACCGTGGCTCGCCACTCCAGCACATGAATCCAGCTCTGCACCGGCAACGACCCCCTTTCGCAAGCAGGTCGCAATTGTCACAGAAAACCCGGCGGATGCGACAGTGGCCTGTAGCTGCGCCTGTTTGCGTGAAGACTTGGTGCGCGCATAAGGGAGCTTTCCCGACGCTGCGCGCGGCGTAGCGTTTGGGTGTCGCCGACCAAGGCCGCGAGCCGGGCTAGCCTCCGTGGTCGCCGACCCATGCTGCGATCAGGTCGGCGGCCTCGTCACGAGCTCCGGCTGGCTCGGTCAGGTAGTGGTCGGCCTTGATGAACTCCAGCCGCTTGTCCGCGGCGGCCAGCCCCGTGTAGAGGGCGCGGGCGTCGCTGTCGTAGACACAGGCGTCGGCCGATGCGTGCACCACCAGTGCGGGCAGCATGATCCGGGCCAGATGCGGTGCCGCTCTGCACTGCGATGTACGCAGGCTCCACATCGAAAGCCAGCTGCGCAGGGTGCTGACGGTACCGACACCGAACACGCCGTAGTTGGCCTTCACCGGCTCGCCGAGGTAACACCAGTTCGGCCGCCGGTCCGACGGCTCGATTGCGGGATCGATCATCCGCAAGTCGGCCCAGCTGCGCGGGACGAGGAACAGGCGGTCCCTGGCGCGGCTGCCGGCCAGGGCTTCAATCTCGCCGAGCGCCCAGTCGGTGATGCGCTCGTTGCGGGCGCGCTGGGCGGCCCGGTACCGGACCTGGAACTCCGCGCTGTACGGCGGGCCGTTGTCCGGGTTGAACGGATCGAGCCCCGGATCGGCCGACAGCGGATCGGTCTCGTCAGTTACCGACGGGTCCAGCCAGTTCGTGAGCACCTCAGGCCGGCCCGAGTGCGCGGCGAGCGCCACGAACTCATCGCCCGGCGGCAGGCTGTCAAGGCCCGGGACTGGCCGCATGCCGGCGGCCGGCCGGACATTGGGCTCGACTGCCTGCGACTGGTACGCGGCCATCAGCGAGCCGCCGCCGGAGTTACCGAGGAGCACGACCCGCTCCACGCCAGCTTGCTCGCGCAGCCAACGGACGCCGACACCGATTTCGGCCAGGGCGTGATCGAGCAGGAAGTGCGCCTCGTTCCCGCGGAATCGCGTGTTCCAGCCGAGGAACCCGTATCCCCGCTCGGCCATGAGGCTGGCAAGATAGTGCTCTGAAAAGTCGACATTGTAATGGCTTGCGATGAAGGCGGTTCCCGGCCGTGAACCTGATGGCCGGTGATAGAGGCCCTGGCATGGATGCCCTCCGGCGCCCGCCCGGCCGACCACCGGCGACGGCAGCCCAACGAACTCCCGGACTATTCCGGCCATCCGTGACTCCACTCTGCTGTCACTAGCGCGTCAGTTCAACTGAGCCTAGATTTAGCATCCGGGATCCATGCCCTGGAATCCCCTGAAACGTGGCATCGAGGCGATCTGGATGGAGTGGCGGAACGAGGAATTCGACCTCGGCGGTGTCAATCACCTCGCACTGGTTTGCTCGGACATGAAGCGGACGGTGGAGTTCTACACCCAAGTGCTCGGCATGCGGCTGATCAAGACCATCGACCTGCCTGCCGGATCAGGCCAGCACTTCTTCTTTGACATGGGCGGCGGGAACGCGCTCGCATTCTTCTGGTTCCCCGACGCGCCCGAGCCGGTACCTGGAGTCTCCGCGCCAGTCACTGTGCCGGGTCTCGGCGAGTGGACCAGCGCCGTGGGCTCGATGAACCACGTCGCGTTCAACGTGCCGGAGGAGCGCTTCCTCGACTACCGCGCGAAGCTGAAAGCCAAGGGCGTGCGGGTCAGCCCGATTCTCGACCACGACGACAGTGAGCTGGGCGTCGCTGCTGAACTGCATCCGGGCGTATTCGTTCGGTCGTTCTACTTCCAGGACCCCGACGGGATCCTGCTGGAGTTCGCCTGCTGGCGGCGCGTTATGGGCCAGCCGAGCGACGTCCGGCACGAGCCCAAGACGGCTGCCGACCGCGCCGGCGTTCGAGTCTGACCCCTTGCTCTCCCTCGCCCATCTACTGGACTGGCGTGCTGCCGTCACGCCCCGCCGGGTCGCACTCAGCGATCACCGGGGCGGCGAGCTTACCTACGCCGGCCTTGCGGCCGCCACCAATCGGCGCGCCGCCGACTTCGCCGCGGCCGACGTCGGTCCAGGCGACATCGTTCCGATCATTGCCCGCAATCAGGTTGGCTGGGTAACCGCGATGACCGGCCTTCTCCGGCTCGGCGCGCTGCCGGCGGCAGTCAACTGGCGGCTGGCCGCTCCCGAGGTCACAGCTCTGCTCGAGCTGATGCAGCCCGCCGCGATCCTTAGCGATGGGCAATGCGCTACCGCGGCCAAGCAGGCGGCAGCCCGCCTGGATCACCCCGTTCCCGTCCTGGAAATGGTGGCGGACGCCGCCGGGACCGCAGGCGCGGGGAAGCTGCCGGCCAGGCCGGTTGACCGGCTCCGCGGGCCGGAGCCCGCGATCCTGCTGCACACAAGCGGCACCACCGGCCGACCCAAGCTCGTTCCGCTCACGCATACGCAACTCATCGCCGCTGCGATGTTCATGAATCTGGAGGTTCCCGAGGCACTGCCGGGCGCGCGGCACATGAGCGCCCTGCCGCTGTTCCACCTGGCCGGCCTGGCCAACCTGAGCTACAGCCTCTTCACGGGCGGTCATCTGCACGTACTCGGCAACTTCGCGCCGACCGGGTTCGTGGACGAGCTTGTGGCCCGGCGGATTCAGTTCACCCAGCTTGTCCCGACGATGATTCAGGCAGTGACGGACGAGGTCAGCTCGCGCGTGGTGGCGCCGGACCTGACGAGCCTCACTGAGATCGTCTACGGCGCCTCGCCGATCCGGCCGGACCTACTGGACCGCGCGGTCGGCGTGCTTGGCTGCCGCTTCAGGCAGCACTACGCCACCAGCGAGACCGGCCCGCTGCCGATCAGCTCGCTCTCACCCGAAGACCACGATCCGGCGCTCGGCCTGCGTGGCACCGCCGGCCGCCCTTCGCTTGGCTGGGAGGTAAGGGTCGGGGAACGAAGCGAGATCCAGGTCCGCGGCGCCTCAGAACTGCCCGGATACTGGCACGACGCCAAGGCCACGAGCGAGGCGCTGACGGCGGACGGGTTCTACCGGACCGGTGACGTCGGGACGATCGATGCCCGCGGCTACCTGACGATCGTCGACAGGCTGCGCGATGTGATCATCAGCGGCGGGGAGAACGTGTTCCCGGCGGAAGTCGAGGCGGTGCTGGCCGAGCACGCCGCAGTCGCCGACGTCGCGGTGATCGGCATCCCGGATGACTGGTGGGGCGAGACCGTGCATGCCGTCGTCGTGGCGAAGACTGGCCCTTACACCGGGGATCAGTTCGCGGGCGAGCTGATCGGCTTCGCCCGCGAACGGCTGGCGATGTTCAAGTGCCCGACGGGAGTAACCCTGGTGCCGTCCCTGCCGCGGAACGCGACCGGGAAGGTGCTGCGCGCCTCGCTGCGGGAGCCGTTCTGGGCCGGCCGGGATCGGCGGGTTTCCTGACCGGCTCCCTGGCGGAACCGCCGATTGGATGCCGGCACCGCGATCTGGGTAAGACGCGATCATGCGCGCAGTGCAGATGGCGGCCGTCGGCGGCCCGGACGTTCTCACGCTCGCCGACGCACCCGAGCCGGAGATCACCGGCGAGCACGACGTCCTGGTCGTGGAGTAGGCGCAGCAAACCGGATGGCCCACCTCATGTCATTGACCGCGCTTGCCTCATCACACGCCGCCGGAACGTCCTCGTTCAGCACGGCAATGGAGCACGTGGCACAGGGATTCGAGGCTCTAGGCGCGGTGATCCTGGTAATCGGCGTCGGATGGTCGCTGGTGATTGCAGTACTTGCGTGGCGCCGGTCAGGCTCGGCGCAGCCGGGCTATACCGCGCTGCGCCAGGCATTCGGCGGCAGCTTGCTGCTCAGCCTCGAGGTCCTCGTTGCCGCCGACCTGCTGAGGACCGTCGCCGTGGCCCCGAGTGTGGACAACGTACTCGGCCTCGGATTGATCGTGGTGATCAGGACCTTCCTTAGCTTCTCGCTGGAGATCGAGATCGATGGCGTCCTGCCGTGGCGGCGGGCGCTATCCAGCGGAGCTGCGACCGTCGCCCACGCGACGCGGACGGCGCTCAAGCCCGAAACGCACTGACCTGTATTTCAAGCGGGGCAGGTGATGATGGGCATCACGGGTCAGAACGTGACAGTTCATCTCTAATGCCCGCAGCCTTGACCATTCACGCCTTGCGGACGGATATTTGCTTTACGGCACTAACTTCTCCAGCTTGGCCGGACAGCGCCCCTGGAGATCACCAGAACGGAGCAGACATGAAGGTGCGAGGACGTCAGGGCTTACGCCGGTTCACGAGCACGGTCTTAACCGCGGGAGCTGCGCTAGCCGTCGTGTGCAGCATCGGGCTTGCGCCGGCGATGGCTCAGTCCGCCGGCTCTGGGTGGCGAGCCCCCGCACCCAATGGAGCGGCGCACGGCGGCGCCGTGATCGTCGTGCTGAAGAACAAGCTCGCCGGGCTCAACATGCGCACGCAACACACCGCACTGAAAGCCGACGCTCTGGCAGATCAGGCACCCATCGTCTCGAGCATCCGGTCCAGCGATGGAACGCATGTCCTGCAGCTGACCGAGCCCAACTCGGTGGCTGCCACCCTGTCGGCCGCTGAGGTCAGCGCGCTGCGGAGTAATCCGGCCGTCGCTGAGGTCATCCCGGATGCAGAAATCCGGGTAGCGCCAGCAAATCCAGTGCCAGTGCCGAGGGCGACCAACATCGCAAAAAACAGCGGCTCAGGGCCTGATAGCTGCCCGTTCAACCCCGCCGGGCCGTCCAAGCCACTCGAAGAGCCAGAAGCGGACGCTGACATTCATGCCTCGGACGGCAATCCGGGCGCGCCGCACGAGGGCAATTCCGTCGCGACTGGCACCGGAGTGATTGTCGCGAACGAAGGCATGAACGAACTGGCGGGCAACCCGAACTTCACCCGTCCGGACGGGTCGCACGTCGTCATCGATGCGCCGGACTACACCGCAGACGACAGTAACGACGAGTTCTACGGCGACGCATCATCCATTGCCGCGCAGGGCACAGTCACCTACCAGTACGCGGGCGCGCTGCCGAACGCTACCGACCCGATTCCGCCGGGCTGCACGTTCTACATCGAGGGCGACGCTCCGGGTGCTTCCCTGATTGACCTGTCCAACACGCCGTACGACCCCGCGGTGCAGCGCCTGGCGCAGGTCGTCTCGGGAGTCGATAACGCCGTCTCCAACGGCGCAGATGTCATCTCCGAGTCCTTCGGCGCCCAGTACGTGCCGGGAACGGCGGATGCTACGTACTTCGAGTCGGTCGATAACGCCGCCGTCGCCGCAGGCGTCACTGTCGTGGCCTCAGCGGGCGACAGCGGGGACTCAGGCACCGTGCTCGCGCCTGCCTCCGACCCGAATGTCATAGCCGCGGCCGCAGTCGACAACTTCCGCCTGACAGCGATGGACTACGGCTACAAGCGCTACGTCGACAACAACATGGCGGCGCTGTCGTCAGCCGGCACCGCGCCCACAAACAAGACCGTCGACCTGAGCGCACCGGGCTGGTTCGGCGGTGAGGCGGCATGCGCAGACGGCAGCGGTGGCTGCCCGCCGAACTACCCGACCGAGTCAATGCGCGGAACGAGCGAGTCTGCGCCGCTGATCGCCGGTGCCGCAGCCGATGTGATCCAGGCCTACCGCGATACCCACAACGGCGCCAGCCCGACTCCGCAGCTGGTGAAGGAGATCCTTACCGGCACGGCGACCGACATCGACGCGCCAGCCGACCAGCAGGGATCGGGACTGCTGAATGTCTACGCCGGGGTGAAGGCTGCGCAGGAGTTGCCTGGCACCACGCTGCAGGGCAGCAACGGCTCCAGCGCCTTGATCCCGTCGCCGTCACAGCTGGATCTGACCGGCAACGGCGGGCAGGTGACGAGCCAGAGCGTCGGCCTGACCAATGCCAGCAGCTCGCCGGTGGTCGTGACTGGCAGCTACCGGGAGATCGGCCCGCAGTTCCGGCTCGGCAAGGTTGTGACAGAGAACGTCAGCGCACCGAGCGCCAGCCTGCCGGTACCGGAGGCAGGCGCCACAGCGGCCAGCCCGATCACGTTTAACGTGCCGCCGCACCTCGGTCGTCTGGACGTTGACATGATCTGGCCCGACCCCACCAATGGCAACAGGCTGCAGGTGGTTCTGTTCAATCCGCAGGGCGCGCTGGTCCAGCAGTCCTACGACGACGGTGGCCTGGCGACGGCCAGGCGCCCTGCCTCGATACCCAACATCCAGCACATCGAGGTCTCTGCGCCGAAGCCCGGCCGGTGGACTGCAGAGATCCTCTGGGGTGGCATCGACCAGGACCTGTCGCTACCGCCGATCGCGCCGGGCACCTATACCGGGCCGATGTCCTTCAGGGTGTCTGGGCAGGATTGGATCACGACCCCTGCGTCCCGGCCGGTGG
>Ga0335073_10015034_pt1 | contig 10829 bp, 14 predicted proteins | sample Lox_Sample_22_FD_207093 | JGI IMG/M metagenome (GOLD analysis project Ga0335073, IMG submission 207093) | Soil microbial communities from Loxahatchee National Wildlife Refuge, Florida, United States - Lox_Sample_2.2 | ecosystem: Environmental > Terrestrial > Soil > Wetlands | place: USA...
TCAGGCTTGGGATGGACTTGGACGGGGGTATATTGGTGGAGACACTGCTATTGAGATTTTTGGACAGTCTGGTCTTCCTGGTCCTGATTTGGAAAGAATTTGGACACTTTCAGATCCCGGTAACAAAGGGAAATTAGATCGTGATGAATTTGCGGTTGCTCTCCATTTGGTAAATCCTCTTTCTCCAGGACCTTGCTGACTTAGATTTATCGTCGTCTTAATGGGTATGAGATACCTCTGAGATTGCCGCCGGAATTGATTCCACCATCATCACGCGCATTTGCAAGTTCTGTAGGACAAGTTAAGTCCTTCTTACAGAATGATATCAATGCACGACAAAGAACGGGTTTGACAATGCAACCCACTGGGTACGGAAAAGCTCGATCGTTTAGGGAAGATCCAGCTTCACAATTACAAAAGAAAGATGCTTCCGTGTATCGATTCAACGATAATGAAGTTGGGTATATTTCTAGTGCTCGACGTCGTGGGGCGGCTCGCAGTGATACTCCGAGTATCGGAACCAGATCTCCTTCACCTCCAGCAGCAGATCCTTCTTCCAAAGAAGATGAGATTCAACGTCTGAGGAAGGAAATCAGAGAGAAGCAAATTTTGTTGGAGGCTGTGGATATCAGAGATGAAGCTAGAGATGAGGATGATGTTCAACTTGAACGACGGGATAGACAAGATGCAGACGACTTGTATCGTCGCGTTCGACGACTTCAAGACGAAATTGATTCCCTTCCTAATGCATCGACTCGTTCTCTTGACAACTCAGCTGAAAAACGAGCTCTCAGAAGACAACTGCAATCTCTCAGTGATCGACTTCCCCAACTCGCTTCCGAGGTCCGAGAAACAGAAAAACGTATTGCCGATGCCAAATTACGTCTCTTCAGAATGAAAGATGCGAAAGAAAATCCTGGTACGGCAATTGCAGGAACTGGACCAAACGGAGAAGTCACAGAATCAGACAGAAGAAAAGCCAAAGCAAACGCTATGCTGCAAGCTAGGATGGCAGCTTTGACCGGGAAACCCGCACCTCCTTCAAATGATGATTTTGATGGGGCAGCTAGGCGCTTGGCTACAGAAACAGAGAAAGTGAGAAAGGAGAGAGAAGACAATGAACGAATTATTCAAGGAATTGAGGAATCTGCTGAACAGCTCAAAGAGGGTTTGGAGAGATCTTTGAAGGAAGATGGCGTTGGTGGTGATCAAGGTGATCATGAACGAAGACGATGGGAGGAAGGAGTTGGTGTTGAAGACGAAGTTCGAGATTTCATTTTTGATCTTCAAAGGCAGAGTCGTGAAGCTAAGTCTCGAGTGAGGTAATTCCTTTTCTCCTGATTACGCTAATCATAAGGTCACCTCCTCGACGGGAAGAAACTCCACGGGTTGCCAGCGGTACATCTAGGGAATCAGCTGTTACGCCCACTCCTGCTGCTGCTGCCACGAAGTCCACTACTACGAGTAGCTCATCTTATTCAAATTTCAAGACTGCTGAAGAACGTGCGGCCTGGGTTAAGCAACAGGCTCAACAACGTATGAATGAACGTTTAGCTGCTTTGGGAATTAAACCAGTGACAAAGGCGCAGTCGATATATCCTCCTGATCCAGAACCCCTCGAAGAAGAGCCTAAACCTGCTAACGGCTTCACTTCTGTGGATTCTCGGAAAGCAGAAGAAGATGCTGTACATAAGCAGAAGGAAGAACAAGATAGACAACAAGCTGAAAGAGCTCGGCAAGAAGAACAAAGACAGCAAGAAGAAAAACGTCGACAGGAGGAACAGCAACGGCAAGAAGCCGCCCGAGTATTACAACAACAAAAAGAGGAGGAGGCTAGATTGCGAGCCGAACAGGAGCGTCAAGAACGGCAACGCAAAGAAATCGAAGAACGAGAACGTCAAGAAGAGGAGGAGCTTCTGCGAGAGAAGGCTGCCCAGGAAGAGCGGATTAAGGCAATGCAACGAGATATTGAGGCTGGTAAAGCACGCAAAGCGCGGGAATCAGAGATAGCTAGACAACGAGAGGAGCAACAACGAAAACTTGCGGAAAGAGAGGAGAGACTTAGAGCAATGCGAGCTGAAGTTGAAGCCCGGAAAGAGGACGAAAGACGACTTCAGATGGAGCGAGAAGCATTGGAACGAGAAATTGTAGAACCACCTGCAGCTGCTGTTCCCCCTGCACCTGTATCTGCAGCTCCACCTGCACCCAATGGTAGAGCTGAGGATTCTATTCCTGCACCTCGAGAAGAAAAGCCGATCAGTCCACCAGAACCTAAAGTCTCCGCTGCGGCCTCAAAAACAGGAACCAATCCTTTCCTGAAACTCGATTCTCAAGCCGCTCCTGTGGCTGTCCCAAGTACAACTCCGGATTCTACCAATCCATTTTTCAGGATGGCTGCTCAGGCAACCGAGAAAGCAGCTGCCAAACCTGCAGCTCCCGCTTTTTCAACTGCTAGCCGTGATACGACCGATGATTGGGACTTGGTTGCGTCAGATGAAGAAAATAGTGAAGATGAGGATGAATCAGCACCTGCTGGAAGGCGAGCTGTCGATCTCGCTTCCATGTTATTCGGCGGCATGTCCATTCCACCACGTGCAATGGACTCCCCTACCCCTTCAGCAACACCGACGTCAGCTAAGCCTGCTGAAGCCGCCGCCGCCGAGATTCCACGACCTCCAACACCGCCTCCCCCAGAACCTCTACCTGTGCCAGCGGCCGTGATTCCCCAAGTCCTTCCTCCTAATGAACCTTCTCCCCCTCCACCTATGTTTTCGCCGCCTGCACCACCACCTCCACCACCACCGCCACCACCCGCCGTTCCCCCCATGTCAAGTCCACCAGCACCGTTCGGTGCTCCTCCTCCTCCTCCTCCTCCTCCGCCGCCGCCTCCGTTCTTTGGAACACCTCCACCACCCCCTCCATCATTCGGATCTCCACCACCCCCTCCTCCTCTAGCTTCAGCTCCAGCTCCTCCGAGTGGTGGCCCTCTAAGTGGCGCTCTTTTGAGCTCAATTCAACAAGGAAAAAATTTGAGGAAGGTTCAGACAGTGGATAAGAGTGGCCCTCCTTCAGCTGGTAATTCCTTTACTTGTTTCCGAGTTAATCGTTAGGCCGTGTTCTTTAATTCAATCCATACCGCTATTGGCATTGATTCCTAATGTTATCTAAGTAGTTCATCAGGTAGACTAATAGTCACAATATTAGTCTACCAGCATTCTTATCTACCATGCCCTCATTGAACAAGAAAGTCAATTGTGATCAAACTATAGTGAAGTCGGGACGGGGTCATAATTCTTTTCCAATGAATGAACAACAATTTCATTTGGCATAGACTATTTATGGTAAACAATCCAGCTATTTCGCTAAACATACGACAAACAGATATGCGACAATAGAGAGCAATAAGCAACCAATACCCAGCCTTCGCACATATCTTATTCTTTTCTAGTCGTTCACCGTTCTTTCGCTAGCAAACCAAAGAGTGAAAAATGAATACGGAAAATTAATGCCACAATGCCCGTGGCTTGCTCAATAGATTCTCAAGAATCCTGCTTAGGCTCGGAATCCTCGTCATTCTTGACCTCCACAACTGCATCGTGAAAATCGTCCAGAATCAGATCTTTTCAAAGCTTCTTCAGGAAATATCCGTTGCTAGCTTCTTTGGGGGGTCGTGAAGGTGCAAGAGAGGCGCAAAGAGACTTATGCTTACAGGTGACTCGCGAGCATAATGAATAACCTTCAGCCTTACGAGTCTTTTCATTTGTCCCGTCTTTCAAACCCCCATCATCGTCGATCAATCGACAACAAAACGTGCGCACGCTGAAGGAGCAGATTACTATACAACCTAATATACAAGATATCCGAAAAACTACGCAGACATCCCCCAATCCCGATTCCAATCCAAATTACTCACCAGACCCAATAAAGCGACACTCTCAGTAGCAGCATAGTAATTCAAAGCGTTTGCAAAAATCCGCAAATGGTGCGTGAAATTCTGATCATATCTCCCCAACGCATCGTCCAATTTCTGCATTCTATCTGTATCGAGAGGTTTCTCGTCATCCCCCTTTTGCGACCCAAGTAAGCCCGGATCAGCATGCTGTAACCCACGTGATAGTTGAGGCGTATAAGTTGCAAACATGGTGCAGGTAGTCATCAACTTTGAGTGTATCTAATGTTAAATGAGAAGTGGGCGGGGAATACTCTTAGTAATCTTGAGTTTGTGAGCATGCACTCCTTAAGACATGTATCTAGGAAATCGATGTGATCGCGCATTAATTCGTCGACTGTTGTTACTTTTTCTAAGCGCGATTGTAAGTTGACCCAATTCGGCTCGATGACTTCGTTTGTGCAGAAATACGATAGTTGTTGAATGAAGACTAACATTCGCGAACGAAGAGCCCAAACACGCAACTTCCACTTCTCGACTCGAGGATGAGATGAGCGGTTGCGCCAAGTGGGAGTTTTGATGTGGTCTGTCCACGCTAGACCAAGGAGCTGCTCAATATGTTTCAACGCGAGCAAATGTCGGAAGATCAACTGATACCGGAGGACAGCTTTACGAGAAATGACCAAGGAGAGGGGGAAGGGTACAGTGTAATCCAGCTGCAAAGCGTTGACGCCTGAGATTAGAAACTTTTATGAGATCTGATACCCGTGACTGTCTTCTTCTCGTCACTTGCTGATTCTTGGTTGACGGGGGACTCGTCGGTCCATGCTGCACCCCCACTCAATGCCTCTTCTCCAAGTCCACTGACGCTAACAATTCGCATTAACCAATCTGTTAGTGCCATATCGTTCATTTGCACTTTGACGTCTTCTTTGAATGGATCGCTGGCAGCTATGCTTCCAGGTTGTCTTAGCGACAGATCTAGAAGGCTTTGTAGTTTTGTGATTGACACCAATTTGGATGACTTTTTAAGTTCGTTGGACGCCAGATCCAGAAAGTGAGTAAAGAAGTCAGATCGATCGAGGAAGAAGTAGTGTCTCAGCGAACGTAATCTGTCGGGAAGGGCGTGAGTTGTGATCAACAGATTGAGCAACGAAGTGTTTGCATATGAGTATGCTGAATTAATATTCTCGAGAAATCTATGATTAGGTGGATATCGTGATGAGATATACCTGGGATCATCAAATGTTAACGGGACTTCCATGGATTTATCCTTTGCAACATCAATCCCACCACATTCTCTCACAACATTCAAATACTTGCCAGCCAACAAGACTTTATCCTTGACAGCTTCCAGTTGCGGGGGAACCTCATCATCTCGAATAGTATACCTCTTGTCCCAATACTCGTCCGTATAATCCTCATCCAACTTTTCCTTCCTAATGCTTTTCTGCTCTTTAATCAAAAACTCTCCATGCGGATCATTAATCTCGCCATGATGCAGCCATAAATTAAGCATATGCATATATGGTTTCGACGACTCATGAAGTAATTTTTGTAATAATGCTCGTGCGGAAATGTCCCCTGCAAGAGTACTTAAGCGTTGTGCAAGGATTCCTAGAATGATCCCTCCTTTACTTATACGTGTTCGTGTTCCTCCAACAGCTGCATTGATTCCTTTCCCTTCACGCAGCGATTCAAGGATATTTTCGACATCGTCAAGGTTATCAAGCTCATCATCGTCGTCATCGAGAACAAGTGAATTGCGCCGCGAAATTTCGTAGGTTAAACTATGCAGTTGAAAGAGCACTTGCGAAACAGGTCGAGAATGGATTTGTAAACTTTGTAATGTGAAACTGGGATTCGTTCGGAATTGATGCTCGAATTGAGCTATCAACGTCAGATAATCCTATATATTAGATTGTGTTGGTTCGTGGGTGGTACTCGTAGGAGACTGCGTATTGCTGCACAGAGAGCATGATTGACGACCCCGAAATCAGGTTTACTTTGCACATTTACGAATTCAGACACACTGCTATACCATGTTGCAATTTTGATTATGTTTTGACTTAGGTCGCGAAGACTGGGATCGAGGCCAGGCGCGATTCTGAATTTTGGACCGGCGAGACGGTCTGTTTCGCTTGTGGGATCGTAAGATTCGTGGTATCGGATGTATTGGCCTTCGAATCCCTGAGAATCAGATAAGAGAAGCGAGAATAGTGTACCATTAGAACATACAGGATGTCTTCTAGTATTGTAGCTTCTTGTAGTTCGAGTGTCATCTTTTCTAGCGAAGCCATAGGCCACTTTGGCGGGATTGGAGGAATTGAAACTCGAGGAGCGAGTGGTGCTTCAGAACGTGGGATCATAGTAACCTGAGCTCTCCCAACTGTACTTAGCATTGTATTCGATAATGCAAGATGTACCTAGTTTTATGTATTCCGGATCTTTTGTCGCGTTATGGCTACTCGGAGGTTTCTCAGCGGGAGCTGGGGTTTTCGGTGGAACAGAGCGCTACATATGAGTCATTTTGCACTTTTGGAGAGTACACGATACCTTGCTTGCTGTTGATCTTGCCATTCCTCCTGCTACTGAGACACTGTCGTCAGGCACCAAAGACGTCCGACTCAAGTTCCCCTGGCGATGTCCAAGTCTTGTCGCAGCTGCGCTGCCATTGAGACCAGTGCCATCTGTAGAATAAGCAGCACTGCGAGATGACCCCGGCAGCGTCATTTCAGCAGTTCGCCTACTTTGTCTCCTTCTGGAATACTCAGATTTTCTCTATGCGTGGAATCGTTGAGGTTGACGATGGAACCAAACAAGACGCGACTTGGCTGCCAACTAAAGATCAGCAGGGAAGGATGGCCACCGGTCCGCGGGAAACCGACGAGAAAAAAAAGATCCCCGAAAACTTTTGGAGGCAGTTGAGCAGTCTAACAATTATCATCAGCCATTTTCCATCGCCCGACAATTGAGTAGCTGGTCGCCGTTGAGTCTCTGAAGGAATGTCGTTGTTCAAATCTGCCTCGACATTCCTTGTCAATGCTTCCAAACTCGCTTCCTCCACTAGTGCTCCTTCCTCGTCGTTGTTACGATGTGTATCTCCAAATGTAGCAGCATGGAAACGAGGAATGGCTACGTTTGATCGAAGTTTACCTCATTTGAATATCGGTACCATTGGACATGTTGATCATGGAAAAACTACTCTTACTGCTGTATTCCCCGTCTAGCTATGGTGTTGATCTCAGGCAATTACAAAATATTTGTCCGAGAAGGGGGGTGCACAGTTTATGGAATATAGTCAAATCGACAAGGCTCCTGAGGAAAAAGCTCGAGGAATCACCATTGCAACAGCCCATGTTGAATATAAGACCGGTAAACGACACTATGCTCACGTCGATTGTCCTGGTCACGCAGATTATATTAAGAACATGATTACAGGTACATTTCCCTCATCGTGAGGACAGTGTTGATGTCCAGGTGCCGCTCAAATGGATGGTGCAATTATCGTAGTTGCAGCAACAGATGGATCTATGCCTCAAACTAGAGAACATCTCCTTTTGGCTCGTCAAGTTGGTGTCCAAGCGCTTGTTGTGTTCGTCAATAAGGTCGATGCTGTGGATGATCAGGAAATGCTTGAACTTGTTGAGATGGAAATGAGAGAATTGTTGGGAACTTATGGCTTTAATGCGGAACAGACTCCTATTATAATGGGTAGTGCGTTATGTGCTTTGGAAGGAAGAAATCCAGAAATTGGAGCTCAAGCAATTCAGAAACTGTTGGATGCTGTTGATGAACATATCCCCCTTCCAAAACGAGAGGTCGACAAACCATTCCTCTGTCCTGTTGAAGGTACTCCCATCCCAGATTCACGCTCATGGAAGATGTATTTTCGATTGCAGGGAGAGGAACAGTCGTTACTGGCCGTGTTGAACGAGGAGTTTTGAAAAAGGGAACAGATGTTGAAGTTGTCGGTGTCCTGGATACCCCTCTCAAAACCACAGTCACCGGAATTGAAATGTTCAAGAAGGAACTTGATCAAGCTATGGCTGGAGATAACTTGGGTCTTCTTCTTCGTGGATTACGCCGTGAACAACTTCATCGTGGAATGGTTATTGCAATTCCTGGAACTGTGAAACCCGTCAAGAAATTCTTGGCCAGTTTCTACATTTTATCAAAAGAAGAAGGTGGCCGTACAAAGGGATTTGTGCAGAACTACAGACCTCAATTGTATGCTCGAACTTGCGGTATGTCCTCTCTTCGACGAGAGTATTAACGCTCTCTAGATATGACTGTTACATTGACGTACCCCAAGGAAGTAGCTGAAGATCATATGGTTATGCCTGGAGATAACTGTGAATTGGTGTGCGAGCTGGTTCATCCCATTGCCATTGACAAGGGAATGCGATTCACCATTCGTATCATCCGCCTTAACTGAGGTATGCTAACGTATTCAGGTGAGGGAGGTTTGACTGTTGGAACTGCGATTGTAACACAAATCTACGAGTAATTTTGGAACAGATGTACAAACTACGTAGCATTTCGAGTCACTTCGACATGTATCTCCACTCCAAAATGGGCGGCGTTCAGCACTAGATACTAAAATAAATTTCTCATTCATCTTCCTTTTAAACTTTAAACGGTCTGCAAGTGTTTCAAGGACATCATATTCCATTCTCTTCATGTGATACAAGAAGCTCCATATTTAATACCCAACTTGATCCAGACTCATTCTCCCACGTCTTGCCAATAAGCCAAGCCAAATCTCTATGCCATGCCATGCTTCAAATACAATACAAAGCAAGATTACCGCCTCGCAGTCCCAGTGCTCGTCGCCACACCGATTCTCGCATCCATGGCTGCCTGTCGATCCTGCGCAGTTGTCTCAGTCTCAGTCTCCTTCCCCTTCTTCTTCGATGGTGGATTCGATGTATCTGTAGACGGAGTCTGTGCTTCCTGTTGAGCAACGAGATCATCGTACTCGTATATATCTTCCTGTGTAAGTTTAATCGCAGTTGGCTTTCTCGACAACATGGTCTTGACTTTGGAATTGGTGGTGGTGGCGGGTGAAGGTCGCGTTGGAAAGTGCGAAATTAAGTTGCTATGGGAACTGTATCGGCCCCAATTGTTTACTCCCTTTGATCGACAGAAATCAAAACAATTGCCACTATCCAAGGCAAAAGGAAGAAGAAGGATGCTTCGAAAACCAATGCGAAATACAAGGTCGAGGCTGGGAATGGATTCAATGGAGAACATTTGGCCTGATGACACTATTGTTGTACTCCCAGAAACACCACGAGTTCGAGTATCGCCAAGGAGAAGAATGAATCCACAAACGCCAGGTTGGGAATGGGCTCCAACAGATACCATTGGCGAAACAATTAGGATGTATCATGATCCAGAGATTCCGGATGAAACGGTCAATTTCACTATGAATCATGATTTCATTGAAAGTATTCCACTTCTTAAGAGGTTGATTGATGAGTAGATATGCAATCTTTTATACCGCCTTTGTCACCTACAAAAGTTCGCATGTTGTCGCCTTCAAAGAAACAAGCTGCATTGGAGGACAATGCTATTGAGATACCGGATTCCGCTGGACTCAGTGATGCTACTAGGGATGCCATTTACAATGTCTGGGCCCAAGAAGATCTTGATGAAGATAGCGGATTTGTTGAAGCGATGCATTCTCTCAGCGTAACCCGCTTTATCTATTCTCAAGCTAAAAGCAGGATTGTCAATCGGCTCAATACAAAAAGCGGAATGCAAAGTTAAACCTGACAATACGCTACCTGGTCTCCCAACTAGAAGAAAAGGTAGTTCATCTCCTTCCAAACTAACGATCAGGAAAAAGAAAACCAACGAATTCCCGGTCTAGAGCGAAAACTCATCAACCTACAAACAGAACTAAAATCGCTCGCCTTAATTCCAATGACACCAATGCGTACTTCCTCCCTCAAGCACATCGATTCCCGAAACCCGAAACCATCAAAAGAGAATCTCAGTCAACCTCGTTCCCGGTCCGCATCACCCAGAAAAGCATTGCAAGAAATTAATTCCAATACAACCATTCAACCATCTGACCTAGTCAGTCAAGATTCCCAAGAAGATCTAATTGAGCATTCCAAACGCATGTTTCGATCATTGCAGATTGAAAATGAGAAACTTAAACAACGAATCGAATCTTTGGAATATTCAAAAGCGCAAGTCGATGCTACTCATCGTGAGACAATACAATCACTTCAGAAAGATCTTGAGAAAATGGCGGAGGAGAAGCACAAGTTGGAGAATATGTTGCAGGAATCGAAGAAGCAAACCTCGAATGCCTTGATTATATCCCCTCGCAAGATGGACATGGAACATGGTGTTGATGTGGAGATCGAGAGGCTAAGTGAGGAATTGGCATGGCACGCTAAATTGCATTTGTATGCTGAGAAGGAGAGAATGCGTTTGATGGATTTGCTGGAATTTGCCGGACATGAGGGAAAATTTGTGGTTAGAGAGTTTCATGGATTGAGGGAGAAAATGAGCAAAGTTAGTTTAATGAGTATGGAGTCAGAAGGGAAATGTCTTATTTGATGTTGTGGCTGATGTTGGGGCAGTGTTGGATGGCTCTTTTGAATGGCATTCTTATTTTTCATCATTAGCGCTTTGTATCAAATTGTATTGTAATAACAGAGAGTAAGATGGCGGAAATGTATTATCACAGATTGTCGCAACGAAGACTCTATCTAGTCTTGGTGAGATCCTGTAGTGTGGCGAGGGCGCTATTTTGGGATTGGACTTTGATTTTAAAGTTTTCTGCCCCGATTGGCCCGATCTTTCATCAAGGCACGAAGTCGACGATGTCATCACCTTCCCTAGAAAGTCTTGACTATGGCACAATGAAACAAAACCTCATGTAGACCACAACATCCAAGACCTAGTACTTGGACTCCTT
>Ga0335073_10015035_pt1 | contig 10828 bp, 12 predicted proteins | sample Lox_Sample_22_FD_207093 | JGI IMG/M metagenome (GOLD analysis project Ga0335073, IMG submission 207093) | Soil microbial communities from Loxahatchee National Wildlife Refuge, Florida, United States - Lox_Sample_2.2 | ecosystem: Environmental > Terrestrial > Soil > Wetlands | place: USA...
CTCAGCCACCAACGCGCCGACCAAGTACTACGAGCATTTCACGGCTGTGCATAACGCTCGACGGTAGCCTCTGCACAGGTCAGACGTCAAATCCCGGTCGGTGACGACGCGGACCTTCATCGTTGAGATTGCACGCACGGTCGTGATTTCCCCGCCGACCACAGCCGTCAGCGCAATCTCACGGAATGAGATGATGCCGGTGTGGCGAAAGATTCGCTGGAAAAGCCGCCGGTGGTGATCGACATTTCGCCAATGGCCCACATCGCAGTCGGTTTCTTCGCGCTGGGGCTGCTGATCCCGATCTTCACCTGGCCGGCGACCGCGCCGCTGCTGATCATTCCGGCGGTCTTGTCGGCGTTGATCGTTCGACTTCGCACCCAGGCCGACGGAGACGGCGTCACGGTGCGCACGCTGCTCGGGAGCCAAATGGTGCGGTGGGAAGACATCGACGGGCTGCGATTCCACAAGGGCTCATGGGCGCGTGCCCAGCTCAAAAACGGCGGCACGCTGCGGTTGCCCGCGGTTACCTTCGCAACCCTGCCGTTGCTGACCGAGGCCAGCAACGGCCGCGTGCCCAATCCGTACAGCTGATCCGGGTCAGCCCACCGGGTTCGCGCCGTTGAGCAACACCCACACAGCGACACCGGCGCCGATGCCCACGACCAGAGCCGCAAACGACCCGATAAATGGCCGCCTGGCCCAGCCCCGACCAGCGTCGAAGCCGTAACGTCCCGGCCCGACCAGGATGACTGCGACGGCCATGACGATCAGGATGACCTCGTATTCGTGTCCGTTCGGCAGGAAGAACGGAAACGACCTGCCATTGTGCTGCGCGGACATCCCGGCGAGCAGGCCGTTGGTGAGGTAGGCCAGGGCGCCTGCGGCGGCCAGCGGGGTGAATAGCCCCAAAACCAGCAGTACCCCCGCGGCGATCTCGCCGCCGGCGGCGCAGTAGGTGAGGATGTCGGCGTGCTGGTAGCCGGCGTCGGACAGCGAATTCTTGAATCCGTTCAGCCCTTGTCCGCCCCACCAGCCGAACAGCTTTTGAAGCCCATGCGCGAGCAGCACCGCGCCCAATCCGACCCGCAGGATCAGCAGACCGAGGTGCTGGGTGCCGCGACGTGCGGCGACGCGTACCCGCTCGTCATCGGGATGATGCTGATGCTCGTCCATCGCCTCGGAGCCGAACGCCGAGTGCCCGTCGCTGGACGTTTGGGGCTGGTAGGGCAACGGGTCCTGCCCGCTGACCAGCCCGTATCCCGAGCTGGACGAGGGAGCGTTGCCGGCGGCGGCGGAGTCGTAGTGAGGGATCGTGGTCGTCTCGAAATCGCCTGCATAGGTCGCGGACGGCAGGTCGTCCTCCGGGTCAACCAGGCTTGCTGAGGCTGGCCGCACGGGAGTTGGCACCGCGGAATCGTCCGACCGCTGCCAACGTGAGTCATTCGATTGACTGGTCACGTGTGTCAGGGTAAGGGCAATTCTGTCCGAATCGGGGATTTGAGCGGCGCTTTCGCTGTGCCGGTTGACGTGTCGTCGCACGCGGCGCCCAGTTTGCGGGCAAATCTGGCAGACGCGCGCGACCCCGTCGCGGGCGCCTTATCCCAGATATCCGTAATCTGGCAGCTATGCAGTCGCGGCGGTTGGGGCTGCGCGGGCTGACCGCGCTCTGCTCAACGATGCTCGTTTTGGCCGGCTGCGCGCAGTTCAACGATGCGGCGTCACAGCCGTTCACCACCGAACCCGAACGCCATCCACCGGCGAGCTCGTCACCTCCCCCGCCGCCGCCTTTGCCCGACAAGCCATTTCCAAAAAAGTGCCCGGCACCAGGGACGATGCAGGGCTGCCTGGAGAGCACCAGCGGCCTGCTCATGCAGCCTGACAGCAAGTCGGCGCTGGTCGCCGAGCGGACCACCGGCGCGGTCAAAGAGATCTCCGTGAACGCCGAGCCGAAGGTCAAGACCGTCCTCCCGGTCGACCCGGCCGGCGACGGCGGATTGATGGACATCGTGCTCTCGCCGACCTATTCGCAAGACCGGCTGATGTACGCCTACGTCAGCACGCCCACCGACAACCGGGTTATCCGCATCGCCGACGGCGACGTCCCGAAGGACATCTTGACCGGGATCCCGAAAGGTGCCACCGGCAACATGGGGGCGATGCTGTTCACCAGCCCCACCACGCTGGTGGTACTCACCGGCGATGCCGGTAATCCAGCGATGGCTGCCGACCCCGCATCGTTGGCCGGCAAAGTCATCCGCCTCGAGCAGCCAACGACGCTCCACCCGGCGCCGCCGACCACGGCGCTAAGCGGTATCGGATCAGGCGGCGGCCTGTGCACCGACCCCGTCGACGGCTCGCTGTACGTCCTCGACCGCGCTCCCACAGCCGACCGGTTGCAGCGCATCACCAAAGACTCCAAGGTGTCCACGGTGTGGACGTGGCCGGATCGGCCGGGTGTGGCCGGCTGCGCGGCGTTGGACGGCACCGTGCTGGTCAACCTGATCAACACTAAGCAGACGGTGGCTGTCCACCTCGCACAAGGGACCGGGGCGGTCACCGGGCCGCCGGACGTGGTCCGTCAGGACACCCACGGCCACGCGTGGGCGCTGCGGATGTCGCCGGACGGCAACGTGTGGGCGGCGACGGTGAACAAGACCGCCGGGGACGCCGCGAAGAATGATGACGTGGTGTTCCCGCTGTTCCCGCAGGGCGGCGGTTTCCCGCGGGCCAACGAGGACAAGACCTAACTCAGGCTTCGTGACCGGGCTTCAGATCGGCGACGTCGGGGAAACTGACCAGACGTTCGGAGCTTTCAGCAGCCTCTCCGGTGACGGGCTCCAGCAGATAGCCGATGTGGTCGCCGAGGTCGATCCGCTCGAGCGTTTTGCCTACGAACCACGCCACCGCATCGTCGAGAATCGGCATGCCCTCCGGACCGGTGTGCCAGGAGCAGTGGTCGAATTTGTTGACGCGGTCGCCGGTTTCACCGCCGAATAGCTGGGCCAGGCCGATGTGGCGGCGCTCCAATACATGCACCGCCAGGTAATCGGATCGAGCCGCCACCCCACAGGTGTGGTTGTTCCTGGAAATCCCGGCCAGAAACCGTGGGGGGTGCATGCTGGTCTGGGTGGCGAAGCCGACCAGGCAACCCGATGGATGACCGTCGGCTTGAGTCGTCACCACAAACATCGTGTAGTCCAGCATCCCGACCAGCCGGTCGAAAAATTCGTCGCCCACATCGCCATCATGACGTAACGCGCAAGGTGAATTTTGATGCAAGCGTGATTATGTTGTTTCGGAACCGCTTTCGCCGTTGCCGAACACGAACTCGTCGACGAGAGCGCTGACCAGCCTCGGGTTTTCCAGGCCGGCGAGGTGAGCCACACCGTCCAGCACGCGAATCGACGAGTTCGGAATGGCGTCGGCCATCGCGATAGCCTCTCGGGGTGGGAACGTGACGTCTTCGGCGCCTGCCACCACGAGCACCGGCGTCCTGATCTCGGCGAACAATGCGCGCTGGTCCGGTCGGGCCGGAACCACGCTCTGCACTGCCCACGAAACAGACGGGATATCAACAAATTTCATCGCTGAACGAACGTGTGTCACAACATCGGGACGCTCCCGAAAGGTCGTCGGACCCAGGAATGCCTTGAGCACCGACCGGGTCAGCACTGGCCCGATCTCGCCGTGCCGTTGCGCCAGCCGAAGCAAAATCGCGAATTGCACCTTCTGGCGGATGCCGGCCCGGCCGGCGGTCGCGTTCATCAGCACCGCTCGGCCGATCCGGTCCGGATAGGAGGCGGCGAACGTCCCGCCGATCATTCCGCCCCACGAGTTCCCCACGAAGTGAGCCTGGTCGAGGCCGAGGCCGTCGAGGATATCGACAACGCAGCGCGCGCAATCGCCGAAGCTGAACATGCCTGTCAGCGGCTGACTTCTGCCTTGGCCGGGCGGATCGATCAGCACCACCTGCGACCGAGCGGCGAGGCCATCTGCCACGCCGTGCCACATGTCACCGGTCATCAACAAACTCGGCCAAAACAGGATCGGTGTGCCGCTTCCCCCGACCTGCAACCGCACCCGTCCGAGGACGGTATCCACTGTCTGGTCGCGAAGCTGATCGCCGACGCCGGTCATCGCTGAAACGATACTGTCACCGGTCGGCAAGCTCGCGGGGTGTCACGAACACGTCGACGAGAGCGCCGTTGCGCCACACCGTCATTTCGATCCGGCGTGCGATCGCGTCTTCGACCATCAGCTGCTGAATCGCGGTGGCGGTCACGACATTCTTGCCGTCAACGCTGACCACGATGTCGCCGCGTCGCAGACCGGCTTCAGCGGCCGGACTGCCGGCGACCACGCTGGCGATCTGCAGCCCTTGCGTCGTGCCAAGTTTCGCGGCGGCAGCCGGCGGCACCGGGATGTGTGCGCCGGCGATACCCAGCCACGCGCGGCGCACTCGGCCGGTATTCATCAGCGCCGCGATGATTTTGTGGGTGGATGCATTGATGGGCACCGCTAACCCGAGGCCGACGCCCGCGACCGCGGTGTTGACCCCGACCATCCGTCCGCGCCCGTCAGCCAGCACACCCCCACTGTTTCCCGGATTGAGCGCGGCATCGGTTTGAATCACCTCGTCGACCACGCGGCCGGATTTGGTGGGCAGCGAGCGTCCGAGACCGGAAACGATACCGGCCGTGACGCTTCCGGCCAGGCCCAGCGGATTGCCGATCGCCACCACGAGTTGTCCGACTTGCAGATCCTCGGCGCGGCCCATCGTCACCGGCGCGGGAGCCCGACCGCGTGCCTTGAGCACGGCGAGGTCGGAGAGCTCGTCGCGACCGACGATATCCGCGGCGACGGTGGTGCCGTCGGCAAATGTGGCCTCGGCGGAACGGCTTCCGGCGACGACGTGGGCGCTGGTCAGCAGGTAGCCGTCGGATGTGATGACGCTCGCGCTGCCGCCGCCGTTACCGCGACGGCTGCGCACCGCAATGCTGGCCACGCTGGGCAGCACCGTTTGCGCGACCACCGTGACAACGGCCGAGTAGGCATCCAACGCCTCAGCGTCTGGGCGATAATCAGGCATAACCGGCTCAGCGTCGCCACCGGTGACGTTATGCCTCTGTTCGCCGTCGGCTTAGCCGGTTATTGCGACCCGGACTCCGCTTTTTTGACCACAACGACTGGGCACTCCGCGCGGGCGGCACACGCCTGCGAGACCGAGCCCAGCATCAGTCCCGCAAAAGATGATCGCCCCCGACCGCCGAGCACCAGCAGTTGCGCCCCCTTCGCCGCCTCTACCAATGTCTCGACGGTGTCCCCCATCGCGACGAGCGTCTCCAGCGGGAATTCCGGCGCTGGGGATATCTCGCTGACCGTCTTGACCAGGAACTCCTCATAGGTCAGCTGCAGCTCGTCGCGATTGAACGCGGCGGGGTTCGACAGGAACGGCAGCTGCCAGGCGAGAACGACGCACACCTCGGACCTCGGGTGAGCCGCGGCCTCGTCGAGCGCCCAACGAAGCGCCTCAATGCTCTGGGGCGATCCCTCGACCCCAACCACGATGCGATAGGTCATGCTGCCTCCAGAGTGGGTCGGAGTGGCGCTCGTACGTCAGCTCCTCGTGCTTCGTCGGAGAGGTCTTCAAGACTTCTGCCTTTGGGCTCGGGCAGCAACCATGCCGTCACCACAGCACCAAGCAGTGCGACCACTCCGGCAATCACCATGGCGCCGCGCATCCCCAACGACGAGGCAAGGATCACCGGGAACAGGAAGGCACCGATAAATGCCCCGACTTTGCCTGCACCGGCGGAGATTCCGTGCCCGGTGGTGCGTACCTCAACTGGGAATATCTCAGCCGGATAAACAAATGTTGTTGTGTTAGGGCCGAATTCAGTGAAGAAGTAGCTGACACCGTAGAGCAGCACGAACGGCACGACAGCCTTGGTCACGCCAGGTAGCAGTCCGATCGCCAGAAACGCCACTGCCATCATGACGAATCCGAGCACCTGGATCGCCCGCCTGCCGGTGCGGTCCAGCAACGCGATCGCGACGAAGTAACCAGGGAGGGCAAAAACGGCGAAAATAGCCAACTGGATCAGCACGTTGTGCAACTCCAACGCATGCGGCTTGAGCAGCGCCAAAATTTCGGGGGTGGAAATGCTGTTGCCGTAGTAGCAGAAGTCCATCAGTGCCCACGCGGCGGAGGTGCCGATCAACCACTTGAGCATCCGCGGACTGCGCAGCAGGTCTCCGAAGCCTTCAAGGGCCCCCTTCGGAGGTGTGACCTTCACGTCCGGCGCGGCCGCGGGTGCCGGCGACCCCATGGCGGCCGTGATCGCCGCTTGCGCCTCTTCGACAGCACCTCCGGCGAGGGCAAACCGCGGCGTCTCATGAATTCGCCGCCGAAGATAGAACACCGCAAGCCCGGGAATCGCACCGAGTCCGAGCAGAACCCGCCACGTGAGGTCGCTGGACATGCCCGATGCCAAGAGCCCCGCGGCGATCAGCGGCCCGACGACGAGACCAAGGCCTTGCATCGCAAAGACCAGTCCCACCATCTTTCCCCGGTCCCGTTTGCCGGAGTATTCACTCATGATGGTCGCGGAAACCGGGTAATCACCGCCGATTCCGATGCCCAGGATGATGCGGCAAACCAATAGAAATACCAAGTTCGGCGAGAATGCCGATGCGATGGCTCCGATGGCCAAGATCAACACCTCGTAGCCATAAATCCGCTTGCGGCCGAGCATATCGGCGACCCGGCCGAACACGACCGCCCCGAGAGCCGACGCGATCAGCGTGGCGGAGTTGAGCCACGATATCTGGCCGGTCGTCAAATGCCATTCGGGTTTGATCAGATACACCACGATGCCGATGACGAAAAGGTCGTATGCGTCGGTGAAGAAGCCCATGCCCGAGATGAACATGATCTTCAGTTGGAAGCGGGAGATCCCACCGTCGTCAAGGTCGTTGAATGCCGCACCCGCAGGCTGTGACGCGACGTCTTTGCTCATTCGCCGCAGGCTACATATGGCCCGGGAACGCAAACTTAAGCCGAGGTGACGATCACCTGATGTACAGCTGGGGGTTTACTGGGAGCCGGGCCAACCGCTGATTGGTTACAGCGAGTTGCCGGGTGGTGGTCTCCGCCAGTATCCGGATCTGCTCGGGCCGCAGCCGCCCGCACAATCGGCCCCAGTGGATCGCCACGTCATCACCGACTGCCACGTCGGGTACCGGGCTGTAGCCGTCGGTCCAGACGTCGAGCCGTCGCGCCGACGGTTCGCCGAGAGTCAGACCGTGATCGTCCAAGACCAGCTGTCGGCACATCACCTCGAGACCATCGCCGTCACGGGAAAGCACTGTGCCCCATGTGATCCGGCAGTTATCCAGGACACCCATCGGATGCTCGTCGAGCCCACGCCCGAGCAGCCGCGACCACGGGTAAACCCCGAACACGTGGAAGCAGTGATTCGCGGCGGCCTCGGGGACCAGATCTGGGCCGAGATGCGACCAATAGCGGCCTGCTTGTGGGCCGATGATCGCGAGCAATGCGTCGACGAACTCACCCGCGTCCAGGTCCGCGCCGATACCGCCGCCCAGCCAATAGGATTCGACGAGGCGGTAGTCCAGCGGGTCGGCGATGCCGGTCATTGCCGACAGCACCTGCAAATAAGGCCAGGCGCCGGAGAACCTCGTCGCGGCCTCTCGAACCTGTTCCACCGAGCCGTCCCGCAGGGTCGCACCGAGCGGTGGACCGCAGTAGCCCAGCGCGTTGGGCGCGTATGCGTAACGGGCGAACATCTCGGTTCCCCGGATGTCCCGCGTGTCAGAGATCGGCGCCGACAACGTCAGGTCCGCCCGGACTCCACCAGCTTGAGCGCGTCTTTATGCAACCGGCCGAAGTTGTAGTAGGCCGCGCAGGCACCCTCCGGGGAGACCATGCACGTTCCGATCGGAGTCTCAGGGGTGCACGCGGTGCCGAAAACCTTGCATTCCCAAGGCTTTAGCACACCCTTGAGCACCTCGCCGCACTGGCAGGCTTTGGGGTCGGCGACCCGGACCCCGGGCATCGAATAACGCAGTTCGGCGTCGAAGTCCGCGAAATCGTCGGACAGCCGCAGCGCGCTTTGGGAGATGAACCCGAGCCCGCGCCATTCGAAGTGCGGACGCAGCGCGAACACCTTGCCCATCAACGCCAGAGCCGCCGGGTTGCCGTGTTCGGGCACCACGCGCGAGTACTGGTTCTCCACCTCGCAGCGGCCTTCGCGGATCTGTTTCAACAGCATCGCGACCGACGCCAGGATGTCCAATGGCTCGAAACCGGCAACCACCAAAGGTTTTCCGTACACCTCCGGCACGAATCGGTATGGCCGGTTCCCGACAACCGTGGACACGTGGCCCGGTCCGATGAAGCCGGACAACCGCAGGTCCGGTGAGTCGAGGATGGCCTTGATCGGCGGCACGATCGTGACGTGGTTGCAGAACACACTGAAATTGGGCAGCCCGAGATCGCGGGCCCGCACCAAAGTCACCGCGGTCGACGGGACCGTGGTCTCGAAGCCGATGGCGAAGAACACCACCTGTTTGTCCGGGTTGTCGGTGGCGATCTTGAGCGCGTCCAGCGGCGAATAGACGAAACGTACGTCGGCGCCGCGCGCTTTGGCGTCCAGCAGGCTGCCGGCCGACCCGGGCACCCGCATCATGTCGCCGAAACAGGTGAAGATCACGTCGGGTTGTCCGGCCAGCCACATCGCGTCGTCGATGCGGCCCATCGGGATGACGCAGACCGGGCAACCCGGACCGTGCACGAGTTCGACGTTGTCCGGCAGCAGGTGTTCGATGCCGTGCCGGTAGATGGTGTGGGTGTGGCCACCGCACACCTCCATGAACTTGAAATGGTCGGCGCCGTCGCCGATACCGGCGAGGTGCTCGATCGCAACCAGCAGTTTGCGGGCTGCGGCCGGGTCGCGGAATTCGTCAACGAATTTCATGGTGTGTCCTCCCCGTCAGACGATCGCCGACGAATCGAAGGCTTCTATTTCGCTGGTGTAGGCGTCGCCGAGTTTCTTGACGGCGGCCAAGGTGAGCAACGCTTCGGTCTCGTCGATCTTGGCCATCGCGAAGCCGACGTGTACCAGCACCCAGTCGTCGGGTTCGGGCATCTCGTTCTCCAGTAGCCGCACCGAGATGGTGCGCTGTACACCGCTGACTTCGACCTTCGCTAGATAGTTTTCGGAGTCGGTGATCTCGACGATCCGCCCCGGGATTCCCAGACACATGTGCGCTTCGCTCCTATCTCAGCAGATCCTCGGTAGCGGGTCGCCGACGAGCATGTCGACGATCCGGGTACCACCGAAGCCGGTTCGCAGAATGACGGTTTCGGCGGGCTCGGCGACGACCTGTCCGACTTCGGCAGCCTCGGCGCCCAACGGATGTGACTGCATCGCCGCCAGCCCGGCCTCCGCCTCGTCGGGCGCGACGACGGCAATGAACTTGCCCTCGTTAGCGACGTAAAGCGGGTCGATGCCGAGCAGTTCGCATGCGCCGCTCACCATCGGGTGCACCGGAAGGCGATCCTCTTCCAATAGCACTCCCAGGCCGCAGGCCTGGGCCAGTTCGTTGCAGACCGTGCCGACGCCGCCGCGGGTGGGGTCGCGCAGCCAGCGTGTCGACGGCGCTACCGACAACAGCAGCTCCACCAGCGGGCTCACCGCGGCGGTGTCGGAGTGGATATCGGCTTCGATGGCCAGGTCGCCGCGGGCCAGCATCACCGCCATCCCGTGATCGCCCATCGACCCGGACAACAGCACCTTGTCGCCGGGGCGCACCGATGCCGGCGACAATTGGCGGTCGGCGGGGATCACGCCGACGCCGGTGGTCGTGATGAACAGGCCGTCGGCCGCTCCCTTGGACACGACTTTGGTGTCGCCGGTGACGATCTGCACACCGCAGGCCGCGGCCGCCGCCGCCATGTCGGCGGCGGTCTCCTTCAACTCGGCGATCGGGAAGCCCTCCTCGAGCACGAAGGCAGCCGAGATCCATTGCGGCACAGCACCGGCCATCGCCAGATCGTTGACGGTACCGTGCACCGCCAGTTGGCCGATCGAGCCGCCGGGAAAACGCCGGGGCTGCACCACGAATGAGTCGGTGGACATTGCGAGCCGTTCACCGCCGGGCAGATTGATTACCGCTCCGTCGCCAAGCGATTCGAGCAGCGGGTTACGGAACGCCTCCATGAAAACGGCGTCGACCAGGGCCGCCGACGCTTTTCCACCGGCACCGTGCGCCAGCGTCACGTGATCGTCGAGCAGCCGGGGACGGCGTCTGCGGAATGACTCGATGCGCTCGATCACCTCGCCCTCGCCGAAACGCGGGCCCGAGGTTATGTACTCGCTGGACGACTTACTCATAAGGCCTCCCCTGCGTGGGTCGCCATCTGGTCGTGCACTGCCAGCCAGAGCTGATAGCCCAGCAGCGCTTGGGATTCCTGAATCCGGTGCACACTTTGCGAGCGAACCACGAAGCACGCGTCGACATCCGGGCTTTTCGCGAATGCGCCGCCGTCGTATCCGGCGAAGCCGACGGTGTACATGCCGCGACGGCGCGCCTCCTTCAAGGCGGCCATCAAGTTGGGCGAGCTTCCGCTGGTCGACATCGCGATCGCGATATCGCCGGCTTTTCCGCGGGCGATCAGCTGCCGGGCGAATACCAGCTCGAAGCCGACGTCGTTGCCGAGCGCCGTCATGATGGCCTGGTCGGCGGTCAGCGACCAGCCCGGCAAGGATTTTTCAGGCGTGCCCGTTGGCGGCTGGGCGAACAG
>Ga0335073_10015036_pt1 | contig 10828 bp, 7 predicted proteins | sample Lox_Sample_22_FD_207093 | JGI IMG/M metagenome (GOLD analysis project Ga0335073, IMG submission 207093) | Soil microbial communities from Loxahatchee National Wildlife Refuge, Florida, United States - Lox_Sample_2.2 | ecosystem: Environmental > Terrestrial > Soil > Wetlands | place: USA: Florida...
CTGCAGGGTCAGTGCCTGCTCCCAGCTCTGCCTGGCGGCCGTGGGCAGTCCGGCGGCCAGCTGGGCGTCGCCGAGCCGGGTCAGCGAGCCCGACTCGCCGTTCGGGTCGCCGATGTTCCTGTACATGTCGATCGCCTGCTCGTAGTAGGCGATCGCCTGCGCGTAGTCGCCAAGCCCGATGTAGGCGTAGCCGACGCTGTCCAGGGTGTCGGCCACGCCGCTGCGGCTGCCCGACTCGCGGTGCAGGTCGAGCGCCCGCAGGCAGTGCTTCAGCGCCTGGTCGTGCTGGCCCAGGTGCGCGCAGATCCAGCCGACCGCGTTCTCCGAGTAGGCGACAACCGACGGGTCGGCGAACGACTGGAGCAGCCGCAGCGCCTCGGTCGCGTGCTCGAGCGCCTCCGCGTGCCGGTCCTGGCCGTCCAGCATCATCGCCAGGTAGTGCCGCACCTGCCCGGCGTTGACCTGATCGTTCAGCTGGGTGAACAGCTCGAGCGCCCGGCCCAGGTGCGCGTGGCCGGCCGCGAAGTCGCCGAGCCGCCCGCTCACGTCGCCGAGTTCGAAGTGCACGTGGGCCAGGCTGACCGGGTCATCGAGCCGGTACGCGGCGGCCAGCGCCGTGCGCTGCAGGGCAGCCGCCTCGTGCATCTGGCCGCGGCGCTTCAGGATCGGGGACCACGACCAGCCCAGCGTCCAGCAGTAGTCGTCAAGGCCCTGCTCGGCGGTCATGGCCAGCACGGCGCGCAGCACGCGGTGCTCAGCGTTGAACCAGGCCAGCGCCGCGTCGTAGGAGGTGAGGTCCTCCGGGGTGACGTCTGGCAGCGGCGGCGGCAGCTGGACGCGGCTGCGCGCCGGGTACATCCGCGCCGAGCCCGCCTCGGCGGTGCGGACGTAGTGGTCGAGGAGCCGGCGGCGCGCCGCCTCGCGCTCGGCCGCGCTCTCGTCGGCGGCCGCGCATTCCGCGGCGTACACGCGCAGCAGCTCGTGGCAGCTGAACCGCCCGCCCGCTTCCTCGGCGAGCAGCGAGGCCCTGGCGAGCTCGGCCAGCGCGGTCCTTGCGACCGGCAGGGCCGTCGCGGACAGGCTGGCCGCGACGGCGGCCGAGATGTCAGGCCCGGGATGCACGCCGAGCAGCCGGAACATCCGGGCGGCCCGCGCGCTGAGCTTCTCGTAGGACCACGAGAAGACGGCCCGCAGGTCGGTCGTCACGTCGTCGGTCTCGAGGGCGTCGAGCCTGCCGCGCACGTCCCGCAGCTCCGCGGCCAGGTCCGCCAGCGCCACGCCGGGCCGGGTGACGGCCCGCGCGCAGGTCACGCTCAGCGCCAGCGGCAGCCAGGCGGACTGCTCGATCAGCTCGGCGGCCGCGACGGGCTCGGCGGCGACCCGCTCGGTCCCGATGCGACGCTCGAGGAGCTCGCTCGCCTCCGCGCCTGACAGCATGTGCAGCGGCACCGGCTTGGCGCCTTCCGCCACCACCAGCCCGGTCAGCTGGCTGCGGGAGGTGATCAGGACCATGCAGCCCGGGCTGGCGGGCAGCAGCGGCCGCACTTGTTCGGTGGACCGCGCGTTGTCGAGCAGCAGCAGCATCCGCTTGCCCTCGAGCAGGCTGCGGAACAGCCCTGTCTGCGCCTCCAGGCTGGCCGGCACGCGCCGCTGCGGGACGCCGAGCGCCTCGAAGAAGTCGCGCAGCGCGACCTCCGGCTCGGCAGGCTCCCCGGACTGGTCGAAACCGCGCAGGTTCACGTACAGCTGGCCGTCGGGGAAGCGCGACGCCACCTGGCGGGCGAACCTGATCGCCAGCGTGGTCTTGCCGACGCCCGCGGTGCCGGTGATGACCGCCACCTGCGGCTCGCTCGGCACCGCGTCCTCGTCGGCCGGGAGCATCGCGTGCAGCGCGCGCAACTCCGGCGTCCGGCCGGCGAAGCCGGCCGGCTCGGGCGGCACCTGCGCGGGAGGCGACGCGGCCTGCCGGAGCGGATCGCCGAACGCGCCCTGTCCCGGCCCCGCCAAGGTCGCTTGTGTGTGGGCGGGGTGCGCCCGGTTCGCGGCCAGCGTGACGGGCAGCTCGGCCGGGCCGTCGAGCACCGGGTCCATCGACAGGACCTGCTGGTGGATCTGGGTCAGCTCGCCGCTCGGGTCGATGCCGAGATCTTCCGCGAGCCGGATCCGCACGTCGTGGAAGACCTGCAGCGCGTCGGCCTGCCTGCCGCAGCGGTACAGCGCGATCATCAGCAGGCCGCGGGCCCGCTCGCGCAGCGGGTGCTCGGCCACCAGCGTGGTCAGCTCCGCCACCGCCTCCGCCGCCCGGCCACGGGCGAGCAGCAGGTCGGCCCGCTCCTCAGCAGCGGCTGTGCGCAACTCGCCGAGCCGCTGCCGTTCGGCCTCAGCGAATGGGCCTGGCACCCCCGCGAACGCCTGCCCCCGCCACAACCCCAGCCCTTCGTCCACGGCCTGCGCGGCGGCCGACAGGTCGCCGGACGCCCGCAAGCCGCGCGCCCGGCCCAGGGCCTGCTCGAACTGGTCGGAGTCGAGGCTGCCAGGATCGAGACGGAGCATGTAGCCGCCGCCCGCCGACACAAGCACTTGGGCGGCGGCGCGCCGCGGGTGATCCGGGTCGCGGCGCGGCAGGTCCGGCTCAAGGACGCGCCGCAGGCCAGCGACGTAGGTGTAGATGCCGCCCTCAGCGCTGGCCGGGGGCTCGTCGCCCCACACCGCGTCGACGAGTTCGCCGCGGGACACCACGTGGTTGGCGCGCAGCGCGAGCATGCCGAGCACCGCGAGTTGCCGTGGCTGTCCCGCCGGGATCTCGCGCTCGTCGCGCCACGCCGTCACCGGCCCAAGAACGCCTACCCGCAGCCGCATCACGGCCGGCCGGCCCCCTTCACGCTGCGCCGCGCCCAGCCCGCTACACGGCGTTTCAGACGGTACAACTACGCAGATTACCCCACTTCACGGGGCCTATCTAGAAAATATCTAGATCACATAGAGATAGGGCGATTATCACTAAACGAGCCAGCACAGGCTAGGCGACCCGCCCGCAGGCGCCGCCCAGCCACTGGACGCTGCCCGTCCCCTCGCGGACGTGTTCTGCATCTGCTGCCGAACGCGTTCGCGGGACGGACTGGTGCGGGACGTTTCCCCCCCAACGCCCCGCACCGGAACAGCCGGCCCTCGCGGCACCCCCCTCACTCCTGCCGTGAGGGCCGGCGTTCTGGATTCCTGGCGCTGCTGGCCTCTTCGGGGATGTGCCGTCGCGGTCCGTGCAGGGCCTACCATGGGTGGCGACCCCGGTTTGCACTGTGAGCTACGGAACGCAGACCATCAGTGACCGGATCATTGACCGGCATTTCGGCGACAGGGGGCTGGCCGACGATGAGCAGGGCGGGCGGCGCCAGGCAAGAACAGAGCAGGCGCGAGCGGATCGCCGCGCAGCGGGCCGCGGCGCGTCGTGCGCAGACGCGCAACCGGCTGCTGATCGCGGGCGGCGCGATCGTGGCCGTCGTCGCGATCGTGCTGGGGTTCGCGCTGACGAGCGGGCACTCGTCAGGCGGCGGGAGCGGGGGCAGCGGTGGTGGCACCGTGCCCACCGGGAGCGCCCTCGACCACATCGTCACCACCACCACCACGGTTCCCGTTGCGACCTCGGACTCGGTGGGCGCGGGCACGGCGAGCTCCAACCCGACGTCGATCACCGGGGCGCCGCTCACAAGCGGCGGCAAGCCGGAAATGCTCTACATGGGCGCCGAGTACTGCCCGTACTGCGCGGCCGAGCGGTGGGGTATGGTCGTCGCGCTGAGCCGGTTCGGCACGTTCAGCGGACTGGCCGCCACGCACTCGGCGGCCACGGACGGCGCGGGGAACGCCGAGCCGTACCCGAACACCGCCACCTGGACGTTCGCGAAATCCACGTTCACTAGCAAGTACCTGACGTTCACCCCGGTCGAGATGTTCACGAACGTCCCGGACCCGAGCACTGGCGGGTACACGGCCCTGCAGGCGCCGACCGCGCAGCAGCAGGCGCTGATCGGCAAGTACGACGCCAATGGCTCCATCCCCTTCATCGACTTCGGGAACAAGTACCTGAGCGTCGGCGCCTCCTACGATCCCGCCGTGCTGCAAGGGCTGACCTGGAGCCAGATCGCCGACGACCTGCACAACCCGGCGAGCCCGGTGGCCAAGGGGGTGCTCGGCACGGCGAACTACATGACCGCGGCGATCTGCGGGCTGACCGGAAACCAGCCGGCGTCCGCGTGCACGCCCGCTGTGCAGGCCCTGCAGGGCAAGCTCTGACACGGGCGCTTATCGGGATCGACCGGGACATTTAGGTCGCGGCATGGTCTAGCTCAGGTTCCATTCGTGCTACCCAGAGCTTTCTCTCACGCCGGCACGGGACATAACCCTCTCAAATCCCCCTACGATGTGCGCATGGGCAAAGCGAGCAGGACCAAGGAACCCGACCGCCGCGCGCGGATCGCGGCGCAGCGTGAGGCGGCGCGTCGCGCCGAGCAGCGCAAGCGGATCTACATCGCGGGCGGGTCGATCCTTGCGGTCATCATCGTGGTCGTCGCGTTCGTCATCATCAAGGCGAACACGAAGGGGACCGGGTCAGAGAACGTCGGCTCGAGCGGGCCGACCGGAACCGCGCTGACCGCGCTGGTCAACCAGACCACTTCGGTGCCTGCCGCGACCCTGGACAAGGTCGGCACCGGCGGCAGCCAGGTCAGCGCCACCCCCGTCACGATCAGCCCCGCGCAGAAGGCGCTCACGGCGAACGGCAAGCCGGAGATGCTGTACATGGGCGCCGAGTACTGCCCGTTCTGCGCCGCCGAGCGGTGGTCCATGGTCGTGGCGCTCAGCCGCTTCGGCACGCTCACCGGGCTCGCCACCACGCACTCGGCCTCGGTCGACGGCGGCGGCAACTCCGAGGTGTACCCGGACACGAGCACGTGGACGTTCCTGCACGCCAAGTTCACGAGCCAGTACCTGACGTTCGAGTCCGTCGAGATGAACACCAACATCCCCGACCCGAGCACCGGCGGGTACACGGCCCTGCAGACGCCGACCACCGTCCAGAACGCGCTGATCGACAAGTACGACAACGCCCCGTACTCGAAGGCCCAGGCCGGCTCGATCCCGTTCATCGACTTCGGCAACAAGTACATGGTCGTCGGCGCCAGCTACAACCCGCAGGTGCTGGCCGGCAAGTCCTGGTCGCAGATCGCCGCGGCCCTCAAGGACTCGTCGAGCCCGATCGCCCAGGCCGTCGACGGCACCGCGAACTACATCACCGCGGCCATCTGCGCGATCACCGGCAACCAGCCTGCCTCCGCGTGCACCTCGACGGTGCAGACCTTGGAGAAGGCACTGTAAGGAACACCGGCAAGAAACCCAGCGGTCACGGGCTGTAGGCTAAACACCGACCAGCCGCCCGCGTTGACAGCACTGGAGACCAGCCCCGATGGCAAGCTCGAAGACGCGATCAGGGAACCGGCAGCCTGCCCCCGGCGAGAGCGGTCGCGCCGCAGCCAGTAAAGGCCCGAGTTCATCCCGAACGAACGGTGCCTCCTCTCCAGCGTCCGCTCGCGCGCGGCAGGCGGGCGGAGGCGCGGCGGGGGCCGACCAGGCGACGGAAAACGGTCAGCCTGGCGGCGTCCAGCCTTCCAGCCAGTCCCCTGGTCAGCAGCGGGCGCAGGGAACCCGGGCGCAGGGAACCAGGGCGAGGCGGCCACTGCCCCAGCCCCCGGTGCCGAAGCGGGTGGAACCCGACGGCCCGCCGTTCTGGCTGCAGGTCGTCTCGTTCGTGCTCGCGATCTGCGGCCTCGGCGTGTCGACCTACGAGACCTGGGCGCACTTCAACGGGTCGCACCTGCTGGCCTGCGCCTCGAACGGCACGGAAAACTGCACGGCGGTGATCACCAGCCCGCAGTCGATGGTGTTCGGCGTGATACCGGTGGCGATCCTCGGACTGATCTTCTACGTGTTCGTGGTGGCGATCATGTCGCCGTGGGCGTGGCGGATGGAGCGCCGCGAGGTGCACCAGCTGCGGCTGGCGAGCATGGTCGTCGGGATGGGCTTCGTGCTCTACCTGCTCTACGCCGAGCTGTACCAGATCGGCAAGATCTGCCTGTACTGCACGAGCGTGCACGCGATCACGTTCCTGCTGTTCGCCATCACCGTGGTTTCCGCCGCGCTGTGGGGCCTGGGCAAGCCGAAGACAGCCGCGTAGCGGGCTGTTCTTCGGCACTCTGGGTCTGTGTCGGCTCCTGTCCGCCCGATTCGATTCGCGGCACGCGGGTCACGCCAGTCTCTGCAGTCCCCCACGCCCCAACCACATTCGTCACACTGGCCCCTGACTTCCACTTTGTATATACGCCGACCACTTTCGCGCCCGATTTGTGGTGATATGTCGTGCGGGACATATACAAAGTCGTTTTGGCGGTCAGTTTTGGCTCATGGGCGGCATCCTGACGCGTGCGCGGCGACGCGGCCCGCGACGCGCCGAGCGCCGGCCGCGAGCGGACGATGACATCTTTCTCATGTTGGGCCGCGCATCTCCACATCGGGGCAGGTGCTTTGTACGATCGGCCTGCCCTTCCGTGTATGGCCCGTCCGTTAGGTAACTGCATGCACTACATCCTGGACAACTGGTCGTTCGACCCGTTCCTGGTCATCGCACTCGCGGTCGTCGTCTGGCACGAGATCGGGCTGCGGCGGCTGGCCGGCCGGTCCAGGCCGGAGCGGACCAGGGAACGACGGCTGCGGTCCCTGTGGTTCTACTCGGGCCTCGCGGTGCTGCTCATCGCGGTCGAGTCACCGCTTGACTACTGGGCCGACTCCTACTTCATGATCCACATGGTGCAGCACCTGCTGCTGATGTTCGCCGCGCCCTCGCTCGTCGTGGCCGGCGCGCCGTGGCAGCCCCTGCTGGACGCGCTGCCCGGGCGATCCGGCCGGTCGGTGACTCGCGGCGTCATGACGGGCGGCTGGTCCCGGCCGCTGCGCTGGCTCGGCTCGTTCTTCCTGCGGCCGTGGGTCGCGGTGACCACCTTCAACGTGGTGATGCTGGCGTGGCACATCCCCGTGCTGTTCGACTTGGCGCAGTCCAACTCGGCGGTGCACATCTGGCTGATGCACGGCAGCTTCTTCGCCGCCGGGGTCATCTTCTGGCTGCAGTTCATCCCCTCGCCGCCGTTCCGCAGCCAGATGCCGCTGCTCGGCCGCGCGGCGGCGCTGCTCAGCACCAACATCGTGATGATCATCATCGCGATGTCGCTCAGCATCTTCACGAACCATTCGGTATATGCGGTCTACGACCACGTGCCGGGGGTGTCGCTGCCGCCGTTCGCGGACCAGCAGGTCGGCGCCGCGATCTTGTGGGTGTGCGGCGACTTCTGGGCGCTGCCCACGATGATCGTCACGATCAGGAGGCTGATCGGCGACGAGGGCGGGATCGGCACCGCCCTGGAGCGCTATCTCGGGCGCGGCACCCAGACCGCGGCCGTGCGCGGGTGGGCGTCGTCGGCGGGCGCGCGTCCTGGCGCGCGGGAAAAGCTCCCTCGCGCCTAGCGCCTGGGAAAGAAAGCGCCGCGCGCTGACCGGGATTGAAACGTGGGGTCCCAGCCCCAGGCGTCACCGGATCGGGTTCCGGGTGCACAACGGTAGGGGGTATGCCGCCCGGTATATCCTGTTTTATCCGTATATCCGAGCCCGGGCGGCCGTGATCGCAGATGGCGCCTTTCATGATCACGGGTCAAAGGGGGTCGTTTTCGTACCCCAACGACCCACGATCATGGTCGCCGCTCGCTCTCTATACCCCGATGGGGTATTTAAGAGGCTTGGAAGCCAAATAACCTCGGTCTTTCAACCTCTGTAGTGCGGGAAAAGGTGCCGCGCGCCTGCCGCCTGGGGAAGCTGCCGCGCCTGCCGCCTGGGGAAGCTGCCGCGCGCCTGCCGCGCGGGAGGCTACGGGGTCTCGCCGGTGGCTGGCTGGCCCTTCAGCGGCTGGGCGCCCGTCGGCTTGGCGCCCGCTGGCTTGGCGTTCGCCGCCTGGGCGACGCCTTGGTGGCCGTTCGGCGAATGCGCCGTCGCCGGCTCCGCTTCGTCCGGGAGCGGCTCCTTCGCCGCCTCTTCTCCGTCTTGCGGCTGCCCGTTCGGCTGCTGGCCGTTCAGCGACTGCTCGCCGTCCTGCTCCGCGTCGTCGCCGCGGTCATGGTGCAGGCCTGGTATGCCGGGCAGCGAGTGCGGGATGCTCGGCGGCGTCCAGGAGCGCAACTGGGACAGCGCCGGCGCGCGGCCCACCATGATGACGCCGACGACGAGTGCGGCGATCCCGGCTGCCTGGGTCGCCAGCAGGCCGGTGCTGACCTGGATCCTGTCGCCGAACACGAGGATGCCGAGCAGGATGCCGACCAGCGGCTCGCCGGCGGAGATGGCCGGCAGGGACACCTGCAGCGGCCCGGCGTTGAACGCGCTCTGCATCAGCCACAGGCCGGTCACGCCCGCGCCGACCAGCGCGTAGGGCGCCCAGGAGGTGAACATCCCGCTGATGCCGTTGGACTGCAGGATCTGGAGGGTCTGCCTGGTCAGCGCATCCTGGATGCCCAGCACCAGGCCCGCGCCGACCCCGGTGAGCATCGCCTTAGTCCGGCTCGATCTCCTGCGGCCCTGCTGCACGCAGATGAACGCGAGCGCTGCGATCGCCGCGGCCGCGGGCCAGTGCGACACCGAGCCGAACGACAGCCCGATCGGCTTCGCCGACCGCGAGGACGACAGCAGCGCCACCCCGGTGCACAGCACCGCCGCGCCGAACACCTCCCAGAACTTCACCGAGCGCCGCGACAGCGGCACGGCGAGCACAAGCGCGAAGATCAGGTTCGTGGCGAGCAAGGGCTCGACGAACGACAACTCGAGGTGCCCGATCGACCACGCCGCGAGGATGTAGCCGAGGATCATGCACCCGATCCCGGTCAGCCAGCGCGGCTTGCGCAGCAGGTCTGTCATGAGCCGCCAGCTGAGGAACCGGGAATCAGGCTCACGTTCGGCCGCGTGCTGCTGCAGGACGAACCCGGTCCCGATGAGAAGCGCGGCGAACAGCGTGATCACGTAGTCGAGGCTGATGTCGATGTCCACGACGCCCTAGCCCGCCGCCTGGCGGGCACCGCCACCAGCCAGACCTGAGCTCATGGTCGCTGTCGCCCCTGCTTGTCGTACGGACAGGTCACCTCGCGCGCACGTCGCGCCGAAGCCACGCGGATCCGGTGGCGGCGCACGCACTTGAACGTATGGTAACCGGGCCGAGGCGACCCGGCGGACAGGCGCGGCAGCGCCACCAGAGGCCGCCATCCACCTGATACCCGGACTGCCTATCATCTGAAGCTCGAAATGATAACGTTCCGGCGTTCGGGGGCACCTTGAATCAAGGCCTTGTCAACGCTTGGCCGCAATCTTCCTAGCCAGGGTCTGCGCAGGTCAGACCGTACTATCATGTGGGGCAGCATCGCGGGCCATAAGCATGATTGCATCGCGTAGGGAGTTCCAAGGGTGGGGGACGCAATGGCAGGGTCGAGAACCACGCGCGCAGGCACGAAAAGAACGACCGCCCGGCGCCGGGCGGTGGGGACGCGGGACCGGATCATCGCTCATCTGGTGGCGGTCAGCGAGATCGCGGATCCCTCGGGCATGGCGAGCAACAAGCTCGCCGAGGCGGTTGGCTACCCGGGTTCGAGCGTCGCTTTCGCGCAGCTGCTCTCCGGCATGGAGCGCGACGGGCTGATCGCGCGGGACGTGCGGGGCAAGCGGACGTACCGGATCACGCTGTCCGGCGCGACTGCGGCCGCCCGGCCGGCGCCAGCCGCGGACGCCTTGGCGGTCTCAGGTCCGGCGGGCGCCATCCCGGCGCAAGTGGCGGCCGCTGCCGTCGGAGACGACGTGGCGGCGATCGGCGCGGACCCCGACACGGCGGCAGCCTCTCGCGCCGCGTTTGACTACGACGAGCTTGCCCGCAGGCTGCTGATCCAGGTTGTCCGGCGGCTCGCCGCCACCCCGACAGACCTGGAGCAGGCCGTGGCCGGGCTCGAGCGAGAGCTCGCCACCGCGTGGTCAAGGCACGGAACGCTGACCGCGGAGAACGTGCGGCTGCGCCAGCAGCTGCGGGAGACGCAGCGCAACCTGGACCTGGCGCGCGAGCACAACCGCCGGCTGGCGATCACCGACGAGCTCGACCAGGCGGAGGTCGTCCTCCTCGAGCGGCTGCTCACCCCGGACGAGGACGGCGACGGCCAGGAGCCGCGCCCGCGGGCCGGCGGGCGCGCGGTCAGCTGAGGCTGTTGCTGGCCCGGGGGGGCGACCCCCCGGAACCCCCCGGCTGCGGCTTGACGCCGCACGTGCTACGGGGATGCTGCGGTGGCTGAGCGGCGGCCTGTTAGCTGAGGCGGCGTAGGGCCTTGCGGTGGTGGCGGGCGGTTTCTATGTAGGTCTTGACCGCCTGCTCGGTCCGGGTGGTGTCGACGTCGCTGCGCTTGATCGTCGCGGGCACGCCCGCCACGAGCGAGCCCGGCGGCACGACCATGCCCTCTGGGACTAGCGCCGCCGCGGCCACGATCGAGCCCCTGCCGATCACGACCCGGTTCAGCGTCACCGAACCCGAGCCGATCAGGCACCCGTCCTCGATCACGCACCCCTCCAGGTGCGCGTTGTGCCCGACCACGCAGTCGGCGCCGATCACCGTCGGGCAGCGCGCCGTGCAGTGCACGATCGTGCCGTCCTGCACCGACGTCCTGGCGCCTATCGTGATCGACCCGTGGTCGCCGCGCAGCACCGCGCCCGGCCACAC
>Ga0335073_10015037_pt1 | contig 10828 bp, 5 predicted proteins | sample Lox_Sample_22_FD_207093 | JGI IMG/M metagenome (GOLD analysis project Ga0335073, IMG submission 207093) | Soil microbial communities from Loxahatchee National Wildlife Refuge, Florida, United States - Lox_Sample_2.2 | ecosystem: Environmental > Terrestrial > Soil > Wetlands | place: USA: Florida...
CGGACGGCAGCGTCGCCAAATTCGACGGCACTGTTTATGAGAAGCCGCTGCTCGAGGGCCGCAATGTGCACGTGATGGCCAAGACGTTCAGTCTCCCCGAGGTTCAAGCGGGTTGCATCATCGAATATCGCTACGAGCGACTGTTCAGCAGCCGCTACGTGTTCTCCTCGGAGTGGATCGTCAGCGCCGATCTTTACACCAGGCTCGCAAAATTTTCATTGGTCCCGGATCGCGGCTACACGCTTCGCACCACGACGCCGGCCGGCCTACCGCAGGCGACGACTGGGCCCACCTTCCAGCATGGCGTTTACACCATGGTGACGCGGGATGTGCCGGCATTCATCGCCGAGGAGTACATGCCCCCGGAGGACGAATTGAAGATGCGGGTTGATTTCGTCTATCTGACCGACTCGACCTTCGACAAGGATGCGGCGACGTTCTGGGCCCGGTGGGGACGGCAGGCGAACGCAGTCGCGAAGCGATTCATGGATCAGAGCCGTGCCATGCAAGGCGTGCTCGCCCAGATCGCAGCGCCTACCGACTCGCCCGAACAGAAGCTGCGCAAAATCTATGCGCGCGTGGGGCAACTGCGCAACTTGTCGTTCGAGCGCAGAAAATCCGCCGAGGAGACGGAGCGCGAAAGCGCGAAAGACAACGAGAATGTGGCGGATGTGTGGAAACACGGATACGGCAGCGAGCGCCAGATTACCCTGTTGTTCGTAGCGCTGGCGCGTGCCGCCGGATTCGAAGCGGATCCGGTTGCGCTGTCGACGCGCAATCGCTTTTTATTCAACGAGCAGATGCGAAACCCTGGCCAGTTGAACACCGCCGTCGCGCTGGTGAGACTCGGCGACCAGGAGGTCTTCCTCGCGCCGGGCATACCGTTCGCGCCTTTCGGCATGCTGGCGTGGAACGCCACCGCGGTGAGGGGGTTGCGGCTCAATGAGTCGGGGGGCGCGTGGGTGACGACACCGCTCCCGCCTGCGTCGGCGTCCCGGCTGGAGCGCAAGGCGGCCCTGCATCTCACACCCGATGCAGGCCTGGAAGGCACGGTGACGTTCACATTGACCGGGCTGGATGCGCTCGCCGGGCGCCTGGACGAGCGCAACGAGGACGACACCGAGCGGCGCCGGCGCCTCGAGGACGAGGTCAAGGCTGCCATGGGCGGCTCCGGCGAGGTGACTCTCACGAACACGCCCGAGTGGAGCAACGGCGACGCACCGCTGGTCGCGATTTTCAATGTCAAACTGCCTGGATGGGGGCACCTCGCAGCTACGCGCGCGCTGGTTCCGGTCGACATATTCGCGGGTGGCAATCGGCATACCTTCGAGCATGCGACGCGCATACACGCCGTGTACTTTCACTTTCCGCATCAGCTCGAGGATGACGTCAGCATCGATCTGCCAGCCGGTTGGACGGTGAACTCGGTGCCACAGCCGGGCAGCGCCGACATCCGCATTGCCGATTGCAAGTGGACGGCCGATAGCACCTCAACCACGTTGCACCTGAAGCGCAGCTTATCCATCGATACGCTCCTGGTCGATGTCAAGTATTACGGCCAGCTGCAGGATTTCTACCAGGCCGTCAGGCGCAGCGCAGAGGAGGAAGCCGTCGTGAATATTCCTCCCGCTGCAAACGCACATGCAGCGTCCACGGGCCTCTAGCTTGCGCGACCCGGGAGCGCTCGCCCGGCAGGCGGCGACAGGCGCGCTCTTCGGGCTGATCGCGGCCGTTGCCGGAACCTCCCCGGCGCTCGGTGCGGAGGCTCCCAAGTGGATGCACGCGCTGACCGGGGTCGCGCTGCCTACCTATCACGAAAGAACCGAGGCGGTAGCGCTCTACTCCGAGACCTCGATTGCCGTGCAGCCGAACGGAAAGATCAAGCGCCTGCAACGCAAGGCCTACAGGATATTGCGGCCAGACGGCGCAAAGCTGGGGCAGCTGGCATTTGTCTTTGCCGAGGGCCACAGCCGGGTCACGGACGTGCACGCGTGGTGCATACCGACGAGCGGCAAGGACTATGCCGTCAAAGAGCGCGATGCGCTCCTGGCCGGCATGACGGGCGTCCCCAACGGGATTCTGGCAAGCGATGTCCGGGTGCTCATGCTGCAGGTTCCGGCGGCGTTGCCTGGAAGTATTATCGGCTACGAGGTCGAGATGGAAGAGACTCCCGACGCGCCCGCCGATCTGTGGAACTTTCAGGGCACCCTCCCCGTGCGCGAGGCGCACTATAGCCTGCAGCTGCCGCCCGGTTGGAGCTACAAGGCGACCTGGCTGAATCACGCGGAGGAGAGTCCGTTGAGCACGGGCGCGAACCAGTGGCGCTGGACGCTCGAGGACCTGGCAGCCGTGCGGGTGGAGCAGCGCATGCCCCCGCTCAACGGTGTGGCCGGCAGCATGTATGTCACGCTGCTCGCGCCGCCGGGGCAGAGGCGGAGCATGGAGAGCTGGAGCGACATCGGCGCCTGGTACACGAATCTCGCGCGCGGCCGGCGCGATCCTTCACCGCAATTGAAGCAAAGGGTCGCCGAATTGACTGCAGCGGCCCCCACCCTGCTCGCGAAGATTCAGGCGCTCGCCGCCTTCGTCCAGGATGACATCCGCTATGTCGCCATCGAGCTCGGGATCGGCGGCTATCAGCCGCACGCAGCGTCCGACGTGCTCAGCCATGAATACGGCGATTGCAAGGACAAGGCGACACTGCTCGGCGCGATGCTCGAGCAGATCGGCGTAAAATCCTATCCCGTGATCATCAACGCCGCGCGCGGCGTGGTCACAGAGGCGACGCCGCCGAGCCTATACGGGTTCAACCACGCCATCCTCGCCGTGGCGCTTCCCGCTGACCTCGATGAAGCCGGCGAGGCGGTTTATACGCACCCCAAGCTCGGTAAGCTCCTGTTTTTCGATCCCACGAATCCGGTCACTCCCTTCGGCAGCCTGTTCGGATCGCTGCAGGGAAACTACGGCTTACTGGTCACGCCGGACGGCGGCGAACTGGTGCAATTGCCCACGATGCCTCCCAGCGCGAACGGTGTCACGCGCACCGCCACGCTGACGCTCGATGAATCGGGAACGCTGCGAGGCGATGTGCGCGAGGTTCGGCGGGGAGACCTGGCGGCGGAACAGCGTTTCGCGGTGCGCGCAGCGCACTCGGAAACCGATCGGATCAGGCCGATCGAAAGATTCCTTTCCGGATCTCTGTCCTCTTACCAGATCACCAGGGCCAGCATCGTCAATTTGCCCACCTCCAACAAGACCTTCGAGTGGCGCTATTCGCTCGAGGCCAATCACTATGGCAAGCTGGCCGGCGATGTCCTGCTGATCCGGCCGCGCGTGGTGGGCAGCGAGTCACGAGCAGACCTGGAGACCAAGGAGCCGCGCGAGCATCCGTTCGAATTCGAAGCGCCGGAGCGCGACTCCGACGTGTTCGAGATCGCACTGCCGTCCGGCTACCAGCTCGACTCGCTGCCTCAACCCGTCGATGCGGACGAGGGATTCGCGACCTACCACAGCAAGACGGAGCTCATCGGCCGCACCCTGCGTTACACGCGCTCCTACGAGATCGACAAGTTGAGCGTTCCGGTCGACAGGGCTCAGGATCTGCGCACCCTGTATCGAATCATCGATGCCGACGAGCGCAACGAGGCGGTCCTGAAACGTGCGCCCTGACGGGCCGATTCGCCGGCCCACCGTGCGCGACCGAGGGCGGCTCGCGCGGAACTGTACCTCATTCCACTTCCACTCTGATGCGGGAAATGCGCGTAGTCTGGATTTTCCAGGCTTCACCCACCCTGACGTAGGTCTCGTGGTAAAAGCCATAACCGGTTAGCCGTGATATGTCGCCGCCAACGGGGAAGAACATGCGATCGGTGAAGGCCCAGATTCCCCTTGCCGTGTCCGGACCGGTGATTTCGATGTCCGCCTGATGACCTTGATGCACGCTGACAATGCCAAGGCGTGCCATTCCGTCAGACACCCATTGGTCACGCCCGCGCAGCGTTACGTTCATCGCAGGTAGATGATCCACCTTCGTTTGCGGATCGACGCAGCAGCCCTGGAAGTCGAGCTCGCAGTCTTCGGCGAGAACCGAGCGGACCAGCTCGCCATCACATAGATCGACCCCGCGCCAGTAGCGGGCTTTGATCTGTTTGATTGCCTCGGTTGCTGCGAGGCGGTCTGCTTCCGTCATTGTTGTCTCGAGGCCAGATCCAAGGAGTGCCTGCTCTGCGGCGGGTACAGCGTGTCCTGATACGCGTCCAACTCGGCAATGAGGGCGATCACATCCGGCTGATCGGGTGATTCGAAGGCGATAGTCATGTATCAAGAAGCCTAGCAGATCATCGGCAATCTGGAGAGCGCGTGGCTGCCGTTTAGGGTGGCAGGCAACCGCGTGCTATTGAAAATCCCCCGCAACTGATCGATAGTGCTATTCGCAAAACCTTGGGGTGGTCTTGAAGAGACCTGAGATGCCGGCGGAACCGGCGAACCCGTTGAACCTGATCCGGCTAGTACCGGCGTAGGGAGCAGGTGAATGAAGCTTCAATCGCTATTATGTTGGCCGCTGGCGGCATCCTATCTTTTGGCGCAACTCGCGGCGGCGGCCGACGACACCCGAGCCACCGTCGACGATACTACCCTGCAGGAGATCGTGGTCACCGCTACGCTGCGTTCAACCCCTGTCGCCGAATTGCCGCAGAGCGTCACCGTTCTTAGCCAAGAGACACTGCGCGCCGCCGGTGTTCAGAATTTCGAGGACGTGCTGGGTTTGATTCCGAACTTGAACTGGGCTTCGGGCACCTCCCTGCCTCGGTTTTTCCAGCTGCGCGGAATCGGCGAAGTGGAACAGTATCAAGGGGCGCCGAATCCGTCGGTCGGGTTTCTGATCGATGACATCGACTTTTCCGGCGTCGGCATGCCAGCCACGCTATTCGACACGCAGCAGATCGAGGTGTTACGCGGGCCGCAAGGCACGACGTATGGCGCTAACGCGCTCGCGGGCCTCATCAGCGTGCGAACGGCGGATCCCGGTACGCATTTCGAGCTGAACAGTGAGATTACGGGCGCCACCTACGATACGCGGGCCGCCGGATTCGTGATTGGGGACGGGCGCGCGGATGGCACGGCAGGATGGCGGCTCGTTGCGCAACAGTATCTAAGCGACGGCTTCCGCCATAACGCCTATCTCGATGAGAATTCCACCAACGGGTTGAACGAAGGGACGCTTCGCGGAAAGCTCCATTGGCAAGTGACGGACGCGCTGCAGGCCGACATCACCGTGATGCACGTGAACATCGATGATGGATATGACGCCTGGTCGATCTACAATACCTACACGACGTACTCGAACGAACCGGGCAGGGATGCGCAGCTTTCCGATGGCGCCGCGCTGCGTTTGGTCGCCAACCTCCCCGGTGCGCAGCTGCGCAGTGTGACGAGCACGGCGAGCTCCAAGATTGTCTATTCCTTTGATGGCGATTGGGGTGACGATCCGTTCTGGCTTGCGACCACGGGCTATGCACCCTATGATTATTTTCAAAGCGACAACCGCAAGCGCCGCACGATCGCTGAAGACTTGCGGCTGATTGGTGATCCCAAGAATGAGCTGTTCGGCCGAGTGCGCTGGCTCGCTGGCGCGTATGTGCTGCGCTTGACCGAATCGGATAAACAGCTGTTCACCTGGGACGCTTACGATGCGGGTCCAACCGGCGGGCCGGGCGCCGGCAGCAGCGGGCTCAACAGCCAATACGGGGCGACCAATGTCGCGCTTTACGGGTCGATGGATGCGGACGTGGGTGCGCGGACCACACTGTCTGGTGGTTTACGCGTGGAGCAACGCGTCGCCAACTACTCCGATAGCGCCGACGTCGAAACTCCGTTTCCCGAAGAACGGAACCATATGATCGGCGGCAATCTCTCCTGGACTCGCCGCATTGGGGACGGCGGCCACACCTACCTCACGCTTGCGCGCGGCTACAAGGGAGGCGGGTTCAACATTGGCTCGGGAATTTTATCCGAGCAGCGCGAGTTTGGTCCCGAGTCGCTTTGGAGCGTCGAGACGGGCTTCAAATTCGCACGATCCGATAGCCCGCTCGAGCTTCAGACGGATGTGTTTTACATGCGGCGGCAAAACATGCAGGTCTATCTTTCGGAGCAACTGCAGCAGAACAACCCTTTGAATTACGTCTTCTACACCCAGAATGCGAGCGAGGGCGAGAATTTCGGCTTCGAGGGCGAGGCGACCTATCGCATCAACAGCCGCTGGCAGATTTCCGGTAGCGGCTCGCTGCTACGGACCCGTTATGTGGATGTGAGCGGTCTTTTCAGCACATTGGACCTCGAGGGGCGAGCGCAGCCATTCGCGCCGAGCTACAAGGTGTCGGGCGCCGTCGAATATCACCATCCGACCGGGCTATTCGCGCGCTTGGATGCTTCTGCGATTGGCAGCTTCTACTATTACACGAGCGATGCGCAGGCCTCGCGCGCCTATAACCTCGAAAATGCGCGGCTCGGGTTCGAGCATGGCTCTTGGACCGCAAGCGTGTGGGTCCGCAATCTCTTGGATGCGCGCTACGCGCAGAATGGATTTTACTTTGGCCTGATTCCGCCCAACTTTCCGAATCAATCGTTTCTACAACTCGGCGATCCTCGCCAAGTCGGCATTACGCTGAGCTACCGGCTGTAACTGAACCTTGCCGCTCTCTTCAATGACGGCACTCGGACGCTCGGCGCGAAGCCCTATGGATGGGAGCGCATCGGCGCAACCTGTCGCGCCGAGTCCGCGCATTCATGAAATGGATCGAAAGCGTGCTCGCGCCCCACCTGGAATAGCCAATGAATCTCGACGATGGCTCCGGCGGGCAGAGGGACGACCGCGCTCCCAGGGCGCGGTCGTCCTTCACCCAAGGACCGTCAAGATCTTCAGCGATGCGCTGTCCCCCGCCGGCGATGCAGGGCTACGACCAGGGATGCCAAGGTGAGGAGCTCCCACACTCCCAGCGCGCCGCCCCCGCCGCTTGAGCCGCTGCGAGCCGCGGCCACGCTCAGAGTCGCGCTGCCGTTGGCACTTCCGCCCGCGCCAGTACAGGCCAGCGCGTAGCTGGCAGCTCCGCTCGCACTCGGCGTGACGCTCAGCGTCCCGCTCGTCGCCTGCGCGCCGCTCCATGCACCACTCGCGGTACAGGACGTGGCGTTGGTCGATGACCAGGTGACGGTGGCACTTTGCCCCACCGTGATCGCGGTTGGCGCGATGGAAATGGCCACGGTCGGCGCGGCCGCGGTGACCGTCAGCGTTGCCGTGGCTGGCATCGTTCCGCCCGCTCCGGTGCAGGTCAGCACATAGCTCAAGGTTCCCGCCGCCGTCGGCGACACGCTCAGGGTGCCGCTCAGCGCTTTACCGCCCGTCCAAGCATTGGAGGCCGTGCACGAGGTGGCATTCGTCGAGGTCCACGTGAGCGTTGCGCTCTGACCCACCTTGATACTGGTCGGTGATACGCTGAGGGTCACGGTGGGTGCCGGCGGCGCGCTCACCGTCACCGTCGCAGCGGTGGAGGTGGAAGGATCGTTGGCCGCATCGCCGCCATACACCGCGGTGATGGAATGCGCACCGGCGGCGAGGGTGCTCGTGGTGAACACGGCGATACCGGTACCGTTCAAGGTCATCGATCCGAGGGAGGTCGTACCGTCCTTGAACGTCACGCTGCCGGTGGGAACGCTCGTGCCACCCAGCTCCGCGACCGTCGCGGTCAAATTGACGGCGGTCCCGACCGTTGCGGAGCTCGGCGCTGCGCTCAAGGTGGTTGCGGTGGGCGTCTGCACCACGATCTTGGCCACGAAGGCATCGGAAGTGCCGCCGCCGTAGACCGACTGAAACGCCCCCGGGGTGGCAGCGGAAGTGGGCGGGGAACCGAGGCTGCCCGCGACATAGATGTTGCCGCTCGAGTCGATTGCGAGGCCGTCGACTCCGAGCTGGGTTTGTCCTCCGGTGCTGAACAGCGTCGAGAAAAGGAGCGTCGTCAAGCTCGAATCGAACTTGGCGACGAACGGCGAGCTCGCGCCTCCCGTGCCATCGTTGGTACCCAGCGGGTGGAGCTGAGGCAGGTCGTTGGCGGCGACACCATCGATGTACACATTACCGGCGGCATCCAGCGCGACCGGACCCATCGAGCTGACGCTATCGGAGATGCCCTCCGCCCCATCGTAATAGCCTCCGAAATAGGTGCTCGCCAGCAGCGTGGTGCCGCTCGGGTTGAGCTTGGCGATGAATGCCGAGCCACACTCCGTGTTGGTGTTGCCGTTGACCCCATACTGGTTGCAGGTGGTCTGATAGGCTCCCGAGGTGGTGGGAAACGTGGCCTGATTGGTGAACCCGGTGATGTAAGCGTCGCCCGCCGCATCGGCCGCGATGCCGGTCATCAAATCCCCATAAGCACCGCCCACCGTATGGCCGAGGTAAGTGCCATAGATCAGGCTTGGCGTGCCGCTGCCCACGGGCGAGAACTTGGCCACGAACGCGCAGTTGAGCAGGGTGTTATTCGTCACCGTGCCGCAGCTCGATGCATGCGCCTCGTAGGCGCCGGTGGTGGTCTCGAGCGAGGCGTCCTGCGAAGTCCCTGCCAGGTAGAAATTGCCCGAGGCATCCACCGTCACCGCCTGGCCAATGGTGAAGCTCGCGCCTTCGAATCCCGCGCCGGCGTTCGAGACTTGAGGTTCGCCAAAGAGCGACGAATACAGCAGCGTGCTCAAGGTCGGATCGAACACGCTGATGAAGGCGTCCTGTTGCGCACTCAGAACGTTCTGGTAGCCGGCGGTGCTGGTCGAATAAGGCGGTGTGGTCAACACCGCGCCGGCCGTCGTTGGAAAGGGTATGGCCTGCGGAGAGCCGCCGCTGCCGGGCGGCACGATCGCGCCGGGAAAAGTGAATCCCGCGACGTAGGCTCGCCCGCTGGCATCCACCGCGACCGCATACGCGGTGGTCTGGGTGTTCGAGCCGCTCAAGAAGGTGGAGTACAAGAGCGCCCCGCTCGGGCTCAACTTGCTGACGAACGCCGCGATTCCCGCACCGCCCGGACAGTTCGGAGCTTCCACATTGGGGCTCGTGAATTTCGGGTTGCACACGGTCTGGTAGGCGCCGGAGGTCGCGGGAAAATCATTGGATCCCGTCGTGCCCACGATGATCGCATTGCCGCTCGCGTCGACCGCGACACTCGCCGCCTGATCCGATCCCACCGTGCCGCCCAGATAGGTCGAGAAGATCACCGACTTGCCATCGGGGGCAAACTTGGTGAGGAAGGCCGATGGCGGGGTACCGCCCTGCAGCTTGGTAGGCGCGCCCTCGTAGGCCGCTTTGACCGGGAAATTCGTGGACTCCGTATACCCCGTCACGTACAGATCGCCGGCGCTGTCGATCGCCGCCGCTTGTCCGGAGGTGTTGAAGGGACTGCCTGTGGGACTCGCGATCCCGGCGCCGTCATAGGCGTTGCCGCCCAGATAGCTGAAATAGGACAGCACGGGATCGATGATCAGTGCTTTGGAGTGGTCGTACGCGCCCACCTCGAAGCGGATTTCGTTGCCGCGCAGACGGTAGCTCGCTCTCACCGCAGAGCGCCGTCCATCCGAGCTGACTTGGTAGGCAACCGGACGCTGGAAGGCGATCTCCCGATCCTCGGTACGGATCTTGAGATCCCCTTGGTCATCCAGGCGGAGCACGCTCGCCCCCTCGAAATCGAGTCCAATCCTGGTCGGCCGAGCCCCGGGTGCCACGGCGAAGTCATACTCGAGCTTGCCCTGGGTGCCGTAGTAGATGAGGTCGATTCCGGGATACACGCCCGAGTAGCGGACCTTCTCGTAGGTGGCGATGTTGCTGCGCCACTGCGAAGGATCATTGCCGATGAAATAATTGACTCGACCGGGCAGAGGATCCTCGGCCGTCGGAACCGAGGCGCCATTCGCACCGTGCACCCGCAACCGCACCAGCTGCGGCGACTCCTTGGCGTGAGGGTCGCCTGCGAAGGACAGCGCGGCGCCCGCTTCCGTGATGGCGATGGCATACGCTGGCCCGTGCGCCAGGAACTGTACCTCGCGCGGCGCCTGCCCCAGGTTTCGCTCGAAGTTGAGCGGCAGGCCGGCGATGCTCGCCCGCGGCGACAGCGGCGGCTTCTGTTCGGCCGCCATTGTTGGCGGACCGACCGAGCCGGTAGCGAGCGCTGCGATCAGCAAAGCCAAAAAACCGTTGCCGGCAGGCGATCGGATGCTGCCTCGAGGACCCAGGATACGTTTCATGTGCGATTCTCCCTAGCGAGCCGCGAAATACGGCGCTTGGGCAGAGAGGCGCAGTGGGTCGGGATTTCGTCTCACCGCGCCCGAAAAAACGCGGCGCGGGGCGAAAGATGCGGCTAGGGCTGAATCCTGCTGCTCCAGCGTGCCGCGGCGTCGGTTCGGCCGAGCGCGGCGTACAGGTCGCGTAGCGCCCGATAGCCAGACTGAGTGCGAATGAAATTGGGGCCGCGCGCCGCTTCCAGCCCTGCGACGGCGGCCAGCAGGGTGGCTTCGGACTCGGCGAACCGGTGCATCTGGAACTGGCACTCGCCAATGGCTTCTTGCGTGCTGAAGATGACCCAGTTCCCCGCGGGATATATCCGTTGCCGGATCGAAGCGACCCGGCGCAGGGTCGCCACGCCCTCCTCCTCATGGTGGCTTTTGCAGGAAGCGAACCCATAAGAGTTCCAGGCGCTCAGCGCATAGGCATTGTCCGCACCCAGTAGCGATTCCAGGGCACGCGCCACCGGCAACCCAAGAGCCGCCGCCTCTTCGTCCCGGTGTTGATCCATCA
>Ga0335073_10015038_pt1 | contig 10828 bp, 4 predicted proteins | sample Lox_Sample_22_FD_207093 | JGI IMG/M metagenome (GOLD analysis project Ga0335073, IMG submission 207093) | Soil microbial communities from Loxahatchee National Wildlife Refuge, Florida, United States - Lox_Sample_2.2 | ecosystem: Environmental > Terrestrial > Soil > Wetlands | place: USA: Florida...
ATTCGGTTGTGGCGCCGGTCGGTCGATCTCGATGACTCTTTCTCAATTCCGTTTCGCAACCTCGGCATTGCCGAGTTCAACATCAATCACGATGCGTCTGGGGCTCAGCGCATGTACGAGCGAGCATTCAAGGCGAACCCGTCCGACGCGCGCGTGTTGTACGAGTGGGATCAGCTGAAGAAGCGGGCATCGCTGGCGACACCGTCGGAGCGGTTGACGTTTCTGCAGGGTCATGTGGATCTTGTGGAGCAAAGAGACGACCTCTTCGTTGAGTGCGTGACCTTGTTAAATCAGAGCGGCCGATCTGAAGAAGCACTGCAGAGGTTGAGCGGCCGCCGCTTCAGTCCATGGGAAGGCGGCGAAGGGCTCGTCTCGGCGCAATATGTGCATGCTCATCGTTCTATTGGGCTCGAGGATCTTTGCGAAAAGCGCTTTCAAAATGCATTGGAACACTTTGAGGCCGCGCGCCACTATCCTGAAAACCTCGGCGAAGGCAAACATCTGCTAACACTCGAGCGCGATCTCGATTACCTCTCAGGGCTGGCTGCAAAGGGACTTGGCAATCTGCATCTGGCTGAACGCTACTTCGGCGTGGCAGCAGCACCGCTGGGTTCGCCCAGTATCTATTCGTACTTCCAGGCATGCAGCTTGGCCGCACTAGGTGACGATGCCGGTGGCATCGAAGTCCTGAATGCGCTGCTTAAATTCGCTCACAGGGCGCTTCAGAAGACCCCGAAGATCGACTACTTCGCAACCTCACTGCCCAACCTGCTTCTCTTTGAGGATGATCTTGTCAAGCGCAACCGCGTCGAGTCCAATCTCCTCATAGGGATGGCTCACGACGGCCTCGGAGATCAGGCCAAGGCGATCGAACTTCTGCGCAGCGTCATCGAAGAGGATCCAAATCATCTTTTTGCGCGCCTCATGCAGCAATGGGTGCAACGAGCGCCCGCAGTCAGCGCTCGGGCGCCAGGAGCTCGTTCCGCGCCATGATTACGCACACCGGCCCCCCAGCAAGCGATGCCGAGGACCGCAGCGGGCATCACTCTGTTTCGTTGTGGCTCGCAGCGGCATCGGGAGCCCTCGGCGGTTTGCTCTTCGGATACGACTGGGTGGTGATTGGCGGCGCCAAGCCCTTCTACGAGAGTTTCTTTCATCTTGATTCGCCTTCGCTGCAGGGGTGGGCCATGAGCTGCGCACTCATTGGATGCCTGGTCGGAGCGTTGTCTTCCGGTATACTCACCGATCGCTTCGGGCGAAAGCGCCTCCTCACATTGGGAGCGCTGGCGTTTGCTATCTCTTCGCTGGGCACAGCTCTGGCCTCGAGCTTCGGTCTGTTCGTTCTCTGGAGAATGGCTGGTGGTTTTGCCATCGGACTGGCGTCTGGTGTGTCTCCGATGTATATCGCAGAAATCTCGCCGGCCGGTCTTCGTGGCCGCCTGGTTTCCTTGAACCAGGTGGCAATTGTCTTTGGAATCCTCTTCGCCCAGGTGGTGAATTGGCTGATTGCCCGGCCTGTTCCCCCCGGTGCGTCGGCGCAAGAGATCCTTCTCTCGTGGAATGGGCAATATGGCTGGAGATGGATGTTTGGCGTGACTGCGGTTCCGTCAGCGCTTTTCTTAATTGCATCTCTGCTGGTTCCGGAGAGCCCCCGGTGGCTGGCCGCAAGAGGACGCTTACAGGATGCTGCCTCGGTGCTCGAACGGCTGGGCGGAAGCGCCTATGCGGAGCACGTACTGCAAGACTTCGCAATTGTGGGCGCAAGTGAGCCAGGCCGATCCCTGCGTCAAGAACTCAGATCTTCAGGAGTGCGGAAAATTCTCTTCGTAGGCGTGGTGCTTGCCGTATTGCAGCAGTGGTGCGGAATCAATGTGATCTTCAATTATGCTCTGGAGATCTTCGCTGCAGCCGGTTATCAGGTCTCCGGTATCCTCTTTAATATTGTTGTGACTGGCGCCGTGAATGTCGTCTTTACGTTCATCGCATTTGCCGCGATTGATCGTTTCGGCCGGCGTGTCCTACTCTTGACCGGGCTTGCAGGCCTCATCATCATCTACACCCTGCTTGGCCTTTTCTACCACCTGCACATTCAGGGAAGCCCCATGCTCGTCCTGGTGCTTATTGCCATCGCCTGCTATGCCATGTCTTTGGCGCCTGTCACCTGGGTTGTGATTGCGGAGATCTTTCCCAACCGCATTCGTGCAGAAGCCATGGCAATCGCAATTACCGCGCTTTGGACCGCATGTTTTCTGCTGACCTTTACGTTTCCAATCCTGAATGCGAGCCTCGGCGCTGCCGGCACATTTTGGACTTATGCAACAATCTGCCTCGCTGGCGCTGCGTTTCTGTCGTTCTGTCTGAAAGAAACCAAAGGCAAGACGCTCGAACAGATTGAGGCAGAGCTGCAACAGGAAAATCTGTAGGAGTGGACGATGAGTGCGAACAGAAAATCGACAAGTCACGAGCTGGGGTGTTGGATCTGCGTGATAACCTTCGCGTGGATTTCGCTCTGCTGCGCGGCATCTTCTTCCAGTGCGCAGCAGACGACAGTCGTTATCGACGGCACAAGCGCGGGTCGTATCTTTGACGGCCTCGGAGCCGCAAGCGCCGGCGCTTCCTCTCGATTGCTGATCGATTATCCCGAGCCACAGCGAAGCGAGATTCTCGACTATCTATTCAAGCCCGGCTATGGCGCTGCACTTCAGCACCTGAAGGTTGAGATTGGCGCCGACGTCAACTCGACAGACGGCTCTGAGCCGAGTCATATGAGGAATCCATCGGATCACGATGCGACGCGGGGCTATGAGTGGTGGCTGATGGTCGAGGCCCACAAGCGAAATCCGAAGATTGTCCTCGAGATACTGCCGTGGGGCGCGCCGCGCTGGGTGAATCCAATCGCGGGAGAGCATGAAACCTTGTATACGGCGAAGATGGCGCAGTATGTTGCCGATTTTATCCGCACCGCCAAGCAGACTTATGGCATCGACATTGCCTACACAGGAATTTGGAATGAACGCGTCTACGATACCGCGTACATCAAGCAACTCCACCGCACCCTGCAGGAAGAGCATCTGAAAACAAAGATTGTGTGCTGCGATGAGTATCCGGGCGAAGGCGCAGGCCAATGGGCGATCGCCGATGAGATTCTCAAAGATCCGGAGCTGGCCGCCGCCGTCGATGTTATCGGCGTTCACTATCCACTGGTGAAAGGCAAGCTGACAACGACCGATGCTGCGCGAGAGACTGGCAAGCCATTATGGTCCAGCGAGGATCAGCCCAACGGAGGCGGCGGTCCCTTTGTGACGCGCGACTGGCCCCTCGGTGGAAGAATCCTGGCGCACTTATACAACCAGAATTACCTGGAAGGCAGTTTCACCTCTACTGAGATCTGGAGCCCCGTGACTTCGTACTATGACACGCTTGCCGCGCCAAACTCTGGCTTGATGTATGCCAACACTCCGTGGTCTGGCCATTATCGCGTGCAGGGGGCGATCTGGGCTACTGCACACACAACGCAGTTCGCGCAGCCTGGCTGGCAATATCTTGACTCGGCATCAGGATATCTTCCTGACAAAGGGACTTACGTTTCTCTGCGTTCGCCGGATTCGAAAGACTGGAGCGTCGTGCTGGAGACGATCGACGCGCGGCGGCCGCAGAGCGTGCATTTCCAGCTTGCGGGCGGACTTAGCGGGAAAGTAGTCCACATCTGGGAGACCAACAGCACGAGGACCTTCGAGCACATAGTTGATTTGCACCTGGAGAACAACAGCTTCTCCTATACCTTCGATCCGGATTCGCTGTACTCTCTGACAACAACCACAGGTCAGGAAAAGGGATCTGCGGTGCCCGCGCCGTCAGGTCCATTCCCATTTCCTTATAAGGATGACTTTGAGAGCACTGCGCCGCGGCGCGCACCCAAATTCCTGTCGGATCAGGATGGTGCCTTCGAAGTGCACGAGTGCATAGACCGTGCCGGGCTCTGCCTGGAACAGGTGGTCACGGAGAAGCCGATCCCCTGGAGTCCGCTACCAGATCCCTTCACGCTGGCCGGCGATGAGAACTGGACTGACTACACAGTCCAGGCAGACGTGCGGTTTCTTTCCGAATCGTCCGCAGCGATCATGGGCAGGATCGATTCGTCGGACGTGTTCCGGGATGAGAAGGCGTGCTGGCCCAGCGGCTACATCTTCCGCGTGAAGCCTGACGGCACTTGGGAGCTGATCTCCTCATCCTATAAGCAGGCCGTGGCGGTCTATGCAAACGGAGCGACGGAGCTCGACCGACAGCAATGGCACACTCTTGAGCTGACCTTTCATGGAACCGCTGTTACCGCTTCACTCGACGGGAAGGTTCTTGCCAACGTCGAGGCAACGGCCCACTCGCACGGAATGATCGGACTCGGTTCCGAGTGGCATCATGTTCAATTCGACAACCTGCGGGTGGCCAAATAGGGTTCCGGTCTTCGGAAGCGTCAGCCCGGCGTTAACCCGCAAAAGCATCCGGCCAAACCCAATGAGTTGATGGCGTGGTTAGCTCCGCTTCGGCTTTTGGGAATGCTTGTTTACTCGATGCGGTAGGCCAGCACATGTGCGCTTGCTGCATTAGATTCAATGCTGGCTGATTGCAGCAATGCCTCAAACGGGCGAATTTCGCCATTGTTTCCGGTGGCCATGCGCAGAACAGGCTCCAGCGTCGCTTCTTTCAGCAGAGCCTCTGCTGCCGCTTGCGTGCCGGCTACATCCAGTCCCTCGATCAGCAACATATGTCCGTTTCCACTGAGGTTGGGCTGATACGCGATCACCGCATACGTCGGATGCGCGGGCTCATTCCACAAGCTTCGATACTCCGCGGCTTCGCCTGGCTGGGGCTTCGAGTTTACAATCTCGGCCTGTTGCATTTCGCTACTGTATTCAATGCGAAAATTCAGGTTTCTCTGCAGGATTTCGGCCCATGGATTACTTCCGACCGATCCGATAACGATCACGTTGCTCGACTTCAGATCGTCCAAGCGCAAGTCTCGGGGGAATCGAACGAATAGACGACGAGGATCGACCTGAGGCAACCGGGCGAGCCCTGACACCACCTGCAGGTCAACAAAACTAGTAAACTCCTGGCTGCGAAGATCACTTCGGCTATGTTCATCCATGGTGGGAAGCGGCAGCTCGAGATAGTCACCGCGCAGGTATCCACCAAGGTCGACGTGCTTCTTCGACAGGTCCTCAAGAATATTGAATCCGCAATCAGCGGGAACAATGAAGGTATCGAGCGGCTCTTTGAAAAGGGATGACCAAAGAGGGTCAATGGGATCCGCTCCGCGATGCGGAGTCTTGAAATAGAGCACCACCGCGGCTGCACCGCCGGCGACCAGGACAGAATATGCCGTAAACAGAATGAGCCAGAACCAGGCACGCCTCCACCATACGCGTGCAGGCGGTTTCATGTGGATCGGTATTGGTTCGGGCACGTCTTCCACGAGCACCGGCGTACGCGCAATCTTGGGCGCAATTGTGCCGGGGGCAAAGTCTGGACTGAATGTAGACGTATCGGTCTGGCCCAACGCTTTGAACTCCGGAACATATCCCCCCAGAGGAATCTCGATGCTGAGGTCTCCCCCCTGGCCCTCACCTGCGAAATATTCGGCCAACCGTTTGCGCAACTGCCGTGCGTAATTGCGCACAATATTGTCTTCAACCGTGCGGTAGTTTCTGGGTCGACGAAAAACATGGATGCCGATTTGATACTCAGTAATTTCCTCGCCACGGCCTTGCAACGTCTCTGAGCAAATGTACATAAGGAATTGCGACAGCAGGGTCGCACGGACAAAATGGCGGCTCGCAACGATCTTTAGAACAAGCTGCCATCGAGGATTGTCCTCGAGTGGATCGGCCGTAGATTCAAGATGGGAGAGGGTGGCGCGTCCGGCGTTCATCACTGAGGCTCCTGTTTTGGGTGGGGAAGTTTGCCGGGCCTGCGAATCTCGCTGCAGGAAAGGACGGTTGCCGCTATCAACGCGGTGTCTTTTCAAAACCGAGGCTATTCTTTAACTGTAAACAAATGATGAATGGGCACTGGAGCACAGGGTTTTTACGTGTCCATTCACCGACAATTTATTAAAGATCTAACCCTAAAGTTGTCAACTGGTTGGCCTGCAGAATTAACAGGTGTATACACCGTGCCCGCGGGGTGTAAACACTTTTCCCGCTCCCTCGAGAGAGAGAAGCATGGTCGCAGCGGAGCCTCTGAAGAGACTACGCAGGAGCGCCATTGTGAAACAAAGTGCATTCGCACACATGCGATACGCCGGAATTCCGACACCGCGAAGTGGGTCATTCGCTGCTTCTCATATCTTCGGGCTTGTCTCCTTCTGCCTGTTGCTTCTGCTGGCTGTCCCCTCCCTCGTGGCTCAGGTCAACACTGGCAACCTGAGCGGCCTTGTGACCGATCCCTCCGGTGCGGTCGTGGCCAACGCAACGATTTCTGTAACAGCACCCGCCACGGGATATAACCGGACCGTGCGCAGCGGCGCAGACGGCGCGTACATCCTTCCCGATTTGCCGATCGGGAGCTATGCAGTGACAACATCGGCTCCCGGTTTTTCAACCTTGAAGGAAAACGTTCGCATCGACGTGGGAGCGCATGTCCGGCTCGATCTCCAAATTAAGGTAGGAGAGGCCAGCCAGACAGTTGAAGTCCAGGGAGCAACCTCTACCCTCTCCAAGGACGATGCCTCCATCAGCACGATCATTACGTCCGACACCATCCAGGGAACCCCTTTGTTTCTTCGCAATTGGGACGATCTGCTGCGCACTGTTCCCGGCGTCCAGATCAACCGCTATACGAATCAAAGCGGCGCCACCTCTGCTGGCCGAACCGGCGACTTCAACGTCAACGGCGTCCACACTCTGCAGAACAACTTCATTCTCGATGGCATCGACAACAACACCTTCTCAGAGAATGTCCAGGAACTAAGCACCGAAGCCGCTCACCCTTCGGTGGATGTAATCGCCGAGTTCAATGTGATTACCAACCCGTACTCAGCGGAATACGGCCGCGCGCCGGGAGCTGTTGTTTCGGTTAACACACGCAGCGGTTCGAACAAACTCCATGGAACAGCGTACGAGTTTGTGCGTAACCAGTACTTCGATGCGTTTGACTACTTCTCCAAGCAGTCGCTGGCCAAGAAAGCAGAAGATAACCAGAACCAATTTGGCGGCAGCCTCGGCGGACCCATCGTGCGCGACCACGCCTTCTTTTTCTTCAACTACGAAGGCACGCGAGTAAAACAGGGCGTCTCCCGCATCTCGACGGTCCCGCTCGACAACGAACGTATCGGCGACTTCAGTCCGGCTGCTGCCGCCGCGGCCGGAGTTGCAGCATATCCGACGGTGTACGATCCCACGACGTGCGTAGTCCCCTACAACGTTCAGAGCGGATGTACCCCATTCCTCAACAATCAGATCCCTAATGAGCGAATTGACACTGCGGTGAGCCAGTTAATGGCTTTATTCCCCGAGCCGAATTTCAAGGGTGGCGGAGCAACCTTTCCCGAGCTCAACAACTATTCGCGCACCGGGGCGCTGACCGACTTTAACGATAGCTACGATGCTCGCGTCGACTGGACTCCTTCATCTGCGGATACAATCTTTTTCCGTTACAACTACTTCAACCGCACACGCAACATTCCTGGTTACTTTGGCGGCTTGGCGGATGGAACCTCGACTTCTGCATGGGGCAACCAGATCCTGAAAGGTTCGAGTGTTGTGCTTGGCTGGACACGCATTCTTAGTCCCCGGATGGTCAATGACTTTCGCTTTGGCTGGGTGCGCGACTACTCCTTCGCTGAACAGCAACCCTTTGGCTTGAGCCAGCGCGCAGGCTCCTTTGTGCCGGGTATTCCCGACAATCCGGCAACGGGTGGCGGTGTACCTTTGACGAATTTCACCAATAAGACCTTCCTCGGCTCGCCAGATTTCCTGCCTAAAAGCCAGGTGCCCATGCTCTACCAATACAACGACACGCTCTCGTGGGCTTTGGGCAATCACAACCTCAAGTTCGGCGCGACCGTGTTCTTTCCCATGCGCAACATCTTTCAGGACGAACCCGGTACGCGCGGAGATTTGACCTTTACGGGCATCTTCACTGGCGGATTGTCCTACGCAGATGGCTTACTCGGCGCCACCGAATACACGCAGCTCACCAATGTCTTCTTCGTCGATCAGCGTCTGTGGATGGCCTCGGGCTTTGTGGAGGATGACTGGAAGGTCACGCCCAAACTCACGTTGAATCTTGGTCTGCGCTATGATTTCGCCGCTCCAGCGGTCGAAGGCAAGAACCGCATGGCCAACTTCAACCCGGCTGGCTCTGGATCGCTTGTTTTCGCATCCTCCGGATCTCTTGGCGATCGTGCCCTGGTGAATCCAAACACGACAGACTTTGGGCCTCGCCTCGGCGTGTCCTACAGTCTCGACGACAAGACCGTCCTGCGCGGAGGCTACGGCGTCTACTACACGGCGCTGGAGCGTATCGGCAGTGAAGATCAGTTGGCTGAGAATCCTCCCAACCTGATCAACAAGACTATAGCCAGCAACACCAACCCTGTGCTCAAGCCCTCCGTAGGCTTCCCATCCAACTTTCTTGATCCTTCGACCATCAACTTGTCACAGCTGCAGAACTTCCATGTGCGTGCCGTGAATCCAGATGCGAGTTCACCCATGGTGCAGCAGTGGAGCTTCGGAATACAGAGGGAAATCACTCCGGCCTGGCTCGGCGAGGTCGATTATGTCGGCACGCACTCCACCAATCTCGATGTGCTGCGCGATTACAATCAGCCGCTCATCTCAGGCAACCAGGTTGTGACAAGTTCTTCGGCGCCGAGTGGCACGATGCCCTACTCGAACTTCGGCCAGATTGAATACATGGACCCTGTTGGCTTTGGCAACTATCATGGCCTGCAAGCCAGCCTCACACGTGTGATGCATAAAGGCCTCAGCGTTCGCGCCGCCTATACGCTCTCGCATTCGCTCGATAACACGCCAGAAGAACTCGAAACAAATTCCGGCGATGCACCGAACGGCCGCAACTACTCCAACTGGTATGGCAACAGTGACTTCGATGTGCGTAATCGAATCTCGGCAAGCTACGTCTACGAGCTACCTTTCGGCCATGGTAAGGCGATGCTGCAGTCGGGGCCTGCGGCCTGGGTACTCGGCAATTGGACGACGTCGGGAGTCTACACCTTCTACTCCGGACATCCGTTCCAGGCAGCATGGTCCAGCGAAAATAGCCTGCTCGACCCGTACGGTTTCGCAGTCGCGCCCCCCAACCAGGCAGCATCTGTGCACTATCTCAAAAAGCAGACCTGCTGGTTCTACGACGGAAAGAACAGCAGCTGTGCCGCAGCGGCTCCCGGACTTACCACACCGTACACAGATCCTGGCAACTACACCATCGGCAACGTCGGCCGTAACACACTTGTCGGTCCACAGACCCAGCTCTTCGACTTTGCCCTCTTCAAAACCATTCCCTTCACTGAGAGATTCAATTCGGAGATTCGCTGGGAGGTCTTTAATCTCGCTAATCATCCGGTCTTCGGTCAGCCGAGCGGCAACGCCAGCAGCGGCAGCGTTGGTTCCATCACTTCACTGTCAGCCGATCCGCGCGTAATGCAGTTCGCATTCCGAGTGAACTGGTAGAGAACCAACTTCCCTGTGCCCGGCAAATGCCATGCGGCGTCTGCCGGGCGGTATTCTTCCCTGATGGAAATGCTGAGCATGAAACGCTTCGCGGCGGCGGTCTGTTTCCTCTTGCTGCTTGCCTCTCTCTGTGCGCGCGCGGAGGCTCCAAATCTTGTACTCAAAGGCGATGTCACTCCCGGTCAGAACAAGACATACATTGAAGTCCCGTTCAGGGTGCCGGAAAACGTCCATCGCATCAGCGTGGACTTCAGCTACACCACAAAGGACCAGCACACCACGCTCGACCTTGGGATAGAAGATCCTTACCGCTTCCGCGGCGCAAGCGGCGGCAACAAGCCCCACTTCACCATCAGTGAGACCGACGCTACGCCGTCCTATCTCCCCGGCGCCATTCCTGCCGGCCAGTGGAAGCTCCTGATCGCGGTTCCCAACATTCGCGCAACAGTAACCGCACGCTACCGCGCGGAGATTCATTTCAACAACGCGGCTGAAGATAGCTCATTCACTGCGGCACCGCTTGAGACCGGCAAGCGCTGGTATCGCGGCGACCTGCATATGCACACCGCGCACAGCGACGGCAGCTGTGCGAGCCAGAGCGGCAAGCGCATTCCATGTCCGCTGTTTCTCTCAGCGCAAGCAGCAACGGACCGTGGTCTCGACTTCATTGCCATCTCCGATCACAACACCGACTCGCAATATGATGCCATGCGCGAGCTCCAGCCCTACTTCGACAGGCTGCTATTCATCCCCGCGCGCGAGATTACGACCTTTTGGGGGCATTTCAATATCTTCGGCACCACGCGCTTTATTGACTTTCGCGAGACGGCGCACAGAGGCCTCGATCTCAACGGCATTCTGCGCGACGTTCGTGCCAGGGGCGCCATCGCATCCATCAATCACGCGGATGCGCCGACCGGAGAAGGCTGCATGGGCTGCGGTTGGACTCCGCCCGCAGCGGTGGACATGAGCCTCTTTACAGGCGTCGAAGTGATCAACGGCGGAGTCATCATGCTTTCGAGCGAGGACATCTGGGATCGCGATATAGCAAAGGGTCATCGGCTGACGGCCATCGGCGGCAGCGACAATCACAACGCGCTCATTCCGGCAGGCCAGCCTGGCGCGATCGGTCGGCC
>Ga0335073_10015039_pt1 | contig 10827 bp, 7 predicted proteins | sample Lox_Sample_22_FD_207093 | JGI IMG/M metagenome (GOLD analysis project Ga0335073, IMG submission 207093) | Soil microbial communities from Loxahatchee National Wildlife Refuge, Florida, United States - Lox_Sample_2.2 | ecosystem: Environmental > Terrestrial > Soil > Wetlands | place: USA: Florida...
CGGAGCGCATGAAATACCTCGACGAATACCGGGACGAAAAAATCGCCCGCGGAATCGTCGCGGAGCTTGCCAGGCGCGTCACCAGACCGTGGGTGTTGATGGAAATCTGCGGCGGGCAAACCCACACGCTGATGCGCTACGGCATCGACGAGATGCTGCCCGGCGCCATCGAGCTGGTCCACGGCCCCGGATGCCCCGTGTGCGTCACGTCGCTCGAAACGATCGATAAAGCCATCGACATCGCTTCGCGTTCGGACGTCACCCTGATTTCCTACGGCGACATGCTGCGTGTCCCCGGTTCTCGCACCGACCTGTTTCACGTGAAGGCTCAGGGCGGGGACGTGCGCGTCGTCTATTCGCCGACCGAAGCGCTCAAGTTTGCGCGGGCAAATCCCGGACGCAAGGTCGTCTTTTTCGCGGTCGGATTTGAAACCACCGCTCCCGCCAACGCCATGGCCGTGTGGCAGGCCAAGCGCGAAGGGCTCGCAAACTTTTCGATGCTGGCGTCCCATGTCCTCGTGCCGCCGGCGATTCGCGCCCTCATGAGCTCGCCGCGCAACCGTGTGCAGGGTTTCATCGGTCCCGGTCACGTCTGCACGGTGATGGGTTACCGCGAATACGAAGAACTCGTCCGGGAATTCCGCGTGCCGATCGTCGTGGGGGGCTTCGAGCCGGTCGACCTGCTCGAAGCGATCCTCATGCTTGTCACGCAACTGGAAGAGGGCCGCGTCGAGGTCGAGAACCAATACGCCCGGTCTGTCACCTACGAAGGCAACCGGCTCGCTCAGAAGGTGCTGGGCGAGGTATTCGAGGTCTGCGACCGGAAGTGGCGCGGGATCGGCGGAATTCCCGAGAGCGGCCTGAGCATCCGCGAGGAATACGCCGCATTCGATGCGGACCGCGTTTTCGGTACGCAATCGGTGACCGCGGATGAGCCCGCCGAATGCATCAGCGCCGAAGTGCTGCAGGGCCTGAAAAAGCCGACGGACTGTTCCGCGTTTGGCACGCGCTGCACTCCGGAAACTCCTCTGGGCGCTCCGATGGTTTCCTCCGAGGGCGCCTGCGCCGCCTACTATCAGTATCGCCGGCACGCGCTGGCGGCGAAGGGGAGCCACTGATGCCGCGCGAAACGGATGTGGACGTCGCGCTGAATTGCCCGGTGCCGATTGCGCCGGCGGAATCGATCCTGCTCGGCCACGGCAGCGGCGGACGGATGAGCGGAGACCTGCTGCGCAATATCGTCCTGCCGGCGCTGCAAAATCCCGTGCTCGAACGGCTCGACGACCAGGCCATCGTGGAAATCGGCGGGGCGCGGGTGGCGTTTACGACGGATTCGTTCGTCGTGAAGCCGCTGTTCTTTCGCGGAGGCGATATCGGAACGCTCGCTGTCAACGGCACCGTCAACGATCTGGCGATGGGAGGCGCTGCGCCGCTCTTCCTGAGCCTCGCCCTGATCCTCGAGGAAGGATTTCCGCTCGATACGCTTCGCCGGGTGATGGAGTCGATTCGCGTAGCGGCCGCGATCGCTCGAGTCGTGGTGGTCACCGGGGATACGAAGGTCGTCGAGAAAGGGAGCGGCGACGGTTTGTTCGTGAACACCTCCGGAATCGGCCTCGTTCCGCCGGGCGTGCGGCTCTCCGCCGATCAGGCGCGGCCCGGCGATCGCATCCTGCTCAGCGGAACGATCGGCGACCACGGCATCACGATTCTTTCGCAGCGCGAAGGAATCGAATTCGAGAGCGCGATCGCCAGCGATACGGCCGCCTTGCACACGCTCGTTGCGGACATGCTTCGCGAAAGCCCCGGAATTCGATGTTTGCGCGATCCGACGCGCGGTGGCCTCTCGAGCTCGCTGAACGAAATTGCGGCCCACTCGGGCGTCGGCATCGAACTGCAAGAGAGCGCCATCCCGATTCGCGACGAGGTCCAGGGCGCCTGCGAGATGCTGGGTCTCGATCCGCTCTACGTGGCCAACGAAGGCAAGCTCGTCGCGATCGTCGATCCCTCGGCCGCCGGCCAAGTGCTCGACGCGATGCGGCAGCACCCGCTCGGCCGCGAGGCGCAGATGATCGGAACGGTAACGGAAGCGCACCCAGGCATGGTCACGATGCGAACCCGCTTTGGGACGTCGCGGATCGTCGACCTGCTCTCTGGCGATCAGCTGCCGCGCATCTGCTGACGGATCGCCATGCACGAGATGGGAATCGCCAATTCGGTGCTCGATGCGATTCGCGCGGAGTCCAGCCGTTTCCCGAGCGGCCACATCTGCAAAGTGGGCGTGCGGATCGGCGAGCTCGCCGGCGTCGATCCCGATGCGATAAATTTCGCCTTCGAGGCGCTCGTGCGCGGCAGCGATCTTGAGCCGCTGGTTCTTGAAATCGAGTATTGCCCCCGCCGCCACCTGTGCCGAGGCTGCGGAAACTCCTACACCCCGCCGCAGGACGATTGGGCGTGCCCCGCGTGTGGCCGCGAGGACTCTCAATTCCTGGGCGGCGACGAACTTGAGCTCGCCTACATGGAGGTCGAAGATGGAGCGCGTGGCGCTCGAGCGTAAGGTACTCAACGAGAACGACATCATCGCGGGGCGATTGCGGGCGCGTTTCGCCGAGCACCATATCCTGTGCCTCAATTTGATCAGCTCGCCCGGATCCGGCAAGACCAGCCTCCTCGAACGAACGCTCGAAAACTTCGGTCGCGGTGACCGGGTCGCCGTTCTCACGGGCGACATCCAGACCGAAAACGACGCCCAGCGCCTGGCGCGTTTCGGGTTTCCCGTGAAGCAAATCACCACGGGTGGCACCTGCCATCTGGATGCCCGGATGATCGAAAAGGCGCTTGCGGACTGGCGGCTCGCGGATCTCGACCTGCTGTTCATCGAAAACGTGGGCAACCTCGTCTGCCCGACGGGCTATGATCTCGGCGAGGCCGCCAAGGTCGTCGTTCTCAGCGTCGCCGAAGGTGAGGACAAGCCGCTCAAGTACCCGTCTATCTTCTTTAAGTCCGAGCTCCTCATCCTCAACAAGATCGACCTGCTGCCGTACGTCCCGTTCGACATCACCGCCGCCGAAGAAAATGCTCGACGCGTTCACCGCGACATGCAGATTGTCCGCGCGTCCTGCCTGGCGCAGCCTGGAATCGCCGATTGGCTCGCTTGGCTGGAACGGAAGCGCGAAACCCTGAGAGCGGCGGCCCCTGCTTCTTGGTGAGCCATGCAGGTTCGCAAGGAAATCCGGATCTCTGGCATCGTCCAGGGAGTCGGATTCCGTCCTTACATCTACCGGCTCGCGACCGATCGAAATCTCGCTGGCAGCGTCAGCAACACGTCCTCGGGCGTGACGATCGAAGTGCAAGGCTCGGACGAACTGGTCGCGGACTTTCTCTCGCACCTGCCGGGTGGGGCACCGGCGCTTGCCCAGATCACGCGGTTGATCGTTCGTGAAATACCGTGCGAACCCGAAAGACCCTTCGAAATTCGGCCGAGCCACACAGGCGAGCGCGCGAGCGCTCTGATCTCTCCCGACGTGGCCGTTTGCGACGATTGCCTGCGCGAGCTTTTCGATCCGCGCGACCGCCGTCACCTCTACCCCTTCATCAACTGCACGAACTGCGGCCCGCGCTTCACCATTGTCCGCGACATCCCGTACGACCGGCCCCGCACTTCGATGTCGCTGTTTCCGATGTGCGAGAATTGCCGCGCCGAATTCGAAGATCCCCGCGATCGCCGGTTTCACGCCCAGCCAAATGCCTGCTGGAAATGCGGGCCGCAGGTGCAGCTCTGGGACGCGCAAGGCCGCGCGCTGGAATCGGTCGATCCCATTACTGCGGCAGCGAAGAAGCTTCACGCAGGTGAAATCGTCGCAATGAAGGGGTTGGGCGGATTCCACCTCGCCGTGGATGCCACGAACTCGGATGCGGTCCAGCGGTTGCGCAGGCGCAAGCATCGGTTCGAGAAACCGTTTGCCGTCATGCTGCCCGATCTCGAATCCGCCGCGCGGTCTTGCCATATCGACTCCGACGCCGAAAAACTGCTTGGAATGCGGCAGCGGCCCATCGTGCTGCTTCCAAAGCTTCCTGGCGGCGCGATCGCCGACTTCGTGGCGCCCCATCAGAACGACCTCGGCATTTTCTTGCCGTACACTCCCATGCATCATCTGCTGTTTGCGGCGGGAAAGTTTGCAGGGCTGGTGATGACCAGCGGCAACCTGAGCGAAGAACCCATCGCGATCGACAATCGTGAAGCCGTCGAACGGCTGGGCGAAATCGCCGACTGTTTTCTGGTGCACGACCGCCAGATACTGGTCCGCTGTGACGATTCCGTGATGTGTGTTTCATCTGGAACGCCAAGGCAGATCCGCCGGTCCCGAGGCTACGTCCCGGCGCCCGTCCGGCTGCACAAGGAGCTTCCGCAGATTCTCGCCGTCGGCGGCGAACTGAAGAACACGATTTGCCTCACGCGCGGGAGCGAAGCGTTTCTGAGCCAGCACATCGGCGATCTGGAAAACTCCGCGGCTTTTGATTTTTTCCGCGAGGCAATCGAGCATCTCTCGGCGATTCTCGAAGTGAAGCCGGCGGTTATCGCGCATGATCTCCATCCCGACTATCTTTCGACAAAATGGGCGGTGGCGCAGAAGGGCGTGCGGCGAATCGGCGTCCAGCACCATCATGCGCATGTCGCCGCGTGCATGGCCGAAAACCATCTCGACGGCCGCGTCATCGGCTTTTCTTTCGACGGCACCGGCTACGGGACGGATGGGAATATTTGGGGTGGCGAAGTGCTGATCGCGGATTACGAACGTTTCGTGCGCGCCGCGCACCTTGCCTACGTCCCACTTCCCGGTGGCGCAGCGGCGATTCGTGAACCGTGGCGCATGGCCGTCAGCTACTTGCTCGACGCGATCGGAGAAGGCGCTCTCCGTGTTGAAATTCCATTCACGCGCGCAATCGACCGGCGGAAGGGTCAAATGATTGCGAAAATGATCGCGCAGCGGATCAATTCTCCGCTCACATCGAGCTGCGGCCGACTGTTCGACGCCATTGCTGCGCTGATCGGAGTCCGGCATTCCGCCAGTTATGAAGGCCAGGCGGCCGTCGAGCTTGAAATGCGCGCGCGCCGATCCAACGACACTAGGGCATATCCGTTCGATTTGTATAGAAAGGGCGGTCTCTGCCAGATCGGCTCAAGGCCTTTGATACGGTCGATTGTAGAAGACTTAGGACGCGGGATCTCCGTTGAAACGATCGGTCGCAGATTCCACAACGGCCTGGTGGAAACGCTAGCGGTCCTTTCGCAGCGCCTGCGTGAAGAAACGGGGCTGAATCGCGTTTGTTTGAGCGGAGGCACATTTCAAAACGAGCTGCTGCTTGGGGGCTTGACCGCAAAACTCAGAGATGCCAGCTTCAAGGTTTACGCACCGTCGCAAGTTCCCTCCGGCGACGGAGGTCTGAGCCTTGGGCAAGCTGCAGTTGCGGCGTTCCACATGCCTCCTGACTGTGAGTAGCAAGAGACTGGGGGCGCGGTCCCTGGACTTTCGTTGCGGACGCCGCACGGTCAATCGTGCAGGGGCGAACCGGGCTCAAGAGAGGTCCGCGCGGCGCAGCGCGGGCGGCGAAATCACGCTACAGCAACGGTTCGCCTGTATTTCGCGCGATGATCGCGCGGGTTTCGTCGCGCAGGCGAACGACTTCGCGCCAATCGTCGCCGAGGCTCCGATCGGGCTTCACAATCGGACCAAACGTCACTTCGATTTTTCCCGGTTTTGGCAAGCGCGTTTCGTCGCGCAGAATCTGCCGCGCTCCTCGGATCGCGACTGGACAAATCGGCCGCCCGCTGATGGCCGCTGCCTTGAACGCCCCGAGGTGAAACGGCCGGATGCCGGCGGCGGCCGTGAAAGTGCCCTCGGGATAAATCGCCACGGATTCGCCTTGTAGCAGGGCTGCATCCATCGCTTCCGCCGCCTGGATCCGTTCATCGGCGTCGCCGCGATCGAAAGCGAGCTGGCCCGTGCGTCGAACGATCGTTCCGATCAACGGCATCCTCAGCGTTTCAGCCTTCGCCGCGAACCTCACGCCGGCGGGCAGCAGAGCCAGCGTCACCAGGACGTCGACGTAGCTCGAATGATTTGGTGCATAGATGCATGCGCCGCCCGAGGCCTCTGCGAGTACTTCCTTGCCTTCGATCCCCACTGCAATCCCCGCCATAAAAAGCATCAGGCGCGCGCCAACGCGCGCTAGCCGTGCCGCTCGCATTCGGCCGGGCGCAAGAGCCACGGCGGCGGTGAGAGCGGCCAAGCCCACGCCAAACGTTGTTAGAACGTAAGCGGCGTAAGCAAGCTCAATCGCCTTCCTCGCGGTCTTCCCCATCAGCGACCACGCACGCGGTGCTGCGCCGCGCACACCGAGCTTCGCAATCTGCAGCCACGGTGGCGCCGCCTTCTTGCCCAGCTTCCCCTGCATGAAAAGCCTGCGGGCGTCGCTGCGACGCAGCTTGCCGCTCGATGTCTTCGGGATCGAGTGCGGCGGCACCAGCTCGATCACATCCGGCGGGACGCCCATCTCGCTATCCACTTCGCGCGCGATCTCGGCCACGATCCTCTTGGCATCCGCCATGTCCCGCACTTCCGCCGCCACCACCAATCGCTCCGTGCCGCTCCGAGCGTCCGGCGCGCCGAACGCGGCCACGCATCCCGTGCGCACTCCCGGAACGCGCCCCGCGATTTCTTCGATTTCCTGCGGATAAAGATTGCGTCCCGCCTTGATGATCACGTCCTTGGCCCGGCCCGTGATGTAAATCTCGCCGCCCGCAAGATACGCGCGGTCTCCGGAATCAAGCCACCCGTCGCCGCGCAGAAGCGCACGCGTCGCCGCTTCGTTGTGATAATAGCCGCACGTCGCAGACGGACTGCGGAACCAGAGCCGCCCTTCGACTCGTTCGCCGGCATCGCGCCCGTCATCGGTGGCGATGCGAACCTCGACGTCCGGCAGTGGTTTCCCCGCACCGACGAATTCGAGCGCCGACTCGTCGTCGGGCGCCGCAGCGACCGCGCGTCCCTCCGTTTCAAATATCGCGCGTTCGATCCGATCGACCGTGTGTCCCGACCCTGGGCGCGGAGCGGACACGGCGAGCGACGCCTCGGCCAGACCGTAGACGGGAAGAAACGCTTCGCGTCGGAAGCCGTACGGAGCGAAACGAGCGGCAAACCGTTCGAGCGTTCCAGCCTGCACCGGTTCGGCCCCATTGAGCGCCGCCCGCCACGAACTGAGATCCAGCCCTTCCATGTTCTTCTCGGCGATCTTCCGCGTGCACAATTCGTACGCAAAATTCGGCGCCGGGCTCATCGTGCCGCGATGGCGGTGAATCGCGCGAAGCCACCGTTCCGGACGACTGAGAAATGCAAGCGGCGACAGGATGACGACGGGATTTCCAGAAAACAGCGGCGTGAACCACGCGCCGATCAAACCCATGTCGTGATAGAGCGGAAGCCAGCTGACGGCGACATCCTTCGGACCCACCTCGATCCCCTTGATAATCGATCGGATGTTCGCGAGAAGGTTTGCGTGGGTGAGCGTCACCCCTTTCGGATCTCCGGTCGAGCCCGACGTGTACTGCAAGAACGCGATGTCTTCGCCCCGAGCGTGATGCGAAAGATGTTCGACCGGCCGCCACTCGCCCGGACGCCGCGCGTTCGGCGAAGGTGCAGTTCCCAGGCGCTGCGCGTTCAAGACCCCTCTGAGAGTTGGCACGCGCGGTTGGAGAAGGCGCGCCAGGCCTTCTGCCTGCCGGAAAGTAACCAGAAACCGGGAATCGGCGCTGCGCAAGATGTTGGCCTGCCGCGTGGCGTATTCGCCGATGCGATCGGCGCGCAGCGGCGGATAGATCGGCACTGGAATGCCGCCCGCGAGCAGAATTCCCGCGAAAACGTAGAAGAACTCTGCGCACGTCGGCAGCATGATCGCGACGGTTTCTACAGGCTCGAGGCCCCGGCGGCGTAGTTCGTGCGCCACGTTTGTGGCGCGCTCGAGTAGCTCGCCGAACGTGATCGTGCGAAGCTGGTCGTCTTCTTCGTACAGCTGGATATGGGCGCGGCCCGGTTCCCCCGCTCCACGGAGGCGCAGGACTTCCGTCAGCGTTTCCGCCTCGCGAATCCGCTCTTCGAGATCGATGAGACGCCTGAAGTCTGGTTCGGAGGAGGCGATGCTCGGTGAAGACACAGTCACGCCCGAATCCGGCCGGTGCGTTCCCGCTCCTGTTTCCGCCACGAGCTCCGCGTGCAGGAGGGCGTCGACCAAATCCTGCACCGTTTCAGCGTCAGCGACCACGCGATCCGGGAGCCGCACGCCGCAGGCATCGCCCAAGCGCAGCATCAATTCGACTCGCTCGAGGCTGCCAAGACCCAACTCACGCTCGATATGTGCCGAAAGCCCTCGCGCCGCCAGTTCCTCGGCGCCCCGAGGCGAGCCAAGCTCGCCGAGGATTTCCCGCACCACGGCGAGCGTCTGCGCGGACACGGCGGCGGTGCGATCGAGTTTTGTTCCCGTGGCATTCATTGGATCATTGCCGGTTCCGGGCTCTGCCGGATCGGAGTGCGTGGAAGGGTCGCAAAAGCAGCTCGGAATCGCCACCTACAGCAGTTGCCTGCACCGAATGCATTCCCCATCGTCAGCCTATCACTCCGACCGGTGTCATTCAAACCGTCGACTCTCGGCGAGCATCGTCTGATGGTCCGCTCGAGAGAGGCCTGAGAACGACGCCTGCTTGCCGCAGCGTTTGCGCGATCGCACGGGCAATGCCGAGCGTGCCGGGAGTGTCGCCGTGAATGCAAATGGTCTCTGCGTTTACGGCAATCTTCGTGCCGTCGCGCGCGGTTGCCGTGTGGCGCTCGGCGATCTGCAGGGCCTGCCGCGCGGCTTCGGCCGCATCGACGATCAGCGCGTCGTCGAACTTGCGCGAGCGCAGCGATCCGTCCGCTTCGTACCGGCGATCGGCGAACGCTTCGCCCGCCGCTCGCAGCCCCCAATGCCGCACCGTTCCCAGCATCGCCGAGCCCGCGAGACCCACGACAATCAGCTCGCGGCTATAGCGAGCTACTCCTTCGGCAATCGCGGTAGAGAGCGCGGCGCTCTTCGCAGCCTGGTTGTAGAGCGCACCGTGCGGTTTCACATGCGTCAAGCGGGCGCCGCAACTCGCGGCGATTTTTCCCAGCGTCCGAACTTGTTCGAAGACGGTCTCGGCGACTGCTTCGGCGGAAAGATGCAACTCCACCCGCCCAAAATTCGCTCGATCCGGATAACCCGGATGCGCCCCGATCGCGAGATTCCACCGGAGCGCCTGCTCGATCGTGGCTCTCATCGTTTCGGCGTCGCCTGCGTGCCCCCCGCACGCGATATTCGCCGACGTCAGAAACGGCATCAGCGACTCCTGCGTGCCGTCGGTGATGGCCTCCGGCAGTTCGCCGAGATCGCAGTTGAGATCGATCGAGCTCATTCTGAAATCAACTCCTTGAATCGCAGACTCTCCGCCTGCTCGATCAGCACCCTGCGCGCGGCTTCAAATGTGACCTCTTCGAATCGCACCTCGTCGCGCGGACGAAGCTGCCCGATGCGATGCAGGTCCGCGGAAATCACGTTTGCGACGACCGGATAGCCGCCGGTCGTCTGCTGCTCCACGAAGAGGATAATGGGCAGTCCCGACGGCGGCGCCTGAATCGCGCCGAGCGAAACTCCTTCCGTGATCATGTGCTGCGTCGGTTCCGTCTGCGATATCGCTGTACCTTCGAGACGAAGCCCCATGCGGTTCGACGCTTCGCCCACGCGATAAAGGGCTGCGTAGAACGCGTGTCGCGTCGTTTCGGAAAACCAATTCTCCTGGGGCCCGGGCGTCACGCGCAGCACGCCGCGCGACGAGATCGCGCTGGCAAACTGCGGGTTGACGGCTCTTTTTCGAAAGGGCGCGTTCGCCGCGCCGATCTCGAGGATATCTCCCTTTCGCAAGGCCCTGCCCTCGAATCCCCCGAGCCCGCTCAGGAGATGCGTCGAAGCGCTCTCGAAAAAAGGCGGCACGACGATTCCGCCACCAATGCACAGGTAGCATCGCGCTCCGGAACGCGTCGCGCCGAGTCGCAGCGTCTGGCCCGGCTCCGCCTCGACCGAGGTCCATGGATCGAGGGCTGTACCGTCGATTGCCGCACTGAAATCGGAGCCGGCGAGCGCCACGCCCGCGCCATCGGGAAAACGGAACGCTCCGCCGACGAGCGTCATCTCGATCCCGGCAGCCCCTTCCGGATTCCCGACCAGGCGATTCCCGAGCCGCAGCGCAATCGGATCGGCGGCCCCGGAGGGCGAAACGCCGATGGGCCCAAATCCGTCCCGCCCGAGATCCTGCACCGTAGTGAGCAGGCCGGGCGCTTCGACCTCGATCGTCCTACCCATTCTCGATGGCGCTGAATTCGGTCGCCGAGATCGGCCGGAATCGCACGCGATCCCCGACCGACAGCAGCGCGTTGGCGTTCCGGCCGCCACGAAACAGTACCGCGGGTGTGCGCCCGATCAATCTCCAACCCCCGGGAACGGCCAGCGGATACACACCCGTTTGCATCCCCGCGATTCCGACGCTTCCCGCCGGCACGCTGCCTCGCGGCCGATCGAGGCGCGGGGTTGCGAGCGCTTTCGGCAATTCGCCGAGATAGGCAAAGCCAGGCACGAAGCCGAGAAAATAAACCACATAAGCGACCGACGCGTGCAGTTCGACCACCTCTGCAGGCGTCATCTGATGCATCGAGGCTACGTCGTTCAAATCCGGTCCAAACTCGCCGCCATAGACTACGGGGATTT
>Ga0335073_10015040_pt1 | contig 10827 bp, 8 predicted proteins | sample Lox_Sample_22_FD_207093 | JGI IMG/M metagenome (GOLD analysis project Ga0335073, IMG submission 207093) | Soil microbial communities from Loxahatchee National Wildlife Refuge, Florida, United States - Lox_Sample_2.2 | ecosystem: Environmental > Terrestrial > Soil > Wetlands | place: USA: Florida...
CGAGTTCGGTGGCTTCGATTGCCTCGTCAGGCATGCCGCGCTCCGCAATCGCTGCGGCAACGAGAAGAACCGAGAGACGTTCGCCTAAACCGGAAATCGCATCACGCACGCGAGGAGTCAATTCGCATCGAAGGATGGCGTCCTGGCAGAGACGATTCCCCTCATGGAGGAGATTTTGTATTTTGCCCGCAATGGGCCGCTGTCTCTCGGCTGAAGGGACTAAGGCAGAGAGCGCCGCTTCGTGTCGCTTGCGCAGCTCTTCGAAAATGTCGGCGACCATCTGATGATTTCCCGCCTCCGATTGCCGGGCCGCCTCAACCAGCTGGTTGGTCACGCCGCTCATGGCGGAAACAACGACCGCGATATCGCTCTCGTGCGAAGCGGCTCGAACGATATCAACGACCCTCTCGATGCAGGAGGCATCGCCGACCGACGTCCCGCCAAATTTCATGACTCGAAGCGATTTCTTCGCGCCTGCGTTGAGTTCGTGCCGAACAAGACGAAGCTGCGATACGCGCTCGGGACGGGGCACTGACGTCTTCAGGACTCCGTTGGCCGCAGGATTCACCGTCCGCGCGTGTCCAGAAGAACGAACCGTGCTCGCAAATTCAGCCCGCGCCGCGCGATCTTGTAATGGATCGGTCATACTCGCGGGGACCGCGCCAGCGAAAAAGCCTGAAGCCGACTTTGTTGCGAATACCAGGCGCGTTGCTTTCGACGTGAGCGGACGCAAGCGCGGATGAGTTCGGGGCGGTCCCAGGGAACATCGTGGTACGCCGACTGCAAAAACACGCTGGCCGGATCTCTGATCCACTCCTGCGGAAATAGTGCGATCGTTTTGTCCTCGGTTAATTTCGGGGCTGGACGGACCGGCTGTCCGGATGCCGCCGAATACAAAGCGGCGGGAATATCACGTCCGGGTCCGAGGGTTAGATGTCCCACCTGAGTCGATCGAGGATTTATCTCGATTAGGTAGGCGTTTCCGGTCCCTGCCTCCAACATGAAATCGAATCCGTGCAAACCGGAAAGATTTAGCCGGCGCGCCATCCGTTCGGCAGCGGTTGACATCTCCCGGTTGTCGATCAAGCGCAGAACGGTGGCATGCCCTGAGGAACCGACTTTGTTGATGACTTCGAAATGGAGACTCGCGAGGACCTCGCCCTTCCAACAAGCGACTGCGCTGGTTGCTTCTCGCCCGGCCACAAATGCCTGCGCATTCACGATCGAGCGACGGCGAAACAGCGACGGCCAGACCAGCCTCAGATCTTGATCGATCAAAGCTCGCTTGGCGGCACGAGCCAACAGCGGAGGAGCCTGCAGCACTCGGAATGCTCGCTCGGCATCTTCAAAGGTGCGCACGATTCGGACGCCATCGCCGCCCGAGGATCCATCGGATTTTAGGACCGTCGGAAAACCCGCTTGGACGATCCATTTTTTCAGATCGCCGACGTCATGAATTACCGCGGTCTTCGGAACGCGGATACCCTCGCTCTGCGCGAGCTCCATGAAACTGGCTCGCGCGTTCAAAACGGGAAAGGCTTCGGGGGCACCGAGCGAACGCTCGATCAGCGTGCACAGCGGCGCTTGGGCGCCAGCCTTGCGCTGTTCCTGCTCGTAAAGAACAAGCAGGTGCTGCGTGGCCAGGTCGTCCGCGGGAACAATCAGGTCCGGCTTGGCTGCCGTGATCGCGTTCCGAAACGAGCTAAGGCCGTCAAGGCCCCGGCAATTGTAGATTCGGCGGACGACATCCGTTTTGCCGAGAGGATGGCGAATGGGGCAGACCGCGTCTATCGTGAATCCGGCGTTCTCCAAAGCGACTGCGAGACGTGCGGTGGGAAACCAGCGAACCGTGGTTGCGATCAGAATCGTTGGTTTCACCGTGCTTCAAGCCTCCGTAAATTCCTTGCCGCGAGCCAAAACGATCGTGCCAAAGCCACGGGTCCAGGAATGGTACCAATCGGATAAAACGCAATCTGCCAGCCAGAAAGGATGCGCTGACCGCAGAGCTATATCTTCGCTATCGTTTTGAAAATAGGACGGATACATCACGATTGGCATCGTCGCGCATGCTTACAGCGGAAGCCGAAATGAAATCATTTGCTCAATGTGGCAAATTCATTCCGCAAATCCGCCAGCCGCGCCAGGGAATTTCGACACGCTTCGACAGATCCGAAAGCCGAGACGTTTGCAGTGGGAAGCGAGATGGATTCTGTTAACCGCACTCTGCCGCTTGCCCTATAATGCTCGCTTCGAATTCCAGGGTGCTCAGAATGAGAGAGTTAGAGGGCAAAACTGCGCTGGTGACCGGCGGGACGTCTGGAATCGGCCGCGATACCGCGGTGCTTTTTGCGAAGGCCGGGGCGAAGGTCGTAGTTGCCGGGCGCCGGGAAGTAGAAGGGAACGAGAGCGTCGAGTTGGTGCGTGCGGCGGGTGGCGAGGCCTTGTTTGTGAGAGCCGACGTGTCAAAGGCTTCCGAAGTTGAGAACCTCGTGAAGAAGACCGTGGAGAGGTTTGGCAGGCTGGACGTGGCATTTAACAACGCCGGGATTGAAGGAAAGTTCGCGCCGATCATCAGTCAATCTGAAGATGACTGGGATCGGACCATGGACATCAACCTGAAGGGCGTGTGGTTGTGCTTGAAGTACGAAATTCGACAGATGCTCAAGCAGGGTAGCGGCGGCGCAATCGTCAACATGGCGTCGGTTCTCGGACTGACCGGTGGGGCCGGTACAGCGACGTATAGCGCGAGCAAGCATGGAGTAATCGGCCTGACGAAGGCGGCCGCACTCGAGAATGCGCGCAATCGCATTCGGGTGAACGCTGTCTGCCCCGCAGTGGTCGAAACGGCAATGGGCGAGCGAGCTTTTGGCGCACCGGAAGTGAAGAAATATATGATCGGGCTCCATCCCCTCGGCCGCTTTGGAAAACCGATGGAGGTTGCGGAGGCCGTCTTGTGGATGTGCTCGGAGCGCGCATCTTTTATGACAGGCCAGCCTTTGATTCTGGACGGCGGATTTCTGGCAGGGCCCAATCCCCCGGGCTAGCTGCGGGTCGTCAATGACTGGGCGGGGAAAACACGAGAAGAGTTCCTCGCGGCAAGTCTCCCTCGCAGGCGTGTTAAGATTGACATCAATGCGTTAGGTTTGCCTGACGGAAATTCCAACGGCGTGCGGAGGTAAGGGTGTCCAAGGTCAGCGTTCAAAAGATTACTTTCGGCGGCGAGACTCTGCAGGACCCATACCCCATGTATGCCCGCATGCACGAGGCGGGGCCGCTGCATTTGCTGGATGTCGACGGCCAATGGGGGGCTTGGGCAATTTTCAGTCACGCCGAGTGTTCGTCGATTGCGAAGGACCCGAGACTCTCCGCGAAACGCGCGCAGCAGATGTTGGCGCTTCTGCCGCCCGACAGCCGGGCGGAGTTCAGCGAACTGGCGCGGATGCTGAATTTGTGGCTGATCTTTATGGACGCACCCGAGCACACTCGACTGCGCAAACTGCTCAACAAGGGATTTACGCCCGCAGCCGTCGAAGGCTTGCGGCCGCAGGTCGAGGCCATTGTAGACAGCATGCTGAAGCCGCTGCGGCACGGCTCCGAAGTCGATCTCATGGAGGAGTTTGCGAACCCGATGCCCGTGCGTATTATTTCGCAGATGCTCGGAGTGCCGCAGGAGCTGCACGACACGTTTGTGAATTGGTCCCGGGCTGTGGCGGTGTTTCGCGGCAATCCAGAGCGCACAGTGGAACAAGCGCGCGCCGCGCAAGATGCGCTGATAGCAATGACGGATTTTTTCCGCAAGGCAGTCGCAGAACGACGCCGCAATAAAGGAAACGATCTCATCAGCCTGCTTATCGACATCGAGGAAGATGGCGAGGTGCTGACCGAAGAAGAGCTCTACGCTCAGTGTATCGCCCTGCTTTTCGCAGGACACGAAACCACGCGAAATCTGATCGGCAACGGCATGTACACGCTGCTGAAGCACCCACAAGAGACCGCTGAGTTGCGCGAAAAACCGGAGATGATCCGCTCGGCGGTGGAAGAGATTCTGCGTTATGAGAGCCCGGTGCAGTTCACAGCCCGGGTGCTGAAGGACGATATCGAGGTTTGCGGCCAGCGAATACCGAAGAGATGGTCAATTCTGTGCATGCTCGGCGCGGCTAACCGGGATCCAAGACAATTTAAGGAACCCGATCAGTTGAACCTAAAGAGGCTGAACAATCAGCACCTGGCATTCAGCGCTGGTCCGCATTTCTGCATCGGAAATCAGCTGGCGCGGTTAGAAGGACAGATTGCGCTCCTCAATCTGGTGCAGCGCTTTCCGGAGATGAGGCTCGCCGGTCCTCGACCGGAGTGGGCTCCGACATTCGGCTTCAGGGGACTCAAAAGTCTTCCGGTAATTCTTTAGGCGTGTTGCGCAAGCCAACTAAAGCTGAGTGATCGATTCCATTGAACCCAAATTGGCTTGTGCGACGGTTTCTTAGCGCAAATTCACGTTCGACAAAATAGCCGAATCAGGAGCCGGCTGGTAAACGCTGCCAAATCAATTCGACGGTTTGGATTTTTCCGTTCACTACCGTCGGCGGTGTAATCAACGTGATTCGATCGTCCTCGAATTTGATGCTGCGCACCAGGTCCTTGTTTACGTAGTTCTGAATCGACGAAATTTCCACGTGGTGAGTGACTTTGTCATCGCTGAGCGTGTATCGCCCGGCATAAGCGAGAAATGTGTTGAAGGCCTCCGCGTGTTCTTCCTGCGGGGAGCGAGTCCCGCCGCCGAAAGAGAGTGGCTTTCGACCGCCGTAGCTGATCAGGGACGACATTCTGCCGTCTCCACCATAGGTGAGGATGCCCGCAGGGCCGGAGCCGTAGGGGGTTTCGATGCGTTCCCCCGTGGACGCCGTGCTCGAAGCGGACACCAATTTCCATGTGCCTACAAGCTTGTCATTCGTCATTTGGTCCAAAGCTCCTTCGTTGTGCAAAGGACTACCTTCAGCGCAAGGAAAGAACGATACGGCACCGCCTTCACGCCGATTCTCCTCTTGGAGGCGCGACCGCGAGCGGGTTATCCGATCGGTCCAAAGGATCTGACCGCGCTTCAAAGAAACGTTTCAGCTTGAGGAACGGTTTCTCAAGCAGATTCCAGGAGATTATCGCCATCGCGTAGCTGGCCAGGAGAATGATTGGGAGGGGCAAGAAAGGATGCCGGTCCAAACGAAGGGTTTCGACCATGCCGAAAGGAATCTTGTGCAGCAAGTACAGCCCGTAGCTGATGGTCCCCGTATAAATCAGGAATCGGTTGGTCATGACCGCCTGAAGCCATTTTCGCGGGGAGAACAACGAAACATAAATGAACGATGCCGAGGCCAGCGCGGTGAAGGAAAAGACGATCCACCTTGCATGGAAAGCTTCCGTCACAAATGCCAGCGGCGCCGTGACGCCAAACAAAATCCAGGCGCCTTTGAGCAATTTCGACGGAACGAAATTATTCGATCGGACGAGAAGCGCAAGGAATGCTCCTGCCATGAGGCCGTCCAGGCGGCAGAATACGTTTGTATAGAGATCGACGTGATGCAGCGAGAGATAATAGCGCAGTGCGGGCGAAATGCAGATCTCTGCGACCACGATGCGACGAAGCTGGATGCGAGAGCAGAATCGGACAACCAGGGGCCAAATCAGGTAGAACTGCTCTTCAATAGCGAGCGACCACGTAACCCCCAAAGGCCCTGCGGCATTGGTTGAGATTGGAAGCAGGAAATTCTGAAGGAATAAGGGGAAGGCCCACCACGGAGACGACTGCTGAAGAACCGTGTGGAATTCCGATCGATTCAGGAAACGAACGACTACGAACATGAAGAAAAGCAGCGCGTAATAGAGCGGCCATATTCTAAGGCAGCGCCGGACATAAAAGTTCTTGAAGTAGGCCTCGGATTCCTTCGTATCGACGAGGATGCCCGTGATTAGGAAGCCAGACAGGACGAAGAAAAGGTCGACTCCCATCCAGCCGTCGCTGAATAACTGCTGCAAATGAAGAATGGGATACTTGGGACTGGTGTTGTGCACCATTACGACGAGAATCGCCAGGCCGCGAACGGCGTCGAGTTGAGGGATTCGTCGTTGCATTCTTTCCGCCGTAGGAAGTGGCCTGGGCCAAGTCACGGAGCACGATTCGGGCCGGAATCCCGGCAAACTCGCGCGAGTAAGCCTTAATGACGTGAGGGAGAGTATAGACAAACAACCGGGCTTTGACAGCCTTCAGATAACGCCGGTGGCCCCCGTTGGGCTCGGGCCACGCTGCCGGTCGCGTAAGAGGCTGGCTACCGTCAAGCGCCTAACAACAATAGACATAAGACTCGCCTTGCGGCAATCCACGGGGGTCGCCAGTGAGCAAACGGTTGCCCCAGATGGAAAACAGTTTTCCCGTACCCGACTGCCTCCCGATCTAATGCACTCATTATAAGTGGGTTACCAGAAAGAGGGTCGGCAACAGGATTGCATTTCGAGGTATCGAAGGGCGTGTCCCCATTCCCCGGAGAGGTGTCTGCGCCAGGTGGCGTCGAATTTCGGGGCGATAGTGCAGACCTGGCGAGTTGGCGGCGTTGCCATGAGGCAACGCGCGAAAATAATCGGAGGATATCTCCCAGCCCATGATCGAGACAGCAATTATCGGCGCAGGTCCTTATGGACTTTCGATCGCCGCACATTTCCGCGGCAGCGGTATCCCGTTCCGCATCTTCGGCCGTCCCATGGATAGCTGGGTGGCGCACATGCCGAAGGGCATGATGCTTAAATCCGATGGTTTCGCCTCGGACATTTACGATCCCGACAGCAAATTTACCCTAAGGCAGTTTTGCGCGGAGCGCGGGATCGAGTACGCGGACATGGGCATTCCCGTGGGTCTCGCCACCTTCGGCGACTATGGATTGACCTTCCGCGACCGAATGGTGCCCGAACTGGAGGACAAGCTGGTTGTTCACGTCGAGCGACTGGCCAACGGATTCCTTCTGAGGTTGGATGACGGGGAAGAATTCCAGGCCCGACGGGTTGTGCTCGCGGTTGGGATTACCCATTTCGAGCATGTGCCCGCGAATTTGGCGCACCTTCCTGCGGAATTTTTGTCGCACAGCTACCGTCATCGCGACCTCACGCCGTTCAAAGGCCGCAGCGTGGTCGTGATCGGCGCCGGCTCTTCGGCGATCGACCTGGCTGCGTTGCTGCGGGACGCGGATGCCGACGTCCAACTCGTTGCTCGCGCCACTTCCTTGAAATTTCACACTGCACCGGTGCCGGGCAAGCGGCGTTCTTGGTGGCAACGAACGCGGCATCCCGATTCGGGGCTCGGCCCTGGCATGCGTTCGCGTTTCTTCGCGAACGCACCGGGATGGTTTCACTATTTGCCCGAGAGCTTGCGTCTGTATTTCGTCCGAGAGACGCTCGGTCCGTCCGCGGGGTGGTTCGTCAGGGACAAGGTGATGGGGCGCGTTCCCCTCGTGCTTGGACACGCGGTGGAGCAGGCCGAGATCCAGGATGGCAAGGTACGGCTCCGCCTGCGGGGGCTCGATGGCTCCAAGCGCGAAATCCTGACCGACCACGTTATTGCGGCGACTGGATACAAGGTCGATGTGGACCGGCTTGGGTTTGTGAGTTCAGGAATCCGATCGAAGCTGAAGTGCGTGAACGGCACTCCGGTGTTGGCGTCGACCTTCGAGTCGTCCGTCCCCGGGCTTTATTTCGCCGGGATCGCGGCCGCCAACAGTTTCGGACCCGTCATGCGCTTTGCTTTCGGCGCTGGTTTCGCCGCGAAGCGCCTGACGCAGAGTATGGTGAGATCACTTGCGCGGAGTTCGGCGCCCGTCCCGGCGTCCAGCGTCGCGACGATAACGGAATGAGCGGCCGGTGCTCTTGGGGCCGAGACAAGTGAGCGCATGAAGCCAGAGACCATCGCAATACACGCAGGCTACGATGGCGATCCCACGACGAAAGCCGTGGCTGTGCCGATCTATCAGACGATCGCGTTTGAATTCGACGACGCGGCCCATGGAGCGGCCTTATTCAACCTGGAAGTACAAGGGAATATCTACACTCGCATCGGAAATCCGACCAACACAGTGCTGGAAAAGCGGGTGGCCGCGCTTGAAGGGGGAGTCGAGGCGCTGAGCGTGAGCTCAGGAATGGCCGCCATTCACTACTCGCTGATCAACATTGCGGAGATGGGCAACAACATCGTTTCGCTGCCGCAGCTCTATGGCGCGACGTACACGCTGCTGGCACACATCCTGCCGAAGCAGGGAATTGCCACGAAGTTTGCGGAGAGCGACCATCCCGACGCGGTAGACAAGCTGATCGACGAAAACACGCGGGCGGTGTTTTGCGAGAGCGTTGGCAATCCGGCTGGAAACGTCGCCGACATCGAGGGACTGGCACGGGTTGCGCACAAACACGGCGTGCCGCTGATTGTCGACAACACGGTCGCGACTCCCATTTTGTTGAGGCCGATTGAATACGGCGCGGATGTGGTGGTGCACTCCATGACGAAATTCATGGGAGGGCACGGCACGACTCTGGGCGGAATGATTGTCGACAGCGGGAAGTTCCCGTGGCGCGATCATCCGGAGCGCTTCTATATGTTGAACAAGCCCGAGATCGCTTACCACGGTGTCGTGTATACCGATCACTATGGAGCGGCCGCGTACGTTGCGCGTTGCCGGACGGTAGCCCAGCGAAACACGGGATCGACGCTGTCGCCCTTCAACGGTTTCTTGCTGCTGCAAGGGATTGAGACGATGGCGCTGCGTGTCGAACGCCATGTCGAGAACGCCCGCAAGGTGGCGGAGTTTCTGCGGGATCACAGCCAGGTGGCGTGGGTGAACTACGCGGGATTCCCGGATAGCCCGTTATATCCGATGGCGCAGAGGTACCTGGGTTCGCAGCGGTGTTCGCTGCTGACGTTTGGAGTGAAGGGCGAATTCGAGACGGGCGTGAAGTGTTTTGATGCGCTGCGCTTGTTCAAGCGAATGGTCAACATGGGAGACGCGAAATCGCTGGCATGTCATCCCGCATCAACGACGCATCGTCAACTGACTCCAGAAGAGCAACTGAAAGCGGGCGTGACGCCGGAGATGATTCGGCTGAGCGTGGGCATCGAACACATTGATGACATCATTGCCGACCTCGCTCAGGCACTTGAGAAGACGAGAAACTGAGCCGGCTTCGGAGGTAAGAAATGTCAATCCTAATCGAAGGCGGGCGAGTTCCGAAGCTCCTGTCGTCGAAAAACGGCTCGCCGCCAGCGGAGCGCGTCAGAATCGCGCTGATCAACAACATGCCGGACTCGGCCGTCGAAGACACCGAAGTGCAATTTTTTGAGCTTCTCGACTCTGCTGCCGGCGGCGACATTCCCGTGTCCTTCAAGCTTTACTCGTTGCCTGAGATTCCCCGAGGCGATGTGGGACGCGAACGTCTGAATAATTTTTACTTCGACATCAGCGATCTCCTGAACAGCCGGTTCGATGGCGCGATCATCACTGGCACTGAACCAATCCAGCCCGATTTGCGGGACGAACCGTATTGGCCTATCTTGACTGACGTTCTCGACTGGGCCGAGCAGAATACCGCCTCGACGGTCTTATCCTGCCTAGCGGCGCACGCAGGCGTTCTCTACAGCGACGGCATTCCTCGCCACCGGCTCCCCGACAAACAGTTCGGCGTGTTTGAATACAAGAAAATTGGGGCTCATGCGCTGACAGCCGGCGGCGGGGAAACGATGCAAATTCCACATTCTCGCTGGAACGAAGTGCGAGCCGATGCACTCGCTTCCTGTGGTTATGAAATCCTCACGCAATCAGCGGAAGCGGGCGTCGACTTGTTCGTCAAAAAGAAAAAGGGCAGCCTCTTCGTGCACTTCCAGGGTCATCCGGAGTACGGTACGCGAACTTTGCTCAAAGAATACCGGAGAGACATCAAGAGATTTCTGAAACGCGAAAGAGAAACGTATCCGACCATGCCGCAGGGATACTTCGGTGAAGCGGCGGCTAAACTTCTTTCAGATTTTCGAGAGGATGCAGTTGCGAATCCGCAGGAAGGGGCCCTCGCGAGGTTTCCCGAGGCGGCTGTTGCCGACGCCGTAGAGGGAGCGTGGCATGCATCGGCTGCGTCCGTGTACCGCAATTGGCTGCAGTACTTGGTATCGAGAAAGGCTTGCACCCCGGCCCTTTCGGCGATGACCGCGGATTCAGCAAAATAGCTCGAGCATAGAGTCGAAGTGATCGAAGCCAGCCTCACTCTTCCCTATAACGAACTGATATCATAAAGCGCCATGGCTGAAATTCCGGCATCCGAGATCCTGAAATCCCTACCCGAGAACATCAGCGACGTTATCAAGCCATGGGTTGAGCGTTCTCCTGGCCAACTGGCTCTGGTGGAGGCTGCTGGGACCTGGACCTATCAGCAATTGGACAAGGTGGTGGCCGGGACCGGCGCGTGGCTCCTTGGATCGGGCGTACGCCCCGGCGATCGGGTGATGATCGTGTGCGAGAACTGCCGCGCATTCATCGCGACATTCTTGGCTCTTATCCGGATCGACGCATGGCCGGTGCTTGTGAACGCGCGTCTCTCTGCTCGCGAGATCGATAGTATTCGAGATCACTGCGGCGCCCGGCGTGTACTCTACACGACCAGCGTCTCAGTGCACGCCGCACAACATGCCAAGCGGCACGGCGCTGTTATCGCAGAGGTTGCAGGCCTCGGTCCGATCGGTTTCGGTCCCCTGAACGAAACAGTCGAACCGGAACCGATCGAGAAGAGCCGGGCCGACCGCGTCGCCGCGCTGAT
>Ga0335073_10015041_pt1 | contig 10826 bp, 8 predicted proteins | sample Lox_Sample_22_FD_207093 | JGI IMG/M metagenome (GOLD analysis project Ga0335073, IMG submission 207093) | Soil microbial communities from Loxahatchee National Wildlife Refuge, Florida, United States - Lox_Sample_2.2 | ecosystem: Environmental > Terrestrial > Soil > Wetlands | place: USA: Florida...
ACCATCGTGTTGCCGGCCGCGAGCGCGGGCGCCCACTTCCACACCGCCATCATCATCGGGTAGTTCCACGGCGTCACCGCCGCGCAGACACCGACCGGCTCGCGCCGGACGAACGAGGTGAACCCGGACATGTACTCCCCGGCTGAGCGGCCTTCCAGCATCCGCGCCGCGCCGGCGAAGAAGCGGATCTGGTCCACCATCGGCGGGATTTCCTCGGACAGCGTCAGCGCGACCGGCTTGCCGGTGTTCTGGCACTCGACGGCGACGAGCTGCTCGGCCTTGGACTCGATCGTGTCGGCGATCCGCAGCAGCGCCAGGCTGCGCTCGGACGGGGTGGCGTCGCGCCAGCCCTCGAACGCGTCGCTGGCGGCGGCGAACGCCGCCGTGATCTCGGCCTCACTGGACACCGGAGCGGTGGCGAAGACCTCCCCGGTGCTCGGGTCGATCAGGTCGGCTCGCTTGTCGTAGGAGAAGTCTGTTTCCTGGCCGCCGATGAAGTTGCGCAGGTCATCCACCACGAGGCCTCCGTTCTTGCTGTTGTGACGGTACTTACCTGCCGGTGTCCGCTCCTGGCACTACTTACCCGCCGGTGTCCGCTCCTCGCAGGCCCACGGCGAGCCGTACTCGGTGAGCAGATCGAGGAATGGCGCGGCCGGCAGTGCCTCAGGGCCGAGCACCCCGGTTCCGGACCAGGCACCGGAGTCGATCAGCTCGAGGGCGACCACCGGGTTGACCGCGGTCTGCCAGACGACGGCCTGCGATCCGTACTCCGCCATGGACCACGCGTTGTCCACGACGTGGTGCAGGTAGACCTCCCGCGGCGCGCCGTCCGTGCCCTTACCGGTCACCCACGTGCCCGCGCAGGTCAGCCCCGTCATCTTGTCGCCCAGCGTGGCGGGGTCCGGCAGGCAGGCGGCGACGACATCGCGCGGCGAGACGTTCGCCCCGCCGACGGCGACCGGTTCGGTGGAGTCAAGGCCGAGTTTGTGCAGGGTCTGCAGCACGCCGATGAACTCGGCGCCGAGCCCGTACTTGAACGTCACCCGCTGCGCCTGGACCCAGCGCGGGACGAGCAGGACCTCCTCGTGCTCCACGTTGACGCACTCCACCGGGCCGATCCCGGCGGGGAAGACGAACGTCTCCGGCTCGCTGAACGGCGCCGTGGTGAACCAGCCACGCCCGGCCTCCCAGATCACCGGCGGGTTCAGGCACTCCTCGATCGTGGTCCAGATGGAGAACGTCGGGGCGAAGTCATAGCCGGCCACCGCAAGGTTGGCGCCGTCCCTGACCCCGATCTCGTCGATCTCGCTGAACATGGTGTCCGCCGCGTGCCGGGCGAACACGTCGGACAGGCCCGGCTCGACCCCGATGCCGACCAGGGCCAGCGCGCCGCGTTCCTCCCACGCCGTGGCCAGCGCGAACTGGTCGTCACCGAGCTTGACGCCGGTCTTGGCGTACGGCTCATCCTGGTCGGGATGGGACAGCGACATCGCCATGTCCAGGTATCCGGTGCCGGCCTGGAGGGCGGCCCGGAACAGCGGCATGACGAAACGCGGGTCGGTCGCGTTCATCAGCACATCGCAGCCCCGCTCGGTCAGCAGCGCCGCCGTGGCCTGCTCGTCGCGGGCGTCCAGTTGGACGGCGGTGAACCGGTCCGGTGCCGCCTCGGCGGCTCGGCGTGCGCGGCTGAGGTCGTAATCGGCGATGACGAGGTCGGCGAACCGGCGACGGGCAGCGATCTGGGCGAACGCCGTGCCCACGCCGCCCGCGCCCACAAGCAGGACCCGGCGGATGCGCATGGGGCGATCCTAGACCAGCCTTGGTCTGGCACGGACGGGACCAGTCGTGATACACAGCTGTTACAACGGAAATCGTTGCTGTGAGCGCTGATTCATGCTAGAACCGTCGCACTAGGGCGCTTACGCGCTATCTAAGTGCTTGTAGTATCGCAACCGGGACCGTTGGCCTTGCGGCCGGTTCAGGTCAGACCCGGGCTAGCCGGGTCGATGCCAGGAGGGGTGAGCCATGGCCACCATCCGAGAAGCCGTTCAGCCAGGTGGCGAGCAGGTCGCCGACAAGGGCCTCAAATCGGGCGCGCTCGGACTGATCTCTAGCACCGTCATCGCCACCGCGTCGGTCGCCCCGGCTTACAGCATCGCGGCCACGCTGGTATTCGTGGTACTGGCGGTCGGGCTCCAGTCGCCCATCGTCGCGATCCTCGCGTTCGTCCCCATGCTGCTCACGTCGATCGGATACAGCGAGCTGAACAAGGCTGACCCCGATTGCGGCACGACATTTACGTGGGCGACCAGGGCGTTCGGCCCGAAGACCGGCTGGGCGGGCGGCTGGGCAATCGTCGTCGCCGACGTGCTGGTCATGGCCAGTCTCGCCCAGGTCGCTAGCCAGTACGTCTTCCTCGAGTTCAACGCGAAAGGCATCGGCGGAAACGCGACCAGTGGCTGGGTGCTGCTGGGCGGCATCATCTGGATCGTGCTTATGACGGCGATCTGCTACGTCGGCATCGAGGTGTCCGCGAACTTCCAGAAGGCGCTGCTTTCGATCGAACTCGTCATGCTCATCGTGCTGTCCGTCGTGGCGCTGATCAAGGTGGGCGGCGGGACCGCCCCGGCCGGGCACCTTACGCCGAGCGTCAGCTGGCTCAACCCGTTCCACATCGCGTCATTCAGCGCATTCGCCAGCGGGGTCATCCTGATGGTGTTCATCTACTGGGGCTGGGACACGGCGGTCTCGGTCAACGAGGAGACCAAGGACAGCAAGCGCACGCCCGGCCTTGCGGCGATCTTCTCCACCGTAATCCTGCTGGTCATCTACGCTCTGGTGATCTTCTCGATACAGTCGTTCGCCGGAATCGGCTCGAAGGGCGGCGGCCTCGGCAATATCAACAACGCGGGCGACGTCCTGTCGGTCCAGGCGAACGCGATCTTCGGAACCACCGGAGCGGGTCCGGTCTTCTACCACCTGCTGCTGCTGATGGTGCTGTCCTCGGCCGCCGCGTCCACACAGACCACGATCTTGCCGACGGCACGGACGACGCTGTCCATGGCGGCCTACCGGGCGATCCCGCGCTCGTTCGCGAAGATCCACCCGCGGTTCCTGACGCCGACGATTTCCACGATCGTGATGGGACTGGTCTCGATCGGGTTCTACGTCGCGGTGAACTACGCCTCGAACGGCATCGGGGTGATCGGCGACGCCGTCATCGCTATCGGTCTGTACATCGCGTTCTACTACGGGCTGACCGGCTTCGCCTGCGCCTGGTACTACCGGCGCAACCTGACCAGCAGCGCGCGCAACCTCTGGATGCAGGGGATTCTTCCGGTAAGCGGCGCCCTGATCCTGTGGTTCCTGGGCGGCTGGAGCGTGTGGCTCGACTACGACGTGGCCACCCAGAACGACTTCACCATGTGGACGGTGCCCGGCCTCCACTGGCAGGTTGGCGGGGCGTTCGTGATCGCGGTCGGGGCGGCGATCGCGGGGGTGCTCTTCTACATCTACTGCCGGCTCCGCGGGCCCGCCTTCTTCAAGAAGCAGACCCTGACCCGCTCCACGCCCACACTGGTCCCTGACGACTGAGCCGCCGGGTGTCGGCGGCACCGCCTACGCTAAGCAGGTGAACGTCATTGCCGCCGACTCCCTCCTGGACGGGCTGAACCCGCAGCAGCGCGCTGCCGTCGTACACGAGGGCAGCCCGCTGCTCATCGTGGCGGGCGCGGGTTCGGGCAAGACCCGGGTGCTGACCCACCGGATCGCCTACCTGCTGGCCGAGCGCGGCGTCGCGCCGAGCCAGATCCTGGCCATCACGTTCACCAACAAGGCAGCCGGTGAGATGGCCGCGCGGGCCGCGGCGCTCACCGGCAGCCGGGCCCGGGCCATGTGGCTGATGACGTTCCACGCCGCCTGCGTCCGGATCCTGCGCCGGGAGGGCAGGCGGTTCGGCTACCCGTCCTCGTTCTCCATCTACGACCAGGCCGACTCGCAGCGGCTGATGGCGATGGTCTGCCGGGAGCTGGATCTCGACGCCAAGTACCACCCGCCGAAGGCCATGTCGCACCAGGTCTCCAACCTGAAGAACGATCTCATCGACTACGAGACGTTCGCCGCCCGGGCCACCGGGTACCGGGAGAAGACGCTGGCCGAGGCGTACGCGGAGTACCAGCGCCGGCTGGTCGCGGCAGGCGCGATGGACTTCGACGACCTGATCATGGTGACGGTGAACCTGCTGCAGGCGTTCCCCGACGTGGCCGCCGAGTACCGGGCACGGTTCCGGCACGTGCTGGTCGATGAGTACCAGGACACCAACCACGCCCAGTACGTGCTGGTCACCGAGCTGGCCGGGCAGCAGCTACCGGGCGCGGACCGCGGCGGCGAGCCGGCCGAGCCAAGCCCGCCGGCCGAACTGTGCGTGGTAGGCGACTCCGACCAGGCCATCTACGCCTTCCGTGGCGCGACGATCAGGAACATCGACGAGTTCGAGCGCGACTTCCCCGGGGCCCAGGTCATCCTGCTCGAGCAGAACTACCGCTCGACGCAGAACATCCTGGCCGCGGCCAACGCCGTGGTCTCCCGCAACCGCGGCCGGGTGCCGAAGAAGCTCTGGTCCGAGGCGGGCGACGGGCCGCCGATCACCGGCTACGTCGCCGACAGCGAGCACGACGAGGCCGCGTTCGTGGCCGAGGAGGTGCACCGGCTGGACGACGAGGGCCAGGCGAAACCGGGCCAGGTCGCGGTGTTCTACCGGACCAACGCGCAGTCCCGGGTGTTCGAGGAGGTCTTCATCAGGACCGGGGTTCCTTACAAGGTCGTTGGCGGAGTCCGCTTCTATGAACGGCGCGAGGTCCGGGACCTGCTCGGGTACCTGCGGCTGATCGCCAACCCCGACGACGAGGTGTCGCTGCGGCGGGTGCTGAACGTCCCGCGGCGCGGGATCGGCGAGCGGGCCGAGGAGTGCGTCACCGCGTTCGGCGCCCGGCAGCGGATCAGCTTTGCCCGGGCACTGGCCCGGCCAGGCGAGATCCCGGACCTGGCGGCCCGGTCGGCGCGGTCGATCGAGGCGTTCAACGCGCTGATCGGCGGCCTGCGGGAGAGCGTCGCGGCGGGCAGCACGGTCGGCGACCTGGCCGAGGCCGTGCTCGAGCAGTCGGGATACCTGGCCGAGCTGCAGGCCTCATCGGACCTTCAGGATGAGAGCCGGATCGAGAACCTCAAGGAACTGGTCTCGGTCGCGCGCGAGTACGACGGCCGCAACCCCGGTGGCACCCTGCCGGACTTCCTCGAACAGGTGTCGCTGGTCGCCGACGCCGATCAGATCCCGGACGGCGAGAACCACGGCGGCGTGGTCACCCTGATGACCCTGCACACCGCCAAGGGACTCGAGTTCCCCGTGGTGTTCCTGACCGGGCTGGAGGAGAGCGTCTTCCCGCACGAGCGGTCGGTGGGCGACGAGCGGGAGCTGGCGGAGGAGCGGCGGCTGGCCTATGTCGGGATCACCCGGGCCGAGCAGCGGCTGTACCTGACCCGGGCGGTGGCCAGGACCTGGTGGGGGCGTCCGGCGTACCACAAGCAGTCAAGGTTCCTCAACGAGATCCCTGAGGCCCTGATCGAGTGGCGCCGGGACGAAACGGCCGCGGCGGCACCCGCCGCGGAGCGGATGGCCCGGCGCCCGGGAGTCCAGGCGCTCGGCAACCGCCCCGTACCCTCGCTGTCGCCGGGCGACAAGGTGAACCACGACGCGTACGGTCTGGGCACCGTGCTATCGGTGGAGGGCCGCGGCGACGACCCCGAGGCCAGGATCGATTTCGGCGGCGACTACGGGATCAAGCACCTGGTGCTGCGCTACGCGCCGATCGAAAAGCTCTGACTAGCCGGCGTGGGCGCTGACGATGCCGGCCAGCGAGTCCGGCGCCCGCAGCGGCAGCAGGTGGTCGGCGCCGGGCAGCACGATCACGTCGCAGCCCGGGATCCTCGCGGCGATCGTTTCGCCGCAGTCGCGCACCATCGGGTAGTCCAGGTCGCCGATCACGAGCACCGACGGCGCCCTGACCTCGCCGAGCCGGCCGTAGACGGGCGGGTCGGGGCGCATCAGGTCGCCCATGGCGAAAAACGCCCTGACCGCGCCGCGGATCTGCGCCTGCGCGGCCGGGTCGGCGCCCGCAGCGGCCCAGGTGCGCAGGCCCAGCGCGACCAGGCCGTCCCGGTCGCCAGCGGCGAACAGCTTGCCGAACTCGGCGACGTAGGGGTCGTCCTGCGGCCAGGGATAGTCCTCGACCCCCGGCGCGACGAGAACCAGCGCGCTGACCCGGGACGGCTGCCGCACCGCCAGGCAGGCCGCTGGCCCGCCGCTGCCGCTGTGCGCCACCAGCGCGGCGCGGTCCACGCCCAGATGGTCCAGGACCGCGGTCAGGTCGCCGAACTGGCTGAAAGGGGTCGTCGGCGCCGGCGACCGGCCGTAGCCCCGCGCGTCGTACCTGATCCATCGGTACCGGCCCGCCAGCCGCCCGATCAGCGGGTCCCAGATCGCCGAGTCGCCCCAGCCTGGATGCATCAGCAGCAGCGGGACGCCGTCCCCGCCGGTGTCCTCGGCCCAGATCTCGCCTCCCGTGACCGGGATCACCAGCTCCATGCCGGCATTGTGCCACCGGGCCACCCGGCCGGGGCGGCTACCCTGCCGGTAACGGCTAACCTCGCGGCCGGACCGGGTCCCGCGAGCCGGTGGAGGACATTCTCATGAGCAGCATCCGTGTGGTCATCGCCAAGCCGGGCCTCGACGGCCATGACCGTGGCGCGAAGGTCGTGGCCCGGGCACTGCGCGACGCCGGCGTCGAGGTCATCTACACCGGACTGCACCAGACCGCGGAGCAGATCGTCGCCGCCGCGCTGCAGGAGGACGCCGACGCTATCGGGCTCTCGGTCCTGTCCGGAGCGCACATGACTCAGTTCCGCCGCGTCCTGGACCTGCTCGCCGAACGCGACGCCAGCGACATCGTCGTGTTCGGTGGCGGGATCATCCCGGACGCCGACATCGCCGAGCTGGAGCAGATGGGCGTGGCGAAGATCTTCACGCCGGGGGCGCCGACCACCGAGATCGTGGACTGGGTCAACGCCACGCTCGGCCGGAACGCCGCCGACCCCCAGCCACGTTGACTCGCCGCCATCGCTAGGCTGCCTGGCGCAGGCTTTTCGCAGACGTCGGCCACATCGTCGCCGCGTTACCGAGGACGGACCGCGTGGACCTATTCGAGTACCAGGGCAAGCAGCTATTTGCCGATCACGGCGTCCCGATCCAGCAGGGCAGGGTCGCGACCACCCCCGACGAGGCCGCCGCTGTCGCGGCGGAGTTCATCGCGGCGGGCAAGTCCGGGGTCGTGATCAAGGCGCAGGTGAAGGTGGGCGGTCGCGGCAAGGCGGGCGGGGTCAAGTTCGCCCACGACGCCGACGAGGCGCGCGCCAAGGCCGGGCAGATCCTCGGCATGGACATCAAGGGCCACACGGTGCACGCGGTCCTGGTGGCCGAGGCCATCGACATCGCCGAGGAGTACTACCTGTCGTTCCTGATCGACCGGGCCGACCGCAGCTTCCTGTCGATGTGCTCGGTCGAGGGCGGGGTCGAGATCGAGGAAGTGGCCAGGACGAAGCCGCAGGCCCTGGCCAGGATCCCGGTCGACCCGCTGACCGGGGTCGACGCGGCCAAGGCGGCGGAGATCGTCGCCGCCGGCGGCATCCCGGAAAGGGCACGCGCCGGCGCGGCCGCACTCGCCGAACGGCTCTGGGAGGTGTTCACCGCCGAGGACGCAACGCTGGCCGAGATCAACCCGCTGGTGCTGACCGAGGACGGGAACGTCATCGCGCTCGACGCGAAGGTCAGCCTCGACGACAACGCGGCGTTCCGGCACGACTGGGATCAGTTCGCCGACCCTGCGGCGGCCGACCCGATCGAGGCGCGGGCCAAGGAGAAGCACCTCAACTACGTCAAGCTCGAGGGCCAGGTCGGCGTCATCGGCAACGGTGCCGGGCTGGTCATGTCCACCCTCGACGTGGTCGCCTACGCGGGCGAGGAGTTCGGCGGCGTCCGGCCCGCGAACTTCCTCGACATCGGCGGCGGCGCCTCGGCCGAGGTGATGGCCAACGGCCTCGAGATCGTGCTGTCCGACCCGTCGGTCCGCAGCGTGCTGGTCAACGTGTTCGGCGGGATCACCTCCTGCGACGCCGTGGCCAACGGGATCGTCTCGGCGATCGCGATGCTCGAGGGACGCGGCGAGAAGGTCCGGCACCCGATCGTGGTCCGCCTCGACGGCAACAACGCGACCGAGGGACGGCGGATACTCGACGCGGCCGAGATCCCGGTGGTCGAACAGGTGGGGACCATGGATGACGCGGCGCGGCGCGCCGCCGAGCTGGCCGCCGCGGCCACGACGGGAGCATGAGATGGCGATCTTCCTGACCGGCGACAGCCGGATCATCATCCAGGGCATCACCGGCTCCGAGGGGCGTAAGCACGGCACGCGGATGCTCGCGGCCGGCAGCAACGTGGTCGGCGGGACCAACCCGCGCAAGGCCGGCCAGACGATCGAGCTCGGCGGGACCGAGCTGCCCGTGTTCGGTACGGTCGCCGACGCGATGGAGGCCACCGGCGCCGACGTCTCCGTGGTGTTCGTGCCCGAGACCGGCACCAAGGCCGCCGTGATCGAGGCCGTCGACGCGAAGATGCCGCTCGTCGTCGTCATCACCGAGGGCATTCCGGTACACGACTCGGCGCAGTTCTGGGCGTACGCGAGCGCGAAGGGCAACCAGACCCGCATCGTCGGCCCGAACTGCCCGGGCATCGCCTCGCCCGGCAAGTCGAACGCCGGGATCATCCCGGCCGACATCACCTCCGAGGGCCGGATCGGCCTGGTGTCGAAGTCCGGCACGCTGACCTACCAGATGATGTACGAGCTCGGCGACATCGGCTTCTCCACCGCGGTGGGCATCGGCGGCGACCCGATCATCGGCACCACCCACATCGACTGCCTGCAGGCGTTCCAGGACGACCCGGAGACCGATGCGATCGTCATGATCGGCGAGATCGGCGGCGACGCGGAGGAGCGCGCGGCCGCCTACATCGAGCGCCACATCACCAAGCCTGTGGTGGCCTACGTGGCCGGGTTCACCGCGCCCGAAGGCAAGACGATGGGGCACGCCGGCGCGATCATCTCCGGCTCGGCCGGCACGGCCCAGGCCAAGAAGGAGGCCCTGGAGAAGGTCGGGGTCCGCGTCGGCCGCACCCCGAGCGGCACGGCCCGCCTCGTCCGCGAGGTCATGCAGGCAAGCTGACGCCGGCCTCGCCCGGCGCGCCTTCGTGCGCGGGGACGCGGCAATTGCGAGGCTTGGCTGTTGTGACAACTCGGTTGACGGCCGGCCGCAGGCCCGGCGCAAGCAGCGCAAGCGGTCCGAGCGGTGCAGGCCCCGGGCCCGCCCAGGTGCCCGGCACCGAGCGCCCGCTCGTCGTCACCGGGGCGATCGCGGCGTGCACCGCCGCCGGGACCGGGGTCGTCGTCTTGACCATGCTGGCGCTGGCCGGCTGGATCGCCGCCCCGCACGCCGGGCTGGGGCTCACCGGAGTGCTGCGAACGGCCGCGCTGCTGTGGCTCATCGGACACCATGTCGGGTTCAGCCTGCCGCGCGCGGGCCACATCGGGATGCTGCCGCTCGGCCTGGTCCTGCTGCCCGGCGCGCTGCTGTGGCGGGCGGGCCGGTGGGTGGTGCGGACCGGCGGCGTCGGAAAGCTCCGCCACGTCGGCTACGCGGCCCTGGCGCTCGCCGTGCCGTACGCCATGGTGTCCGCTGCCCTGGCGCTGGCCAGCAGCTCGGCCATGGCCAGGCCCTCGCTGCCAGAGGCGGTGGCCTGCCCGTTCCTGCTCGCGCTCACAGCGGGCGGCCTCGGCGGCGCCCGCGCGCTGGCGCCGTGGTCCGAACTGACCGGGCTGCTCCCTGACCGGCTCCGCGCGGTGACGGCAGGCGCCGCGGGCGCGCTGGCGGTCCTCGTCGCCGCCGGAAGCCTGCTCGGCGGGATCTCGCTCGCACTGCACCTGGGGGAGTTCCGGGCGGTCGACCAGTCCCTGGCCCCGGGCGCGGTCGGCGCGGTGCTGCTGCTGCTCGCCCAGGCGGCCTACGTGCCCAACGCGGTCGTATGGGCGATCTCGTTCATGCTCGGCCCCGGGTTCGCCTTCGGGACGGGGACCGTGATCGCACCGACCGGCTCGGTGCTCGGCTCGCTGCCTTCGTTCCCCATGCTCGCGGCGCTGCCGCCGGGGGTGCGGCCGGCGATCCCGGCCGCCGCGTCGGTGGCGGTGCTGCTCGTGCCGTACCTGGCCGGGGTCTTCGGCGGGCTGCTGACCACTCGCGTCGCTCCCCTGCTGGCCCTGGAGACCGCGCCGCTGTGGGGCTTCGCCAGCGGCGCGCTGACCGGCGGCGTGCTCGGGATACTGGCCACGGTCGCGGGCGGGCCGCTCGGCGACGGCCGCCTGGCGGCGGTCGGCCCGTCCGGCTGGCAGGTGGGCGTGGTGGCCGCGCTCGAGGTGGGCGTGGCGGCCGCGGTGACCGCCGGCGTGGCGAACTGGCTGCGGCTGCGCTCGGTCGCCACCGGCCACGGGCCGGCGCCGCGCCGCGTCGTCGCGCACGACGACGACGGCACGCACACCATCTACGTTGATCCGTGGGCCGGCGCCGAGGACGAGGGCTCGGCCGCATCCAGAGCCCGTGCGGCGCCCGGCCCGTCGTCGCTCCCCTAACCGCCGGTCAGCCGCTAACCGCCGGTCAGCTAACCGCCG
>Ga0335073_10015042_pt1 | contig 10826 bp, 14 predicted proteins | sample Lox_Sample_22_FD_207093 | JGI IMG/M metagenome (GOLD analysis project Ga0335073, IMG submission 207093) | Soil microbial communities from Loxahatchee National Wildlife Refuge, Florida, United States - Lox_Sample_2.2 | ecosystem: Environmental > Terrestrial > Soil > Wetlands | place: USA...
GCGTGCAACATGAGCTCGAGCGCGGAGGCGCAGTCCACGTCGTGCTCGACGATCAGGATCGGCACCGACGCGGCAACGGTCGGCATCTGAGCGCCGCCCTCATCCTGCAACGCGAGGTTGCGCGAGAACGCACTCTGCAGGTTCTCCCTGCGGTAGACCTTCTCGCTCTCCCCCGCGTGCTCGAATTCACGCGCGCCTGCGAGACTGACCTCGACAACAGGCTGGTCGGCGCGCACCGGTTGTTCGCTGTCGGCCTTGCGTACCAGGTTCATGGAATTCTTCCTTCTCGAAGATTGCAGCGCCCCGTTTCGCGAGGACCTCACCATGGCCCCCATGGGCCCGTGCGGTGCTCCTGTCCCCCTGGGGTGAGAAGGTGCCGCGGTGGCGGCTATGGCCGCACGTCCTCACGAGCGCCCGGCCGCGATCGCCGCCGCGTCAGGTCCGGCGCTGCGCCCACCTTGCGCGGATCCGTGGCAACAAGCAACGATGACAGAGGCCCGGGGACGATCGCCGAAAGCCAAGCAGTGGCACGGGAAAGCGAGTACCCTGTCATCGGCTCGTAATCTTCCGACTCGTCTGTCTTGCCCGCGCTGCGCCGCTTTGCGCTTCCGTCACGGCAGTCTTACACCCTCGCAAGTTTTGACGAACCAGGCGGCAGGTGTTACCTGCTCATTCCATTCTTCTGTTTGTGAGTACTTTGCCAGTGACTAAATTATACGTTGGAAATTTGCCTTTTAATGCGACCGATGAGGCGGTGAACGCCCTGTTCTCCAAGCACGGTACGGTCGAGAAGGTCTCTTTGATCGCCGACCGCGATACCGGTCGCCCGCGCGGTTTCGGTTTCGTTGAGATGTCGAACGCGGATGCATCGCGCGCGATGCAGGCGCTGAACGGCACCGACTTCGACGGCCGCGCCCTCAAGGTCAGCGAAGCGCAGGAGCGCGAGCGCTCGGGCGGCGGTGGGCGGGGTCGCTACTGAGGCGCGACTGATACGGCGGCCCACTAAGTGACCAATGGCGTGGCGTAGGTCAGGGCTGTTTCACCCGCCCGAGGAAATCCTCGTCGTGACCTGCGATGTGTGCGAACGCGACATCGGCTACGAAGACGGACGCCGGCCACATGAGCACTTTCGCATCACCCGGCACCCCAATCCGGGCGCCATCGACCAGCAGGAGCCCGCGGTCGTCATCTGTTCGCGCGAATGCCTGCGGGCGTTCGCGGCGAACACGCCGGGTCCCGACCGCGTGGCCTCCCTGGAAAGCCCCGGCCGGCCGCCCGGCAAGCGCAAGAGCTAACGACCGGCCGCGCGGGACCGGCGCCATGAGGGTACGGAGGGCAGATGCGTAAGAACTATGTCCAGGTGCGCAGACAGAAGGAGCTCGCCAAGAAGGTGCGGCAGCAGGAGCGGCAGCAACGCCGTACCGCGCGCCTGAGCACCGCAGGTGCGGCGGCGGATCCCGCAGCGCCGGAGGGTGAGCCGGGCGCGGCGGCCAAGCCGATCGCGGGCGACGCATCATGAAGCTCGCCCTGGGCAGTCCGGCCGTCGCGCGCCAGGAAGTGCGCGAACGCCTGCGGCGCGAGCGCGCCGCGGCGCTTGCGTTGCGCGAGCTGTATCCCGCGGTGCGACAGCTGCGGCTCGACCTGGTGTTTCAGGGCGCGACCGCGAATAACCCGGCGCCGCAATCGCACACGCTGCATGCGCCGGCGCGGGCGTTCTTCGAGTTCCCCTGTCCCTACGCGGACTGTGACGGGCATTTCGATCTCGGCGCCGCCGTCAAGGCCGCCGTTTCCGACCCGACGCGCCATGCCGCGGGAGAACTGCGCTGCTCCGGCATGCGTGCGGTGCGCGTCGGCGGTAAAGAGTCCTGTCAGCTGCTGCTCGGTTACGACGTGACCGCAACCTACGAAGCGAATGCATGAGGCAAGCGCAAGCCCGGCACACCTGCTGGAGGCTGTCCGATGAGCCAGTACGAGTTCACCGCTTCGCTGCGCATGCGTCATCCGAGCATCGACCCGGCTGCGATCACCCACGCGCTCGGCATCAAGCCGCAGCACACCTGGCAGTCAGGCACGTCGCGCATGGGCGCGGGCGGAGAATCCCTGGAAGGCCTCTACCGCGAGAGCTATTGGATGGGCCGCCTGATGGAGGCCCCGCAGCTTTCAGGGCAGGTATCGGTTGAGGACGTGCTGCGGGATACTCTCGCAAACCTGCGACGTTCGCAGGCCTTCCTCGAACGCATCCAGAACGAAGGCGGCGTTACCGAGCTGCACGTCAGCCTGTTCGCCCGCGCGAACTTCGGCCTGGAGTTGCCGGCGGCGACTCTGGCGCTGCTCGGCCGGCTCGGCGTCGGCGTCGCACTCGAGATTCACACCCAATCGGCGCAAACAGCCGAACCGGAACCGCAGGCAACCTGATCGTGCTACACGGCGGCATCGCTCATGACTGTCGGTGACATCATCCGCACGCACGCCGAGCGGCTCGCCGAGGCGACCGAGGAGCGGCTGCGCCAGCGGCAGCGGGAGCTCGCCGAGCAAAGCTCGAGCGCGAATCCCCCCGACGTTCGCATCCGCGCCTGGGAGAAGCTGCACGCACTGCGCATGCCCGATGACGCGGCACATCCGGTGCTGGATGTGATCGCACACTGCACCGGCCTGGCACTCGAGCAGATACACGCGGAGCGACGCGCGCGCCTCGCGCTGCGCAGCAAACGCTCCGCGGCCCAGCCCATGCACGGGGTCGCCGAGGCCGCGGCCGCCCATTCGGAGGATGACGCGCAGATCCCGTAGGCACCTGCGGGCTCCGCCGGGGGGCGCGCGCCTCATCTGCTGCGGGTTCGCGGGTGCACCGGTGCGAGATTGAAATAGAGCTGGCTATTACTTCGCCCTGGAGTATGGTGGGTCAGCAGGCCGCGGCGACGCCCCGCACGGAATTCCAGCTGCATCCACACGGAGGCTGCTCACTCATGCGAAATTTCATCGAGACCGGTTGGCGCGAATTCCTCGACAGGCTGAAACGCTTGTGGGGCAGGACTGGCAGCGGCGTGCCGCCATTCGCATTGTCCTGAGTATCGGCATGAGCCTCAGTCTGAGCGCAGCTTTCGAGAAACTGGGCGCCAAGCCCTCCGGCCGGGTGCGCAGTGCCTCGGCGATCGCGCTCGATGGCGCCCTGGTGCTCAACTGCTCGCACACGCTGTTCGCACACCCAGCGCGCGGCGTGTTGCGTTACGAGGACAAGCTGTCCCGCGAAAGTACCACTGCGCGCGAGGTGGAGCAGTTGCGTGAGCACCTCATTCTGGCCCGCGACGGCGATCTGACGGTGCGTATGGTGATTACCACCGCGCTCACCGATGCCAGGGGCGAGCGCCCGGCGCGCAGTTTTCACGTGCGTCCGGATCTGATCGGCAAGCTGGTGAAGTTCGATGGCGATCACTTCATCGTCGACTTCACGCGCTCCCAGGAGGCGTCGCAGGCCGCGCCCGGGCGGCGCAAGACGCGCCAGGGAATGTTTTAGCGCGATCCGCCCGGCGTCCGGCGCATCGCTCGAGAGCAGGGCGATCTGTATGCGTGCCCCCCGCCGGCAGGCACTCGCGGGACAGCGCGCCCGGCCTCAGGCGGCCGGGCACGCACGGCAAGCGCGGCTCAGTAGCGGCGCCCGCCGCCACCACCGCGGTTGCCGCCGCCGGAGCGTTCGCGCTCCTGCGCCTCGTTCACCTTGAGCGTGCGACCGTCGAGCTCGTGGCCGTTGAGCGCCTGCATGGCGCGCGCCGCATCGGCGTTCGACATTTCGACGAATCCGAAACCGCGCGGCCGGCCCGTGTCGCGGTCGCTGATGAGAGAGATCTTCTCGACGGTGCCGTGCTGGGAGAACAGCGTGCGGATCGCCTCCTCCGTCGTCGTGAAGGATAGATTGCCAACGTAGAGTTTAGTCACTGAGTAGTACCCGAATATTGAGAGTGTGGAAGCGGCAGACCATCCTGCCCGTGGTTCGCTGAACTTGCGAGGGTGGCAAACGTTGGCCGCGGGAAGCGCAGAGCTGCGCGGCGGCCAAGGCAGACAAGCCGAAAGGTGACGAGCCGCGAGCAGCTTAGCACGTACGAGGTCGGAGCTGCTCCGAATTCGCAGCCGCCGGCAGGCGCCGTCGGCACCGCACCGGCGCGCGCGGTTGCGGCGCTACTGCTGGTCGCGGCGCTACGGGACCGGCCCGCGCACTGCGAGCGAGTAACCGCTCGCGGACTTGGGCGTGTCGTAGAGGCCGAAATCGCAGCTGTACACGCTCCATGCCTCACTCGGGGCGGCGGCATCGGTCGTCGAGGTCCAGTAGTAGCGCTGCTCGGGCATGGTCACGAAGATCGCGCTCTGCGAGGGTATGGCGCCCGGAAAAGCCGTGTTGAAGGTCTGATCGAAGTACTGCGCGTGATTGTCCTGCCCGCGGTCCTCGAGGCTCTGCATCTCGGCGCGGTTCGGCATGCGCCACTCACCCGCAGTGGAGCCATCCGCCAGACCGCACTGTCCGCTCGCGAGCTGACCGATCGCGCTGAGCGCGCCGCTCCAGGTGTCCTCGATACAGTTGGCCTGCTTGAGCCAGATGAGCCCGGTGGTCGTGTCGGTGATCGTGCCGTCGCCGTTGTCGGTCATGCGCGACTGGGGAATGGGCGCGCCGGCGGCGAGCGTGCCGTCATCGCCCGCGGCGAACGGCTCGATCGCACCGGTCGACATGAGCGTCACCGCCGCAGCGCTCGCGCCGCGCACGGCCCAGACGCCGTTGCTGGCGGAGGCCATGAGGTTGCTGCCGTTGGCATCGTCGCCGTTGATGTAGCGGCCGTCGGACAGGCGGATCCCCCAGGCACTGAAGGTCGCGCTGCCGCTGCCCTGCCAGTACGGCGTCGAGGTCCAGTAGACGCTGCCCGCCGCAGCGGACGGGACGTTGGTGAAGGGGCCCGTGACTGCCGGCGCACTCGCGGAAGCGTCGAGGAGACTCGCGAGCTCGTTGAGATTGGGCAGGCGCCACTGTCCGGCCTTTGAGCCATCCGCCAGACCGCACTGTCCGCTCGTGAGGGCGGCGGCTTCGGTCAACGCGGCCGTCCACACCGCCGGGCTGAGGCAAGCGGCGTTCTTCAGCCACACGAGCCCCGTGAGCCGGTCGCTCACCGTGCCGTCGCCGTTATCGAGGAAGCGGCCGGCGGGCCAGGCGACCCCGCTGCGCAGCGCGCCGTCATCGCCGGCTGCATAGCTCGTGCTCTGCCCGGTCGCGGCGAGCTGCACGACCGGATGCGCGGCGTCATAGGCGATGAAGTCGCCGTTCGTCTCAGAGTCCCCGGCCAGCGAGGTGAAGGTGATGACGCTGAAGTTGATCGGCGCGACCGTACCATCGTCCGGGTTGGTGAACGCACCGTTGTAACCTGCGCGTACCACCGCATCGCCGCTTTTGACGTTCCAGCCGAATGCCTGCGCACTCCACTGCAGGCTGGCGCGATTACCGGTCGGATCGCCATTGAGCGCCGGAGCCAGCGCGTAGCCGGTCTTGTAGGCGAAGAAGTTGAACACGGCGAGGCAATCGTCGGTGCACGAGACATCGAGCCCGCTGAAGCCATAGTGGCCCGCGGCGTCGGTGAGCGCGCTTGCGGCGATGTTGTTTCCGTTGGTGCTGTAGGCGATGACCGTGACGCCCGCGAGCGGCTGGCCCTGATAGGTGACGGTGCCGGAGAAGCTCGTGCTCGGCGGAGGAGTGCCGGAGTCCGCTACGCCGCCCGATCCGCCGCCGCCGCCGCAGGCAGCGAGCAGCAACGCGCAGCACGTGGTCAATGTCCCTCTCTTCACGGGGCGCCTCCGGTGCGCATGCAGAGCCTCTGCGGGCTTTCGGACCGGCGGCGGGGAAACTGAAGTCCGCTGTCAGAAAACGTGAAGTGCGCCGCCGCTTATGTCCGTTTGCGCCGGCGGTTGCTAGATTAGTCCTCGCTACGCGCCCTTCAGCCGTCCAGGGGAGACCGCCATGCCGACGCGCCCGCCCGTTCCTCCGTTTACCGTCGAGACCGCCACCCAGAAGGTGCGCATGGCCGAGGACGCCTGGAACACCCGCGATCCCGATCGCGTGGTGCAGGTCTACACGGAGGACACCCGCTGGCGCAATCGCGCGGAATTCCCCGTCGGGCGCGAGCAGGTGCGCGCCTTCCTGCAGCGCAAATGGGCGCGCGAGCTCGACTACCGTCTCATCAAGGAGCTGTGGGCCTGTGCGGGTGCGCGCATCGCGGTGCGCTTCGCCTACGAGTGGCACGACGATTCCGGAAGCTGGTTCCGCAGCTACGGCAACGAGAACTGGGAGTTCACCGGCGCGGGCCTCATGCAGCGTCGCTTTGCCAGCATCAACGATCTGCCGATCGCGGAGTCCGAGCGCAGGTTCCGCTGGCCGCTCGGCCGGCGCCCGGACGACCACCCCGGGCTGAGCGACTGCGGCTTGTAAGGAATCGCTGCAGGACACGGGCCTGCAACATTGACGGGCTAACGTCGGCGCCCCGGACTGGAAGCAAAGGGGTCGTCCCATGAGCCATCGTACATCCGTCGCCGTGACGCGCGCGCTCGCAGCCTGCGCGGTCCTGACACTGTGCAACAGCGCCGCGTTTGCCTGGGGCGAACAGCCGTTTCTGTCGCCGGATTCGCTGGTGATCAGCACCAGTCGCTATGACCGCACGCAGGGGGCGGTCGCCTCGCTCACCGCCGGCACCACGCAGCTCGCCAACACCAACACCGCGACGGTGAGCGCGGTCGCCGGCAATCTCTATCCGCAGGTCTGGAACAACGCCGCCGTCGATGGCAGCTTCGGCGTCACCTCACCGATCAGGCTGTGGGACCTCGAGCCGCACAGCGGTCGCGTGCTGCGCGTGCTCGAGGTGCCGAGCGAGCAGGTGGTGACGAGCTTCTCGTCGAAGTCCGAGCTCGGGCTGCACATCGGCCGCGACTGCCACGGAGCGCACCTTACGTTCGTCGGCTATGCGAGCCCGGGAATCGGCGCGCTCGATGTCTCCAACTCGGACGCGGTTGCGGGGCAGGATCCGACCAACCCCGTGACCTTCGCCTTCGGCGCCGCCTACGCCTTCCACCGCACGATCGTGTCCGTCGATGAGCGCGGCGAGCTCTCCTACACGCCGACCGTCGACTACGGCGGCAACAACGGCCGCTCGGCACTGCTCGGTGCGAACGGGCTCTACTACACGGTCGGCAATGCCAACAACGGCAACGCCGACACCTTTGGCTCATCCAACGGCACGGATCCGGACGTGACCGAGACCACCGGCCTGGTGGTGGTGAATCCGATCGACGCGCGGCACGCATACGCGGCGATTCCCCCGGGCAACTCGGCCGAGGTCGATCCGCTCCTTCAATATACTTTCACCGCGGGCAAGCCCGACAAGCCCGGCAAGGACGATAACTACCGCGGACTCACCGAGTATCAGGGCGCGCTCTACTTCACCAAGGGAAGCGGCAGCAACGGCATGGATACGGTGTACACCGTGGGGAGCCTTCCGACCGTTGCCAACGCCGCCGCGCAGACGATCAGCGTCGTGCCCGGCTTCCCCACCGATTCCGCCAAGAAGACCGGCGGCGACTTCACGCCATTCGCCGTGTTCTTCGCCAACCCGACGACCATGTACGTCGCCGATGAGGGCTCGGGCAATGCGACCGACGTCGCCGCGCACGCCGGGCTCGGGAAGTGGAGTCTGGTGAGCGGGACGTGGCAACTCGACTACGTACTCAGCAACGGGCTGGCCGGTGTCGTGGCCACGGCTCTCGACGGTCCCGACGGTCCCTATCCGGACGTCACCACCGTCGGCCTGCGCAATCTCGCGGGGCGTGTCAACCGGGACGGCACGGTGACGCTCTGGGCGACGACGTCCACCTCGAGTGCTGCCGGAGATGAAGGGGCCGACCCCAACAGGGTCGTCGCGATCACCGATGACCTTGCAGCCACGAGCATGACCAGCGCAGTGGCCGCCGAGGCCTTCACCACCGTGGCGGGGCCGACCTACGGGGTCGTCTACCGGGGCGTCGCCTACGTGCCGGGCGACTCCGATCATGAGCGGGGTGAGTGGGCCTTCGGTCACGACGCCCGCTAGCCGTTCGCAGCTGCCACGAGCCTCTCCCCCGCGCGGGGGAGAGGCTTTTTCTTTTGCAGGCCTGCCGGCATGAGGCGTAAATGCAACAAACAAAAGTGGGTTCCTGACACGAGCGCTCCTGTGAAATACTTCGGTAATAAATCTGTAATCCGGCCGGGAGTGTCCTAACACAACATCTTCAATCGATGCGGGAGCTGCCACTCCCGCATCGCGGCGTCCCAAACGGGGCTATTACTCTAGTTAAGGAGGGGAAGATGAACAGAAGCTATTTGTTGGCAGCCGCGCTCGGGCTGACGCTTGCCGGCACGACCGCACAGGCCGCCGATCCGCTGCCTGACAGCCTGTCGCTCGGCGGGGTGACGCTCTACGGCACGATCGACATCGGCTATGCGTACCAGAACCACGGCGTGCCCTCGAACGGGCAGCTGCCCGGGAACCTCGAGTACCAGGCATTCACGACCACCCGCAACTTCTCGGGCTCCGTCTCGACGGTGGCCTCGAGCGGGCTCGAGCAGTCGAAGGTCGGTATCCGCGTCGCGCAACCGATCACGCAGGACTGGAGCCTGGTCGGGCGCGTGGAGACCGGCATCAACCCGACGTCGGGTCAGCTGACGGATGCCTGCGCAAGTATCGCCAGCAACGCCGGTAAGTCCCTGGGCAACCAGACAGCGAACGCCGACAGCAGCCGCTGCGGCCAGGTCTTCAACGCCCAGGCTTTCGGCGGCATGAGCAGCCCGGTCTCCGGCCAGCTCACTCTCGGCCGCCACAACTCGCCGCTGCTCGATGTACTGGCGAGCTACGACCCGCAGGCGCTCTCCTACGCCTTCTCGTTCCTCGGCTACTCGGGGTTCACGGGCGGCGCGGGCAGCACCGAGGCGGCACGCTGGAACAACTCGGTGAGGTATGCATACCAGAACCCGCAGTTCCGCCTGGTGTTGATGTACTCGAGCGGCTCGCAGGACGGCGGCCTGCTCGGGCACGCGTTCGGCGGCAGCATCGGCTTCACCGTCGATAATCTGTCGATCGATGCCGTGTACGAGAACGCCAACGGCGCCGTCAATCTGCGCAGCTCCTTCGACGATCCGACCGCCGGATCGGGCAGTCCCCCGGTGCCGACGGGCGGCCTGGCCGCGTACATCTCCGACGATACTTCGTACAGCGTCGCGGCGAAGTACACGATGGACCTGCCGCAGAGGGACAAATTCAACCTGTACGCCGGCTACTCGCACATCCAGAAATCTCACTCGGACGATACCGTCGGCAGCGCCCAGGGTGACTATCCGATCGACGTCGGCATCAACATCAACAACAGCGCCGACTACAACGTGTTCTGGGTCGGTGGCCGGTACATCGCCAGCTCCGGGTTGAACCTGGTCGCCGGCTTCTACTACATCACGCAGAACAGCTGGACGATCGGGCTCGGCACGAACGGCAACGACAACATCGGCTGCTCGGCGGCGGGCCTGCTGTGCTCCGGCGACTTCTATGAAGCGTCGTTCGTCATCGACTACGTGTTCAACAAGCACTACGACCTGTACGCCGGCGTGAACTACTCCGAAGTGACCGATGGTCTCGCCAACGGCTTCCAGGGCACCACCGTCGGAACCTCCGGCAGCCAGAGCCAGACGACCTTCATGGTCGGTGGGCGCGTCAAGTTCTGAGCGGTTGAGCCGCGCTTGGTCCGGCCGGACCCGCGCGTTGGCGGGTCCGGCCGGAACTGCTCTTCGAATCCGTGAACCACGCCAGGTCGCGTGGCACCTCCCTTGCACCTCTTCAGCGTGCTTCGCGCAGTCACCGCGGGTGCGGGACCAGCCGCGACGAAGCAAGGACCGAACGGAATCAGCGGAGTACGTCAGATGTTGCGAGACCCGATCCCTCTGCAGCGACCGCCACTGCCGTGGCCGGGACGCCCCGAGCGGCAGCCCTTTGCCGGTTTGCGGCGCATCGCCGGCAAGCTCTGGCCGAGGCTGGCCGCAACGCCCGCCGCAATAGCCTCCGTTCGCTCGCATTGACCATTCCAAGGAGCTCAACCAGTGTCCATCTCGAGCATTACCAACCCCACGGCCCTGCTGAGTCAGGTCGCCGGCCAGAACCCGTTCGCGGCCGCTGCCTCCTATGCCGGCAGCTTCGCCAGCACCCTGATGCAGGCGCTGCAGCCGACGGCCGCGGCTTCGACCGGCGCGGCGGGCAGCACGGCGGCCACGGCTGCCGCCACCGGCACGGGTGCCACGGGCCTCGCGCACGCCCACGGTCACCACCACGGCATGCATGGCGGGCCTGCGATGACGGCGCAGATCGAAGCCCTGCTGCAGCAGCAGAGTCAGGCTGGCAGCAGCGCCGCGACCGCGGCCGCCCCCGCTTCGAGCGCACAGTCGGCGCTCCAGCAGCTGCTGCAGAACTTCAAGAGCGGCGCCGCAACCGCTCCCGGGCGGCTCCTCAGCACGGCCGTCTGAGGGCTGCAGCGCGCGCCGGACGCTCAAGTCCGGCGCGCGCGTGCCGCTAAAGCCCACGTTCTTCGGGATTTTCACCGGCGGCGCCGGCTCGGTTCGGCCACCCCGCGCGAACTGTGGACGGCGCGTGCCGGTCGTTTTGGGATCTGTGAACCAATAGCGAGTACATGATGTTCAGGATCATGCGCAGGGCCCGGTCGCGGGCCGCAGACGTGCAGGCGACTTCAGCGGCCCCCGCCCCCGCCACCGAGGGCCCGTCATATGCGGA
>Ga0335073_10015043_pt1 | contig 10825 bp, 12 predicted proteins | sample Lox_Sample_22_FD_207093 | JGI IMG/M metagenome (GOLD analysis project Ga0335073, IMG submission 207093) | Soil microbial communities from Loxahatchee National Wildlife Refuge, Florida, United States - Lox_Sample_2.2 | ecosystem: Environmental > Terrestrial > Soil > Wetlands | place: USA...
TGACCTGGCCGCCCATGGGGTCGAGCCTGGTGCTGAGCCCGCCCACGCCCTCAAGCGGTATCAGGTACTCGGCGGGGCTCGCACGGTAAAGCTGCCCGTCCGGCAGCCGGCGGATGAGCAGCCTGCGAGTGAGCTCACCGATCGCGGCGTCGATCTCGGCCATGCTCACGTTGTACCTGCGGGCGAGCGCGCTGCGCCGCGGCAGTTGCCAGCCGGGCTCGCGGTGCACGAGCGCGGCGGCCATCCGGTCGGCGAGTACGCCGCTAGCCGCTCGCTGAGCTGGCACGACTCCGCTGCTTTCCGATGGCACCTGACCGCCGCTCCCTACCAAGCGCGTCCGCGCCCGTGCCCGACTTGACAGAAAAGCTAAAGCCCGCCCGGCCCCTATTGATATGCACTCAAGATTAATTTGAGCTAAACGATTAGCTAATAGCCACAATCTTCTAAACGTCGGGTGGGTAACGCCGACCGCGCGTGCCGATCCCGCCTTCCCGGACGCCGGCCACTAAAGTGACCTGCGCTGACTCCGCTGGGGAGCGCTGAAGTCAGTGGACCCTCAGGTCACGGCCAGGTCACGGTCAGGTCAAGTCACCAGAAGTTTCCCTAAAAGCGGCTTCATGTCCACCTTGGCTTCAGTGGGAGCTACTTAAGCCGCCTATCACTGAAGCCGTTGACATTAAGAGCGGCTACGCCGACCGATCAGCCGGTAATCACCGCGCGCACGCGCTTAAGCTACAAGGAGAACCCCCACATGCAGCTACGAGGCAGCAAGCAGGCCGTCGCGGCCGGAGGTGCCGCCATCGCGGTGCTGGCCATGGCCGCGTGCTCGTCAAGCTCCACGTCAAGCACGTCCGCCCCGGCGGCGACCTCGGCGGCGGCGTCAGCCGCTTCGTCCGCCGCGTCGAGCTCTGCCGCGGTGAGCGGTACCATCAACGCGGCAGGCTCCACGTTCCAGACGAACTTCCAGCAGGCGGCGATCTCCGGGTTCAAGTCGGTGCAGTCGGGTGTCACCGTGAACTACGACCCGGTCGGCTCAGGCACGGGCCGCAGCGACCTGTACTCGAACACGGTGCTGTTCGCCGGCTCCGACTCGCCCATCCCGGCCTCGGAGACGTCGAAGGTTCCCACGGGCAAGACGGTGCTGTACTTCCCTGTGCAGGTCGGCCCCATCGCCATCGCGTACAACCTGTCCGGCGTCACCGGCCTCAAGCTGGACGCGGCGACCCTCGCGGGCATCTTCCAGGGCAAGATCACCACCTGGAACGCCTCGCAGATCGCCGCGCTCAACCCGGGCGTCAGCCTGCCGAGCACCGCGATCACCCTGGCGGTCCGCTCCGACTCCTCCGGCACCACGGCGAACTTCTCCCAGTACCTGGTGGACGCGGCGGGCAGCGCCTGGACGCTCGGCACTGGCTCGACCATCAAGTGGCCGTCGACGGCCCGCGCGGGTGACGGCGGCAGCGGCCTGGCGCAGATCGTCAAGTCCACCCCCGGCGCCATCGGCTACGTCGACTTCTCCACCGCCACCGCGTCGGGCCTGTCCGCCGCGTCGATCAAGAACTCGGCCGGCGACTTCGTCGCGCCGTCCACCGCGGGCGCGACCGCGGCGGCGTCGCACGTCACCCCCGCGGCCAACCTGACCTTCGCCGCGGTCGACCAGCCGGGCGCCGACTCCTACCCGATCACCTACCAGTCGTGGGACCTGGTGTACGCGGTCCAGCCGAACGCGACCGACGTGGCACTGCTCAAGGCCTACCTCGGCTACCTGCTCGGCCCTGCCCAGCAGTTGCTGAGCACGATCAACCTCGCACCGCTGCCGTCGGCCATCGACCAGTCGGCGATCGCGCAGCTGAGCCAGATCACTTCTAGCTGAGCTAACAGATCACTTCCTAAGGCAAATCTCATGTCTCACGTAGCTCGGACTACCGAACTCTGATGAGCGCCGTGACCAAGAAGGCGGACCCGGCCACCCCGGCCGGGTCCGCCGGCGCGCTCGCGCACCGCAGGCCGCTCGGCGACCGTGGATTCCAGATCCTGGCGCTCGCCGCGGGCCTGCTGGTGCTCGTCATCCTCATCCTCATCGCCGTCACGACGGCACAACAGTCCACGGCCTGGTTCAGCTCCGCCGGGCTCAACGGCATCTTCTCCACCGACTGGGACCCGAACACGAACCACTTCGGCGCGATGGCCTTCCTGTACGGCACGGTCATCAGCTCGGTGATCGCGCTCGTCATCTCGGTCCCGATCAGTATCGGCATCTCACTGCTGCTCACCGAGGTCGTCCCGCGCCGGTGGTCGAATCCGATCGTGTACGTGATCGACCTGCTCGCCGTCGTCCCCTCCGTTGTCTGGGGCCTGTGGGGCATCCTCGTGCTCGTCCCCTGGCTGAACGGCATTTACCGGTCCATCGCCTCGGGCCTCAACGGGGTCCCAGTGCTCGGCACCCTCTTCGGCGGGCCGAACACAAGCGGCGCCTCGTTCTTCACCGCAGGCATCGTCTTGGCCATCATGATCACCCCGATCATCACCTCCCTGTCCCGCGAGGTCATCGCCACCGTGCCCGCGATCGACAAGGAGGGCGCCTACGCGCTCGGCGCCACCCGCTGGGAGATGATCCGCGGTGCGGTCTGGCCGCACAGCCAGGGGGGCGTGGTCGGCTCCGTGCTCGTCGGCCTTGGCCGGGCGATGGGCGAAACGATCGCGGTGGCGCTGGTCATCGGTGACTCCGCGGAGATCACCTGGCACCTGTTCTACAGCGGCGACACGATTCCCGCGAACATCGCGCTCCAGTTCGGCGAGGCCACCGGCGGTGAGTTCCGCGCCGCGCTGATCGGGCTCGGCCTGTTCTTGTTCGTGCTCACGATCCTCGTGAACCTCGTGGCGCGCGGGGTCGTCGAACGCTCCGCACGGCGAGCGAGGGGGGACTGATGTCCGTCACGACCAATTCAGCGGGGCGAGCGGTAGACCTGCGAGAGCCGTCCGGCTGGCGGCGCACCAAGAACCAGATCATGACGGTCCTCATGTGGACCTCGTTCGTGATCGTCCTTATCCCGCTCGCCTTCGTGCTCATCAAGGTGGTCTCCGCGGGCGCAGGCGCCATCAGCTGGCAGTTCCTGACCAACAGCACGATACCGCCGAACATCATGCCGGTCGGCATCGGCGGCATGGGCGCGGCGGTCATCGGCACGCTCGAGATCACCGGCTTCGCCGCGCTGATCGCGATACCGCTCGGCGTGCTCGGCGCGGTCTACATCAACGAGTACGGCGGCCGTGGCGTCCTCGGCAGGCTCATCTCGTTCATGTCGGACGTCATGACGGGCGTGCCGTCGATCGTGATGGGCCTGTTCATCTACACGATCTGGGTGCTGCACTTCGGTTACTCGGGTATGGCCGGCTCGTTCGCCCTCGCCTGCCTGATGCTGCCGATCGTGATCCGCTCCTCCTACGAGATGCTCCACCTGGTACCGGACAGCCTGCGGCAGGGCAGCTACGCCCTGGGCGCCACCAAGGCACGCGTCACGCTGACCGTGGTGATCCCGGCCGCGATCGGCGGCATCGTCAGCGGCGCGTTGCTCGCCGTCGCCCGCGCCGCGGGCGAGACGGCGCCGCTGCTGTTCACCATCCTCACGGTGGAGCAGACCAACAGCAACCTGTTCAGCGGCCCCAACACCGCGCTGTCCACGCAGATCTTCGCGAACGCGACGTCACCGTACGTCGGCGCGGAAGCAAGAGCGTGGGGCGCGGCGTTGACCCTGATAGCGATCGCTTTCATCCTGATGATCGCGGCCCGCATCGTTACGGCCCGGTTCACCCGTTACTCGCGCTAGGGATCCCATGGAAGAGCAACAGGATCAACTGCAGGTACAGCAGGAAAAGCTGCAGGTACAGCAGGATCAGGAAGTCATCGCCAAGCTGGACATCCCCGAGTCAGCGCCGAGCGAGAAGCCACTAGGCCAGGCGATCTTCGACGTGAAGAACGCGTCGATCTACTACGGCGACTTCCGCGCGGTGACCGACGTCTCGCTGACCGTACACGAGAACGAGATCACCGCGTTCATCGGGCCGTCCGGCTGCGGCAAGACCACGGTGCTGCGCACGCTCAACCGGATGAACGACCTCATCGTCGGCGCCCGGGTGGAGGGCGACATCCGGTACCGCGGCGCGTCGCTCTACGCGAACGAGGTCTCGCCCACCGCCGTCAGGCGGCGCATCGGGATGGTCTTCCAGAAGGCGAACCCGTTCCCCAAGTCCATCTACGACAACGTCGCCTACGGGCCGCGCATCAACGGCGTCCGCGGCAAGGCCAAGCTCGATGAGATCGTCGAGCGGTCGCTCAAGCAGGCGGCGCTATGGGACGAGGTCAAGGACCGGCTGAACAAGTCCGGCCTCGGCCTGTCAGGCGGCCAGGCGCAGCGGCTGTGCATCGCGCGCACGCTCGCGGTGGAGCCCGACGTCGTGCTCATGGACGAGCCCTGCTCGGCACTCGACCCGATCGCCACCGGTCGCATCGAGGACCTGATGCATGAGATCAAGTCCCAGTACACGATCGTCATCGTCACGCACAACATGCAGCAGGCGACCCGGGTCAGCGACCGCACCGCCTTCTACTCGGTGCTGCGCGACGCCAAGAGCGACACCCGCACCGGCGTGCTGGTCGAGTACGGCCCCACCGCGCAGATCTTCGGCGACCCGCAGGACGAGCGCACCCAGGCCTACGTCACCGGCCGCATGGGCTAACCGTAGGCCTACGCAGGATCCGATTTACGCAGAACGGGTGCGGCTGGCTCTGGCCGCACCCGTTTACTGTCTCACCCGCCAGGCGCTCGCCGGCTACTGCTCCCGAGGCTTGCGCGGCGCCGTGCCCGCGAGGTACACCACCCGCCTGGCGATGTTGACGGCATGCGCGCCGAGCCGCTCGTAATCCCGCGCGACCAGCGCCATCTCCATGGCCACAGGAACCCCGATCTGCCCGGAGGCGAGCTCGGCGGTGAGGCTGGCGTGCAAGTCGTCCATGCCCTCGTCCCGCTCGGACAGCGCCGCCGCGGCGTCCCGGTCCCGCTCATACCAGGAGTCCGCCGCCCGCCGCCACATCTCGGCCGCGAGGTCCCCCATCCGCGCCACCAGAGCCCTGGCGCGCGTCGTGAGGTCGCCGCTCACGACGTGTCCCGCGCTCGCTCCGATGTGCACCACCAAGTCGTGTGACCGCTCAAGCTCCGGCACGATGCGCAGCACGGACAGCAGGAAGCGCAGATCTGAGGCCACCGGCGCCTGGAGCAGTATCTCCCGGTTGGCCAGCCCCTCGACCTCGAGGTACAGGGCGTCGATGACCCGATCGCGCTCGGCCAGCCGCGCGAACGCCTCGACATCCCCGTTAAGCAGCGCCTGAGTCGCCGTCGGCAACCCCTCGGCGACCATCGCGAAGAGCTCGATAACCTTGCTCTCGATCGCGTCAAGCTCGTTGTCGAACTCCTGCCGTTGCTCGCTCATACCCGGAGCCTACGGAAAGCGCGCGACGACACGGCAACCACCAAGCGACTAATAGGTGACGCCACCGCCCAAGGCAGCGGGGGCCGCAGGGCGACCCCGGCCCCGGCTATCCCTCCAACGGCCGTCTCGGACCCCGCCACCTCGGGCCGGATGACGACCGCCGAGTCACTGGGGATCCGCCAGACCCGCCCGACCGGCACGTTTTCATGAAGGGTTTACGCGTTGTGAAGGGTTCGTGGCGCTATGACGCTATTAACCCTTCATGATCATGGTCGGGGGCCGCAGAGCTGGTGCCCTCGCGACCCCCGCCACCAAAGCGCCGAGACGTCAGACGAGCAGCTCGACGCGGGTGATCTGCCCGATGTCGGCGGTGACCGCCTGCTCGACGCGGATAGAACCAGGGGCGAGCACGCGCAGCGTCCACTCACCTGGCGCCGCGAAGAAGCGGAAGCCGCCGTCCTCGCCGAGCGGCACCTCGGCGACGAACTCGTCGTCGGTGCCGAGCAGCCGGGCGTAGCCGGTGGACACCGGGGCGCCACCGCGGAGCACCTGGCCCTCGATGATCGCCTCCTTGCCCGCCTTGTCCTTGGTGATGGTCACGCCGCCGGCCGGCGCGCCGCAGCCGTCGTTGCTCACTTGCCGTCACCCAGCTCGATCGGCACGCCAACCAGCGAGCCGTACTCGGTCCACGATCCGTCGTAGTTCTTCACGTTCGCCAGGCCGAGGATCTCGTGCAGCACGAACCAGGTGTGCGCCGAGCGCTCGCCGATACGGCAGTACGCGATGGTGTCCTTGCCGAAGTCCACGCCGGCCTCGTCCTTGTACAGGGTGCTGAGGTCGCTGTCTGACTTGAAGGTGCCGTCCTCGTTCGCGGCCTTCGACCACGGGACGTTCTTCGCGGTGGGGATGTGCCCGCCGCGCTGCGCCTGCTCCTGCGGCAGGTGCGCGGGGGCGAGCAGGCGGCCGGCGAACTCGTCGGGCGAGCGCACGTCCACCAGGTTCTGCTTGCCGATCGCGTCGACGACCTCGTCGCGCTTGGCGCGCAGCGAGGCGTCCTGCTCGGTGGCGGTGTAGCTGGCCTTCTCACGGGCCGGCACGTCGGTGGTCAGCTCGCGTGAGTCGAGCTCCCACTTCTTGCGGCCGCCGTCGAGCAGGAGCACCTTGTCGTGGCCGTACAGCCTGAAGTACCAGTACGCGTAGGCCGCGAACCAGTTGTTGTTGCCGCCGTAGAGGACCACGGTGTCGTCGTTCGAGATGCCGCGCTCGGAGAGCAGCGCCTCGAAGCCCACCTTGTCCACGAAGTCGCGGCGAACCGGGTCCTGAAGGTCCTTCTTCCAGTCGATCTTGACCGCGCTGGGGATGTGGCCCTTGTCGTAGGCGCTCGTGTCCTCGTCAACCTCGACGATGACGGTGCCAGGCGCACCGATGTGGGCCTCGACGTAGTCGGCGTCGACTAGGACGTCGGAACGGCTCATGGCTGAGAAACCTCCTTGTGCGGCGCGGCCTGTGCGGAGGCCGGCCGGATTCTTTGGATGAACAGGTACATCTGGCAACCAAGGCAGAAGTCGAATGCCGCGTTAAGGAACGCGGCCGCCAGGGCGAACGCGGCGAAGACGATCCCGAGCAGCGGCACGCCCGCCGCGAACCCGATCGTTCCCACCCCGGCGAACACCATGCCCACGCCCTGAGAGAAGCGCGGCGGGGCCTCCGGCTCGGTCTTGGACGGCGGCCCCAGCCGGGGCCGGACCAGGTGGCGGAAGATGAGCCCGTAGGGGGCGTAGCGCAGGCCGCCCAGCGCCCCTACGGCGAATACCAGCGTCTGCGCGAGCAGCAGCCAGCCCGCCGCGGCGTGCGAAACGCCCGCGGTTACCAGGACGATGGCGAGAACCACCGTGGTGATGGCCGCGCCGAAGCGCGGGCCGCGCGAGTCGACAGACCTGATCATCTTTTGATCCGGTCCAGTCGAACCCTGTGGGTTAGGGTAAAGATGATCAGATCTGATCATCGGATCATGGCTCCTGACGCAGGTGAGCTGTCTGTTGAGTCGCTGCCTGCCCGCGGTGGAACCGCGCAGGTCAGGCGACGGCAGGCACGGGGCGCGTACACATCGCGGTCGCGACCCGGCAGAAGTCAACAGCCCGCCGCTTGGTAAGCAGCATGTCCGTCATTCTCGTCCCTCCAGCGGTGACGGCCCCCGCGGCGCGCGACGTCCGCACCTCGGGAGCTGGCAGCTTTGTACTGGAAGGCATGTACCTGATGCTATTCAGTCGCGGCACCGCTGTCACCCCGCGGACCGCCGGCCAGCGTCCCATTGTCACCTGATCTGGTGGGAAATTCAAGACGCATCACCGGCGGTCGCGGGCAGGGCCGCGCCCAGCGCGGTGAGCAGGTCGGCCTTGCGCAGCGGACCTGACGCCCGGCTGGTGATGCCGCCGAGCGCGTCGAGCACGAGGACGGTCGGGGTGGACAGCACGCGCAGCCGCCTGGTCAGGTCCATCCGCGCCGCGGCGTCGATCTCAACGAAGATGATCCCGTCACGTTCCGCCGCTACCTCGGCGAGCAGTTCCCTGGTCGGGCCGCAGTAGGCGCACACCGCGCTGGAGAACTGAACAAGGGTGACCCGCGCGCCAAGTGGGGCACCGAGGTCCGCCGCGCTCAGCGCCTCGCCCGCGGACGGCGGCTGGGCGGGGACCGGACGGAACCGTCCCTGGCGCCGCCTCATGGCGAAGCCAGCCACGGATGCCGCGGCGAGAACCACCACGAGTGCTACGAGGCCACCAACCACGACTACTCAAGCACCGTTGACGGTTACGGCTATTCCCGGCACGCGCGATCCGCCCGGATCAGGCCGGGATGTCGATCGTCTGGCCCTGGGCGACGGTGATCTGGAAGCCGGTCACATCCCCGGCGGGCACCGGGGCGGACCCCGGGTACCAGACGTCGCCCTCGGCGTTGTCGGTGACCCAGCCGCCGACGAGGATGCGGTGCCCCGACGAGTCGACCACGTAGAGCTGGCAGCTCGTGCCGACGGGAATTCCTGTCACCTTCGTGTCGAGCTGGGTACCCCAGCCCATCGAGCGGTAGCTGACCGTAGCCGTCGTGGTGCCCGACTGTCCCTGCGTGGTATCCCACGCTCCGTTCGGTGTACCGGGGAACAGGCCGTTGGCCGTGGCCGACGGCTGCGCCGAGCCCGCGCCGAGCTGCAGGCCGCCGAACACGCCCGCCGCGATGATCAGCGCCGCGGCGAGGCCGAGGGTCGCCTCCCGCCAGCGGCGGCCGCGGCGCCGCGCCGCGGTCAGGTCGATGACGGTGGCGAGCAGCTCGCGCGGCGGCTCAGGCATCTCGTCGAGTGCGAGGTCAGGGCCGTCGGTCACCGCCAGGGCGATGGCCTCTTCCGTGGAGACCCTGGCGAGCAGCGCGGGGAGGCCGGCCAGGCCGGCCAGTTCGTCGCGGCAGTCCCGGCAGGTGGCCAGGTGGCTGTCGACCAGCGCGCGCTCCGCGGGATCGATGGCGCCGAGCACGTAGACGCCGAGCGACAGCCGGACCTCCGGGCAGTCCATGGCCCGGGGCGCGTGCGGGGTGATGCCGCCGGCAGGCGGGTGCGTCATGGCGCCAGCCCTCGTTCCTGCAGTGCCAGCTTGAGTGCCTTGAGCGCGTAGTACGTGCGGGACTTCACTGTCCCCGGCGGGATGCCGAGCGTGGTCGCCGCCTCGGCCACCGAGCAGCCGCGGTAGTACGTCTCTACGATGACCGCGCGGTGGTCGGGCCGCAGCGAGGCAAGCGCCTCCGCCACGGCCCAGGACTCAAGCGTGCGGTCCGCGTCGTCCTGCGCGGGCAGCGTGTCAAACGCCTCCTGCCCGGTCTCCGGCGGCCGGGACTGCCGGGCTCGGTAGGCGTCCACCGCCAGGTTGCGAGCCACGGCGAACAGCCAGGGACGTGCCGGGCGGTCCGCGAGGGCCTCCGGATGCCGCCAGGCGCGCACGATGGTCTCCTGCAAAAGATCCTCCGCCTTCTGCCTGTCGCCGCTAGTCAGGTGCAACGCGTACCTGAGCAGCGCTCCGCCGTGTTCGGCGTACAGCGCCCGGATAAAGGCATCGTCAGCCATGCGTTCGCCGCTGGCCGGTGCTGTGCTCGGCACATCTCGTAGAACGTTGGCGTCGGCCGGCCGGTTCAACGGCGGCGGAGAATTTCGCTGCCCGGGCGGACCGGGATCAGTGCTCACGGTTAACCGATATACCGGGCCGAGGTACCTGAGCGCAACCAAATCCAATCAAACAGTTACCGTTTGTAGTCAATGTTTCCTATGGGTACTACCCGCGACGGGGGTGAAGCTCATCACGTTTACTCATGGGAGAACTACGTTCACGGTTGGGAGCAGGCGACTCACCGTTAGCGTCCGGCCACGCGAGTGTCACGCGCGGGCCTCAGCCCCCGGCGAAGGGCGGCAGCACCTCGATCACCGCACCATCGTCGAGCACGATCGACTCCTTGGCGGCACGGCCCACCGGATCGGCATTGACCAGGAAAGACGACCGGGCGATGACGTCGGCCAGCCGACTGTCCGGCTTCCTGCCCGCGACCACCGCGTCAAGCGCGTCCCGCAGGGTGACCGCATCCACGGATTCCTCCGGCAACCCGGCCGCGTCCTTCGCCGCGGCCCAGTACCTGATGGTCACCTTGGCCATATCGGTTATCCTCGTTTCAACGGGACCTCTGGGCGATGTTGCCCCCGGGGTCCCTTTGTGTTTATACAGATAAGAACGGGTGAACCACCCGTGACCGGAGGTGGCGTCACGTGAGCGAGTTGCTGTTGATAACCGGCGTCCTCGAGCCTTCATCGGAGGTTCTGCCGGCCCTCGGCCTGCTGCTGCACTCTGTCCGCGTGCTGCCCGCCGATCCCTCCGCGCTGGTCGAGGCGCCGCCGACCGACGTCATCCTGGTCGACGCCCGTCGCGATCTCGCCCACGCCAAGAGTATCTGCCGCCTGCTGCACACCACCGGGCTTGACTGCCCCATGCTCGCCATCGTCACCGAGGGCGGTCTTGCCGCGATCAGCGCGGAGTGGAACGCTGACGACGTGATCTTGAACACAGCGGGCCCGGCCGAGGTTGAGGCCCGCCTTCGCCTCGCGACCGGGCGCCGGGCCATGCGCGCGGCGGCGGACGCCCCGGATGAGATCAGGTCCGGCGACCTGGCGATCGACGAGGCGACCTACTCAGCCCGGCTGCGCGGCCGTGTGCTTGACCTCACCTTCAAGGAGTTCGAGCTGCTCAAGTTCCTCGCGCAGCACCCTGGCCGGGTGTTCACCAGGGCACACCTGCTGCAGGAGGTTTGGGGC
>Ga0335073_10015045_pt1 | contig 10825 bp, 13 predicted proteins | sample Lox_Sample_22_FD_207093 | JGI IMG/M metagenome (GOLD analysis project Ga0335073, IMG submission 207093) | Soil microbial communities from Loxahatchee National Wildlife Refuge, Florida, United States - Lox_Sample_2.2 | ecosystem: Environmental > Terrestrial > Soil > Wetlands | place: USA...
GGTCAGGGTCCCACCGATGACTGCGGCGGCGCCGACGAGGAAACCAGAGAAGGTCTTAGCGCGAACTTCGCGGTTGATGACCTTCATGGGGGAGATATCCTGTGGAATTGAGGTCAGTATATTCATGGGAACATTGGATTATGAAAGAGATGGATCAAACGAACATATGAGAAGAACACGCCAGGGATGCCACCCTTGGCGTGCAATCGTTCTTTATGGCCTTCACCAGCGTCATCGCCGCCGTGCACGCTACGCTTGTGGCTCGTCACGCTGTACTGGTGGGTCTCGATGCTTCCAGATCCACTCCGGAAGCTGCTCTTGCGATCCCAGCCTAAAGGAAGGTACGCCGTTGACACGACCTTGATGAAGTACATGTAGTTGAATGCCTTTTCGTCTGTGATTTGGGTGGTGCCGTCGAGCGGGTTGATATGGTGATTTGACCAAGAATCACCAGATCGAGAAAGCGTCTTGATTTTCTCGTCAGGAAGTGGAGGCCCGAAGCGCAACTGATGGACTGTGTGCGAGAAGGTGTGGTCAGTACCGTCCTTCATGTAGTTGTCCAAGTCATGGACGTGCATGTTGCCGTTGCTGAAGCTCTTGCCTGGTGCAAAGTGGAAGTTACCGACTACCTTGTTCACCTGGATGAGACCTTGGATGCGGCAGCCTTCGCGCCGTTGCGAGTCCAGGTGTTCAGCGTAGTGCTCGCGTTGGCACTGCTCTACGCCTTCACCGCGGCCGAATGACCAAGATACTCCCGCGTATGCGTCTCTCACTTCATCACAAGTATTGCAACATCCCTTCTTCTTAGCTGTCTCCGGTGCCGGAGCACCGTAGCATTCGCCGCAGTAGTCTGGATCGAGGTGCGTCGCATCATCCGCATGCCTGTAAACCAATGTTAGAATAGTCCATTCCCGTTCGAGTGTGCAAAGATACTTACAGATCCAAACTTGTCGCAGCAATCTCGCGGCCGCCCTCATCTCGAGGCGCTAATCGAACCTTACTCACGCCATGCACAACGCCCGCCTGCACTTCACCACTGACGTCCATGACGTCGAGTGTGAGCAGCTCACAGGGCACACGTGGGAACGTTATATTCATGAATATCTCCATCTTCTCCCCGCGGCCCTTGTCGACGACGAGCTCGGGTCTGATGACGATGCGGCGGTAATCGGTCCATTCCACCACCAGAAGGTATAGGATCAGTATTAGCGAAGTGATAGTGACGATGCCGCCTGAGGTCGTTCGCACGCGCGCGTCCTCGACCGTCTTGGTGAAAGCGTCTAGGCGCGTGAATCGTTTCATCGACATGTTGGCTGTGTGCTCTGTTCTCTTCTACGCTGTGCCAAGGCGAACGGTGGGCGATTTCCGGTCGTCTCAACTACCTTTCGTCGTCTACACAGAATAGCGACGTGAATTGCCGTAGTAGGTCGAATTTGCTCTGCGATAGGCTTACGATATTGCGATTTTGGCTCGAGCTGCAACGAACGCGATGCAATTGGGCTACGGTAGCATGATAGACAAGAGATAAAGTGTACAAAGGACAGTGTCCAAGACTTTGTAATCGTACAGATGAACAAGAACAGTTGAAGATGAGAATTGGAACGGTTTGCGTATGTGGAAGTGGGAATTTGCTTGGGATTTAACGGCCACGTTCCATGTAGCCTCTAGTGATGGAGAATCCCTGCCCTCATGCGCGAGGCTCTTATGCCCCACAGCCAAGACCACGCAGACATTAACTCGGACTTTGGGTAATGCAGGTACGAGATTTAGCACATTCACCAGTTCATAGGTATATTGTAATGAGACGTATTTCATCGCAGTTCAGCGGCTTCTCTCATTCTCACCATTAGTAAGCTAGTTACAATATCCCTCCATGAAGCCCCAATGCCACAGACAGGAGCTTCCCATCCCATGGCCAGTCATGAATTCGGCCCAAGGCCATCTAGATACAGTAGCTTACACATTAGATTTGAGATCGTAAGGGTTGAAAGGGTATTAAAAGGGAGTAGTTGCGGGAAGAATAACCCGCCTGCCATGGAGCAAAGAAGCAAATGGGGGTATCAAGCGAGCGCACCCGAAGCAATGCTCCGCCCTTCCGCTCCCTTCGCCCAGCCCGTTCAAAGAGTAGGTGCGAAGCAAGCTGACAGAGAACACCGAACTTCGTAGCCGGTCGTGAGAATAGAAAAGGGTAGAAAAATAGGAAAACGTGTCGTCCATCTGAGGATGGATGTGTGTGTAGGGTATAGGACCGCGAAAGCGGCCAAGTCCGAAGTCAAAAACAACGAGCTTCTCCAAAATGTTCCCGGGGTAGCTCACCGGCCGCCGAAGGAGTGAGAGAAAGTGTGCTATGCGCCGCCAACGCCATGCTGATGCCGAACACCGCGTCCAGCCGGAACCATTGCAAACCGAATTCAGAAATCATAGCAGCAGCAACCGCTTTTTATCGTCGTAACGTGCCATCACCCGCTCATAAGATACGCCAAGTCGAAAGCTCAGCGTCGTCATAGCGGTCCTCCTCGCCCACCACCGGGTCCAACGCTCCCGAGCAGGTACTCGGGTGGTATCCGCTGTATATTGTTGTTGTTGTTGCGGTCCATCATGTTGGTTGGTGCAGGCACGTAGCCGTCACGACGCCGGCGGTACCGCTCGGCGAGGATGCCGGCCACGACGAGGAGGAAGATGAGGGCGAGAGCGATGGCAAGGGAGATTAAGACGATGAAGCCAACGGCGAGTGTATGAGCTACAACATATTTAGTTAGCACCTGCCGAGAAAATTAAGATATTTGGGTTCAAACTTACAGCTTTTCTTGAAAAAGTTCTGCGGGTTCTGCACAAATGCTTGTGATAAGCTGCCTGCTCCATTCGCTTCCGTGTTCGCAAGAAGGAACGGCGTCAAAGTCGTTCCATTGTATAACGCGGCAGAAGCGTTTCCGAAGTCGGGAAGGTTGAGTTGTCCCAGAAGCATGAGTGCAGTGTTAGCTGATATGAGGCTGCTGCTGGCATGATCCTGCGTCAATGAGAACATCTGCATTCCACGGATGACGGAACCAGTTCCCAGAAGACCAGTGACGCTGTTCCACTTTGACCCATCCCATTTTGAGAAGAATGCTGAGCCATCCGGATTTTCTCCTGCTACCCAGATGTCTGATCCATCAGAGTTTCCTGGAGTCAAAGCTGTCACCGTACCGTTTGGTCCACCAGTATTCGAAATGCTGGCGAACGTCTCGGTCTTAGGGTTGTACGTTGCAACGACTGAGGTATTTCCACTGATTGCAAGAGAGCCGCCAATCAGTAAGGTAGTATCACCAATCCAACTCAAGGCTGTGACGGTTCCGTTCAGGCCGTTACCAGGTGAGTTCCATTGAGAACGACCAGTGTCGAAAACGCAGAGTGCTGGGCAGCTGAACGTACCGGCGGCTTCGAAATTGCCACCCACGTAGACTACAGTGCTACTAGGCTGAGGGGCAATTGCGCTGACTGTGACATTGTTGCCAGTCAAGGACGGAGGTTGCGTGGTCGCATAGTTCTCAGCAGTCAAGTCGTACATTATCAGACCATTCACGCTCTTGCCATTGACAGTTCCGGTGACATTTCCGCCTGCGAAGAGTTGAGTGCCGGATACACCAAGGGTGAGGAAAGTGGAGCTAGCATCGACGCCAGATGCAAGTCCAGTGACTTGGTTTGAGCTGTCGATAATCAACAGGTCGTGAATCGTTGAGCCGTTCGAGGCAGTAGTTGTGAAATGACCAGCGAGCGCGGTGACATTGATATTGTTTTGATCAATGAACAATCCAGTGACAATCCCAGAAACGGTTTGTGAGATAATGTTACTAGTCTGTCTCTTGCGGGTCGTGGTCGTCACTGTTGGTGTATCCAGTCCATTGACGGCGAACTGTTGCAAGCTTAGTGTATTTGATCCACTAATCTGGACTCCTCCGCTTGCAGATGATGCCTGTGAAATGACGCTACCGGAATAGAGCTGCGAATATCCAGGTACGTCGGCTTCGGCGACGAGTATTCCACTGACAAATATTGTCGGGATGTCAAGGTTCTGTAGCCAATTGTTCTTGGACGGAATCCATGCGGCGAAATTGCTCACTGGAATAGTGGAGTAGTTGCTAAAGGCATTGACATGACTAAAATCACCACTGATTCCTATCGCCAACACAGGTTGAGTCGATCCAGTGAGGTTGAGATTGAACGGCACGACGAAGTTGACAACGCCGTTAACACCGGCTCCGAGAGGTGTCCAAGTGTTGGTGCTGGTATTGAATGATGCGACACCAGCCAATCCTTGGGTTTCATTAGCTACAGTTCCAGTGAAAGCGCCTCCAACGTAAAGTGTGGACCCGTTCTGGTATAGGGAGTTGACGGCACCGTTCAAGCCGCCTTCCGGGAGGCTTGTTGCATTCGAACCAAGCGAAAAGATGTTGCTGATAGAAGATGAAGAAAAGTTGCCGGCAACATACAGCGTATTACCGACTTCTGTTACTACATTCACGGTGGCGCCAGTATTAAGGCTATTGCCAGCCGCATCAATTACGTCGTTGGAGAAGTCTGTGCTGATATTGGCTTGGCTCGGATTGTAGTCAAACAAGCCATTCAATCCACCAGACCCCGAAAGAAGTTCGAATCGAACTCGTTGGGCTACAACCGTTAGCGGACCATTCTGTCCTGAAGCTGGTTGCAGGGTTATGCTAGGTCTGAAGGAGTTGCTGGTGGCGTCGACATATCCAAAATATATCTGGTCATACTTGTCGAAATCGTTAGTCTGGAACAGCTGTGTTGAAGTTGGTTGAGAAGCTGCACTGGTTCCTGACCCGAATTGGCCTGTTACATTAACTCGCCCTCGAGTCGCGCAAGTGCCATCTTCATTACAGCCTGGAGTGAAGATGGTCACTGAATAGTTCCCCGATTCTTGGATATCCGGTTGAAAAACAACAGTGGCCGAATCTGGGTCGATGTTTGTACCACTGAGCTGCGCGGTAAGATATTCAGATGTGCTGGATCCTGATGTGATAGTCCATGGACCAGTGGATGTAGCTTGCGAGGGATTCGTAACGCCGTCGCAAGTGGGCTCGTTAAAGTCGTTGATGGCGAAAGTGTAGATATCGTCCTCAAAAAGCTCAATTCCAGCCAGACCAGCACCATCACCATACCATGCGGAGATATCGATGCGAAATCCATTCATGCCGACTTGGTTAACAAAAGTAAAATCCTGAGCGCTTGTGTTCTGAGAAAGTGGGCATTGTGAGGTACAAGACTGCTGCACTCCGTTCGCATCGAAATAAGTAAAGTTCATTATGCCATTGATAGGCAGTGCGGTAAAGCGGAATGTCTGGGTACCGCGGCCGTCCTGATTTGTATTCCATAGGCGAAGCTTGCTTGGGTTGAAGCCGAATTGGAAGTTAGCAGTCCATTCGGCAGATGAATTATCGGCCACGAGCCAAACGTTATTAGCTCCGCCTTGTCCTGTCTTACAGACAATGTTTTCGGGATTTGTGAAGCCGACCAGTGATGATTGAGGGCCAGCAGAGAGGTTAGCAGACGAGATAGGAATAATCTGACCATCGCCAACCGTTGGAGTGGTCGTATTTCCAAGACCAGTAAATGAGCCACCGAATATTATATTACCATTTGCTGCTTTGGTGATTGAGTTGACCGGGCCATTGAACCCCGCGAAAGGCAGATTAGTCCAGCCAGAATGCCATGCAATGGCATTTGTGGAGTTTGCGCCAGAGAATGAGCCTCCCACGTAGATGGTGCTTGAGGAATTGTCGCAATATAGAGCGTTGACACTGCCATTGAGGCCTGGCATCGGCACTATGGTGGAGGTATTTGGCTGGAAGAGCGCGATTCCTTGGGTTTCGACACCACCTAAGCTCGTGAAGTTACCACCGACCACTACGCCTGCCAATGTACCGTTCTGCATGAAGGAGCACATGGCTCGTATGTACGCGTCGGATTGCTGAAGAGTCGCAAAAGCGCCGGTCGGAAAGCGTGAGAGCAGCGAATGGCTTCCATTTGTGCTGATGCCATTTTCATTCTGGCCGACGAATTCGTAGAGTGAGATGGCGTTGAAGTCTCCAGCGACGGCAACACGGCCAAGTTGTGAGAGGTCGAGATTGGCTGAAGGAACGGGAGTGAAGGGCCCAGCGCTGGCGAAGGGAAGGAGGTAGGATGACGCCGCGAATATCGCGACGCCCAGCTCGGTCGAGCTCAACAACGAGAATAGGTTTCTCATTGCTGCTCTCGCCGGCGTGGGAGAACTGCGGTGTGGTAAGGAGCGACAGGTGTTGTGGATGGAGGATGGAGAGTCGAGGCGAAAATCGGGCTTAGTAGAGTCGCGAACGCATGACGGCGCACGGAGCAACTAGAGAAATAAAAGTGAAAGCCAATGGGGGAGAAATAACTACTAGAGCGGCCGACTCGCAAAAAGGGAAAAAGTTGGTCGAATGTGGCGTTGAGGTGCAGTGTTAGATCGAGTGCGGGTGACGTTGTGATGGAAAAGCAGGGCGCGCATAAACGAGTGACTGCAGCAGGAGGAGTGCGGCTCTGAGGATGAGAAGTGCGACGACGACGACGACAACGACGACGACTGCGACGATGGGCTGTGGAATGGGTATGGGTATGGGTACCTTAGGGGAACGAACGAGTATGGGTATAGAAGAGGTCAAGCCGCCTCGCGCTAATTAACAGTTTAATGACAGAGAAACGTCGACAGGCTGGACCCGGTCCGGCTGGCAACGGTGGACGGGAAGGATAAATGGATGAAGAGCGACCCAATGCGCGACCAGGAACCGGCCGAGAGCAGTCAAACCGACCAGCCAACACCAGGCCTGAGAACGGAGAGTCGGCGGCCACGCAGCTGTGGGCCTTAGGGGGGCTTAGGGATCGGACGAGCGCACTCGAACTAACCGAACGCTTCGTTATTGATCCAGCGAGTAACAACCTCCGTGCGTTTGGTTGTCAAGGGTGCGCTGAGGCGGAATTTTGTAATTTAACGGCGCTCCACCCAATCAACGCCACGCGGGATCTTTATACGGGCCAACAGGCAGGACGAAGCAATCTTAGTTCGAGAGCTAATCTGCCTTCGTCGGCTATTCCAGAAGCCCGCATCGCCAATGCTCGCTAAAAGGTGGTGCAACAACAACAATTGTTTGTGGCTACGTATCGGAGGACGAGCATGTGCTACCATTTACCTGCTTGGACCGCGCAAAAAACAAGCGGGCCTCAAGCTGGGACAGATCTACGATACGGCTACCGACAAAGTGACTTGACCGCCTAACGCAACCCCAATTTCACCGCTTCGTGTTTCAGCCCTCCATAAATCCATGCATAGCCATGCAGGTTTGCGCAACAGACCTCGACTCCTAAGATCGTCACCTCTATCGTACAGGTCCGCGACACGCTCCAATTTGAAACACTCCGGCCATGAATTTTACAAACCGTTTCGTGACTCCTACTCATTTTCCTACCTCTGAGGCATTCCGACTCGACTTGTCATACTCGCTGCGTCTTACACGTCATTGTATCCGAGCAGCCGCTTCGTGAGGTTTTTATCCGCAACCGCCCATGCCCAAGCCCGGCCGGCCTCGCCCGTCCACAGCGAAGCAGGGTCGTCGGACCGTTCCATCAAGCCTTCCTTGTCCATCGCTTTGATCTCGTGTCCCGTCGTGAACGTGAGGAAGTGCTCGAACTGCTCGCCTTCGAGGGCCAATGCATTGCCCGAAATGCCGTGGCATAGACACGGCTCCTTCGTCAGAAGTCCCCTTTCGATCACGCATTCTCGTCCCTTGGCTATCGCTCGCTCGATCTTGTCCTGTAGCTTTGGGAAGTTGTGTTTGATGGACTCGAGGGATATGATCACTCCAGGCGCACCGTGGCAGACTTGCACCAGCCGGTCTCTGCCGGGTGGTATCGACGATGGCCAGTTCCCTCCGTCATACTGATAGCTGAGTAGAGCACCCAGATCCGCTTCCAATTGAGGAGCCCAGGACGGGTCGGTGAGAACGATTTGTGTGATGATTCCGATTGCTCCATGAACTGCTCCCACGTACGCCTTGCCATGCCATTTCCATGGCCGCGGCGTGTCCATGATTGCTTCGATCACCTCGTCGGCCGTGTCGTCTATCATTTCCGCCACCTGCTTGTCGTCCGGAAAGCACGCTTTGGCGAAACGCAGCAGATACAGATATCCAGCTCGCCCGTATAGCCATTCGCACCCGGCCTCCGGATCTGAAGTGACATCGGCGAACTTGCACAGGTCCTTGATCAATTCCGGGTCCCTGTTCGAAGCGGCCTCGATGGCGATCATGGCCATGATGTCGTCGCTGATACCGCATCTCTCCATGCTGGGTCCCGGATACTCCTTCATGTGATTCCGGGCATGCGCCAAATACTGCGCGGCCCACGTATCAAGCGTGTACCCGTCAATCTCGAGGTCGTCATAGACGCGCTGTAGAACGAAGAAGAGATAACCGATTGAGACCGGACCAAAGTAAAGACCTCCGCCCGGCGCTACGCTCTTCGGAGGGTGGTCATTTACCAGGCGTGTTAGAGACGCAATGACCTGCTTGTGCGCATCTCTGTGTTTTGGTGGTTGATCGTTACTAAAGTATCGCGGGAGATTGGCGCGCGACATGATTCAGATATGATAGCGAAGCTTCTTTCGAGTAAGTCTACTTGGCGTATTATCTTGACAGTACGCAGAGTAGGTTGGACAGATAGCAAGGCTGACGCCAAATTGTGACGAGATGAAGCAGAAAAGATATACGGCTTCAATGTAGGGCCAATCACGCTTGAGAGCTCTGCGTATACGGTAAGTTACGGTTTTGTCCACACCGGCGGTCCAAGGGCGTTGACCGCGGATGTTGAAAGTGTGGATGACGTAGTTAAGGTTGAGCAACGCTACTGAGTATACAAAGATCCATCTAGCAATTCGTATCAGCCATTAGATCAAACGCAATAAAATTTGATAGATATTTTGTCCTCGAAAGGAGTTGCTTGTTCAATCGCTGCAATGAAGCTCTGCTAACGCAAGCCCCAGTAATAGCCTGAGTTCAAGTACTCTGCAGATCGACCTTGTCTGAAAGGAGAATTTCAGGTGCTACCCAATGGCGTCCTCCCGTGAATATTTTTTGGAATCGGTGGTACAACAAAAGGCACAGGATCTCTTCAAGTACAGAATCACTTCAAGCACGACATCGCTTCATAGTGTAAGAACTTGGGGTGGTATGTGTTACTGCTGTTCCAGCTCTGGATTATGGCTTGCAGGCGGATGCAGATGTACAATGCATCAAATTCTAATGCCTTCTTCTTCGTTTAATGCTGCTGAACTTGTCTTCTTCAGCGATCACTTCCTTTGGTTCCAGATCCTCGTTCTCTATCTTCACACGCTTGCGAGACGCTGAGATAGTCTTAACTGTATCGACCTCAATCACCTCCTCCTTTTCTACTTTGATGGCACGCTCTGATACGGACGTTTCGGTCTTCTCTAACAGTCTCTCAGAGAATGCTCGAAGATCAGCCGTAAAGAGGACCGAATGTGCCCAACCAGCCTCTTTCCCCCACAAAGATCGAAAGCGGTTGCCCACCGCATCGTAAGTCGCTTTAGTGAGGCTGGAGTGCTTGCCTTTGCCAAACTTGTAATCTCGCTGCGCGATTTGCCAGACTAGAAGACTTTTAGTGGCCGGCTGAAGCATTCTGCAAATAAAAGGTATGCTCACCATGTGTGTCCACAGGCACCGATTCTCCCCAACCAAGACCCATCAGGCAAACGCAATCTGCAACTTTAGGACCGACACCCTGAAGTTCTAATAGAGCTTCATGAGCGCACCTGTAGCCTTCTCTGCCACCTTCCACCATCTCTCCTGCCGGCTTCGGCGATTCTCCAAGCACAGGGCTCTCAGGATTTCTCAGTCCATCCAGCCATTCAATGCCTTTCTCGTGTACCATCACAGCCGTTTGCCACAGATATTTCGCTCTATATCCAAAGCCTAGTTGCCGCAAGTGGCTTTCGACGTTTGGATCAATGAGTTTGTCGGGTTGTGGGAAGTCGTGGTATGCCTGACCATCAATCTTTGCGATCAATGGACCGTAATGTGTGCAAAGTTTATCCACCATTTGAGAGATTCGAGCAATGTTATTGTTACTGGAGCAGATGAAGCCCACCAACGCTTCCCATGCATCTTGCTTTAAGATCCGCACGCCAGTGAACTTTGGCGCCTTCTTTCTGAAATTGGCATCCGCTGCGGCCCACTGCTCGTAGAGCTTTCCCAAGTTGTGGTCGAGATTGAAGTAGTGCTTGATCAGGTCAAGAGTGTCGTCTTCATCTGCTGCGGAGCAAGGCGAGGACGGCGGAGGTGTCAGAAGAGAAGATCGAGGACGATTTTGAGAGTAAGTTGCGTGATAGTGAAGGTAGTCTGTATCTTGTCTAAGAGAGATTACACGACCATGTAGAGCGCATGACCATATATTCTCTGCTGATTTGCGCCATCTGCACGAACGGTGAGTAAAGAGAAACTTGGGAGTATGGAGAGCCTCGACAAAATACCTGAAGGACTGGCCGCAGCGCAGTGTGGTGTTAATGCAAAGCTCAGTGAGGCTGACTGGAAGCTTTTTCCAGCTTTCTACCATGATGGTCATGAAGAGTTCGATGTATGCACGTGGGAGTGAATTCGGAGATCTAAGGAATCCAGATATGGTTGCAAATTAGGAGAAGTGGCCCATTGAGAACGCGCCGAGCGTGCTGACGCGCTAATAAGAGGTGGGAGAATCTAGGACGTGCAAAGCGCATCTGCTCTACCTCTAGTTACTCTGGCCA
>Ga0335073_10015046_pt1 | contig 10824 bp, 10 predicted proteins | sample Lox_Sample_22_FD_207093 | JGI IMG/M metagenome (GOLD analysis project Ga0335073, IMG submission 207093) | Soil microbial communities from Loxahatchee National Wildlife Refuge, Florida, United States - Lox_Sample_2.2 | ecosystem: Environmental > Terrestrial > Soil > Wetlands | place: USA...
TGAGCACAAGCCTGGCGGCTTATGCCCTTCGCAGTCAAGATGAGCACAAGCCTGGCGGCTTATGCCACTTCGCAGTCAAGATGAGCACAAGCCTGGCGGCTTATGCCACTTCGCAGTCAAGGAAAAATTAAAGCTGGGCAGGTGGGGCAGGCTCCCAGCCTGCGGCGGGCTCTAAGCCCGCCTGGTCGGCTTAATAAGAGGCGAGCGGCGCAGGCCCGCCCTTACCTGACGAAAGCCGCGTCAAGCACGGGCGAGCAAACCTCGCGGAGATTCAGCCTCCTGCGAACGCTGCCGATAATCGCCCATAGGTGGTCTCCAGATCCTCGGGCAGAACGCGCGTCTCGGCGATCGTAGTAATAAAACTTACGTCCCCCGACCATCTGGGCAACAGGTGCAGGTGAATATGCCCGGCCACGCCCGCGCCCGCGCTGGCGCCGACGTTCATTCCCAGGTTGAAGCCGTGCGCGTTATAGACACGGCGCAGCGCGGCTTCGGCGAATTGCGCAAGCGTCATCATTTCCGTGAGCGCATCCGGATCGGCTTCCTCCAGCGTCGCCACGTGCGCGTAGGGAGCGATCATCAGATGGCCGCTGGTGTAAGGAAACGCGTTCAGCATCACGAAATTTTTCGCCGCGCGCCGCAGCACGTAATTGGCGCGATCGTTCGCCTCGCACGCCACCCGGCAAAACAGACACGAATCCGCAGGCGACGCCGACGAGACGTAGCGGTAGCGCCATGGGCTCCAGAGGTAATCCATTGGTTGCGCGCTTATGCGAGTCGCGTAAGCCGTCAGGCCGGCGTTGTCCGCGTCGCCATGCCGCGAACGGCGCAGGCCTGACGGCTTAAGTTACCGGATCACGCGTGCGTTTCGGGAGGCTGGCCGTCGCTGGCCGGCGCGGCCTCACCGGTTTCGTTGTTTACCAGGTCCTTCAGCTCCTTGCTGGGCTTGAAATAAGGAATGCGCTTGGCGGGCACCTCAACCCGCGCTCCGGTTTTGGGATTGCGGCCGACGCGCGGTTGCCGCTGGCGCGTGCGGAAGCTGCCGAATCCGCGGATCTCGATTTTGTCTCCCGTTCGCAAGGCGCGCACGACGCTATCGAAAATCGCCTCCACGATCACCTCCGAATCCTTGCGCGTCATCTCCACCACCCGGGAAACTTCTTCGATCAATTCCGCCTTGGTCATCGTTCTCCTTTTCCTCGTAAGCTCATGGCTTCTTCAATGGTCATGGTGGCCGCGGCGGCCTGGCGCTGATAATCCTCCAGACGCGTGCGTTCCTCCTCTTCCGCTACCGCGCGCAGGCTCAAACCGATTTTCTTATCCGCCTCGTTCATCTTGATGATCTTAAAATCGTACTCATCGCCGATCGGCAGCGGCGATTCCGCCTCCGCGCCGGCTGCCGCGGAAGTCCCCGGCATCGGCGGGATCTCCGATTTATGGCACAGCGCCTCCACTCCCGGCGCCAGTTCCACGAACACCCCGAACGCGCAGGCCCGGCACACCCGCCCGCGCACCAGATCGCCGACTTCGTGGGAGCGGAAAAAGCTCTCCCACGCGTCCGGCTGAAGCTGCTTTACTCCCAACGACAAGCGCCGGTTCGGCGCATCGATATTCAAAATAACGGCCTGCATCACCTGGCCTTTTTTCAAAACCTCCGACGGATGCTTGACGTGCTTGGTCCACGATAGATCGGAAACGTGCACCAGCCCGTCCACGCCTTCTTCAATCTCCAGAAATGCGCCGAAATCGGCGAGCTTGCGCACCCGTCCTTCCACCACGCTGCCGATCGAGTATCGCTCCGCCACGGTGGTCCACGGATCCGGCTCAAGCTGTTTGATTCCCAGCGAAACGCGCCGTTCGCGCGGCTTTACTTCCAGCACCACGGCTTCCACCTGGTCGCTGACCTTCACCACCTTGCTCGGATGCTTCATGCGGCGGCTCCAGGTCATTTCCGAGACGTGGATCAAACCCTCGACGCCCGGCTCGATTTCGACGAAAGCGCCATAATCGGTGATGCTCATGACGCGCCCGATGACGCGGCTTCCGGGCGGGCAACGCTGCGGCAGCGTTTCCCAGGGATCCGGCGTCAATTGCCGCAGGCCCAGCGAAATTCGCTCTTTTTCCCGATCGAATTTGAGCACCTTGACGGTAATTTCATCGCCGACGTGCACCACTTCGCTCGGATGATTCACGCGGCCATGCGACATGTCGCTGACGTGCAGCAATCCGTCGATTCCGCCTAAATCCACGAACGCGCCGTATTCGGTCAGGTTTTTCACCGCGCCGGTGACCACCGCGCCTTCGAACAGATGCTCCAGCGCATTCAGCTTGCGCGCTTTAAGATCCTCTTCGATGGCCATCTTGCGCGAAACCACGACATTTCCGCGCCGCCGGTTGATCTTTAAAACCTTTACCGGAATATCCTGGCCGATGAACTGATCGAGGTCGTGAATCGGGCGCAGATCGACCTGCGAGCCGGGCATGAACGCGGGCACCCCCACGTCGACCATCAATCCGCCCTTGGTACGTTCCAGGACGCGTCCGGAAACCAGAAGCTGTTCGCGCATGGCGCGCTCGAGCGTGTCCCAGATGCGCAGCCGGCTGGCCTTCGAATAGGACAGAAGCACGTAGCCTTCCGGTTGCGCGCCGTGCCGATCGATCATGACATCGATGTTGTCGCCGGGGCGGACGGCCACGGTGCCGTCAGGCTGGCGGAGCTGCTCGATCGGCACAACCCCTTCAAGCTTATAGCCGAAATCGACGATCACTTCCTGCGGCGTAATTTTGACGACATGACCCTGCAGCAACTCCCCCTCGGATGGGGGAGCGAGGTGACTATAGTCTTCAATAAGATGTTCGAGGTCGTCTTCGCCGGGGAAGTTGACATCGACATCCGGTTCATTTGCGCTGCTGGCCATTCCAAGCTCCGGGGTCACGTCTCTGGCTGAAAACCGTTGAAGATTCAGTACTTCAGAACTATAGCCGAGGCCATAGTGCTTGTCAACCTGAGGTTCGCGGTCCCCCAACGTCGTTTTTACCACAATTAGATGCCCGGCGGCAGTGAAGCAATTCCTTGAAATTATCCGCTATGCCGTTCGGAGGAGCTATGGGCCGGTCGGAAAATTCTATCTTGCCCCGATCGTGGCGCGCATTCTACTCTGAAGATTCATGGAAATAACAAAAATCATCGGACGAGAAATCCTCGATTCCCGCGGCAACCCCACGGTCGAGGCGGATGTTCACCTGGCGGACGGCTCGATGGGCCGCGCCGCTGTTCCCTCCGGCGCTTCCACCGGAGAACACGAAGCCGTCGAGCTTCGGGATGGCGACAAGTCGCGCTATCAGGGCAAAGGGACCAAAACAGCGGTGGCGAACATTGTGGGTCATATCGCGCCGGCGCTGGTGGGGATGGATGCCGACCGGCAAATCGAGATCGACCGGCACATGATCCGGCTCGATGGCACCGAAAACAAATCGAAACTGGGCGCGAACGCGATTCTGGCCGTTTCGATGGCGGTCGCGCGAGCCGCGGCTTCTTCGCACGATCTTCCCTTGTACCGGTACCTCGGCGGAGCCGGCGCATCATTGCTGCCGGTGCCGCAGATGAATATTCTGAACGGCGGCGCGCACGCCGATAACAGCGTCGATCCGCAGGAATTTATGATTGTTCCGTTCGGCGCGGCGAAGTTTTCGGAAGCCCTGCGCTGGGGCGCGGAGGTTTTTCATACGCTGAAGGGCGTGTTGAAAAAACGCGGCTATTCGACTGCGGTCGGCGATGAGGGAGGGTTCGCGCCCAATCTCAAGTCGAACGCCGAGGCGATCGAAGTGGTGCTCGAAGCGATCACCCAGGCCGGTTATCAGCCGGGCGAGCAGATCGGCGTCGCGCTCGATCCGGCCGCCAGCGAATTCTACGATTCCTCGAAGAAACGGTATGTTTTCAAGAAATCCGACAAGAGCGAGCGCACCTCCGAACAGATGGTCGAGTTCTGGGCGGGCTGGGTGAAGCAGTATCCGATCGTTTCGCTGGAAGACGGCATGTCGGAAGAAGACTGGGACGGCTGGAATCTTCTGACCGACACGCTGGGTAAGAAAATTCAACTGGTCGCCGACGATATTTTCGTGACGAATACGTCGATTTTCGCTAAAGGAATCGCTCGCGGCATTGCCAACTCGATTCTGATCAAGCTGAACCAGATCGGAACCGTGACCGAAACCTTCGAGTGCGTCAACATGGCCAACGATGCGGGCTATACTTCGGTGATTTCGCACCGGTCGGGTGAAACGGAAGATCCGTTCATCGCCGATTTCGCGGTCGCGACCAGCGCCGGGCAGATCAAGACCGGATCGTTGAGCCGCACCGATCGAATCGCGAAATATAACCAGCTTCTGCGGATCGAAGAAGAATTGGGTGCGGGCGCGCGCTTCGCCGGCGGGAAAGCGTTCAAGAAATGATGAACGGCCGTCCCCTGGTTTTGACCATCCTGGATGGTTGGGGATATTCGCCGGCGATTGACGGTAACGCCATTGCGGCGGCGCATAAACCGAATTACGACCGGCTGTTGCGCGAATATCCCAATACTTTGGTGCAGACTTCGGGTCCATATGTAGGATTGCCGGAAGGGCAGATGGGCAACAGCGAAGTGGGGCATTTGAATATCGGCGCGGGCCGCGTGATCCAGATGGATGTGACGCGCATTGATCTGATGATCGCGTCGGGCGAATTTTTCCAGAACCCGGTTTTGCTCGGCGCGATGCATCACGCGCGAGGCCGCCGCCTGCATCTGATGGGCCTGCTGAGCGACGGCGGCGTGCATTCGATGAACACCCATCTTTATGCGCTGCTCGAAATGGCCAGGCGCGAAGGGCTCAATGACGTTTGCGTCCATTGTTTCATGGATGGGCGTGACACGCCGCCGGAAAGCGGAGCGGGATTCATCGAGGCGCTGCAAAAAGAAATCCGGCGCATCGGGGTCGGCCGCATCGCCACGATTTCGGGCCGCTACTACGCGATGGATCGCGACAAGCGCTGGGAGCGGATCGAGCGCGCGGAGGCCGCGATGGTCGACGGCGGCGGCGAAAAAGCGACCGATCCGGTGGCCGCGGTGAAGCGATCGTATGAACGCGGCGTGACCGATGAATTTATCGAGCCGATTACGATTCTCGATTCGCGCAGCGATCCGGTGGGGCGCATCCGGCCGGAGGATTCCTGCATTTTTTTCAACTATCGCGCCGATCGCGGACGGGAAATGACGCAGCGGCTGACCGAATCGCCGCTGAAGCTGCATTTCACGACCATGACCCAGTACGATAAGACATTCACGGTTCCTTTTGTTCTGGCGCGCGAACATCCTTCCAACATTCTGGCCAACGTGATGGCGCAGTTGAACTGGAAAAACCTGCGCGTGGCGGAAACCGAAAAATACGCGCATGTGACCTATTTTTTCAACGGCGGAAATGAAAAACCGTATCCCGGTGAAGAGCGCGAGCTGGTGCCGTCGCCGAAAGTCGCGACCTACGATCTGAAACCGGAGATGAACGCCGAGGGCGTCACCAATACCGTCGTCGTCGCCATCGAAAAGCGCGATTTCGACGTGATCGTGATGAATTACGCCAACGCCGATATGGTGGGCCATTCGGGAAAATTCGCGCCGACGGTCCGCGCGGTGGAGACCGTCGACGCGGGATTAGGCCGCATTTATGATGCTTTGAGGGCCAAAGGCGGGCGATGGATCATCACCGCGGATCACGGCAACGCGGAAACGATGATCGACCCGGTGACGAAGGGTCCGCACACATACCATACGACGAATCCGGTGCCGTTGATCATTGTGGATGAAGAAAAGCGCCCGCTGCGCAGCGGCGGATCATTGCAGGACATCGCGCCGACCATTCTGGGCCTGTTCGGCGTCGCGCAGCCGAAGGAGATGACCGGACGGGATTTGCGAAAATGAGTGTGATGCCGACGACTTCCGCTTTGATGACGGTCGAGCAATTCTGCGCGCTGCCCGACCCCAAGGGAGGGTATTACGAGCTTCAACATGGCGTGCCCGTCTTTACGACATTTCCGAAACACAGACACTCGGAGGCCCAGCGGCGGCTTGTGAAACTCCTTGAGGCGCCGGCCGCCGGCCGGGGCATTGTCTGGCCCGAATTTGCCTTTCGACCACTCCCCGAGCATGAGCTCTGGCGCGCGGACGTCGCCTATGTCTCACAGGAGCGCTACGACGCAATTGACCTCGACGATTATTTCCGTGGCGCGCCAGAGCTGGTCATCGAGGTACTGTCCCCCTCCAACAGCGCCACGGAAGTCGCGGAGCGCGAAGCCATGTGCCTGGAAAATAGCTGCCTGGAATTTTGGGTGGCCGATCCCCGGCGCAAAACGGTGAAGGTGTCGACTCCTGACCGCAAATCGATTACTTACATTGAAGGCGAAACGATCCCGCTGAAAATCCCCGCACCGGGTGAACTCGCCGTTTCCGTCATTTTTTCGAATCTCTGATCACGGCCGCATCCCGGCGGGCCAGTTCATTCCGACCGTCAGGTCCGTTCGCGGGTCGCGGAACAGGATTCGCATTCCGGATTCTCGGATCGCTTGCGGGTCTTCGTCTTTTAAAACATAAAAATCGTAGCCGGTGAATTTTGTCGGCTCGTTTCGTACGACCGGCGCCCATTCGGCGATGTGCCAGCGCTCGCGGTAAAATTCGACCGCCGACTGGTGATACCAGGAGGTGCTGATTTTTACCGAGCCGGCGGGACGGCCCGCGCTCAATTTCCTTAGGATCGCGACCGTATCCTTGATCCTCGAACCGTCCTGCCATAACGTGAAATAATTCGTGTGAAGCTGCGTGGCGAACTGGAGGGAAACGATCAGCGCCAGCACAAGATTCGCGGAGCGCAGCTTTGGAACCAGTTCCGTTGCGCTCGCCCACGCAATGCCGAATAAAAGAAGCAGATAGAGGCCGGTGCGATCGACGGGGTAAAGGACGTTCAAGAAAAAATGCGCGCCGAGAACCGCGCAAGCGGTGAGAACCAGCATCACAATGGAAAATAGGCGCAGGCGATCTTTCCGATCCTTTAAAGAGAAGACGGCGGCGGCGACGATAAATACCAAGATCAGCGGGAGAACGGGAAATTCAAAGAAATGGCGCAGGCGCTCGCTGCCGATGAGGCCGCTGCGCCGGGTGGCCAGGAACGAAACTTCAATTAACTGGTCGATCGATTTGCCGAGGTTCGGGAAGCCCACGTAAAAATCGCGGCCCTCGGCCGTCCGCAATGCGCCAAAACAGATCGCCAGGAAAATGGTTTCAGCCGGCGCGAGCATCACCGCGAAATTGCGCAGGCGGTCCTTTAACGAAACCGGATCGAGCAGGAGCATCGCGGCAAAAAGGCCGGCAACGGGAAATGCCGCGGTCAGATTGGCGGAAAGAGCAAAACCGGTCATGGCGCCGCTGGCGAAATAGCCACGGCGCATGGCGAAGAACATCGCCCAGACGAGGAACGCCAGCGCCATTCCATAGCCGCGCGCGGCGATCGAAAAATCGAGCAGCAGCGGATGAAGGCTCAGCGCGACCAGCGCCAGCCAGCGCACCGCGACCGAGCGAGTGCAAAGGCGCAGCAGCTCAAAAATTCCGAGCGTCAGAAAAAAACCGGCGATCAGGCTGGGAAGACGCAGGCTCAGTTCGGAGAGGCCGAGATGCTCGATCGAAAATTTGGCGAGTATCGAATAAAGGACGTGATTATTCGCGTCATATTGGGCGTAAATATCGTTCCATGACCCGCTCAGAAAACGGGTGTAGGTGTAGGCTTCATCAATGGTGATCGATTGCCGGAGCGCGCGGTACCAGCAAAATGCCAGTCGCGCGAGCGCAAAGGCCAACGCCGCGGCGCGCTCCGGGCGGAATCGCACGCGGGTTATTGCTCCAGCCGGTGAATCACTTCGACCATCACCGTGCCGACAATTTCCAGGCTCTGCGCGCTCAGCTTATCCATGGTGTCGTTGTCGGTGTGCCACGGCGGATAATCGACGTCGATCACATCCACGGCGGGGACGCCGAGCTTGACGAACGGCATGTGATCGTCTTCCTCGGAAATGGTGTCGTCGACGAAATAGGCCGCGTAGCCGAGTTGGGACGCAGTGGACCAGATCAGTTTGCGAAGACGCGTGTCGGAATTGGTGTCCTGCTTGATCACCAGATTTTTGTCGCCGATCATATCGACGTTGATCAGCGCGATGACGCGCGCCAGCGTTCCGTCCTTGCGCCAGCGCTCGGCCAGATGACGGCTGCCGTACAGATTGTCTTCGCCTTCCCACTGCTCGCGGATGGCTTCTTCGCCGTCGAAAAAAACCAGATAAACGTCGTCGATCCGCGGCTGGTGCGCCAGCACGCGGCCCAGCTCGAGCAGCAGGCCGGTAGACGATCCGCCGTCATCGGCGCCCACGAAATGGCGGCCGGGAAACAATTTCGTATCGAAATGTCCGGTGATGACGATGGCTCGCCCGGACTTGCCGGGAAATTTGCAGATCACATTTTTCATCGCGATCGCGCCCTTAGGCGTCTGCGCGGTGAACGGATCTTCGGTGGCTTCGCAGCCATCGAGCCGAAGCTGCGCGACGATATACGCTTCCAGTTTGTGATTCGCTTCCGAGCCGGGTGGCCGCGGTCCGAAGGCGACCGCGTGGCGCGTGAAATCGAGCGCGGCGGAGCCGGAAAAGCTGGCGGCCCACATCGGCAGAGCCAGGATCAGAAAAGGCAGCGCGCGGCGCATCTTCTTCAACTCTAGCATTTGGCATACTAGCCAACGAAGGAGAATTCATGTCGAATATTGGTTTCATCGGGATGGGAATTATGGGCTATCCCATGGCCCGGAATTTATTGAAGGCCGGCCATCAGGTGATTGCCTACGATATCGTTCCGGAGTTGCTGGATCGCGCAGTTGCGGCGGGCGCGGCACGCGGAGAGTCTTCGCGGGATGTGGCGGCGCGATCGGAGATCGTGATCACCATGCTGCCGGATGGTCCGGAAGTGCGGCAGGCGATTCTCGGACCGGCGGGAGTTCTCGAAGGCGCGCGCCAGGGCACGACGTTGGTGGATATGAGCTCGATCAGTCCTCTGGTGGCGCAGGAAGTGGGAACGGCGTGCCGCGCGAAAGGCGTCGATTTTCTGGACGCGCCGGTGAGTGGCGGCGAGCCGAAGGCGGTCGACGGAACGCTGGCGATCATGGTGGGCGGCGACGAAGCCGTTTTCGAGCGGATGCTTCCGGTGCTGAAAACCATGGGCGCGAGCGCCACGCTGACCGGTGCGGTGGGCGCCGGCAATGTGACCAAGCTGGCGAATCAGATTATTGTCGCGTGCAATATCGCCGCGATGGGCGAAGCGCTGGTGCTGGCGACTCGCGCGGGGCTCGATCCCGAGGTGGTTTTTAACGCGATTAAAGGCGGACTGGCCGGCAGCACGGTGCTGAACGCGAAAGCGCCGATGGTGATCAATCGCAATTTCAAAGCGGGTTTTCGCATCCGGCTTCATCAGAAGGATCTGCGCAATGCGCTACTGGCGGCGGAAGCGATGAAAGTGCCGCTGCCGTTGACCAGCAGCGTGCAGCAGATGATCATGGCGCTGATGAATTCGGGCAGCGGGGATCTGGACCATTCGGCGATCGTGAAATATCTCGAAGAAATGGCGCGGATCGAAGTGAAGCGGCCACAGCAGGCGTCGGCGTAGGCGATCAGGCGAACGCAAATAGGGTTTTCGCGGTCAGGCCGCGCATTTTCGCGCGATCGGATTCGGGTGCCGAGTCAAACATCGTGTCGAATAATTGCACGGCTTGAGCAAATTCGGTCGCATTATTGCCGAGTTCGCCCCAGATAATATGATCGGCGCCGTAAGCGGAATAGACCCGCTGGACCAGCGGCTTCGCGTCCGCGTGCGGAAACGGCTGTTTCGAGGCCGTTTCCACGCCGGTGCGGGAAAATTTCATGAACACATGATGCAGATCGGCCAGTCTTAAAACCTGCTGATATTCCGCGGGAGTTCCCTGCCCTGGCCGCGCCAGATGATCCAAAATAATCGGCATTTCGCGAAATTCCCGGCCAATTTCGGCAATTTGTGGAGCATAATACGGAATGCACTGGACTTGTAAGGCCAAGCCCAACTCATGCATGGTCTGGAGCGTTTTGCGGACTTGCGGATTCTTCAGGTCGCGGTCGCGAATTGCGCCGCTGGTGGTCGAAGGCGTTCCGGCGGCGTGCATCTCGTGGATTCGCAGCGCGACGATGCGGCCGGGATTTCGCCGGACCAATTCCCGAATGCGATTGGGCGTGGCCGGATCGGTGGGATCGAACAGGCAGGTGCCTTTGAAGAATCCCTTGAACGGCTCTTTGGTGAAGGCGTATTCGAGAGAGCGATGGTCGTCCTGATAAGGCTCGGGATGAACGGCCAGCGCGTGATTGAGCTTCACCTCCATGGCGAACTTTACGTAATCTTCGACGCGATTCGGCTTCGGCTTGTAGGAGAGCGGGCTGTAAGGAAAGCGCGCGGGATCGTCCGCGAAAAGATGAACGTGAGTTTCGATGAGCGTGCCCGGCGGACGCCGCGGAGCCGAATGCGCCACGGCCGCCGATGCGGCGCCGAGAATCCATTGCCGTCGTGAAATCATAAAATCGCCTCGCGCGGTGCGTATTTTTCGCGCACCAGGAAAATGTAAGAAACCAACCCGATCAGCAGCACGAACCAGATCGCCTGCATGGGAGCTTCATAACTTCCGGTCTGTTGTTTCAGCCAGCCGGTGAGGATCGGCGCGGCGATTCCAGCCAGGCTGCACGCGCAA
>Ga0335073_10015047_pt1 | contig 10824 bp, 8 predicted proteins | sample Lox_Sample_22_FD_207093 | JGI IMG/M metagenome (GOLD analysis project Ga0335073, IMG submission 207093) | Soil microbial communities from Loxahatchee National Wildlife Refuge, Florida, United States - Lox_Sample_2.2 | ecosystem: Environmental > Terrestrial > Soil > Wetlands | place: USA: Florida...
GAAGCCGTGCCTGGACTCACCGTTCTGCACCAATGCGGCGAGCGCCACGCTGATGTTACGCTCGAAGCCTACAAGGCCAGCGGCGCCGATCCCGCGCGCTGGCAGGTGCGCCCATTCCTCACGAAGATGGCGGATGAGTTTGCGCGCGCACATCTCATTCTTTCGCGCTCGGGCGCCACCACGGTTGCTGAAGAAGCCGCTGCCGGCAAGCCCGCGCTGCTGGTCCCCTTCGCTGCCGCTACCGACGAGCATCAGCGCCGCAATGCCGAAGCCATGGTCCAGACCGGCGCCGCCGTAATGGTTGAAGAGAAGGAGCTTGAAATTTCCGATCGGCTGCTCGACGCGCTCATCGCTCTTCTCGGCGATCCCGCGCGCTTGGCCGCCATGTCCGCCGCCGCGCGTACCCAGGCCCACGCAGGCTCCGCGGAGCGCATTGCCGGCCGCCTCGCAGAGCTTGCAAAGCGCAATTCGCGCACAGGAAAATCGCGTGCTTAGAGAACTCGCTCCCTCGTTCCCTCGCAAAATACAAAAAGCCCGCCCTGCCAAAACAGAGCGGGCTTTTCGGTTTCGGCAATCAGCCCCGATTTGCCGATCTTGCCTTAGCGGTGTCCGCCACCGCCGCCGTGGAAACCGCCACCGCCACCGTGGAAACCTCCGCCAAACCCGCCGCCGTGGAAGCCACCGCCGCTAAATCCGCGGGCTCCGCCGGCCGCAAATCCGTGGGCTACGCCGCCGGGGTAAGCATGTCCCACGCCGCCAGCATATCCGTGACCGACATAGCCGCGCCCTCCATAGCCATAGCCGCCGCGATAGCCGTAGCCACCCCAACCGCGCCCGTAGCCCCATCCATGGCCATAACCCCAACCGTGGCCCCAGCCGTACCAGGGGCCGGCGCCGATGAAGACGCCGCCGACGAACCAGTCAGGACCATAATAGCCGTAGGGCGCGCAGGCATAAGGGTAGTAAGAATAGTAGCCCCACTCGCAATCCGGGGGACCGTAGGCATAGGGGGCCGGAACCACCGCCGGGCCAACTCCGATTCCTACCGCGACCTGGGCTTTCGCTGTCGCCATCACAGTCAAGGGAAGAACGACGCACATCGCCAGTAAAACCAAGCGGAATCTCCGCATGATACCCTCCTTGTGCTGTCCGGTCTGTTTTGCCCGGCCGGGAACCGGAATCGCCTCCGGTATCAGCATGCCAGCCGTTTTGCGCGTTCGATTTACGACCGGCCTTTCAATCTCTTAAACCGCATTTTCGCTCTTTTGTTGCGGTCCGGCGTCATATTTCAGTCTTCTCCAACAAAGAACGAAACCCTACTTCGCAACCGGCTTGAGACTTCGCCGCAGAGCCGATCATGACAGCTATTAGACGCTCCATAAGGTCAAACGACGCAAACGGAAATGGGCGATATCAAAGCTGGCGCTGCTTGAAAAATGCAGGGCGGGCAACCGCTGACGGACCTACAAAAAGCGGCCCCTCCAAATTGGAGAGGCCGCGATCCGCAGACAGTAGAAGGCGAAACTACCTGCGGAACGGAATCGGCCTGGGACCGAAATGCGGGCCGTAGAACGGGCCGTGACCGATCACCACACCCCCGCGGATGATCGGCGCTACGCGAACGCCAGCGCCGGCAAAGTTCCAGTAACCCGCGACCCAGTAGCCGTTTGCCCAATAGCCGGCCACCCACACGTACCCCGGACCGGGGCATGGCGGAACCACTGCTACCGGCGCGCCGATGTAGATGCCCACACGGGCTGCTTCGGCGGGCGCCGCGCCCATGCCCGCGATTCCTGCCGCCAATGCCACGCCCAACATCCACTTCTTCATGCTGCCCATAGTTCCTCCATTCCAGCCGGCTCAGGTTTCTTAGCCGACCCGGCATCTCGCCCACCCTGAAGCTTTGCTCTTGCCGCCTCCCGGGCTTGCCGGTTCTGTCTATGCAAACACGATGGCGAGGGAAGGTTGCGCGCAACTTTTCGTCCAGGCAGGGTTGATAGCGCCGGAATTTTCGCAAATATGTGGGCGGCAAAAAATCAGAATGCGCTTGCCGTCAGCGCTCGCAGCGAATATCCGATCCCTCCTCTCTGGTCCCTGATCCCTGCTGCCTGCTACCCTGAATCTTCACGATCATGTTTGCTACTTCGCAGCACGCGCACTTCATCGGAATCGGCGGCATCGGCATGAGCGGCATTGCCGAGATCCTTCTGAACCTCGGCATGAAGGTTTCCGGCTCCGACCTGAAGCGCAGCGCCGTTACCGACCGTCTTGCCGCGCTGGGCGCGACCACCTACGAGGGCCACCATGCCGCCAATGTTGCCGGAGCCACCGTCGTCGTTACCAGCTCCGCGGTGAACGCGAAAAATCCCGAAGTGATTGAAGCGCACGCGCGCAAAATACCCGTGATTCAGCGCGCAGAGATGCTGGCCGAGTTGATGCGCCTGAAGTACGGCATCGCCATCGCCGGCATGCACGGCAAAACCACCACCACGTCGATGGTGGCGGCGGTGCTGAGCGCGGGCGGACTCGATCCTACGGTGGTCGTCGGCGGGCGCGTGGATGCGATGGGCTCCAACGCGCGCCTGGGTGGCTCGCAGTATTTAGTTGCCGAGGCCGACGAGAGCGACCGCTCGTTCCTCAAGCTCTCGCCCATCCTTGCCGTGGTGACCAATCTTGACCGCGAGCACATGGATTGCTATCACGACATGGCCGATGTGGAACACGCCTTCGTGGAGTTCATGGATCGCGTGCCGTTTTACGGCGCCGCCACTGTCTGCATCGACAACGCATTGCTCAAAGGCATTCTGCCGCGCGTGCGGCGCCGCATCTTCACCTACGGCGTGGCTGCGGAGGCCGATTTCCGGCTGGAGATTCTCAATGCAGGGCAAGCGCGAGGCCCCGAATTGGGGCAGGGAAGTTCGTTCTCGCGGTTCATGGTGCATACAGGCGCAGGCCCGCTCGGGCCATTCGCGCTGCACGTTCCCGGCCGGCACAATGTGCTCAATGCCACGGCCGCCGTGGCCATCGCGCGTCAACTCGAGGTTTCGTCTGAGAAGATTGCCGAGGGCCTCGCACATTTTCGCGGAGTCGACAGGCGCTTTCAACGGCGCGGCCAGGCGCGCGGCGTGATGGTCGTGGACGATTACGGCCACCACCCGACCGAAATTCGCGCTACGCTCGATGCGGCGCGCGCTTCGACGCGCGGAAAGGTGCACGTGATCTTTCAGCCACACCGGTTCTCCCGAACCCTTGACCTTTTGGACGAGTTCGGTGGTGCATTTAAAGACGCCGACACGGTCGTTGTGCTGCCTATCTACGCCGCCAGTGAAGAACCGATCCCCGGCGTCACGGCCGAGCGACTCGCCGAGCGCATTGAAGTGGCAAACGGCCGTCCGAGCGTCGAGTTCGCTCCCGATTTTGCCGCGGCCGTCGCCGCAGTCACCGCTCCCGCGCAATCCGGCGACCTGATTATGACTCTGGGCGCAGGCAGCGTCAGCCAACTGGCGCCGCTGATCCTTGCCGCTTTGGAGAGTTAGAAGCCGGGAGCAAAAAGCGGGCTGCCGCAATATCCGCCCAGTAACCCATCAGGTTCCCCTTCCGGGCCGCGGCAAAAGCCATCAATCATCCGCGGGCCATAATAAAATCTGGCGATTGTCACGACCCTGCTCAGGCGTGACCAGTCAAGGCAACACCACAAACCGGCCTCTGCTCTGGGAGGATGATCCCCCAGCGGAGTTGCGCCGTCGGCGCACGGGAGAGGACTCGCCCTTCGAGGGGCGTGTACGTCCCACCACGGCGGGCAGGCGCGGTTCGCCGGGCATGCCGCTCAAGTTCGATGATGCCGACGACGACGGTGTTTTGCGTCCGTCAGCCGGTCGCTTCGGCAAGTTCAAAGCGCCCGGACAGCGTACGTGGTGGCGGCCGGCAAGCGCCGCGGGCCGCGTATTTCTGGCGCTCGCCGCTTTGCTGGTGCTGGGTGGTTTCGCCGCGGCCAACCTGCTGGTCGCGCGTTTTCTCAAAAGCGACGCGCGCTTCCACATCGCCGGCTCCGACAACATTCAAGCCACAGGCCTGGCCGAAGTGAGCCGTGCCGATCTACTGCCTGTCTTTGGCGAAGACATCAGCCGCAGCATCTTTTCCGTGCCTTTGAACGAGCGCCGCCGCGAGCTCGAACAGATCCCCTGGATCGAGCGAGCCACCGTGATGCGCGTGCTGCCCGATCAGATTCGCGTCTCCGTCGTGGAGCGCAAGCCCGTCGCCTTCACGCGCCGCGGCCAGCAGATCGGTCTTGTCGACGCCAACGGCGTGCTGCTCGCCATGTCGCCCAAGACCATGGCTGCTCACCACTACTCGTTTCCCGTGGTCACCGGCATCGATCCCCGCGATTCCGCCGAGTCGCGCAAAGCCCGCATGGCCGTCTATCTGCGCCTCATGTCGGAGCTCGATGCCGACGGCCAGCACAACTCCGAGCAGATCTCCGAGATAGACCTCACCGATCCTGAAGATGCGCGCGTGCTCATCCCTGAGCAGGGTACGGATATTCTCGCGCACTTCGGCCAAGATCGTTTCTGGGAGCGCTATCAGCGCTACAAGGCGCACATTGCCGAGTGGCGTCAGCAGTACCCAAACCTCAAGTCGGTCGATCTGACGCTGGAAAACCAGGTCGTCCTTGAGATGGCCTCGGGCAGTCAGATGGCCGAAGCGCCTGCCTCCGGGGACGGTGCGCAAACTGCAGCCGCACCCGCCGCAGCCACTGCGCCGGATGCTGGCGCGCACAGCCCCACGAAGCCAAAGCCCGCCGCAGGCAAGCCCACGGCAAAAAAGAGCAAGCCCGTGCCGGATAAGAAGCACGCGGCACTCAAGCGTTCTGCGGCCAACACAAACGGGCGGACTCCCGCCGCAACTTCGGATCGCGCCGGGTCCGGCGTCGAGGGCGGGTGAATGCGATGAGTCAGAAGCAGGACAACCTGATCGTAGTGCTCGACATGGGCAGCGCCGGCACGCGTGTCCTGGCCGCCGACGTCAATGAGCAGGTGCTCCGCTATCGTGGCCACGGCATCGCGGAGTCGGCGGGCATGCGCAAGGGCTTGGTTGCCGAATTGGCGCCCGCCGCCAAGGCCGTGCGCCGCGCCAGCGAACAGGCCGAGCGCGCTGCGCGCATCAACATCGAAGGCTGCGTAGTGGGTGTGGGCGGACCGCACGTTCGCGGTCTCAATACCAGCGGCGGTTTGCAGCTGGGCCGCGGCATGCGCGAGATTACCCGCGAGGACGTGCGCGCCGCCATCGATCACGCCCGTGCTATCCAACGCCCCGCCGATCGCGAGATTCTCCATCTGCTACCGCGTCAGTTCATCCTCGATGAGCAGCCCGGCATCTTCGATCCCGTCGGCATGGTGGGCGCGCGGCTCGAGGTCGAGCTGCACATCGCCACCTGTTCCGGCAGCGCCCTGCAAAGCGTCGTCACCTGCGCCAATCGCGCCGGACTTGAAGTTTCTGAAGCCGTGCTTGAGGCACTGGCCTCAGCCGAAAGCACGCTCTCGGCCGATGAGCGCGAGCTGGGCGTTTGCCTGCTCGATATCGGCGCGCATTCCAGCGACATCGCGGTATTCTTCGAGGGCGCTGTGGCCTACACCGCATCGGTTCCTATCGGCGGCGCGCACTTTACCAACGATCTCGCTATCGGGCTGCAATTGCCGGTGGCCCAGGCCGAAGAGTTGAAGCGGCAATACGGAAACGCGGTCGTCACCGCAGTGCCGCAAACCGCAGAGATTGAGATCGCCAATCTGCAGCCCGCGGCGCAAGAAGCAGGCGCGGCCCGGCCGCAGCGCCTGTCGGTGCGCACCATGGCCGAGATTCTGGAGCCGCGTGCCCGCGAACTCATGCACTTTGTGCGCGAGAGCCTGCGCCAGGGCGGCGTCTTCGATGCCTTGGGCGCGGGATGCGTTCTCACCGGCGGCGGTGCCATGCTGCCCGGGATGCTCGATGTCACGGAGAGTCAGTTGCGCGTGCCCGCGCGTACAGGTTTGCCCATGCGCTTGTCGCGCATGCCCACGGAACTGAACCATCCCTCTTGGGCTGCCAGCATCGGTATGGTTCTCTATGCGCATCGCACGCGCGCCATGCGCGCCGCTGAAGACAACCGCAGCCTGCGCGCCAGATTGCGCGCCATGTTTGCCGCAAGTTTTTGAGAGCAGGGAATGGAAAAGCAGGAAATTGCAGACGAGGAGACGGGAGCACCCATGGAACAGAAGAAAAATGAAGCCGGAGAGATGCGGATTCAATATCACGAAGAGCCCCTGCGCGGCGCGCGCATCAAGGTCATTGGTGTGGGCGGCGGCGGCGGCAACGCGGTGAACCGCATGATCCAGGCGCACATGGAAGGCGTGGAGTTTATCGCCGCCAACACTGACGTGCAGGCGCTCAAACTCTCGCAGGCGCCCATCAAGCTGCAGCTCGGCGTGCGTCTCACCTCCGGGCTGGGCGCAGGCTCCAATCCCGACGTCGGACGCCACGCCGCGCTCGAAGACTCCGAGAAGATTATCGAAGCCCTCGAAGGCGCAGACATGGTCTTCGTCACTGCGGGCCTGGGCGGCGGCACGGGCACAGGCGCCGCGCCGGTTATCGCTTCGCTGGCCAGCGAAATGGGTATCCTCACCGTCGCCGTGGTCACAAAGCCGTTCGCTTTCGAAGGCAAGCGCCGCTTCATGCAGGCCGAGCGCGGTCTGAATGAATTGATCGAGAGCGTCGACACCATGATCGTCATCCCTAACGAGAAGCTTCTGGCCGTGGCCAAGGACGCAGGCTTCTTCGAGAGTTTCCGCATCGCCGACGACGTGCTCAGCCAGGGCGTGCAGGGCATCAGCGACATCATCACGATTCCAGGCATCATCAATCGCGACTTTGCCGATGTGAAGACGACCATGGCCGGCATGGGCCAGGCGGTGATGGGCACTGCCGTGCGCTCCGGAACGAATCGTGCCATTGAAGCCGCGCAGGCCGCCATGGCCTCGCCGCTGCTTGAAGCCGGCGCCATCGACGGCGCACGCGGCATCCTCATCAACATCACCGGTTCCAGTTCGCTCAAGCTCTCTGAGGTCAATCAGGCCTCCACGCTCATCCAGTCCGCCGCCCACGAAGACGCCAACATCGTCTTCGGCGCCGTGCTCGACGAAGAGATGGGCGAGAACGTGAAGATCACCGTCATCGCCACCGGTTTCCGTGATCAGATGCCGGAACGCCGCGCGCGTATGTTGAACGTTGAAGAGGCCCCCGTGGTTTCTGTTCCGCTGGTGGCGCCCGACAACTGGCTCACGGAGAAAGATCCCGCCCCCCTGCCAAAGCCCCCGGCTTTTCTCAGCGATGCGGAGGAAGAAGCAGCCTCTGCCGGCAGCGAAAGCGGATTCTTCTTTGCCGCAGCCACGCCCAACGTCACCACTACGGTGACGCTGGCAACACAAACCGCTGGGGCCGCATCCGAATCTTCGGGCGGTTCCACATTAGAACACGAGCGCGCGTCGGTTGCCGGCGTGTCCCACTTTGATGCCGTAGAGAGCGATCCCGATTTCAAGTCTCCGCCGCGAGATTACGCGGCGGATTTCGTCGTCACTCCGCGCGAGGCGCCCGATGAAGAGATGGCGGAGCCGGCGAAAGCGCCCGAGCCATCTCTGTTTCCCGAGTCCGTCGCTGAACCCGAACGCGATCTCGATGTCCCCACATTCTTACGCCGCTTGAAATTTTAACCAGATCGGGAATTTCAATTGGGGTCGTCCCAGTCTGGCCCCTCGGGAACAAACAGAGTTACGTTCGGCACCTGTGCGCAGTTTCAAAATGGGTCAAAACAGGCTATAGTAAGCGAAACGTCCCTGAAAGTTGTACCGTCACGCGCGCGGCACGGGTGGGGAATTTTGAATTCAGGGTTATTGTAAATTTAGGGTTTTATTGATGGGGCGGGCAATTTTTTCATGCCCGCAACATTTGCCGGTGAGGCCGGCAGCAAGAATCGGCAGTCGGCGGAGAATTGGCGAAAGATCGGTCTCTTTTCCGCGACACCGAAGCTAGTAGTACGAAGTGCTTCGTCCACGGGCGAACGCACGGCACGAGATCCAAATGTTGAGAGGATGCTGGATGAAGTTATCTCGCGCAAGTTCTTCCCGGGTTAAATTTTTTAGCACGGCTCTGATTATTTTCGGTCTAGGCTTTCGATCGGCTGCGGCGCTGGATGCTCCACAGCCCACGTTGCATCATTCCAAATCGGCTTCGCATCTGCGCGAGACGCATCACGCCGCGCATCACACGACCGCAAAATCCGCGGTCACGCATGCTACCGGAACCACAAGCCACACTGCAAACGCACACGTCACCGCCAGGTCGACGGCTACCACAACTGCCCATGTGCGCCGGGCTTCTGTCACGCGCCGTCATCGCTATTACGAGCGCTTCACCGCCAGTTCCTTTGTTGTAGGCGGCGTTGGCGCAGATGATGTGACGGCGGGCGAAGATCCGGTTGTGCGCCAGGCTTTGACCGAAGCCCTCGGCGACATGAATGGCACCGCTCTGGCGATCGATCCCACGAACGGCCGCATCCTGGCCATGGTCAATCAAAAGCTGGCGCTCTCGCCAGGCGCCGAGCCTTGCTCCACCATCAAGCTCACCGTGGCCCTGGCCGCGCTCTCTGAGGGCTTGGTCACGCGCGACACGCCGGTGCAGTTGTCCGGCTTCCGCATGAACATGACGCAGGCGCTGGCCCATAGCAACAATCTCTACTTCGAAGAGCTGGGTCGCGAACTGGGCTTCGATCGCGTGCACCACTACGCCACCGAATTCGGCTTGGGCGAGCTGGCCGGCTACAACATTCCCGGCGAGCAGCTGGGCGTCTATCCCGACCAGCCCATTCCTCAGTCCGAGGGCGGCGTAGGCCGCATGTGCAGTTTTGGCCAGGGCGTTTCGCTCACGCCTCTGCAACTTGGCGCGTTTGTTGCCGCTATCGCCAACGGCGGAACGCTCTACTATCTGCAGCATCCCACCACGCCGGAAGAGATCGCAGCATTCCAGCCGCGTGTCAAGCGTACCCTCGACATCGCGCGCTACGTCCCCGAGCTTGAAGACGGCATGGCGGGCGCGGTCGAGTACGGAACCGCGCGCAGCCTGCGCGCCAACTTCCGCGAGCTGCCAGTCTTCGGTAAAACCGGAACCTGCTCCGACAGTGGAACGCGCTTTGGCTGGTTTGCTTCCTACTCCCAGTCGCCCATGGGCGCAATCGTCACAGTCTTCTTCCTCGAAGGTGGACGGCCCACCTTTGGCCCGCGCGCTGCCGAGCTCACCGGCGAGTTTTATCGCGCTCTCTGGGACCACGACTACTTCGCAGACAAGAACCAGGAAGCCGGCAACGCTTCGCGCAACACGCCCGCAACCGCGCCTGCGGCAGCGTATCCTGTTTCCGCTACGCCTACGCCGGAGCAGTAATCTCCGAAATCTTTTCTCGACAAGGAGCCGCCCGCGGGCGGCTCTTTTGCCTCGCTGCGCAGTGTCTCTTGCAGGAAGCGTAAGAATCGCTTGCTATCCTGAACCTATGAGCGACAAATTGCGGTGGGTCATCGCCGGCATCGGTGACATCGCGCGCAAGCGAGTCATTCCCGCCATTCAATCCAATCCGCGCAGCACGCTTCTCGGATTCGTCACCCGCGACGCGGCCAAGGCGCGCGCATTTCCCGGCACGCAAGCCTGGGCCACCGTCGAAGAAGCCGCTGCCAACCCAGAGGTCGACGCTGTCTACATCGCACTGCCCGTTGCCTTGCATGCGCACGCCGCCTTCGCGGCCCTACGCGCAGGCAAGCACGTCTTGTGCGAAAAGCCGATGGCGATCAGCTATCCGCAAGCGGAACAGATGGTGGCCGAAGGCCGCGCGTCGGGGCGCATGTTGGGTGTCTCCTATTACCGCCGACTCTATCCCAAGCTCCTCCGTGCCAGGCGCCTCATGGCCGAGGGCGTCATCGGCCGGCCGCTTCTGGCAGAGGCCAACTGCCACAGCTGGCTTGAGATTGAAGGCCGCGAATGGCTCGGCGATCCCGTCCTGGCTGGCGGCGGTCCGCTCTACGACATCGCTTCGCACCGCATCGACGCCATGCACTTCCTCTTCGGCAAATCGCAGCGTGCCTGCGGACTGCGCGCGAATGCCGTACATCGCACCGCTGTCGAAGACTCCGCAACCGTGCTCATGCAGTGGTCCGACGGCGTGCATGCTGTCGTTGACGTGCGCTGGAACTCGCGCCTGCCGCGCGACCAGTTCCGCATCCTCGGTGAGGAGGGCGAAATCAACCTCGATCCCCTCAACTGTCCGGAACTTCGCCTCACCCTGCGCGGAGAGATCCGAGTGGAAAATCTGCCGCCCCACCCCAACCTCCACTTTCCCATCGTCGACAATTTCGTCGACGCGGTTCTCGCCAACGATCCCAACGGTTTGGCCTGCCCTGCCGAGCAGGCCGCCTGGACAGACTGGGTCATTGAGCAGGTGATGCGTTCATCCGCTGATCCTATCTGAATTCGCCCCACTCTATTTTTCTTGCGTGCCTCTGCAACGATTCCTCCCGGGAATCATCTAGATAGGTAGAGGTCGCCTCCACTCTCGAAATCCGCAGAGCCATGCGGCCTGATTTCCCCTTGGTTTCCTGGTGACAATGGCGCTGCCGATCGACATTTTGCTGACGTACGGCTATCTGCTGCTCTTCTCCTGGGTGCTGGCGGAGCAGCTGGGGGTTCCGTTGCCCGCGACGCCGGTGATTCTGGCGGCAGGAGCGCTTTCGACCGACGGTCCCATCAACTTTTTTC
>Ga0335073_10015049_pt1 | contig 10823 bp, 9 predicted proteins | sample Lox_Sample_22_FD_207093 | JGI IMG/M metagenome (GOLD analysis project Ga0335073, IMG submission 207093) | Soil microbial communities from Loxahatchee National Wildlife Refuge, Florida, United States - Lox_Sample_2.2 | ecosystem: Environmental > Terrestrial > Soil > Wetlands | place: USA: Florida...
TCTCGCGGCACGCCGGGGCAGGCAGGATGACGGCGCATTGGTGGAGTTGAAATGCGGAGCGAAAAAGAGCGAAATGCAGGCCGTTTACTGACTTTGTGGGCTGAAGGGGGTGGCATTTCGTTGACTTGCCTCCTTCGCTTCCCTACCCTAACTGCTGGACATGTATAACGAAACGCTCTCTCCATGGCGGAGATAAGCCGCCTCTCCCTCAACCAGATCACTGTTGCCAACTGGAGTGTGAGCCAGGCGGCGGAGGGCTGCGTCCGCCATGGCATCCCCTCAATTGCCCTGTGGAGGCACAAAATCGAGGAGGCGGGTCTGGCTTCCTCCGTGCGCAGTGTCAAGGATGCGGGACTGCATGTATCGAGCGTGTGCCGGGGAGGCATGTTCCCCAGCCCAACTGCCGCCGGACGGCAAAAAAATCTCGAAGACAATTTTCGTGCTGTCGATGAGGCTGCTGCGTTGCAGGCCGATTCGCTCGTCCTGGTGGTGGGCGGTGGAGCGGAGGTCGGCCTGAGAGAAGCGAGAAAGATGGTGGCCGACGGAGTGGCCGCCCTGGTCCCCTATGCTCGCGAGCATGGGGTGAAGCTTGCCCTCGAACCACTCCATCCCATGTACGCGGCCGAGCGCTCAGTGTTGGTTACGATTGGCCAGGCGCTGGAGATGGCATCGAACTTCAGCCCGCTGGAAGTGGGGCTGGTCCTCGACGTGTTTCACATCTGGTGGGACCCGCAGGTGTTGGCGTTGATTGAGCAATCCAGGGGCCGAATCTATGGGTTCCATGTCAACGATTGGCTGGTTCCCTTGCCTGACCTGTTGCTGGGCCGAGGCATGATGGGCGACGGTGTCATCGACAACCGCATGCTGCGTCAGGCTGTGGATCAGGCCGGCTACTCGGGCCCGATCGAAGTGGAGATTTTCAACCGCATTATCTGGGACACCGATCCCGACCAGGTGCTCGAACAGATGGTCGAGCGCTTTCTTGCGTTTGTTTGAAAGGAGAAAGTTTGCAAGCCAATCAAACCCTGAACGCCCGGGATCTGTTGCCCGCGGTCAACCGCTGTCTTCAACTGGCCTCCAGAAAGACGATCCTGCTCGACCGGCGCTGGAAGCACAGCGACGGCGCCCCTGTGATCACGGCAGCAGGCCGCTACACCACCCGCAGCTGGACCCAGTGGACGCAAGGTTTCCAATACGGCAATGCCCTGCTCTGCTTTGAACTGACGGGCGATCGCGATTTGCTGGCCATCGGGCAACGGCACGTGGTCGCGGACATGGCCGAGCACGTTACCCACATTGGAGTGCACGATCACGGCTTCAATAACATCTCCACCTATGGAAATCTTCGCCGCCTGATGCTGGAAGGACGGATTCCTATTAATGAATGGGAGCTGCATTTTTGCGAGCTTGCCCTGCAGGCGAGCGGCGCCGTGCAGGCCGCCCGGTGGACTCCCATTAAGGATGGACTGGGCTACATTTATTCGTTCAATGGCCCCCAATCCCTATTCATCGACACCATGCGCACGCTGCGCATCTGCTGCATGGCAGACATGCTGGGGCATGCGTTGCAGGGAGAGCAGGATCAGCGCATCGATTTGCTCGAGCGGGCGCTGGCTCACGCCAAAACTTCGGCGCGGTACAACGTCTATTACGGCGAGGGCCGTGACCACTACGATGTACCCGAGCTGCGCGGACGAACGGTGCATGAGGCGCTGTTTAATCCGGTCAGCGGAGTCTTTCGCGCTCCGGCATCGCAACAGGGATATTCGCCATTCAGCACCTGGACACGCGGGCTGGCCTGGAGCATGCTCGGCTTTCCGGAGCTCATCGAGTTTCTCGCCGGGCATCCTCCTGAGGAGCAGGAAGCTTTGCCGATTTTCGAGAAGGCGGCCCGAGCCTGCTGCGACTTTTATATGCAGCAGGCCAGCGCGCTCGATGGCATCTGCTACTGGGATACCGGCGCGCCTCAGCTGCATCGACTGGGAGATTGGCAAGCGAGGGCCGCCGATCCCTATAACGAATACGAGCCGGTCGATGCTTCCGCGAGTGCCATCGCCGCACAGGGCCTGCTCCGGCTGGGGCATCTGCTGGGGTCAGGCGGTAAAGCCTACACCCAGGCTGGGCTTACAATTGCCGCTCGATTACTTGAAGAGCCATATCTCTCGGTCCAGGAGGATCACGAAGGGCTGCTGCTGCAGAGCATTTACCATCGGCCGAATGGCTGGGACTACACGCCTCCGGGCGCTAAGGTTCCCTGCGGCGAGTCGAGCATGTGGGGCGACTACCATCTGCTCGAGCTTTGCCTGTTGCTCACACGGATGGCGAACTCCAGTTACTACACCTTCTTCGGAATTCACCATGCGGGATAGGGTGGCGCTGATCACCGGCGGCACCAGGGGCATCGGCCTGGGGATCGCCCGCAAACTGGCGGAAGCTGGTTTAACCGTGGTGGTTACTGGTCGACGGCCAGCCGATCAAGTGCAACCGGTACTGGAACAATTGAAGAAGGAGAGCCCGCGTTCAATCTATATGGCGGCCGACGTCGCTTCGGCCGCAGACCGCCAACAGCTTCTCAAGACGATCGAACAGCAACTGGGCCGGCTGGACGTTCTGGTCAACAATGCCGGCATTGCGCCGCGCGTGCGAGCTGATGTGCTCGAAGCAGGAGAAGAGAGCTTCGACGAGATCATCGCAACCAACCTGCGCGGGCCTTACTTCCTGACGCAGGCGGTTGCCAATTGGATGATCCGCAATCCCGCTCCGAATCGGTCCATCATCAACATCAGCTCCGTATCCGCTACGGTTGCCAGCGTGAACCGGGGGGACTACTGCATCTCCAAAGCCGGCATCGCCATGGCAACCAAGCTGTGGGCGGCCCGGCTTGCGGAGTACGGCATTGGGGTCTATGAAGTGCGGCCCGGCATCATCGAGACCGACATGACCGGCGGAGTCAAAGCGAAGTACGATGCCCTTATCGCAGGCGGTATCCTGCTCGAAAAGCGCTGGGGAACCCCGGAGGATATCGGCACGGCGGTAAGTACTCTGGCACGGGGCGATATTCCTTATGCAACCGGAGCTGTTCTAATACTGGATGGCGGCTTGACCCTGGCGAGACTATAGATGGCATGGATGGAGGAGTCGCGGACGACAGGTGCGGCGGGCACAGGAGAACATGTGTCTCCAAGGTGGGGCTTTGCCGTTTCCTCCGGGATCCTGGGCTGGATTCTCGACGCTTTCGATTTCTTCGTGCTGGTGTTCCTGGTGGATGTGCTTGCCAGCAATTTTCATGTTGGCAAGGGCGATATCGTCTGGACGATCACCGTCACGCTTGCCATGCGTCCGGTGGGCGCCGTGGTTATTGGCGCGCTAGCGGATCGTTATGGACGGAGACGGCCGCTGATCGCGTCGGTGCTGTATTTTTCCATCATTACCGCGCTGACCCCGTTTGCACCGAACTATGCGGTATTTGTCGCCTTGCGCGGCCTTTATGGCATTGGCATGGGCGGGTACTGGGGCGTCGGCGCCTCACTGGTGATGGAGAGCTCTCCGAAGCGGTGGCGCGGGCTTTTCTCCGGGATTATGCAGGCCGGCTACTCTGTGGGCTACCTGCTGGCAGCGGTCGCGCTGCGGGTTATTGAACCGCGGTACGGATGGCGTTGGATGTTTCTTTGCGGCCTGGGCCTGGCCGCACTAATCGCCGTGCTTACGTTGCTCTCGCCTGAATCCTCTTCCTGGCAGAAACATCGCCTGCATAGCGTTGGCGAAGTGGTCCGGGTAGTGTGGCATCACAAGAAAGATTTCGTCTACCTGATGATCATGATGACAGCCATGATCTGCCTGTCGCACGGCACCCAGGATCTCTATCCGGACTTCCTGAAGACGGTACATAAATTCTCCAATAACGTCGTCTCTAACCTGGCGGTTCTGTACAACATCGGTGCCATCGCCGGAGCGCTGATCATCGGACACTACTCCGATCGCCTCGGGCGCCGCTATGCCATCCTGCTTGCGCTCGTTCTGTGCGCGATTTCCATTCCGCTGTGGGCCTTCGGGTCAACCATGTTGATGCTGGCCATTGGATCTTTCGTTATGCAATTCGGAGTGCAAGGGGCCTTTGGCGTCATCCCTGCGCACCTGAACGAGCTTTCACCCAGCAGCGTGCGCAGCCTGTTTCCGGGCGTGGTCTATCAGTTGGGCGTGCTGGTCGCGGCGCCTTCGGTGGTGGTTGAGTTTGCGCTGCGGAAGCACTTCGGATATCAGTGGGCGCTGACTGTCTTCGAAGTATGCGTGATTCTCTGCCTTTTCGTAATTTTTGGCTTCGGCCCAGAGCGGAGAGGCCACGATTTCCACGCGTCGTAGCGCAGCCGCCGTGCGGTGCGTGGTATTCCAGGAAATCGCTTCTAAAGCGAACACAGAGTTACGCAATCGCTGCTAGCTTAGCTAGCGTCGAGCAATCCAGGTCAACGCGTTCGCGAGCTGCAGATGTTCGTTCTCACTACTCCGAATCAGCAGCTTCTCTTGCTGCGCCGCTACAAGGGCTTCGAGCGCCTCTAGATCCAGTCGGCTCAATAACACTTGCATGCCCATCAGCCGTGGCGCGGAGTATGCCATAGTTATGTCGCAGTCATAGTGCAAAACTAATCCACGAAGCTGCAGACAAACGGGAGAGCGCTTTATCCTATGCACCAGCGACGACAGGTTCAGGCGATCCCTGCTCCTGCCGTCGTTGCGGTAGCCGTTTAGAACGTGTACTTCAGGGCTAACTGAATTTGACGTTCGGTGGAGTTGACGCTGTTGACGAGGCCGAATTGTGGGGAATCTGCCTGCTGATTGGGAGGACCCAGGCTGGCGGTGTTTAGCAAGTTAAAGAAGTCGGCGCGAAATTCGAGGTTGCTGGCTTCGCTGATGGCAAAGCTCTTGCTTGCTGCCATGTCGAAGTCTTTATAGCTGGGCGCGCGTTCCGATCCGACGCTCGCGGTGCCAAAACTGGTGGATGATTCCTGACCGTAAGCGCAGACACCATTGTCCGTATTACTTGCGCAATAGACTTCGGACGGATCCGTGCCAAACCACGCATTGGTGGATTGATTGCGAATCTTCAGAGGACGATAGTGGTTGGCCCGGGTCGCACGCTGGTTGACGAAGTACTCCTGGGTCGAGGTGATGGTGACTGGAAAGCCGGAGTGCAGGCTGGCTACGAACCCTAGCTTCCAGCCGCCGATGGCCTCATCTTCAAGGCGATTTATGCCGGAGCCGAACAGCTTTCCCCGGCCAAAGGGCAAGGCGTAATACCCAGATACCGAGAAAATATTCGTCGCGTCGAAGAACGCCGGACCGTAATCCGCAGCTCCGTTGTAGGCGTCTTGCCAATAGGCGCTTTGCGACGAGACACCATTGGCGCCATAGTAGCCGAGGTTATTCGAAAGCGATTTGCTGAAAGTGTAATTTGCCAGCAGTTCCAGACCATTACTGGCGCGTTTACGGCCTGTTATTTGCAAGGCGTTATAGTTCGAGATGGCCTCCGATTCCGTGTAGCTGACGACCTGCACCAGATTAAGGCCAGGCAGGCTCGAAACCGGCAACGGGCTGGTGGCGCTCGTTTTCTGATTTCCTTCTCGCGGATCGACCAGGTGGTCACCCACTTGTCCAAGGTAGGCCACAACCACCGAGGTGTCATTGCTGAGCTGGTATTCCGTGGTGAGGTTGAACTGTTGAATCAAGGCCGGCTTCAGGTTCGGCTGCCATGCACGGACATTGCCGGAGAGGACCGAGGCATTTGGCGGACGAGGAAAGCCATTTTCGGTACGGAATGCCGGGCCGCTGCCGAGATAATTTGCCTGCTCGTCAATGAAGAACGGCGGATTCAAGGGAAGACGAAGGTTGGCGCCGGTACCTTCCAGGAAGTTTGTGATGCCATAACCGCCGCGAACGACAAAACGGTTATGAAGTCCTTGGGGGGAGAAAGCAAATCCCAGGCGCGGCATAAACCCGTACCAGTAGGGGTTATAAAGGGCTCGGCTGGCGCCGTTCACTCCCGCGTAGCTGACTTGACCGGTATAGATATTGAGGTTGAGTTGCTTGTTATTGACTTCGTAAATAGGTTGATCCCACTCCCAGCGTAGTCCCAAGTTAACCGTCAAATTCGGCCGCAGCTTCCAATCATCCTGGAAGAAAAGGGCATCGCGCCATTGCCGTTGGCCCCAGCGGCTGACCGTACCTTCGCCCTGCCCATAGGTGAATGCCTGGTCGGAAAGGAAGTCGGCCCAACTGGAACCGGTGAAGTTGCCGGTGTAATCGAAGTATCCCAGAGCGCCATTGTTCCCGGAGTAGTAGCGGTTCTGCTGGTAGCGGAGTGCCTGCCCGCCGAACTTGATGGTATGTTTGCCCAGCTGCCAGCTCACGTTGTCGCCATAGGTAAATGTGTTAGCGATACTATCCGACGCAACGCCACTGGAACCGATATTGCCCACGTCTACGCCGGCACCGGAGAAGTTGAACTGGCTGAAACCGGGAAAGCCCTGCACCCCGGGAATACCCAGTTTTTGGTTCCCGTTCGGCCCGAAATCACCGGCAATATCGACTGGGAAGCCGGTGTACCTGGCCCGTCCAAAGCCGGCGCGCGCTTCGCTCACTACGTTGGAAGAGAAAGTGTGGGTCCAATTGACAATGAATCCAGTGTAAGGATTCGCATTGTTGCCGGGAATTTCAGTCGGGATGCTGACGGAGCTGTTGCCGTCATACTCCCGGCCGATGGAGAACCGGCCGGAAAGGAGATCATGCTGGCGAAGCTGGTAGTCGACCTTTACGTCGGCCTGGTCGTTTTGCACAAACTGCTTTTCGGTTCCGGAATAATTCCGGTTTGGGTTGGCGAAGGAACCTCCGCCCACCAGGTTGAGTGTGGTGTCGTTCCCCGGTATTGTTTCGCTCGGGTAGATAGACGGGTTGGCCAACAGGAAGCGCGCAGCAGAATTGACTATGTTGAAGTGTTGTACCTGGTAGAGAGGGTTTCCATTTCCATCGACGACAGGGTTTCCACTTCCGTCGACGGCCTGGATCGGTACGTCGCCATTTCTCAACGCCGCGGTGGGAACGTTGTAAAAGGTGGTGGAATTCGTGTTCTGCCGAGCTCCCTGATAGTCGACAAAAAAGAAAAGCTTGTCGCGCTTGAGGGGGCCGCCAAATGTTCCACCGAATATATTTCGGTTGAACGGGCTGACGGGGCTTGGAGTTCCACTGGTGTGTTTGTTGCTCCAGCTGTCCGCATTCAGGTTCTGATTTTCCAGGAACTCAAAAGCATTCCCATGGAAATGGTTGGTGCCGCTCTTGGTCACCATGACGACCTGGCCGCCATTTGCATTGCCGTATTCGGCAGTTGCGTCGCCGGTAATGATCTTGAGCTCACCAATGGCGTCGACGTTGGGGCTATAGCCAATGTAGTTGTCGATGGTCTCGTTGATATCGGCGCCATCCAGCGTGTAGTTGTTGGTCTGTTCCCGATTGCCGTTCTGGAAATAGCCGCCGTCGTAGCCGGACCGCTCGACACTGTTCTGGGTGGGCGGATTGGTAACGACCGCCCCCGCCACCAGCGAGGTAAGCGACGAGAAGTTGCGGGCTTGCAGTGGGATCTCCGTGGCGGTCTCGGCTGTTATCGTGTCGCCTGTGGTGGCGTTCTCGACGTCCAGAATTGGTGTTGCGTCTGTGACGAGGACATTGGCACTCACGGATCCAACGGTGAGTTTTACATCGACGCGGGCTTCTTGTGCAACTTCAAGCGCGAAAGGCGGCGTGGTGGAGGTTTCGAATCCGTTCGCGGTCACAGCAATGGAGTATTGGCCGATCGGCAGAAATTTTATGGTGTAAACGCCGCTACTATTGGTTTGCGCATGAACGGAGACCCCGGTGGCGACGTCGGTTGCGGTTATGCTGGCGCCAGCTACGACCGCCCCCGCCGGATCGACAACCGTACCGGTTACTGATCCGGTGATGGTCTGAGCAAACAAAGGCGTGCAGCCAGCAAGCAGCAGCAGCAGCAAACAGGCAAGTAAATTGCGCCCTCTCATCGATTATCGCCTCCGGCCAGAACCGCTAGAGTGAGGGGGCCGAACCTATGCAAATTGGCGGAGGTTGTGGTTGTATTTCCACTCCTTAATACAGCAGCTCCATCGGTGACGGCGCCCGTAATCCCCATGGTGCGGAATCCTGGCGCGACGGTTGACCGTACTGTGTCTTCAATTCGGCGTGGCTCAACGTGCCGATTGGTCTCTATCTGAGCTTTCATCATTGGCTTCTCCCCCAAGTCGAGCCTCTTGTTTGGCATTGCTTGCTTTTTTCACGAGCGGCAAGAACATGTTTTTCGACTTTGGGAGAGAACTTTAGGTTCCGTTGTGCCCGTCGCCAAGGCTCATACGGTAAAAGGCCATCTGCTGTTTTTAACCCATTTCTTTCGTTACACCTACAGAGCGTATTTTTCGACGTACCATACGGTGCAACTAAGATAGCGGCGACACTAAGCACGCCTAACAACCCCAAGTTCTACGCCAATGGACTTAGAACCCTGAACCCGACTCTGTGAAGAAACCGCAAATTCACGAGATTGAGATCATACGAATGCCGGGGGGCAAACGATCCGCATAGGCCCACGGGCCGAGATGCATCGTCTCTGCGAAACATGGCCTGCTTCAGACGACCGCTTGAGTTGCACTACTGCGGACTCAACTGACTAGCGGAAGTCATCCTGCAAAGAATGGCTGCCACCTCGGCTCGCGGGGTTGACCCACTGGACCCTTGAGTCCGATAGATCTGGGAGTGCTGCGTCAGCAGGGCGCTGAGGCAGCACTCAAGCACGATCCGCTTTGTGCGCAGATATTGGAGACGCCAATGGCGGAAAGGTTACAGGCTCACGCATGAATTCTGTTTGATCTTCAACATCATCTTTCCGATGATGTTGAAGATGCGCGCGATCTGGGCTGTGGCGGCAGCACCTGATCGCTCGGTGTGTGGCGCTGCCCTGCAAACGGTCTAGGAAAGCGGCTTGGCCGCAAAGATCTCTAATTGCTGAATCTGTGGAGGGTTAGCGAATAATTCTTCGGCTTTGGCGAAGAGTGCCTTGGCAATCGCGCCGTTCAGATGCGCTTGCAGGCCTGCTTCATTCGCGAACGTATCGAAGATACCGAATCTGGCCGCCCCGATGCGAAAGGCAAACCATGTCGTCGTTCCTGCTTCTTGCATAACCAATGGTTGCGCGGATTTCAGGAATTCTTCGACTTCGCCTTCTTTACCCGGTCGCGCTTCCAATGTGACTGATATTGCAAAACGGTCCATGTCCTCTCCCAATTCCTTAGCTCATGTGGTGTGGAGTGGACCAGAGATACTTTCTCTGGCCCTCTTCGGTTTCCATCGCTTTCCTTGGTCTCAATCTTCAAGCAGTATCCACTTGATTGAGCAAAAGCTCCTATACGATTGGCGGGAAGAGAAAAGGTTACAACTGGCACGGACAGGCGGTCGAAGCCCGGATGATCTCATCGCCAATCTCGTGATCTTCGTTGTAACCTGCTTCATCTTGGCGCGTCTACCGAAGGTGCAGATAAAGCCTCTGAAGAAGCTGGATAAAGGCATTGTGACAGAGCACACCGGGGTACCTGCACGACAAAGACAGAGGCAGCTTTCCTGGCTCATCGGTCTGACGAGTTTCATTTTTGTTTTGTTACAGAGTGCTTGCACCGCGGTGATGGCTGTCAGCGGCTTTCGCTTGCTGATTGGGTTGGGTTCACTCGCGGCGGCCTCTGTCATTCCCGGATTTATTTTTTCCATTCATACAGACAAACTCCGCATTCCGATGATGGTCGTTGCGGTTTTTGGGTCTGTTCTCAATCTCTATGTCGTGTGGAAAATACGATCCCTGCGAGCACGACCCGCGTCGCAATGGAGAGTGCAGCCGATCACTGCCAAACAAGGCCGGTCGGAGACGATTCAAGTCGTGCTCTCTATTCTGACTCTCCTGTTGGTTGCAGGTGAGATTCTCGCGCACCGGATCTTGCACGGCGCATTCTTGTAGCACCCTAGGCGTGTCCTGTTCCTTGCAATTCCAGTTCGATGCGCGCATGCAGGCGTTCGCTGAAGTCGACTGGCCGGCCACCTACTGAGCAAGCACCAAGCGGCCAAAGGTCCTGCAGCCCCGCGCGTCGATCACGGTTGATCCAACCTACTGGTTGAAGACATGCGCCATAAGCTGCGCCTGGACCCGATTCACCTGCGTCAACGTCGCTTGCAAGACCTGCCGGTCCTCATACGAAGCCTCGCTGAGAATGTCTTTCAGGCGAAAAGAAGTGCGCTGCACAAGCAATTCGGCATCTTTCAGCCTCTTACTATCGTCGGCAACGCCCATATGGATCTTCTCTGCATACTGTTGCACGAGCTTGAGGGTTTCCGAAGCCCGCCCGGAGTCACCGGAATTGACCTGCCTACCAGCCAGGTCCGTCATCTGGCTGACGAGCTTGGCGTACAGAAAACATTTGTCTCTACGCTGGGCCTGATCCGCCTTGGCCTCAAGTGCAGCCAGGGCAGTTGGATTATCGTCCATGTGCGAGGCGGGAGCATCAGCAGCAGCGAACGCCAAGATGGATATAACTGCGGCAGTGACGATCACCCGCATCCGTTTCTTCCTTTTGTGTGAGATTTCTTCGACTTGAGAGTCGTAACTAGTCTTAAGATTTATAAATCGCACAAAAGTTACACAGGCTCAGACAACTGAATTCCCTGCGATTGACCTTGTGGTAAAACTCCGAGCTTCATTGGCTGGACATGCTGTCGCCACGCTAAAGAAG
>Ga0335073_10015051_pt1 | contig 10821 bp, 9 predicted proteins | sample Lox_Sample_22_FD_207093 | JGI IMG/M metagenome (GOLD analysis project Ga0335073, IMG submission 207093) | Soil microbial communities from Loxahatchee National Wildlife Refuge, Florida, United States - Lox_Sample_2.2 | ecosystem: Environmental > Terrestrial > Soil > Wetlands | place: USA: Florida...
GCCAGCAAGCCGCAATCAAGCGGCGGCTGCCTCGCCTGCCATGGAAGCGACCGTGGCCAACCTCATCCAGGCGATGGCGAGCTTCCATGCGGGGGCTGCGATGGGAGAGGGCACGTTGCTCGATCACATCAGTAGTGGGACTTTGGCCGAGGAGTCGCCGCTGGCAAGAGTGCACCACGGTGCAGGGCACAGTTGAGAGAGACAAGCAGGTTTATCAAGGTCCGAGACGATTAAGGCGTCGAATAAGGAATCGAGGGAGATCACATGATCGCTGTAATTCGTGACATTCAGTGTCGGGTACGGGTTGGGCCGGGTGAGTTGCGCTTCGCTGTGTCTGCGGGGTTGCTGGTTACGCTCCTCTTCGTTGCGGGAGTGGCGCCATGCAAAGCGACCGTTCAGACGGTGCGCTCGATGAGCGTTGATCGAAACGCTCCGCGGTTGGCATCACCCTCCGAGCTCAGGTTCTCCTCGCCTCCGTCTGATGAGCAGTTCCTGCATGCGGGCCTTTTCCCGGAGCCTCTGGTGCCGGTAGGTAGGAGCACGCCAGATGAAAACCGCGACCTAGCACGGGCCGTGCTAGCCTATCGAGAGGCGACCCGCAAGAGCGGGGCAGTCGATGCGGTGGAACCGCTCCTGGGTTTCCTCGCAGCGCACCCCGGGTCTGTGTGGAAGCCGGCGCTGCAGTTGAATCTCGGGATCATCTATCGAGAGACGGGACACTTCTCCCAGGCGCTCTCCATTTGGCGGGTAGGCTGGAACGACAGCCAAGCCCTCACAAGCCGTAACGGCCGCGATGTGGCCAATGACACAGTGGCGCAGCTGTCGCAGCTCGAGGCCTATCTCGGTCGCAAGGAGCTGCTTGCGCCGCTGCTTGTCTCGATCAAGAGTCGTGAGGTCGGCGGCACGGCTGCCCAGCTCCTCACCGACTCTCGTACGGGACTGTACGAAATGATCCACGATCCGGGAAGCTCGTTCCGCTGTGGGCCGTTCGCACTTGAGCGGATCCTGACCTCCGGCGGCGTGCATCCTTCTGCGACAGCGCTTCGAGTGCTGCGCCAAGCCCGCTCCACCGCCCATGGGCTCTCCCTGACGGCGGTGGAGGGGGTGGCGAAGCAGGCGGGCATGCACTACCAGATGGCTTACCGCAAGCCGGGAGCGGCCCTGGTGGTGCCGGCGGTGGTCAACTGGAAGGTCGGGCACTACGCGGCCCTCGTCCAGCAGGTGCATGGGGGCTATCTCGTAGCCGATACCACCTTTGGCCGGAACATCCGTATCGGACGGGCGACTCTCGATCAGGAGGCGAGCGGGTATTTTCTGGTGCCGGACGGGCCACTGCCCGTCGGCTGGCGGACCGTCTCGGTGACCGAAGGCAGTAAGGTCTGGGGCCGGGGCAATGTCGGTAGCAACCACACCACGGGTAACACGGGTCCTGGTTCCACCGGATCAGCTAACAGCTGTGGCGGGTGCACGACCTGGAGTGCGGAGCTTCAGGTCGTGGGCCTGCAACTGCATGATCAACCCGTCGGCTATGTCCCTCCGGTCGGTCCCGCCGTGCGCTTCGACTTCTACTACTCGCATCGCGACTCCCAGCAGCCGGCCACCTTCTCCTATACGAACTTCGGGCCGAAGTGGACCTTCACCTGGCTGAGCTATGTTACCGACAACGTGAACAGCACCGCTTCAGCCACCCTCTATCGCCGCGGCGGGGGCAGCGAGCCCTTCAGCTTCAGCAGCGGCAGTGCAACGAGCTCCTACCCCGGACCCTATAGCCAGGGGCTCCTCACGCGTACCGTGAGCGGCGGTAATTCCGCCACCTTCACGTTGACTTTCCCCGACGGCTCTTTCGAGCAATTTAATCAGGCGGTCGGTAACCAGTTCTTCATGACCGCGGTCGGTGACCCGCAGGGCAACAAGGTCACCCTCACCTACGACGGCCAGATGCGCATCGTCGCGATTACCGATGCGGTAGGGCAGGTCACGACGCTCAGCTATGGCCTCTCGGGCAGTCCGCTTCTGGTGACGCAGATCACCGATCCCTTCGGCCGCTCTGCGACGTTTACGTACAATGCGAGCGGCCAGCTCGCGAGCATTACCGATGTCCTGGGGATCACCTCGAGCTATACCTACGGCCAGGGAAGCGATCCGGATTTCATCAATACCCTGACTACCCCCTACGGCTCGACGACTTTCACCTATGGAGACTCCACTACCAACTCAAGTCTCGGGGACACTCGCTTCCTGAAAACTGTGGACCCGCTCGCCCGGACCACCTATGTTGAATTCGACGAGAATGTTGACGCGGGAGACTCAAGCGGGGGGGTCATGATCAACTCGGGTCTCATCCCCACCGGGATGAACACCACCGACAACTATCTCAACTACCGCAATACCTTCTACTTCGATCCGAACCAGTATGTACTCGCCACGGCGGGTGGAAGCCTCAACTACAGCGATGCCACCGCGTATCACTGGCTGCACACCAGTGATTTTACGGATGCCTCGCAGGTTCTCGAGAGCATGAAGAGACCTCTCGAGAACCGAATCTGGTACAACTATGCCGATCAGCCGAGCAGTATCCAGTTCCCGGTGACGAGCGGCACTACGGTAACCAACGGGGCGAGCAGTCAACCCACGGCGATCGGTCGAGTACTTGATAACGGTGCGACACAGCTGAAGACCTTCCAATACAACGCGGAAGGCAATGTCACTCAGGAGACTGATCCCGTCGGGAGGCAGGCCACTTACACTTACGCTACCAATGGCATAGATGTCTTAACCACAGCAAACACGACGGACGGCACAGACCATGTGCTCGAGACGCGTACGTACAACGGCCAGCACGAGCCGCTTACCATCACTGGCGCAAACGGCCGGACGGGTCACTATCAATACAACACTGCGGGCCAGACAACAAGGTATACGGATCCACTGGGCGACGCGACCGCGATGACCTACGATGGGATGGGTCACCTTCAGAGTATTCAGGGCCCCATCTCTGGTCAAAAATACACTTACGCTTACGATAACGTGGGGCGAGTTGCCGCAGCAACGGATCCTGCTGGCTCGACCATCCGCTACACCTACGACGCGGCCGATCGCCCCATCTCCGTGACATATCCCGATGGAACGAGCACTGTACGATCGTATAACTTGCTGGATCTCGCGAGCGTTACTGATCGACTTGGGAACACCACTCAATATGTGTACGACGCGGACCGTGAGCTGGTGGAGACGACCGATCCACTGAGCCATACGGTCCAAATGGGCTATAACCCGGCAGGCAAACTTGACTCCCTGACCGATCAGAACACTCACACGACGACCTGGACGCTCGATGCAGAAAGTCGCGTGACAGGCAAGCAATACGCGGACGGAACCACGGAGGGCATTGCCTACGAGAGCAGTGATAGCTTGGTCGCTCAGATCACGGATGGCCTGGGGCAAACCACGACCTATGGTTACAATCCAGACGACACCGTCTCGGCGATTGGGTACTACTCCAACCAGTCGACGCCCGGGGTGGCATATTCCTATGATCCCGCCTATCAGCGCCTCACGAGCATGACCGATGGTACTGGAACCACGACCTACAGCTACTATCCGGTCGGCTCGCTCGGAGCCGATCAACTGCAGTCGGTCACGAGCCCCGTCGCGGGGACTTCCAATACGGATATTGTGACTTACTCCTACGACGCGCAGGATCGCGTCGTGGGAATGAGTATAGACGGTGCAGCCCAGTCCATTGGATATGATGCGGCAAGTCGTATTACTTCTGAGAGTAATCCACTCGATGCCTTCACGTACAGCTACACCGATGCGACGCCGCGTGTGACCGGGGTCACCTCGATTCACGGACCAGCGCTGGCGATCAGCTACTACGGGTCCCAGGGCGATGAGCTGCTTGAGCAAATCAAGGCTACGTCGGGTGGCTCCACTCTCGAACAGCTCGGATACACTTACAACTCCAATGACAACGCGACAACCGAGACAGTATCAACTCCTGCGTCGCAAACGACGGACTACAGTTACGATGACGACAGTCGCCTGGTCTCAGGGCTGATTGGTTCGGGAACGCCGCAGTATCAGTACGCGTACGATCCAGCGTCGAACCCCACGTCTATTACGCAAAACGGCGCTACGCAGAATTACTCTTACACCGCTGCCAATGCCATCACCGCAGGAAGCTATGATGGCAATGGTAGCCCAACATCTCTTGGTGGCAATGCGTACACTTGGGACGGAGCGAATCGTCTGGTCAGCTTCACTGGCTCCTCGGGTACCGCGAGCAACTTTACGTACAATGGGCTCGGGCGCTTGGTGCGAGTGGTTGACACCAATGGCGGGAACATTATCGCTGACCATTCGTACCTATGGTGTGGCTCTGCGCTTTGTCTCGCGCATGACAATACGCAGTCCGGTTCCCCGGTCAGCACCCAGTATTTCGAACAAGGAGCGATCGTCGGTGGAACTCCCTATTACTATGTTCAGGACCGGCTGGGCGGAGTCCGGGAGCTTGTCACTGCTTCCGGTGCGGTCGCGACGCAGTACGACTACGATCCGTACGGTAATCCGACCATGCTCAGCGGCACCGCTAGCTCGGACATTGGCTACGCCGGCTATTTTTATCACGCTGCAAGCGGGCTGGAGTTCACGCTAGCCAGGGCTTACGATCCTGCACACGCACGCTGGCTCAACCGGGATACCATCCGAGAGCTTGGGGGAATAAATCTCTATGGATATGTTAATGATAATCCCGCCTCACTAGTAGACCCGGACGGGACAGGGGGTAAGCGAATACCTGGCTTCCCGCGATCCCCCCGATTTCCATGCGCAAATCCAAATTGTGGAGCTCCCCACGGAGGGGCTAAAGGAGCTTATTGTCCCGATTGCTATAAGAAGTCCAAAGATCCGAAGGGAGGCGTTCCTCCGATTTACTGTCCAGAGGACGATGATGAGCCCTCGACAGATACGCCAACGGTGCCGAACGTGGAAAATTCGCAGGCGCCAAAACCTGTTACCGTGCCTCCTGTGCAAGCCCCGCCGCCGCCGGTTCCTCTAGATCCAATACCTCCTCCGGACGTACCTGATAGCATACCGGAGATCCAGACACCGCCTACTTGGATCTGGGTATTACCGATTCTGTTGATCCCATTTCCCGGAAATCCAATTTACGCTGGACTTTAATTCGATAGTTCAGAATGAAAAAGCAACAGAATCGTCTCTAACCGCTGATTAGGTCGACTAGCTATGGCTCAGACCCTGCGTTTAGTCGTGGAGGCTATTGATCCGGAGACGGAATGCATAGCCGCTGACTTGGTCTTTGAGGTGCATGACGTTCGGGACTTATGCGATGAGCTAGAAATGTCAATCGAGGACTATGTGCCTGGCGCGACGTATGACTTAGATTTGGAGGATATCTATCGTCTGAGGGCTCGCTTTAAGCTGCCCTTTGAGGTTAAGAATTCAATCCGCTTTAGTATTCGGCCATGGCGTAGGACGGACGCACTCCCCTATAAAATTCACACTAATCGCGAGCTGGCGCTAATGCTGAGTGGGTCCAAACCGTTGGCAGTCTTTGTGAGCGACTATCCTGGCGAGCCGGGTTTGGAGGTGATTCCGGAGAGATTGTTTGCGCCCTACGTAAAATCGGGCAGATTCGTCAGCAAGGAGTGCATCGAAGTGCAGCGGGATGAAGCGGGGCGGGAGCGGGAGATAAGAAGGGTTATGTATGCGCTGCCCGAACAAGCGTGGCGGATGGATATGTATGCCTTAATTTACCAGATAAGTCAAAAAAGTGGTTGGCATGAGGGGTTTGAGAGGTTGGAAGGCGCGCTGTTGGGTTATGAGGAGTGGCAAATAGAAGCATTCATATCGCTGACCTACGCGTCTCAGTCGACCGAAGTTACGCGTGGCTAGCGTACGTGAAGCGCCAAAGAGCCGGTGGCCGTGGGCAGTCCAGCAGTTGCGATGCGTAATTCACCTCATGCGGGCGGGGTCTCACGGCAAGCCGGGCAGATTTCACGTGATGCCAGGCTGTCCTCGCGACGGCTGACAAAGGAGTGATATGAGTCAGCAGACTACGCCCAAGAGCCACCGCCCGTTCCGCGGTTCGCCGCTTGCGCAGCGGATTGGCTCCGCAATCCTTGGCGCGTTCATCGCGATGTACCTTGCGGTAATCACTTACACGTTCTCGGATCGGCTCCGATCCACGATGGGCATCCTGGAACTGATCTTTCTATGGCTGATCGGCCTTCTGGCTCTGGGCATGCTCTCGCGAGCCTGGCGTAAACCTCGCTCAAAAAGTCAAAGCGCTTCCCCGGAATTAGGTCCGACGAGGCACTGCGCCCTCACCGGATGGTTACCCTTCAACTCAAACACCTCAGGAATGTCCTAGGTGACGTCGGTACGTCGCTTTCGCTTGTTACCGTGTCACCGTGTCCGCGGTGTCGAGCCGAACTTCGAGCGGCATTGGGGGTAGCGTGGTAGCGTTGAAAAGTCATCAGGGCAGCGTCAGGTCTTACTTTCCGCACATCGCCAGGGTGATTTCCGGCTAATTTCCGCCCGGCTGGGCGGCGGCTATTCGGGTGCGTTGAGCTCGATGAGCCGCTGTGTGTGAGCCTCCCAGGTCCGTAAGAGCTTCTTCGCCTTGCGGTAATTGGCTATCGCCAGGCGCATGAGCTCGGCCTGCTTGGGCGTGAGGGTGCGTCCGCCGCGCATCGTGTTCGGGTACAGCAAGGACCACAGGCCTGACCTCAAGCAGCTGCTGTTCATCCTCACCACCGCTGAGGATGGTGGGGTACCGGTGCAGTTTCGCATCGCCGATGGCAACACCAACGACTCGATCACCCATATCGAGACCTGGAACACCCTGAAGAGCGTGGCCGGGCGCTCGGACTTTCTCTACGTCGCCGATTCCAAGCTCTGCTCGCACGAGAACCTCGATACTATCGCTCGCGCCGGCGGCCGCTTCGTCACGGTGCTGCCGCGGTCGCGCCAGGAGGACCGGCAGTTTCGCAAGCGCATCCAGAGCACGACCCCACCGTGGGAGCTGGTCTGGGATCGGCCGGATCCGAGGGGCAGAGGTGGACCGCGCGATCAGTGGTATCTCTACCGCGATCCGATCGGCTCGATGGAGGCCTGGCCGATCGTGTGGGTGTGGTCGAAGTTGCTCACCGGACATCAACGCGCCAGCCGCCAGCGCCGCATCGATGCCGCCGTCGAGGCACTCAGCAGCTTGCGCGATCGGATCGTCAGTCCCCGGGCGCGCATCCGAGGGGCCTCGCGCATTGATCTGGAGGTCGAGAAGATCCTCGAGCACTTTCACGTGCGCCGCTACGTGAAGGCCTCCCGCACCGTGCGCGCCGAGCACGACTTCAAGCAGACCCGTCGCGGCAGGCCAGGGCCGGACACTGCATACCGCCGTATCACCCATCGCCGCTACGACCTCGAGTGGACGATCGATACCGCCGCCGTCGCCTACGACGAGAAGTCCGATGGCATGTACCCACTCATTACCAACGACCGCACGCTCACCCCGCAGCAGGTGCTCGAAGCTCACAAGGGACAGCCGCGGCTCGAGAAGCGCTTCGAGCAGCTGAAGACCGTGCACGAGATCGCCCCCGTGTTCCTGAAGAACCCGGCGCGCATCGAGGCGTTCTTCACCGTCTACTTCCTCGCACTTCTCATCCAGGCGCTCATCGAGCGCGAGCTGCGACAGACGATGAAGCGCGAGCGGCTGAAAGCGTTGCCGCTATATCCCGAGGAGCGTCGCTGTGCCCACCCGACCACCGAGCAGGTGCTGCGCCTCTTCAGCCACGCCGAGCGGCACCTGCTCAGCCGCGCCGGCCGCCTCGTGCAGAGCTTCGAGACAGAATTCACCCCGCTCCAGCGTCAGGTACTTGACCTGCTCGGCATCCCGGCGAGCGACTTCCGCGCCTGACACGTTATCCTTCAAGGCAGGTTTACGCCCTTATCGAGGTTCCCGATTGACTACAGAAGTGGATGACGAGTTCTACGACCGAGCTGATACGCACATTCGGCTCGCCAATAAGCATGTTGACGAAATAGGCCGCGGGAAAGTCAGCGCATCTTTCATGTACGCTCTCGCCCGATTCAACGCTTGGGTAAGCGCATGCGGATTCGATTCCGCGGACGAGATGCACGCTGCACGCGAGAAGACAATCGACTACTTCGTCGGCGAGTATCGGAAGATGCTCGAGGAGAATCTCGATGACTACGCAGAGAATTTCGAGAAGTATATGCGACCGGATCGCAACGATGCGTGAGTCTCGGGGTGGTAGGTCTCCACCGGCGTAGCGTCCTGTCGCCCAAGATCGACCGCCGGAAATTCGGCGAAATCAGGTCTGCGATGTGCGGAAAGTAAGTTCATAGCCTCGATATCGCCGGTTTAAATCCGGCAAGCTGATCCCGGTATTTCTCCCTTCTTCGAGAACCGCTTCGCCGGTTTCCCAGCGGCCAAGCTTCTGCGCGGCCCTGGCGACCTGCTGCTGGAGACGCAGGGACTGGGCATTGATACTCAGCCCTTCGGCTTGATGACTAGGTTGAGGTTGATGCTCGCGCAGAGGCACCGGAGGGCTTCGGCAGGGCCCCGCGACGGCGTGACGTAAAGGAACCCACCGCATCCGGTGCAACGGAAATGCGCGACGAGTTCCTTGTAAGCGGCGACGACCGGCTCGAAGTCCTTTCGTCCGAGGTTTGCCCATTCGTTGTAATGCACGAGCTTGTTGACCGCCCACTGGTCCACGCTCACAGCGGCGTTCGAGACGCTCAGGGCCGCCTTCCGGCTCGATAAGGACGGGAAGAAGGATGCGCCTCATCTGCCGGATGTCGCGAAACTTCTGCGGCGTCCGTTGCGTCATTTGTCCTGTGATAGGCATCATAGTCCAGGCTCTGCATCGGGTGTCTGGAGTTAGTGGCGGCCTGGGCAAACAGCCCGTCAAGCTCTTCCTCCAAGCTTTTGCGGTGTTGCGCGATTTCAATCGGCGCGGCAAATAGGACCTTGAGGGTTGGAAAGTTGTATCGACACGTTTGCACTAGCTTAAAAAATGCGCTGTAATCTTCGTCATTCAGCATGAGATCGCCCCATCGGGTCACTGCGATGTCGCCGTTCCTCGTCGTGAGATCGCCGGGCTTTTGTAGTGTCTCGATCTTGTTGCGCTCGACGACGGCGTCGTACGCGGGCACGAGAGGAAGTTTTTCTTGCTCGGTCATTTGTAGTACCCGCAGGGCATGCTTGTTGTCGCTTCCGGCCGAAGTTCTGCTGGATGGCGCTATTATTGCGCTGGCCGCGGGTGATGTGTTGGTGGACAGCTTCTCAAGGGCACGGGACGAGTTGGGCAGCGAGAACTATCCTCGATAGTGGTGAGGGGCGGGCTTGGGGGTGATGGGCACGCAAGGCAGCGAGCTGGTCACAGGATTTACCCGAGCCCGTACGAGCCAACGGGCAGCCGGTTCTCTGGTGTGCGGCGCCCACGCACAACCCCCTTTGCTATGTCTTCCTGAGGCGCTAAGCGCATTCGCGGACTACTGAAAAATGCGTGGGGGTGGTTTGGTGTCCACAATCCCCGCGCTGTCGGAGGTCTAAGCCCTCCTGGCCGTGTGGTGGCCATGACCTTCCTCTCTTGTTATGGTATTATGCACCATATGGCCAAGGCGACCCTAATTTTCAGGGACAAGCAGGTCGACCCCATGGACGGCTCGATTACGGAGATGGTGATTTGGCAGCTTGAGGAGCCGGTGCCGGGCTCTCAGCATCGGTTCAAGTATCGGCTCTTCTACGGTTTTCCGGATCGCCCTGTCGTACGCTACGACAATGAGACTGGCAAGGGGGACCACCGGCACGTCGAAGGACGCGAGGACGCTTACACTTTTACGGACGAGAAACGACTGGTTGAGGATTTCCTGGCGGATAGGCGCCGCCTCGGAGGTAAGTGAGATGACCAACCGACGTATTCAGGTCCATTTGGGCACTGCCGAGGATATGGGCCGGCGCTTCGTGGACGCGTGGCAGCGGGCCGCGAGCGGCGAGAACGTACGTGAGGAACACCTTACATTCGTGGACTTCAAGCAGATGCTCGGCACTCTCTCGGATGAGCGGCTTCGGCTTTTGAAGGAAGTCCGGCGGGAAGAAGCTACATCGGTGCGTGAGCTCGCCGAACGGCTGCATAGGGACTACAAAAATGTCTACGATGATGTGGAGAGGCTCACCGCAGCCGGGCTCCTGGAGCGCGATGAGGGCCGCCTGACGGCTCCCTACGAGACCATCCTGGCGGAGATGTCACTCGCGCCCACGTGAGCGCGCGTCTGCGCTCCCGTGGGCACAGATTGTTTCTCGGCTTCCGAGGTCCGCTGACGACCATGGAAAGTCAGTCCAGCCTGGGGGTATCCTAGGGGGCATTCGACCACTTGGGGCGAGGCGGATAGGGTTGTTTTTCAAGGGCTTATCTAAGCACTTACAATCCCACCCTCTCCGCCAAAATAATCCATACGGGGGGTCATCTGTCATGATGCGTAAACTCCTGGCGGAGTTCATCGGCACCGCCTGGCTGGTCCTCGGCGGCTGCGGCTCGGCAGTGCTGGCCGCCGCCTTCCCACAGCTCGGCATCGGCTTCGTCGGCGTCGCGCTCGCCTTCGGACTGACACTGCTGACGATGGCGTATGCCATAGGCCACGTATCGGGTTGCCACATCAATCCGGCCGTGTCGGTGGGCCTCTGGGCCGGCGGCCGCTTCAACCTCGCCGATCTGCCCGGCTACATCATCGCGCAGGTTCTCGGCGGCATCGCCGGCGCAGGTCTGCTCT
>Ga0335073_10015052_pt1 | contig 10821 bp, 3 predicted proteins | sample Lox_Sample_22_FD_207093 | JGI IMG/M metagenome (GOLD analysis project Ga0335073, IMG submission 207093) | Soil microbial communities from Loxahatchee National Wildlife Refuge, Florida, United States - Lox_Sample_2.2 | ecosystem: Environmental > Terrestrial > Soil > Wetlands | place: USA: Florida...
GGGATGGCTGCTGCAAGTTCTCCTAGCTTCCTCGTCACTGGCTACAGTCGCAGCCGTTGGATTTGCCGCTTACCTCATTCACGAGCTGGCATTTTACTTCTTGCTTTGTTACCGCCCGTTTGGGATCCAGTTCCACGTCGAGACTTCGCTATTCAACATTTACTTCTCGAAACTGGAACGAGGAACGTTGAAGCCTGTGAGATGGGGTATCAGCGATGAGCATTTGGATCAGGTGATTTCGTTTGGGGTAAAGAGATTCGAAGACTTCACCTGGAAGCACATGCTGGATTTTTACTCATGCGCCGATTGCGGGCGCTGCGCTGAGAATTGCCCAGCGAATGCCGCCGGGCGTCCATTAATTCCACGCTTTCTCACGATCAAGGCCAGGGATTATGCATTTCGACATTATCCCGTTTTCGGCAGCGCGAATAACAGCAAGCCTCTGATCGGTGATGTCTATTCAGAAGACGAAATCTGGTCGTGCACGACCTGTGGCGCATGCGAGGAAGAATGTCCGCTGCTGATCGAGTACATTGACAAGATCGTCGATCTGCGGCGCGGGATGATCGACGACGGGAATGTCCCGCAATCTCTGCAGAAGCCGCTGAAAGCTCTGGAAAGCCGCGGCAATCCGTACGGGAAGATGGAGAAGAAACGGGCCGATTGGACGAAGGACCCAGAATTTCAAGAAGGATGTGCCGCCAAGATACTCGACGGCAACAGAGATGCCGAGACGCTGTATTTCGTCGACAGCATCACTTCGTACGACGACCGGATACAGTCCATCGGACGCTCCACTGCCCGGATCCTCAACCACATCGGAGAGAACTTCGCAATTCTGGGAGCGGCGGAAAAAGACAGCGGCCACGACGTTCGACGCTTTGGCGAGGAAATGCTCTTCCTTGCACTGCGTGATCACAACACCGAAGCCATTCAGGCTTCAGGAGTGAAACGGATAGTTACTGCGGATCCACACGCCTACAACGCGCTAAAGCACGATTACAAAGATGTGCCGCCGGTCGAGCACATCAGCCAGGTGATCGCCCGGGCGGTGAAGGCGGGCGAGATTCATTTCGAGCAGGAGGTCGAAGATCAAAACAAAGTATTTGTTTATCACGATCCCTGCTATCTGGGACGGCACAACCAGGTTTACGACGACCCGCGCACCGTGCTGGATGCGATTCCGGGATTGAAGAGAGTGGAAATGAAGCGCTCGAAGGATCGTTCATTTTGCTGCGGCGGCGGAGGGTTGATGCTGTTCTACGAACCGCAGGAAGAACAGAGGATCGGGGTGCTCAGAGTGCAGATGGCAGCAGAAGCGGGCGCCAATGTGATCGTGACGGCATGCCCCTTCTGCATGGTCAATCTGGAAGATGCGATCAAGGTGGCAGGCATGGAAGGGAAGATGTCGGTGCTGGATCTGACGGAAGTGGTGGACCAGCACGTCGTGCGGTCGAAGCGCACAGAAATCAAAGAACTGGCAAGCTGTGGAGGTTAAACGTGGACATCCTCGTTTGTGTGCGAAGAGTGCCGGATACGTCGGAGAACGAGATCGAGCTGAATGCCGAAGGCAACGACATTGAGCGTGACGAACTCGTGTATTCGGTGAATGAACCCGACAATTATGCGGTCGAAGAGGCACTCCAGATCCGGGATCGGGTTGGGGGCTCTGTCACGGTGGTGACCGTAGGTGGTGAAGAAGACGAAGAAGTGCTGCGGCGGGAACTGGCCATGGGAGCGAACCAGGCGGTGATGATCTCGGACGACGCGTTCAGCGGCTCGGACGGCCGCGGGATAGCGACCATCCTCAAGCATTTTGTGCAAAAAGGCCACTACGATTTGATTCTCACCGGGGTTCAGGCTGACGACGGCGCCGGCCAAATCGGCGGAATGCTGGCAGCCATGCTCGATTATCCGTACGCGTCGCTGGTGAACTCAATCACGGTTGAAGAGGACAAACTGCGGGTCAGCCGCGAGGTCGAGGGCGGTAACAAGGAGATCAACGAGATTGAGATGCCTTGCGTCCTTTCCATTCAGACCGGAATTAATGAGCCGCGCTACGTGGGAATGAGAGGCATTCGGCAGGTTGCGTCGGTGCCCATCGCGACGCTGACAGCAGCAGACCTTGGCATCGATCCCGCAACGGTCGGCGAGCGCGTTGCGAAAGTCACGCGAATTGATTACTTCGTTCCAGCGCTGGGCCAGGGAGCTGAGATGCTCCATGGCGGCCGGGACGAGAACGCCGAAAAAGTTCTTGAATTAATCGGCGCGAAGGGAGGAGCGAAATAATGCCTCGCATTTTTGCCTACATACAGCACAGAGCTGGCGTCGTCGACGATTCAGCAACGGACCTGCTCGCGGCCGCAAAACAAATCGATGCGAATCTCGCGCCCACAGCAATTCTTAGCGGCTTCGGAGCAGATCTCGATGCGGCGTGCACTTCGCTTCGGTCGATTTTCGGGGAGATATGGAAGCTGAGCAATCAGGTTCTCGCCCATCCCAATGCAGAGTTGGTTCGGCAGGCACTCATGGCTATTTTGCCGCGCAACGGCATTTTGCTCGTAGCGCACGATCACTTTGGAATCGATCTTTCGCCTGGGCTTTCGATCAAGCTGAATTGTGCCTTCGTACCTGACGTGCTGGCGATCAACCGCATCGAGGGTAACTCGGTCGAGTTAGTGCGACAAGAATATGGCGGACAAGTAAGCGTCCATGTTCGCTGCGATATTTCCGCAGGCGGCGTGATCAACATCCGTCCGGGCGCGTTTAAAACGGAGCAGATCTCCGCGGCGCCGGCCGTGATTGTGGACAAGTCGCCCGAAGTGGGAGTTCTGACGACGCGGCGCCGCTACGTCGAGACCATCGTGGCTGAAGCCGGCGATGTGGATATTACCAAGCACAACGTATTGATTTCCGTCGGACGCGGCATTCAGGAAGAGGACAACATTGTTTTTGCCAAGGAACTCGCCGAAGTTCTCGGCGCGGCAGTGAGTTGCTCACGTCCGGTCGTCGACGCGAAATGGATGGAAAAGTCTCGGCAGGTCGGATCGTCAGGCAAGACTGTGAAACCCAAGGTTTATCTGGCGTGCGGCATCAGCGGAGCCTTCCAGCATCTGGCGGGTATCAAGGGAAATCCCTTCATCATCGCCATCAATAAGAATCCCAAGGCCCCGATATTCCAGGTCGCCAACATTGGAGTCGTGGATGACATTCTGGAATTTTTGCCGGTATTGATCGAAAAAGCCCGCGAATCACGCCGCCTGGCCGCATAGTGAGGTGTACCGATGCTTGCACAGAAAACGTTGAAGCTGAGCTTGAAATCTCTCAAAGAGTTTGCCAGGAAGCGCCTGCCCGACCAGACACTCATTGAACTTGATGAGCGTGACGAATGCCCTCTGGACATCGTTCGCGACATGTGCAGCCCCGACAAACTGGGCATTCAACTCTTATTTATTCCGGAAGAGTACGGCGGCATGGGCGGAGGCACGTTCGACGTGTATTGCATCTGCGAGGAGATGGCGCGGATCGACCTCGGTATCGCCACCTCGGTACTAGCGACTTTTCTGGGCAGCGATCCAATCACAGTAGGGGCGACTCCGGAACAAAAGAAGCTCTGGTTGTCGCGTATCGCTGACGAGGGATTGTTGTTCGCCTATGGCGCTACCGAACCGGAAGCTGGCAGCGATCTGGGAGCGCTTCGCACTACAGCAGACCCGGTCGTCAACGATGGCCACACAGTCGGCTACAAGCTCAACGGCAACAAGCAATGGATTAGCAATGGGGGAATCGCAGGCGCATACACGGTGCTGGCGAACACTCCTAGCGGTCCGAGTTGGTTCATCGTAGAGAGCGGGGCGAAGGGCTTCACGCACGATGAACCAGAAGACAAACACGGGATCCGTCTCAGCAATACCGCGGCACTTGCTTTCAATGACGTCTACGTTGATGCCGACCGTTTGATCGGTGGGGTCGAAGGTCAGGGACTGAATCAGGCACAAGCCGTGTTCGGTTACACGCGCCTCATGGTGGCAGCGTTCGGCCTTGGTGCGGGATGGGCTGCTCTCGATCGCGCGATCCCGTATTCCACCAAGCGCATCCAGGCCGGATCACCGTTATCTGAGAAACAAGGTTACACGCACAAGCTGATCGTGCCGCATGTCGCTCGCCTTGAGGCCGCCCGCGCTTACATCGAAGAGTCCGCTGAGCGCATCGATCTCGGAGAAGGAAGTCTGAACACCGAAGGAGCCATTGCGAAGTATATGGCGACCGAGGCGGGAAATCAGGCGGCCGACGCCAGCATCCAGGCGCTTGGAGGGTACGGCTACACGCACGAGTACATGGTGGAGAAGATCAGCCGCGACGTTCGGATCACGACCATCTACGAAGGCACGTCGGAAATCATGGAGATGACCATTAGCCGCGATCGATGGCAGCTCCATTTGAAAACGCGCGGCCAGCATTATCACGAGCAAGCGCGCGAGTTGGAAGCGTTGCACGCGCGACATCCGAATGTGGGCGCCAACATAGCGGCCCTCGCGCATCATGCTCTGGCGGAAGCGATGGAGAAAGCGCGAGTCGGGAGGCTGACGCGCTATCAGCATATCCTGTTGCGTTTGGGAGAGTGGATCGCCTATGCCGAGAGCGCGGCCAGCTTGGCGCGCCGTGCCGCCCGTCTTGCTGATGGGAAGTTGCACGAGAAAGCGAATCGGCGCTTTGACGCGACAGCGCTGGCTGCTTTGAGCAGAGTCTTTGCGCGCGAGGCGGCACTCAAGGTTGCACAAGAAGGCGTGCGCTGGGTTTGCGGAGCTGGCGCGATGACTGACAACGAGATCGCCGATTTTGAAAAAAGTTTGCAGTTATCAGCGGTACACCGAGCACAGGTTGGCCTAATGCTTGATATGGATTTCATAGCCGACGTCCTCTACGCCCGCGCGGCTAAGCCCGCACTCGCCGCTTGAGCATCCAGACGCCTGACTATTTGTTGCGGCAACCTGCCAGGGTTGCACAGGAGCGTCATCATGGAAGACACAGCCAGTCGTGCCATTGCGATTGTAGGGGCAGGAGCCATCCTGCCGGATGCCGCGAATGTTGCGGCCTTCTGGGAAAACATTAAGAGCGGCCGGTACAGCATCACTGAAGTTTCACCGGACCGGTGGGATCCGTCCTTTTATTACGATCCCGATCCGAGCGTCCCCGACAAAACGTATTCGAAGATTGGCGGCTGGGTACGCGATCACGTGTGGGATCCAGTGAAGTGGCATCTGCCGATTCCACCGCGCGTCTCCGACGCCATGGATCAGGCGCAAAAGTGGGCAATTGCAGCCACACGCGAGGCGCTCGAAGACTACGGCTATCCTAAACGCCCCCTTGATCCAGATCGGGTGGCTGTCATTCTCGGCAACGCCATGGCGGGCGAGAAGCATTACTTAACTTCGCTGCGCGTGTACTTTCCGGAATATGCCAACGAGCTCACCAGAATATCAGCGTTCGCAGCATTGCCCGAAGCCATCCGCAACGACATCATCCGCGAGCTGCACAATCGCGTCGGCAAACACCTGCCCGAAGTAACCGAAGACTCGATGCCGGGCGAACTCGCCAACTGCATCGCGGGGCGCATCGCGAATCTCTACAACTTTCACGGTGCGAATTATGTTTGCGATGCGGCGTGCGCGTCGGCGATGGCGGCAATGAGCGCAGCGGTCGAAGGACTCATTGAACGGGATTATGACGCGGTGATCACCGGCGGTATTGACCGCAACATGGGCGCACCAACGTTCGTGAAGTTCTGCAAGATCGGAGCGCTGTCTGCTACGGGCACGCGTCCCTTTGCGGAAGGAGCCGACGGCTTCGTCATGGGCGAGGGAACGGCGATGTTCGTGCTCAAACGTCTGGCGGATGCCGAGCGCGATGGCGACATGATCTACGCCGTGATCCGCGGCATCGGAGCATCGAGCGATGGCAAAGGAAAAGGAATCACCGCACCCAATCCGGTAGGACAGAAGTTCTGCCTCGAGCGCGCGTGGAAAAACGCCGGCCTGTCTCCCGCGTCCGCGACGCTGATCGAAGGGCATGGGACATCCACCCGCGTTGGCGACGTAGTCGAAGCGCAGAGTCTGGCGGAGATGCTCAGCCCTCATCATCTTCCTGTTCACTCGATAGCGCTGGGCTCAGTCAAATCGAATATCGGTCACCTCAAAGGTGCGGCAGGGGCAGCCGGAGTGCTGAAGACGGCTCTTGCGCTACGGGAGAAAGTGCTGCCGCCAAGCGTCAACTGCGAACACCCCAGCCCGGATATCGATTTTGCTCACTCGCCACTTTATGTGAATACCGAATTGAAACCGTGGCAGGTTCCCGTGGCAATGCCGCGGCGCGCTGGAGTCAGTGCCTTCGGCTTCGGAGGAACCAACTTCCACATCGTGCTCGAAGAACACATCCCTCACGGGCTGCCGGGAAATGGAAAGCGTTCGGTTTCCCTCAGCACCGTTCGGAAAGACACGACCAATGAGGCCATCATGAGTTCTTCGTGTTCCGCATTTTCTGTTTCTTCTTCCGCGTACAAAGCACCACTACGCGGCGCCCTTGTGATCGGAGCTACCTCAGAAAAAATGTTGGCTGAGCGTTTGCGCATAGTAATCGAGGAAGCTCAAGCTGGTCGCGCTCCGGAACCAGCGGCCCCAGCCGAGGCCGACTTGCGCGCACCGGAACGTCTCGCGATTGATTATGCAGACGCCATCGACTTGGCGGATAAATCGGCTAAGGCGCTCAAGGCTCTGGCCTCAAATCATCCGGTCGTGTGGAAGGCTCTGCGAGCTCAGGGCATCTTCCGCGGTCGAGGTCCGGCCGCCAAGGTCGCATTTCTCTATACCGGCCAGGGGTCGCAGTACGTGAACATGCTGCGGCCACTGCATGGAATGGAACCGATTGTCGCCGAGACCTTTGCCGAAGCGAACCGAGTGATGACTCCTTTGCTGGGCAAGCCTCTCACCGAGTTTGTATTCGTCGATGAAAACGACCCGGAAGCGGTCGCGAAAGCCGATAACGACTTGCGGCAGACAGCCATCACTCAACCCGCAGTGCTGACGATCGATCTCGCGCTGACCCGTTTGTTAGCGGCGTACGGCATTAAGCCGGATATGACGATGGGACACAGCCTTGGCGAATACGGCGCGCTGGTTGCCGCTGGCGCCATGCCTTTCGCGAATGCTTTGGAGGCAGTTAGTGCCCGTGGTCGCGGAATGACGAAGGTCGCCGTGGCCGACAAGGGAAAAATGGCCGCGGTGTTTGCACCACTGAGCGAGATCGAACGTATTCTCAAGACGGTCGACGGTTACGTTGTCATTGCCAATATCAACAGTGACCACCAGGCGGTGATTGGTGGCGCGAGCGACGCGGTCAAATTAGCGATTGCAGTGATCCGAGACGCTGGTTATGAGGTTTCCGAACTGCCAGTCAGCCATGCGTTCCACACTTCGATTGTTGCTCGGGCTAGCGAACCATTGCGGAAGGAGCTTGAACGTCATCATCTGGAATCGCCGCACTTACCGATTGTTGCCAACGTCAATGGCGACTTCTATCCAACCGGGCCGGGTGTGGTTCCACAGATGCTCGACATACTCTCGAAGCAAGTTGCATCTCCGGTGCAATTCGTCAGAGGCCTGCACACGCTATACGACGCGGGTGTGCGCATCTTTGTGGAAGTAGGGCCAAAAAAGGCTCTGCAAGGCTTCGCAGAGGACGTGCTCGGCGACCGTGGCGATGCAGTTTCGCTATTTACCAATCATCCGAAGTTTGGCGACATCGCATCCTTCAACCAAGCGTTGTGCGGCCTTTATGCAGGTGGACGTGGCTGGGGAGTTTCTGAAGTCGCGGCTGAAGAAGCCGCGGAATCACGTTCCGTCGTTACCACCTCGATTGAGGAGGCCGCGCCCAGTGGTAGCGAAAATGTCTCCAGTGCATTAGCCCCTGAAACAAATGGCGATCATTTCGCCGAACGTGGCCACTACTTCGCTGATGTTCTCGAGAAAGGCTGGCAAATTTATCACGGCAGCGACCGGTCGTCCGCGCGTGTTCCCGTTGTGATTACTGGGGCGGCGCTGGGTCTGCCGGGAACTGATCATATCTTCGATGACTACAACGTCGCTCGCCTCCTGGCAGGCGATCAATTCATCGATCTCATCCCCACGCGGCTGCGCAAGGCGATGCTCGAGAAGCACATCACGCGTCTGGTCAAGAGCGATAACGGCGGGCCAACATTCGAAACCATCAACAACATGGCCGATGTCATCAAGCTGGCCGGGCGAGGTGGGAAGTTCGACCTGGAAAATGAATTTGGCGTCCCCGCTGACCGGATCGCCGCGCTCGACCGCACCACGCAGTTGGCGATTGCGGCGGGCATCGATGGCTTGCGCGACGCGGGGATTCCGTTGGTCATGCGGTACAAGACCACGACGAAAGCTACGCAATTACCGGATCGTTGGGCTTTGCCGGATAGTTTGCGCGACGACACGGGCGTGATTTTTGCCTCTGCCTTTCCCGGTTGTGATTCCTTCGCGGACGAAATCTCCCGGTATTACACCGACCACTCTCGCCATGAGCAATTGAGCCTGCTGGAGGGTTTGCTTGCGCGGTCCGCAAAGACGAATGGGGATTCCGTGCTCGAGCAAGAGATTGAGCGGCGCAAAGAAGATCTGCGCGATGCCATCGAAAGAGAGCCCTATATCTTTGATCGTCGATTCCTGCTCAGGGTCCTCTCGATGGGACACTCGCAGTTTGCCGAGTTCATCGGGGCGCGTGGCCCGAACACGCAGGTGAATTCAGCTTGCGCGAGCACCACGCTAGCCGTGGCTCTGGCGCAGGATTGGATCCAAGCAGGGCGTTGCCGCCGAGTCATCATTGTGTCGGCTGACGACATAACCTCGGACCACAACATGGAGTGGTTTGGCGCTGGATTCCTGGCGAGCGGCGCCGCTGCGACCGACGAGGTCGTGGAGGAAGCCGCCACTCCCTTTGACCGCCGCCGGCACGGCTTGATCGTGGGGATGGGCGCGGCTGCCTTAGTGGTTGAGAGTGCTGAGGCTGCTCGCGAACGGGGCATTCAACCGATTTGTGAAGTGTTGAGCACAATTACCGCCAACAGTGCCTTCCACGCGACTCGCCTCGATGTCCAGCACATCGGCCAAACGATGGAGGAATTAGTATCCCGAGCCGAGCGCCACCGCGGAATTTCGCGACGCGAGATTGCGCCGCGCACAGTTTTCGTATCTCACGAAACCTATACTCCCGCTCGCGGCGGAAGCGCCTCGGCTGAGGTCAATGCCCTGCGCCGGGTATTCGGCAACACCGCCGACCAGATTGTGATTGCTAATACGAAGGGGTTCACTGGCCATGCGATGGCGACCGGTATCGAAGACGTGTTGGCGGTCAAATCACTTGAGACAGGCCTTGTGCCGCCGGTCGCGAACTTCAAAGAAGTTGATCCGGAATTGGGTCAGTTGAATTTGTCCAAGGGTGGTGCCTACCCGGTCGAATACGCGTTGCGTCTCGGCGCAGGGTTCGGATCGCAAGTCAGCATGTCACTGTTTCGTTGGATTGCCACGAAGGATGGAGCACGCCGTCGTCCGAATGCCCTGGGCTACGCCTATCGCGTTTTCGACGAGAATGCCTGGGAAGCATGGCTCAGCCAAATCGCTGGTCATCCAACAAGGGATCTTGAGATGGTGCATCGCACGTTGCGGGTGCGCGATCAAGGTACACCGATCGCCTCGATCGACGTTACCCATAGACCCGAATCAGCGCAGGCACCCGCATCGATTGAACCGAATGTTCCGGTAGTCGCAGCGGCCCCGGTGCCTGTTGCGATCGTTGTGGGGGACTCGAAGGCAGGAGCTGAGACACCGGAACTCGTGCCACTCGAACCGCCCAAAGCGGTTATTGAAAGCGATTCGGTAAAGGAGCGCGTGCTCGCTCTGGTCTCCCAGAAAACTGGTTATCCGGTGGATATGCTCGATCTCGACCTTGATCTCGAGGCGGATCTCGGAGTGGACACGGTGAAGCAAGCCGAAGTCATGGCAACGATCCGCGAGGCTTATGGCATTCCTCGCGACGAAAAACTCAAATTGCGGGACTTCCCTACGCTCGCTCATGTGATTCGGTTCGTGCACGAGCGCAAATCCGAACTTGACCCTGCGCAAGCCCTGCCGCCAAAGCCAGCAGCAGCGCCAAAACCCGCGAGTGAACTGAAGGAGCAAGTCCAAGTCATCTCGCTGGCGCCTACGCCCACATTAGCCCAAATCGGAAGCGACGATCTGGTGAAAGATCGCATCCTCGGCTTGATGGTGGAGAAAACTGGGTATCCGCGAGACATGCTCGATCTGGACCTCGATTTAGAAGCTGATCTTGGTATTGACACGGTGAAGCAGGCAGAGATGTTTGCGACTATCCGCGAAATCTACAACATTCCGCGTGATGAAAAGCGCAGGCTCCGCGACTATCCCACGCTTGCGCATGTGATTCGATTCGTACACGAGCAGAGGCCGGATTTGGCGGGTGTGCCGGCGGTGTCTTCGCCCGTTCAAGTGCCAGCGTCACCGAGATCTGTTTCTGTTGCGAAACCTGTTCCTGCGGCCGCGTCACCCGCTGCAAGTGCGCATGACGCGATCAAGAAAGAGGTGCTGCAGATTGTGGCCGAGAAGACGGGGTATGCGGAAGACATGTTGGACTTGGATCTTGATCTGGAAACTGATCTCGGAATCGACACGGTCCAGCAAGCGGAAATGTTCGCCGCCGTGCGGGCGGTGTACAATATTCCCCGCGACGAAAATG
>Ga0335073_10015055_pt1 | contig 10821 bp, 9 predicted proteins | sample Lox_Sample_22_FD_207093 | JGI IMG/M metagenome (GOLD analysis project Ga0335073, IMG submission 207093) | Soil microbial communities from Loxahatchee National Wildlife Refuge, Florida, United States - Lox_Sample_2.2 | ecosystem: Environmental > Terrestrial > Soil > Wetlands | place: USA: Florida...
GTTCCCTATTCTCTGTTGTTAAAAGTGATACGCGACGCCGAGCGTTGGGTAGTAGATGTTGTACCAGCGGTTGGTGGTGAACTGCTTGTCTCCGAAGGTTGGAACCTTGGTTACAAAGCCACGATATTCCGCCCGGATATCGAAGCTAGGGCTGATCTCGTATGCGATACCGCCACCGTAGAGACCTCCCACTGCAAACTGCTGTTTCACGTCGAGGTTCGTCGTTCCGGAGTCGAGAATGGGCAGGAAGACGAATGCGCCCGGTCCCGCCTCAACGAAGGGATTGAACTTCCTGAAAGTGAAGCTGCGTACGTAGGCGGCTGAGATTTCTTGCGTGCGGGTCAGAACCTGGTAGTGATTCGGGTTCACGTAGTAGTTGATCTTGTTCTCGTAAGTGATGCCGTAATTGGCTTCGAGAGCACTCGATGGGGTGAGCATGAAGCGGTAGCTCACCAACCCGCCGTATGCGGTATTGGAGTGAACCTGCACGTCGGTCGACGAAGCCCTAAAGGGCTCAATCACGGCAGTCCCGCTGATGCTGATATCCTGCCGGCTCTCCTGAGCGCGGCCCGCTGCCACGCACACGACCAGCAGAAAGGCAATAAGGGCGATCTTCTTCATTCGGTCTTTGAACCTCTTGGACTGCTCAACCGTCCGGCTGGCAACCAGGCTGTTTGATTCCGGTGCGCCGGATTCCCCCGGGCTCCGCTCTATGCATTGTAAATGGCCAGAACGGGTTGCAGGCGAAGCAGGCCGTGTCGAAATGATCTGAATCAATAGACGCAACAAGATGGAAATGGCATCCGAATTTGGGCCGGCATCTGAAAGCCGCTTCGCGAAAAACGACCCGGCGGAGCCTTACCCGGCTCGTTCTACGTGGTAGTAGTACGGCGGCCCTTCCTTCTGAGCGATGGACCTGACCGTCCGTAAGAATGCACGTGCAGCATACGAAAGCGTAGCCTGCCGGCGATGAACCAGCCGCAAGACGCGCTTGAACTCCAGCTCATCGACGGATACCCGCACCAGTTCGCCTGCGGCAAGCTCATGGGCGATCGTCAGATGCGGCACCAACGCTACCCCATTGCCCATGATCACAAACAGCTTGATCGCTTCAATCGTAGGCAGGTCGATCCCCATGTTCAGTGGCGTTCTGTATCGCTGGAATGCTTCGATCACCTTGCGCCGCAGCGGCGACGCCACGTTATGCGCGATGAAATTCTCGCGCCCCAGATCCGCAATCGACACATGCGTCGCCTTGGCCAGCCTGTGCTGGGGGCTCACGATAAAGGCCAGACTGTCGTTGTACACTGCAACCGTGCGAAAGCGTTCCGGATCGAGTCGAAACGAAGTCACCCCGATCTCGAATGTGCGCAGGCTGAGTTCCTCGGCAATACGGCTGGCCAGCATGCGATGCACCGAGACGCCGATCTCTGGGTATTCTTTGCGGAATTGATCGATGGCTGTCAGTAAATACATGCACGTATATTCGTTGGCCGCCAGTTGCAGGCGGCCCCGCTCCAGGCTTTTCAACTCATCCAGCGCACTGGCCGCCTCGCGACGCAAGGCGAGCAAGCGTCGGGCGTAATCCCGCAGCAACTCTCCCGAAGCCGTCAAAGATCCATCGCGTGCTGCCCGGTCGAATAACGTTTCGCCCAGTGAGGCCTCCAGTTTACGAATCACCTGGCTGATTGCCGGCTGCGTCCGGTGCAGGCGAACCGCGGCCTTCGAAAAACTTCGTTCTTCGGCAACCGCAAGAAACGTTTCTAGTTGTGAGAGTTCCATGACGTCTCCAGCCTTTAGAGATCAGAGATCAGAGGTCCAGATATGCCAGGAGCGGCCTCGGCAAAGCATCGAATTGCATGGGCAAGATGCCAAATCGCCGGAGCTGATCCCTAGTGTCAGTTCTCTGATCGCTGTCGTATAAGCAATTGTAATAGGTTCCCCAAAAAGAATAACTTTGCCTTATATAGGAGGAATACTGGAAAATGAACAAGATGGCAATTGCCTTCCCCTGGCAGGCGTGAACAAACGATGACTAACCCCAATCACGTTGCATTCTTCGATACCACCCTGCGCGACGGCGAACAATCGCCCGGTTGCAGCATGACCACCCAGGAAAAACTCACGATGGCCCACGCCCTTGAGGATCTGGGCGTCGACATCATCGAAGCCGGTTTCGCCATGGCTTCCGAAGGCGACTTCGCGGCCATCGCGACGATTACCCAGGCCGTGCGCAAGCCCCGCATCGCCTCCCTTGCCCGCGCCAAGACCGAGGACATCGAGATGGCCGCTCGCGCCCTGCAATTCGCCGAGCGCTCCCGCATCCATGTGTTTCTTGCCTCCAGCGACCTGCATCTCGAATACAAGCTGAAGATGAGCCGTCAGCAGGCTTTGGACCAGGCTGCGGAATCCGTCCGCCTCGCCCGCACCTTCGTCGACGACGTGGAGTTTTCACCCGAGGATGCCACCCGCTCCGACCGCGAGTTCCTCATCGAAATCGTGCGCGTGGCCATCGAAGCCGGCGCCACCACCATCAACATGCCGGATACAGTCGGCTATTCGACTCCCGAAGAATATGGGCAGATGTTCCGCGAAGTGCGTGAGCGCATCCCGGCAGTAGATGCAGAGGGCATCATCCTCTCTTCGCATTGCCACGACGATCTCGGACTGGCCGCCGCCAATTCGCTGGCCGCGATTCAGTCCGGCGCTCGGCAGGTTGAATGCACGATCAACGGAATCGGCGAACGCGCCGGGAATGCCGCGCTCGAAGAGATTGCGGCAGCGTTGCATGTGCGAGGCGAACGCTATGGCGTAACGACCAGTATCAAGCTGGACCAGCTTTATCCGGCCAGCCAGGTCCTCGGCCAGATCATCACCTTTCATCCATCGCCCAACAAAGCGATTGTGGGCGCGAATGCCTTTGCGCATGAGTCGGGCATTCATCAGCACGGCATGCTGGCCAATCCTCTGTGCTACGAGATCATGACGCCTTCGCTGGTGGGCGTTTCCAAGACGCACCTGGTGCTCGGCAAGCACTCGGGGCGCGCAGCTCTGCGGCACCGGCTGGAACAGCTTGGATACACCTTGTCGCGCGAGGAATTGCAGCAGACATACTACCGTTTTGTGGCGCTGGCCGACCGCAAGAAGAACATTTATGACCAAGACCTCATCGGGATTCTGCCAGACCAGATACGCGACCGCCGTGGCGAACCGGTAGCGGAATTGGACTAGCTCTCTCTGCATTTACTGACGACTGAAAACTTACGACTGAAAAACTGGGATTGGAATGAAGCTCAAGATACTTGTCACTGCCGGAGACGGCATCGGCCCGGAAGTCACCAACGAAGCAGTTGCGGTCCTGCGCGAAGTCGCAGAACTGGGCGGCCACACGATCCATATCGACGAAAAGCGCATTGGCGGCGTCGCGATTGTTAAAGACGGCACGCCGTTACCGAAGGAAACACTGGATGCCGCCCTCGCCAGCGATGCAGTCCTGCTCGGCGCAGTGGGCGGAAACGAATTCAATTCCCTGCCCCCTGACAAGCGCCCCGAAGCCGGCTTGCTGGCCATTCGCGCCGCCCTGGGCGGCTTCGCCAATCTCCGCCCCGCCTTCGCCTTCAAAGAGCTCGCCGTCAACTCCCCGCTTCGCCCAGAGATCGTCGACGGCGCCGACATTCTCTTCGTTCGCGAATTGCTCGGCGGACTCTACTTCGGCCAGCCGCGCGAATGGAATAAGACCACCGGCGAAGCCTGGAACACCATGCGATACACCCGCGACGAAGTCACACGCGTGGCCCGCATCGCCTTCGACCTTGCATCGAGGCGCCGCAAGAAGCTCACCAGCGTCGACAAGGCCAACGTCCTCGAAGTCTCGCAACTCTGGCGCGCGACTGTAACCGAAGTCGCGAAGGAATACCCCGGCGTCGCGCTCGAACACCAGTATGTCGACGCGATGTCGATGCACCTGATGAACCAGCCGAAGAATTACGATGTCGTTCTCACTGAGAATCTCTTCGGCGACATCCTCAGCGACGAGTCGGCAGTCATCACCGGATCGCTGGGCATGCTCCCGTCGGCAACCATCGGCGGCAAGGTAAACCTCTATGAACCCGTCCACGGCTCCGCGCCTGACATCGCGGGCAAAGGACTGGCGAATCCGCTGGGCGCGATCCTGACCGCCGCGCTGATCCTGCGTCACTCCGCCGGCCTCCAAGCCGAAGCCGCTGCAATCGAATCATCGGTCCGCAAAGTGCTGGAGCAGGGCTTCCGCACTCCGGATCTGGCCCGCGCGAATCCGCAGGGATTCCCGGTGCTGTCGACCAAAGAGATGGGAGCTAAAGTGCGCGAGACGGTGAAACTTGAGCTTTCAGCCGTCAACTCTTAGCCATCAGCTTGTCGCTGAAAGCACGTTAATTTCAAACTTTGGTGATGCTGCATCGATCACCGACACGCAGCTGAAGGCTGATGGCTTAAGGCTGATTTCCGAGGAACTGATGAGTACTACACCGAGAACACTCTTCGAAAAAGTCTGGCAGCAGCACGTGGTCGCCGAACCCAAGGGCGAGCCAACTCTGCTCTATATCGATCTCCAGCTGGTCCACGAGGTCACTTCCCCGCAAGCCTTCGAAGGTCTCCGCCTGGCTGGCCGCAAAGTGCGCCGCCCCGATCGAACCATCGCTACCATTGACCACAACGTCCCCACCACCATCGAGGGCCGCCTCAACATCGTCGACCAGATCGCAGCGAAGCAGATTTCCACCCTGCGCCAGAACTGTGCTGACTTCGGCATTGAGCTCTATGACGTGAACAGCCGCGAGCAAGGTATCGTACACGTCATCGGTCCTGAACTGGGACTCACCAAGCCCGGCATGACCATCGTCTGCGGCGACTCGCACACGTCCACGCACGGCGCGCAGACCCTCCCGCAATCGACACCGAAGACCTTCCGCATTGCCGTCGAAGGCAAGTTGCCACAGGGCGTCACGGCAAAAGACATCATCCTCGCCATCATCGGCAAAATCGGCACCGACGGCGCGACCGGCTGCGTGATTGAATACGCCGGCTCGGCGATCCGCTCGCTCTCCATGGAGGGCCGCATGACCGTCTGCAATATGAGCATCGAAGCCGGCGCTCGCGCAGGCATGATTGCCCCCGACGAGACGACCTTCGCATATCTCAAGGGCCATCGCTTCTCTCCAAAGGCCGCAGCATGGGATGAGGCGGTCCGCGAATGGAGCAAGCTTCCCACCGATCCCGGCGCAAAATTCGACCGCGAGCTTGTCATCGATGCGACAACGCTGGTTCCTTACGTCAGTTGGGGAACGAGTCCCGGCATGGTGGCTCCGGTCACGTCTTCCGTCCCCGATCCCGCTGCAGCGGGCAATGAACTCGACCGCAAATCGTTCGAACGCGCGCTCGAATATATGGCCCTGAAGCCGGGAACGCCGCTCGATAAGATCAACATCGATCGCGTTTTCATCGGTTCCTGCACCAACGGCCGCATCGAAGACCTGCGCGCCGCCGCAAAGGTCGCTGCCGGTCACAAGGTCTCGACCCACGTGCACGCGATGGTGGTGCCGGGATCGCAGCAGGTAAAGGCGCAGGCGGAGAAAGAGGGCCTGGACCAGATCTTCAAGGAAGCCGGCTTCGACTGGCGCGAGCCGGGCTGCTCCATGTGCCTGGGCATGAATCCTGACATACTTTCCCCCGGTGAGCGCTGTGCTTCCACAAGCAACCGCAACTTCGAAGGCCGCCAGGGACGCGGTGGCCGCACCCATCTCGTCTCCCCGGAAATGGCCGCAGCCGCAGCCATCGCCGGCCACTTCGTCGACATCAGGAATTGGCCCGTATCCGAACTTGCTCGTGAGGAGGTAAAAGCCTAAATGGAACCGTTCAAGACACTCACATCCATCGCCGCTCCTCTCGACCGCACCAACGTCGACACAGATCAGATCATTCCCAAGCAGTTCCTCAAGCGGATCGAGCGCACGGGTTACGGCGATTTTCTCTTCTTCGACTGGCGTCAGAATCCCGAGGGCCAGCCCGTTCCAGAGTTCGTCCTCAACGATCCGCGTTATAAGGATGCGAAGATTCTCATCGCCGGCAAAAACTTCGGCTGCGGATCGAGCCGCGAGCACGCCGCGTGGGCCCTCAGCGACTTCGGCTTCCGCGTCGTCATCGCGCCCACATTCGCCGACATCTTCTTCTCCAACGCCGGCAAAAACGGAATCGTCCTCGTCCGCCTCAACGAGAGTGAAGTCGACACTCTCCTCCGCAACGCCCAGACCATTCCCAACTACAAACTGACCGTCTCCCTCAAGGACCAGACCGTCACCGACGACCGCGGCTTCAAAGCCGCATTCGAAGTAGACCCGTTCCGCAAATACTGCCTGCTCGAAGGCCTCGACGATATCGGCCTGACATTGCGGCACGCCGCGGAACTCGACAAGTACGAGGCAGAACACGACCACGCATCCTGGCTGAGAGCCAAATAGAATGCAGCGCGTCTGCTAGCTCCACTTCAAACAGACTTACCAAGGAACAAGATGACTGCTGAAGGCAAGCGACAAAGCATTCCGTTGACTGAGGGCCCCAGCCGCGCGGCCGCTCGCTCCTATTTACGCGGCTCCGGATTTTCCAAGGACGATCTGCACAAGCCGATCATTGGCATCGCCAACACCTGGACCGAGATCGGCACCTGCAATGTTCATCTGCGCGAACTGGCCGAAGCATTGAAGCAAGGCATTCGCGAGACCGGCGGCACGCCGATGGAATTCAACACCATTACCATTTCTGACGGCATCACCATGGGCACGCAGGGCATGAAGGCGTCGCTGGTCTCGCGCGAAGTCATCGCCGACTCCATCGAACTCGCCGCCCGCGGCAATCTCTTCGACGGCCTCGTCGGCATCGGCGGCTGCGACAAAAACATGCCCGGCATCATCATGGCCCTTTGCCGCCTCGATATTCCCGGCATGATGCTCTACGGCGGATCGATCGCTCCCGGCAAGCTGAACGGCCCCAATGGCGAGAAGATTGACATCACCATCCAGAATGTCTTCGAAGGCATTGGCGCCCACGCGGCCGGCAAGATTGACGACGCCGGATTGGAAGCCCTCGAAGCTAATGCCTGTCCCGGAGCGGGCGCTTGCGGTGGACAGTTCACCGCCAACACCATGGCGATGAGCGCTGAGATGCTGGGTATCTCACCCATGTACCTCTCAGGCGTTCCTGCCACCGATCAGGAAAAGCTCAACGCCACCCGCGAAGCCGGCCGCATGATTATGGATGCCGTGCGAGCGAACCGACGTCCATCGCAGATCATTACTCGCAAATCTCTTGAGAACACGGTTGCCAGTGTCGCTGCCAGCGGCGGCTCGACTAACGCCGTGCTTCATCTCATCGCCATCGCACGTGAACTGGGAATTCCGCTTTCCGTGGACGACTTTGATGCAATCTCGAAGAGAACGCCGTTTATCTGCGACCTCGTTCCGGCCGGCAAGTACATGGCCGCGCATTTCCAGGCGGCGGGTGGTTCGCGCCTCCTAGCTAAGCGGCTCATCGACGCCGGCCACGCCGACGGTTCAACGCTCACCATCAGCGGCCGCACGCTGGCCGATGAGGCCGCACTGGCTCACGAAACTCCCGACCAGGTCGTCATCAAGACTTTCGAACAGCCCATCAAGTCGACCGGCGGACTGGTCATTCTTAAGGGCAACCTCGCTCCCGAAGGCTGCGTGATGAAGATCGCCGCCGCAGACCGTACCGAGCATCGCGGTCCGGCGCGTGTCTTCGACTGTGAAGAAGAGTGCTTTGCCGCCGTCCAGGGCAACAAGATCAAGCCCGGAGATGTGCTCGTGATCCGCTACGAGGGCCCGAAAGGCGGCCCGGGCATGCGCGAGATGCTGCAAGTCACCGCCGCCGTCAGCGGCCATCCCGACCTCAGCCACACCGTCGCGCTGCTCACTGACGGCCGCTTCAGCGGAGCGACCCGCGGATTCACCGCCGGACATGTCGCGCCGGAAGCCTTTGTAGGCGGTCCAATCGCCGCGGTCCGCGAAGGTGACACCATCAGCTTCGACATCAAGAACCGCACCCTCAACGTCGAAATCAGCGCGGAAGAAATGTCAGCGCGCCTCAAGAACTTCAAGGCACCTGCCTTGCGTTGGCCCAACGGCGTATTCCGCAAATATGTCGATCGCGTCACTAGCGCATCGCAAGGGGCAACAACCTAAAGCACGGCTTAGGGACCAGGAAACCAGGGAATAGAGATTAGAAAAACTGCCCTGAAAGGGCAGTCAAGGAGACCGAACATGGGAAGCAAGCCCAAAACGCAATCCGCAGAGAGCCACCTCACCACGCCCACGCGCCTCACCGGCGCAGAGATCGTATGGGCAACGCTGGTTGGTGAGGGCGTGTCCACTGTCTTCGGATACCCCGGCGGAGCAATCCTGCCGGTGTACGATGCGCTGCGCAAGTTTCCCATTCACCATGTCCTCGTTCGCCACGAGCAGGGCGCCTCGCACATGGCCGATGGCTATGCGCGCGCATCGGGCAAAGTCGGCGTCTGCATGGCCACCAGCGGCCCCGGCGCGACCAACCTGGTCACCGGCATCGCCACCGCCATGCTCGATTCCATTCCGATCGTCTGCATCACCGGCAACGTCTCCAGCAAGCTCCTCGGCAGCGATGCCTTCCAGGAAGTCGATATCACCGGCATCACTCTGCCGGTTACCAAGCACAACTTCCTCGTCAACAAAACCGAGGACATCGCCCAGGCCATCCGCTACGCCTTCCAGATCGCGCAGAGCGGCCGCCCCGGTCCCGTGCTCGTCGACATCACGAAAGACGCGCAACAAGGATCAGCCATCTTCGACTTCGAAGCAGCCAAGCCCCGTCCCTATCGCCCGCACCCCATGCTGAAAGTTGAAGAGTCCGGACTGAATCAGGCGGCCGAACTCATCCGCAACGCTAAGCGCCCCATAATTCTCGCTGGACACGGCGTCACCGAGTCCGGCGCCATGGAGCAGTTGCAGACTCTCGCCGAACGCGCCCAAGTCCCGGTGGCTCTCACTCTGCTCGGCCTGGGCAGTTTCCCTGCCTCGCATCCCCTGAACCTTGGAATGATGGGGATGCATGGCGAGGCGTGGGTGAATCACGCCATCCAGGAGGCCGATCTGCTCATCGCCTGCGGTATGCGTTTCGACGACCGCGTGACAGGAACGCTTTCGTCCTATGCCACGAAGGCTAAGAAGATCCACATCGAGATCGACCCTTCGGAGATTAACAAGAACGTCAAGGTCGACGTGGCATTGGTTGGCGATCTCCGCACCGTGCTCGAAGACCTACTGCCGCGCATTGCCGGCCGCGACGGTTCTCCCTGGCTCAAGGCCATCGAGTCCAGCAAGGGTGCTGTCGCTGTACGCGATATCAAGAATCTCCCCGACTCCGGCCACCTCTACGCCGCCCACGTCATGCACGATCTGTGGAAGATCACCGGCGGCGATGCCATCGTCGCTACCGATGTAGGCCAGCACCAGATGTGGGAGGCACAGTATTTCCATCACGAGAAGCCGCGCTCGCTGGTCACCTCCGGCGGCCTCGGCACCATGGGATTCGCACTGCCCGCCGCGATCGGCGCCAAGATGGCCTGTCCGGAAAAAGAGGTCTGGGTGATCGCCGGCGATGGCGGATTCCAGATGACCGCAGCCGAGCTCTCCACCATCGTTCAGGAGAAGATCAAGGTCAATATCGCCATCATCAACAACGGCTACCTCGGCATGGTCCGCCAGTGGCAGGAGTTCTTCTACGACAGCAACTATGAGGCGACACCTCTGGTCAGTCCCGACTTTGTGAAGCTCGCCGATGCGCACGGCATCGCCGGACGGTCGGTAAAGTCGAGAGCCGAGCTTGCCGACGCTGTCAAGGAAGCGCGCGACACCAAAGGTCCGTTTCTCCTCAATTTCCTGGTCGAGAAGGAAGACTCCGTCTATCCGATGATTCCTGCCGGCAGCGCATTGCATGAAATGATCCGCCGCCCGGGCAAAAGCCCGATAGTCGAGTCGGCGGAGGAAGAGTGACAGAAGCAAGTTATCAGCAACCAGTTATCAGTCGTCAGTTTTTCGGAATCCCGAATCTCTCGTATTGGCGAACGTAGTAACAACTGATGACTGAAAACTGACAACTTCCTAAGGATTGCATCTGCAAGGACCTCATCATGACTCACACTTTCGTAGCTTACGTTGAAGATTTGCCAGGCGTCCTTACGCGCGTGGCTTCTTTGTTCCGCCGCCTGAACATCAACATCAGCTCGCTCACCGTTGGACGCAGCGAGCGCGCGGGCCTGTCGCGACTAACCCTGGTCTGCGAGGCCTCGGCCGAGGCTGGCCACCGCGTTCGCGCCAGCCTTTTCAAGCTCGAAAACGTGGTTGACGTTGACGACATCGCGCAGGCACCGAACGTCACCCGGGAACTCGCGCTCATCAAGGTTGGGGCGACGGCGAAGAACCGCTCGCAGATCTTCGAACTCGCCGAGGTCTTTCGCGCGCGCATCGTCGATCTGACCTCCGAATCGCTCATGATCGAGATGACGGGTGTCGAAAGCAAGATCGAGGGCCTGATTGAGGTTCTGCAGGAGTCCGAAAGCCCTATCCTCGAAATCTGCCGCAGCGGCAAGATGACCATGCGCCGCGGACATCACACGTCAGGCGTTCTCAAGGCCATGGGCAACGGACCCGACGAAAAACCGTTGCCCGAAGATGAACTCGAACCGGTAAGCGAGAACGCCGACATCGAGCCTGCATAACACTCGGCTGCCCCAGG
>Ga0335073_10015056_pt1 | contig 10820 bp, 10 predicted proteins | sample Lox_Sample_22_FD_207093 | JGI IMG/M metagenome (GOLD analysis project Ga0335073, IMG submission 207093) | Soil microbial communities from Loxahatchee National Wildlife Refuge, Florida, United States - Lox_Sample_2.2 | ecosystem: Environmental > Terrestrial > Soil > Wetlands | place: USA...
CCGAATTCACCGCGAGGACCTTGCCGTTGTCGAAGCCGCAGATGATGAGATCGCCGACGATGACGGGCGTCGATGTGCCGCGCAGTGAGAGCGAAGGCACGTCCTGCTCTGCCTCCCAGAGCTCGTGGCCGTCGGTCGGAGACAGGCCGCGCAGCCTGCCGTCGACCGAACGCACCGCGACGACGTTGTCGGAAATAGCCGGTGGGGCGATCACGGCACCGTTGATCAGCACCGTCCAGAGCGGCTTGCCGTCCGCAGAATTGAGCGCAATCACGTGTCCGTCGGTAGCGCCGACGACAACCAGGTTCCCGCGCACCGCCGGTCCGCCGCCGAGCGGCAGCTTGGTGTTGGTACGCCAGAGTCTGCGGCCGGTCTGGAGATCGAAGGCTTCCACCTCGCCATGGTGACCCGATGCGAACACGCGACTGCCATCGAGCGCGAGACCGAGCCCGAGGCGCAGTCTCTTCGCGCCGCGGTCGGCGACCGAGGCGTCCCAGATGCGTTCCACGCGCAGGCTCGACTTGATGGGCCCGAGCTTTGCCGGCTGTTCCGGATTCTTGTTCTTGGAGCAGGCCACCAGCAGGAAGACGGCCGCAACCAGTGCGGTCCAGCAGCGCATCGATCGCATGGAGTTGATTTGCAAGGGATCCCTCATTTCGAAGCGGCAGCGGGCGAGGCCGCATCCGCCGCCAGGTCGGATATCTTCAGGTCGAGAAGCTCCGCGTCACTCTCGTTTCCGGATTTGGCGCGGGCAATCCGATACTGCGCCAGGGCTTCTGACTTATCGCCCATCGCGTAGTAGGCGTCGCCGCGCGCCTGCGCATATTGCGGCGCCAGGGCGCCGGGATTGGCCCCGTTCAGCGTCGCAATTGCCGCCGACGGCTGCTGCTGCGCGATTTGGACGCGCGCGAGCCTCTCCCGCGCGATGAGGCTCAGGATGGAATCATGCGAATGCTGCATCACGTCCCGCAGCTCGTCCGCGGCTCTGGGGAGCTCGTTGTCTTCGACGAACGCCCGGGCCGAGGCCAACTTCGCCTGATCCGCGTAGGGTGACGAGGCGTACTGACGCTCCAGGACTCCAAGCAGAATGAAGGCCTCGGGGCGGTTACCCTGCGCGAAGGCATTCTCCATCTGGATGTACGTTGCGCCTGCCGCGAGGTCCACGCTGTTCACGCGGGCCTGCCACCAGCGGTAGCCGCCGAGTCCCAGGGCGGCGACGGCGATACCGGCCAGGACCGCCGGCGCGTTCTCACGCACCCGGCGCTTGAGTGCTTCCCACTGTTCACGTTCACTCAGTAAATAATCGTCCACCACCCCCTCCTCATTCAGCGGGCGCCGCGGCGCCGGCAAGCGCCGCTTCTATGGCAGCGGCCAGCTCAGGCAGCGGGCACTCGCTCTGACCCGCCTCATTGCGCAAAGGTTTCACTGCCGCGACACCCCGCGCCAGCTCGTCATCGCCCAGGATGACCGCGAGCGCGGCGCCGCTGCGGTCGGCGCGGCGAAACTGCGCCTTGAAATTGCCGCCGCCGAGATTGAGGTCGAACCGCCGCGCCGGCAGCTGGTCCCGCAGGCGCTCGACCAGGCCGATGCCCGCGGCACTCGCCCGCGCCCCGTTCACCACCACGTAGACGTCCGCGGCAGGTGCGGCCGTAGCCTGCCCCGCCTGCACGAGCAGATCCACGACCCGCTCCATCCCCATTGCGAAGCCGACGCCCGGCGTCGGCTCGCCGCCGAGCTGCGCGATCAGCCCATCGTAGCGGCCGCCGGAGCATACGGCATCCTGGGCCCCGAGTGCGTCGGTGATCCATTCGAATACCGTGCGGCTGTAATAATCCAGCCCGCGGACCAGCCGCGGATTGACGCGATATGAGACGCCGATGGAGTCCAGGGCGGCGCAAAGGGCAGCGAAGTGCTCGCGCGACTCCGGGTCCAGATGATCGGTGAGGAGCGGCGCGCCCGCGATGATCGCGCTCATCTGCGGATTCTTGCTGTCGAGAATGCGCAGCGGATTGCCCTCGAGCCGCCGCCGGCTGTCGCTGTCGAGCGCGCTTTCGTGCGCGCGGAAATAGGCGATCAGCTTCTCCCGGTAGGCGCGCCGCGATTCCGGCGTGCCGAGGGAATTGATCTCGAGTCGCACCCGCTCGATGCCGAGCCGGCGCCAGAGACGCGCCGTGAGGGCGATCAGCTCCGCATCGACGTCGGGCCCGGGAAAGCCCACGGCCTCGAGATCGAGCTGATTGAACTGCCGGTAACGTCCCTTCTGCGGCCGCTCGTGGCGGAACATCTGGCCGATGCACCAGAGCTTGTGACGCTGGCCGCGGAGCATCCCGTTCGAGATGAGCGCGCGCATGATGCCGGCGGTCGCCTCGGGGCGCAGGGTCAGGCTGTCGCCGCCCTGGTCCGAGAAGGTGTACATCTCCTTCTCGACGACGTCCGTGTACTCGCCGATCGCTCGCTTGAAGAGCGCGGTGTGCTCCACGATCGGGACGCGCATCTCCTCATATCCGTAGGACGCGACCAGCTCGCGGATGCAGCTCTCCAGCCGTTGCCAGGCGCCGATCTGAGCGGGCAGCACGTCGTTCATGCCGCGGATCGGCTGGATCTCTACCGTCAACTCAACCTCCGTTCTTCCGCGGCGCGGCAAGTACGCGTCCGTCGGCAGCAATCAGGAACCAGGCCGTGTGATCCGCCCGCACGAAGGGCGAGAACGACTCCGGACGGCCTCCAACCTCGAGCGTAACGCCGCTGGCATCCCCCAATAGGACGCTGAGCGGCGGTACGCCCTCGAGCCTGCGCGTCGCGCGCCCGAGCGACAGGCCATAGAGCAGCCGCCGCCCGGTGGCGTCGTGGACCTCCGTCCAGCTGTTCGCGGAGTACACGAATATGACTTCGATATCTCCGTGCGCGGGAACGTGGGCGGCGGCTGACTGCCCGCCAGTCGGGCGCGTCGCCGCGGAAGCCGTGTCGCCGGCCACGGTCAGCTTCACGGGCTGGTCCGGTTCCGGGGTTGCCGCCGGCACCGTGATCGGCACGGGACCGGAGGCCGCGATCAGCCAGTGCCGGTGCGACAGCGAGAGGCCCCACCACACGGTGCCCGCCACCGCGAAGCCGATCACCACGATCACCGCGGGCGCCACCAATCTGCCGGTATCGTCCGCCATCGGCTTGGGAACACGTGTCAGGTCAGGCGGCGGGACCCGGGTGCCCTGCGAGTAGAGCTCGGACAGTGCCTCCGGCGACTCACCCACGAGCTCGGCGTAGTGACGCAGGTGTCCCTTGACGTAAACCGGAGCCCCCAGCTTGGCGAAATTCTCCGCCTCCAGCGCCTCGAGAATATCCGGGTCGACGTGCAGCCGCTCAGCGGCCTGCAGGATGGTGAGGCGCTTGCGCTCACGCGCGCCGCGTAGCCGCGCGCCGATGCCTTCCGACATGGCGGTCAGCCCGGGTTGTGACCGAGGTAGGCCAGCTCACGCGCCTCGGCCGAGTTCGGAAAGTCGAGCTGCAGCCGGCGCGCGTAGAGCGCCGCATCGAGCTCGTCATGCTGTGCGCGCGCCACCTTGACGGCGAGCAGCAGCAGATCCGGCGTCTCCTGGTTGGCGGCCATGAACGCGTCGATTTGCTGCCGCGCATCGGCGAGCTTGCCTTCGGAGAAATTGAGGTCGGCGAGCTGCCACAGCGCCTGCGCGAAATTCGGCCGTATGGTGAGCGCATCGACGAACATCTGGTACGCCTCTACATCGTGATGCGAGGCACGCAAGCAGATGCCCGCGTTGACGTAGGCAAGCTCCGGCGTCAGGTACTCCGGATTGTGCGCTGCCCGCATGAAGGTCTGGACCCCCTCATCGTTGCGGCCCACGCTGCAGAGGTACACCGCATAGTTGTTCTGGAAATCGGGATTCTTCGGCGCCAGGCGCAGCGCCTCGCGGAACTCGTCATCGGCTTGTTCCGGCTGCTGCAGCCGGGCAAACAGCAGGGCGCGTGCGCTGTGCACGTCCGGATCGTCCGGGTTTTCCTTCAATGCGCGATCGAGCTTGGTTTGCGCGATGGCAAGGTCACCGCGGCGCATGTAGGCGATCCCGAGCTCCGTGTTGTAAATCGCCGCGTCGCGACGCTGCGCAGCCTCCTGTTGGTTGACACAGCCCGCGAGCAGAGCAGCGAGCAGCGCCGCGGTGATGGCAAGGGTAGCGCGACCGTTCATGCCTGCACCGCGAGGCCGAATACACGGCTGCCGAGCCGCACCGTGGTACGGTCGATCACCCGGCCGGCGAGCTGGCCGCAGGCCGCGTCGATGTCGTCGCCGCGCGTCCGGCGCACCGTAGCCAACACACCGCGGCGGATCAGCTCATCGCGGAAGCTCTGCACCGCCTCGGGCGCGGAGCGGCGGTAGCGGGTGCCCGGGAAGGGGTTGAACGGGATGAGGTTCACCTTCGCCGGATGACCCGCGAGAAGCTTTGCCAGGGCGCGCGCCTGGGCGAGCGAGTCGTTGACGCCGTCGAGCAGGACGTACTCGAAGGTCACGCTGCGGCCGTTCTGCTCGTCGATGTAGTGCCAGCAGGCATCGAGCAGCTCCGCGATCGGATGTTTGCGGTTGATCGGCACGAGCTCGTTGCGCAGCTCGTCATCGGGTGCGTGCAGGGAGACGGCGAGCGCCACGTTGCTGTGCTCCGCGAGCTTGTAGATCTGTGGCACGAGACCCGAGGTCGATAGGGTCACGCGCCGGCGCGAGAGATCGAAGCCGAAGTCATCGAGGAAAATCTCGAGCGCCGGCACGACGTTGCGAAAGTTGGCGAGCGGCTCGCCCATGCCCATGAGGACGACGTTGGTCACTATCCGCTCGCGCGCGGAGTCATGTGCGAAGGAGCCTTCGAGCTCCCGATTGGCGAGCCAGACCTGGCCGACGATCTCGGCGGTGGTCAGGTTGCGGTTGAAGCCCTGCTGCGCGGTCGAGCAGAACGAGCAATCGAGCGCGCAGCCAACCTGCGAGGAGATGCAGAGCGTGCCGCGGTCGGCCTCCGGAATGAAAACCATCTCGAAGGCCTGCGAGGCGTCGGCCTGCAACACCCACTTGCGCGTACCGTCGGCGGACTGCTGCGCGGTGACGATCCGCGGCGTGGCGACACTGGCACGCTCCGCAAGCTGGGCGCGGAAATCCTTCGCCAGGTCCGTCATGCGCTCGAACGACGATTCGCCGCGCTTGTACACCCAGTTCATGAGCTGGCGCGCGCGAAACGGCTTGCTGCCGAGACCCGCCACGAACGCCTCGAGAGCCGGGCGCGGCAGCCCCAGCAGATTCGTCGCGGTCGTGTCGGGAGAGGTCATGACGGATTCCGCGGCATCAGCCGCGCGGATGCAGCTCCGTGGCCCTGAAGAAATACGCGATCTCCTGGGCCGCCGTATCCGGCGCATCGGACCCGTGGACCACGTTCTGCTCGATGCTGAGCGCGAGATCGGCGCGGATCGTCCCGGGGGCCGCCTTCTTCGGATCGGTGGCACCCATGATCTCGCGGTTGCGCGCGATGGCGTTGTCGCCCTCGAGCACCTGCACCACGACCGGGCCCGAGGTCATGTAGCGCACCAGATCCTTGAAGAACGGACGCTCCCGGTGGACGGCGTAGAACCCCTCGGCCTCGCGATCCGAGAGACGGATCATGCGGGCGGCGATGATGGTGAGGCCCGCCTTTTCGAAGCGGCGATAGACCTCGCCGATCAGGTTGCGGCTGACGCCATCGGGCTTGACGATGGACAGGGTGCGCTCTAGCGCCATTTCGGGGTCCTTTCAGGGGATAGCTGGTCAGGAACGTAGCCCGACAGTTTACCCTACGGCAACCGCAAGTCACAAAGCGGCTCAGGGCCGCTCCCCTCGAGGTCGGAGAAGGTCAGATGGCCGCGCTCGCCCGAAGCGCCGCCAGGCGCCTTCGGGCCAATTACACCGAGAAGCTCTCCCCGCAGCCGCATTCCCCTTTGACGTTGGGGTTGCGGAAGCGGAACGCCTCATTGAGCCCCTGCTTGACGAAATCCACGATGGTGCCGTCGATCAGCGGCAGGCTCTCCGGATCGACGCAAACCTTCACACCACGGTCCTCGAAGACGAGGTCGCCGGCATGGACGTCATCGGCATAGTTCACGACGTAGGCGAAGCCCGAGCACCCGGTCTTGCGTACCCCGAGGCGCAGGCCGACGCCATGCCCGCGGGCGGCGAGAAACGTTTTGATGCGATGTGCTGCGGATTCGGTGAGAGAGATGGCCATGATTCCAAGTTTACCCTTGCTCGGGCCAGTGCCGGGCACAGTCCGCGAGCGCATCTTCGACCACCAGCAGGCGTCCGAGTTTCTCGACCGGTACGGCAAGCGCCTCGGCCCACTCGGCCGGTGTGCCCGGAGCCAGGTCCGCGCGGCCCCGGCCACGCAGCCGGTCCGTCACCCAGGCGGCCACCGCGAGAGTATGGGGACACCCGTAGGCCTTGAACAGTGCGCTTTTCACGACGTTGTCCGCGACCTGGAGCCTGAACCGGACCCAGACCTCCTGCCCGGGCCCGCCCGCCTCCCCCGCGGCCTGGGTCGTGTCCGATGAATGGGGCTCCGAGGCTGGCGAGAGCCCGCGCAAGCGCCCGACCTCCCGAAGGATGGCAGCCACTGCGATATCGATGTGCTCGGGGAGGGTGAACCGCCCGAAGCTCAGGCGCAGGGAGCTCTGGGCCAGCTCGGTACCCCTGCCGAGGGCACGCAGCACATAGGAGGGCTCTGCGGATGCCGAATTACACGCCGACCCGGTCGCAACCGCCAGCTCGCGCAGGCCCGCGACCAGGCTCTCCCCTTCCACGCCCTCGAAGGACACGTTGAGAATGCCGGGGACGCAAGTCGCACCCTCCCCGTTCGCGTGCACCCCTTCCAGCGTCGCCAGCCCTCGCCACAGCCGGTCCCGCAAGGCAACGAGCCGGCCATGCTCCACCGTCAGCTCGCGGTGGGCGAGATCGCACGCCACACCGAACCCCACGATCTGGTGGGTGGGCAAAGTTCCCGGGCGCAGCCCCCTCTCCTGGCCGCCGCCGAAGAGAATCGGCTGCAGATGGGATCGCGCCTCGGCGCGCACATAGAGTGCTCCGACACCCTTCGGCCCGTACAGCTTGTGCGCCGTGATGGAAGCGAAGTCGAGGGGCAACGCATGCACGTCCAGGGGGATCTTGCCGGCCGCCTGCGCGGCATCGGTGTGGAAGAGGACGCCGCGCGCGCGACAGAGCGCGCCGACGGCGGCGACATCCGCGATCGCGCCGATCTCGTTGTTGACGAGCATGATCGACGCCAGCACCGTGTCCGGGCGAAGCGCCGCGGCAACCGCGTCGGGATCGATTCTGCCGCGCCGGTCCGGCGACAGCAGGGTGACCGTGAAGCCTTCCTTCTCCAGCCGCTTCAGCGGATCCAACACGGCCTTGTGCTCGATCCGCGAGCTTACGATGTGGCGCCCGCGGTACGCGTTGGCGCGCGCCGCGCCGAGGAGCGCCAGGTTGTTGGATTCGGTCGCGCCGGAAGTGAAGACGATCTCTCCGGGATCGGCACCGATCAGCGCCGCGACCTCGGCGCGGGCCCGCTCGATGCGACCGGCGGCGAGGCGGCCGTAGGCATGCGTGACCGACGAGGCATTGCCGATGCAGTCGGGCTCGGCGAGGCAGCGGCCGATCGCCGCGGCCACCGCCGGATCCACCGGCGTCGTCGCCGCATAGTCGAGATAGACCGGCTCGGGGTCGCGAGTCCCCGTCGCTGCGCCCTCTGAGCCCCGCATTCGCGAGTCGACAGTCACCGGCAAACCCCTTCGGGCCGGCTGCCGCCGTCCAAAATCGTTCCCGACGATTTGGTCACCCGCGCTCCGGGGCGGCCCCGGCCCGCCGCCGGCGGCTCTGCACCGCCGTCAGAATGCCGCGCAGGATGTTGACTTCGTTGCGGTCCAGCGCGGCGCGTTGGAACAGCCGGCGCAGCCGGGCCATGAGATGCGTGCCACCCTGCGTGCGGTCGCGGAAGTCGATCTCCTCCAACACCTGACCGAGGTGCGCGAACAGACGCTCCATCTCCTCCGGGTCGGCGAGCGGGCCGGCGGCCGGCGCGGTGTCGATCTGCACGCCGCGGGCGCGAAAGAGCTCATACGCGACGATCTGCACCGCCATCGCGAGATTGAGCGACGGATAGGCCTCGCTCGCCGGAATCCGGATCAGCAGGTGCGCCGCCTCGAGCTGCTCGTTGGTGAGGCCTGCCCGCTCGGATCCGAAGAGGACGGCCGCCGGGCCGCGGTGCGATTCCGCCAGTACCCGCTCCGCCGCTTCGCGCACGTCGGCCACACGAAAATACTGATCGCGCGGCCGCGAAGTGGTAGCCACGACGAAACCACAGCCGGCAACGGCCTCGGCGACGCTCCCGACCACGCGCGCGGTGGCCAGGACATCGTCCGCGCCCGAAGCGCGCGCGATTGCCTCGCTGTGGGGAAACTGCCGCGGGTTGACCAGCACCAGCCGCTCGAGCCCCATGTTCTTCATGGCGCGGGCCACCGCCCCGATGTTGCCGGGATGCGAGGGCTCGACGAGAACGATGCTGATGGGGGAGGTGTCCATGGCGGGCTGCTACTCATGTTACGCTAGGGCGGATCAACGGTGGCCGCAAGGGCCCCGCCCTTCACGCGAGCTTCCGTGCACCCGCTTCTCAATATCGCAATCCGCGCCGCGCGCCGCGCCGGCGAAGTCATCGTCCGCAGCCTCAACCGGCTGGAATCGCTCACCATCACCAGCAAGGGGCGCAACGACTTCGTCAGCGAGGTCGACCGCAACGCCGAGCAGGAGATCATCGGCATCATCCGCCGGCACTATCCCGACCACGCGATGCTCGCCGAGGAAAGCGGCCGCAGCGGCGACAACGACAGCGTGTGGATCATCGATCCGCTCGACGGCACGACCAACTTCCTGCACGGCTTCCCGACGTTCGCGGTGTCGATCGCCTGCCAGCAGAAGGGCCGCCTCGAGGTTGCCGTGGTCTACGACCCCATGCGCCAGGAGGTCTTCACCGCGACGCGCGGCGCCGGCGCGCACCTCGAGAATCATCGCATCCGGGTCAGCAAGCAGCGGACGCTCGACGGCGCTCTCATCGGCACCGGCTTCCCGTTCCGCTCGAACATCGGCTACATGGACGCGTATATCGAGATGCTGAAAGCGGTGATGCAGAACACGGCCGGCGTGCGCCGCCCCGGGGCCGCCGCGCTCGATTTGGCTTATGTCGCAGCCGGCAGGATCGACGGCTTCTGGGAGATCGGGCTGTCGCCCTGGGACACGGCGGCCGGGACGCTCCTCATTCAGGAAGCGGGCGGCCACATCGGCACTCTCGCCGGCGGCGAGTACCAGCTGGGCGCGGACGTGCTCGCCGGTACGCCCAAGGTATACGCGGCGCTGATCGAGCTTTTCGCGCCGCACGTGCCCAAGGAGTTGCGCTCCGCCTGATTTGCGCCTGACCGGGCCGGTTTGCTGGCTTTGGCCCAGTCGCTTGTGTAGAGTCCGGCCGCATGCCAAGCCAACTCTTTGCCACCAAGTCGATCGCCGAAATCAAGGAAGCCGACGCGAAGGGGCAGCAGCTGCACCGCACGCTCTCGGCGATGGCGCTCACCCTCCTCGGAATCGGCGGGATCATCGGTACCGGGATATTCGTCCTGACCGGTACCGCCGCGGCCAACCACGCCGGGCCGGCGCTGGCGCTGTCGTTCATCGTCGCCGGCCTGGGGTCCGCGTTCGCCGGGCTCTGCTACGCCGAATTCTCCGCGATGATCCCGGTGACGGGGAGTGCCTATGCGTACTCCTACGCGACCCTCGGTGAGGGCATCGCCTGGTTCATCGGTTGGAATCTCATTCTCGAGTATCTGTTCGCCGTCGCGACGGTCTCCGTCGGCTGGTCCGGTTATGTCCTGAGCCTGCTCGATCAGTTCGGAATCCACCTGCCCTATGCGCTCTCGCATGCGCCCTTCGCGCAGGGCGGAATGGGCGGGCAGAGCTTCTCGGTCGTCCGCACGGGGGCGATCCTGAACGTGCCGGCGGTCGCAGTCGTGGCGGCGCTCGGCATCATCTGCTACGTCGGCATCAGGCAGTCCTCGGCGTTCAACTCGGTCATCGTGGCCATCAAGGTCACGGTGGTGCTGCTGTTCGTATTTCTGGGCATCGGCTACATTCAACACAGCAACTGGCATCCCTTCATCCCGCCGAACAGCGGCACTTCCGGCGTCTTCGGCTTGAGCGGAGTGCTCGCCGCCTCCGGCGTGATTTTCTTCGCCTACATCGGCTTCGATGCCATCTCCACCTGCGCGCAGGAGACGAAGAACCCGCAGCGCGACATGCCGATCGGCATTCTGGCTAGCCTCATCGTCTGCACCATTCTCTACGTCGCCGTTTCCCTGGTGCTCACGGGCATGGTGAGCTACACCAAGCTCAACGTTTCCGCGCCTCTCGCCGTGGCTCTCGATGCCTATCCGTCATTGCGCTGGCTGGGGCTGCCGATCAAGCTCGGCGCCGTCGCCGGAATGACCTCGGTCATGTTGGTGATGACCATCGCGCAGGCGCGCATCTTCCTCGCCATGGCGCAGGATGGCCTGATGCCGCCGCTGTTCGGTCGCGTACACCCGAAGTTCCGCACACCCTCGACGGGGACGGTGATCACTGCCACCTGCGCCGCGATCGTCGGCGGCCTGTTCCCGGTCGGCATCCTCGGTGAGTTGGTGTCGATCGGCACGCTGCTCGCATTCGTCACGGTGTGTATCGGCGTGCTCGTTCTGCGCTATACGCGCCCGGATCTGCCGCGCCC
>Ga0335073_10015057_pt1 | contig 10820 bp, 6 predicted proteins | sample Lox_Sample_22_FD_207093 | JGI IMG/M metagenome (GOLD analysis project Ga0335073, IMG submission 207093) | Soil microbial communities from Loxahatchee National Wildlife Refuge, Florida, United States - Lox_Sample_2.2 | ecosystem: Environmental > Terrestrial > Soil > Wetlands | place: USA: Florida...
CCGGGGCGCCGAGGACGCCGATGCCCAGCAGCTGCGGTCAGCCGCCGATCAGGCCATCATGCTCGTCCAGGGCGCTCAGGCAGCCGATGGCTACTTGCATACCTGGCATCAGCTGAACGCCCCTGACAGGCGGTTCACCGACCTGGCCGCTGCCCACGAGCTGTACTGCGCGGGGCACCTGTTCCAGGCGGGGGTGGCGCTTGCGCGGGGCGCGGGTGATGACCGGCTGCTCGGCGTATCCACGCGGTTCGCCGACTACATCGCGACCGTGTTCGGTCCCGGCCGCCGCCAGGGAATACCCGGCCATCCGGAGATCGAGATGGCGCTCGTCGGGTTGTACCGCAGCACCGGGACAGATCGCTACCTCGAGCTCGCGGAATTCTTCATCGACCAGCGGGGCCACCGGCTGCTGGGTGATGTGCACTACGGAGCCCGCTACCGCCAAGACGACGTGCCGTTCCGCGACGCCGCCCAGGCCCGCGGTCACGCGGTCCGGGCTGCGTATCTGGCGTGTGGGGCGCTGGATGTGTTCACCGAGACCGGGGACCGGGCGCTGCTGGACGCGGCGGTGGCTCAGTGGGAGGACATGGTCGGCCGCCGGATGTACCTGACCGGCGGAGTCGGGTCCCGGCACAAGGATGAGGCGTTCGGGGACCCGTTTGAGCTGCCCCCCGACCGCGCCTATTGCGAGACGTGCGCGGCGATCGGGGTGATCATGTGGAGCTGGCGGCTGCTGCTGATCACCGGCCAGCCCCGCTACGCCGACCTGATCGAACGGGTCCTGTTCAACGCCTTCGCTGTCGGGGTGTCCCTCGATGGGCGGAGCTATTTCTACGTCAACCCGCTCCAGGTCCGGGCCGGTCATCAGGACCCTGAAGACGGACGCGGCCGCGCCGCCCGCTCAGGCTGGTATGAGATCGCCTGCTGCCCGCCGAACGTGATGCGGACCCTGTCCTCGCTGGACAACTACTTCGCCACCACCACTCCCGGCGGCATCCAGGTCTGGCAGTACGCCCCCGCCCAGCTCGATGTCACCATCGACCGGCAGCAGGCCGGGCTCACCATCCAGACGGGCTACCCTGACGACGGCCGGGTCACCGTCCGGGTCGACCACGCCGGGCACGCGCCCTTCGAGATCGCGCTGCGGATCCCCGCCTGGTGCCACGACGCCCGCGGCCACCTCACCACCGGCAGCCCGGATGGCAACGGCCGCCCGCAGCCCGGTGCTGGTGAGCGGTTGGAGGCCGGGACGCTGTGGCGGGTGCACCGCCGCTGGCAGCGCGGCGACGAGATCACCCTCAGCCTCGAGATGCCGGCCCGGCTGACTATCGCTGATCCTCGCATCGACGCGGTCCGCGGCTGCGCCGCGGTCGAGCGCGGCCCCCTGGTCTACTGCCTCGAAGAAACCGACACCGCCAACACCGCCGGCGCCGGGCAGCTCGAAACCCTCAGCCTCGGCGACGACGCCGGCTTCACCCCCGCCGGCATCCAGATCAGCGGCGAGCCCGTCACCATGCTGCGCGGCCAGGGGCACACCCAGCCCGCACCGGACTCCGGCCTCTTCCCCTACCACCCGGCCACCACAGCCCAGGCCCCGGCGACCCCGGCCGCCCTGCAGCTCATCCCTTACTACGCCTGGGGAAACCGCCACCCCGGCCAGACCATGCGCACCTGGATCCCCCGGGTCCACCCCGATACCCACGGCCGGCCGACGCCGTCGTCCGCCTCAGCATCCGATGGGAGACACCATGTTTCATAGAAGACGCCGGATCCGGGCCATTGCTGGCCTGGCCGCATGCGGCATTGTCCTGGCCGCCTGCGGGAGTTCCGGATCTGGGTCTAGCACGAACGCGTCCGGAGTGACGACCCTGTCGTTCTGGGCGCGGAGCGACGACTCGGCCTTCATCTCGACGATGGTGAAGGACTTCAACCAGACGCATTCGAAGGTGAAGCTCAGCCTCACCGTGGTCCCGACCAACAGCTTCGTCCAGAAGTTCACCACCGCGGTGGCGAACGGGAACGCCCCCGACGTGGCGTCGATCAACCTGATCGACCTGCCCTACTACGCGTCGGTGGGCGCGCTGACCAACGTCACGTCCCTGGCCCACTCGCTGAGCTACTTCAGCGACCTGTCCAAGGCCCACCTGCAGCTGGCCACCTACAAGGGGCAGCTGTACGCGCTGCCGTTTTCCGGTGACGCCTCCGTCCTGTACTACAACACGGCCCTGTTCAAGCGGGCAGGCATCACCTCACCCCCCACGACGTGGGCGCAGATCATCACCGACGCGAAGAAGATCAAGGCTCTCGGATCCGGCTATTACGGTTTCTACTTCCCGGGCCTGTGCCCTGGCTGTGACGGGTTCACGATGTACCCGGAGATCTGGGCCTCGGGAGGCAACATCCTGTCCGGCGCCGGGACCGCGCACCAGCAGGCGACCCTCACGACCTCACCCCCAGTCGCCGCGATGCTGCGGTTCTACCACACCATGTGGGCGGACGGCCTGATCCCCCCGACCGCGAAAACCGCGGACGTGAGCACCTGGCTGACCCCATTCGAGAGCAACAAGGTCGGCATGGAAGGGATCGGATCGTTCGCCGTCGCGACCTTGAAGCAGGACAAGAGCCTGAAGTTCAACCTGGCGTTCCTGCCCGGGGAGAACGGGGGCTATTCCTCCTACGCCGGCGGCGATGAGATCGCGATCCCGAAGGGCTCAAAGAACCTGGCCGCGGCCGAGGGAGTCCTCAAGTGGGCGACCTCAGTACCCGCGCAGCAGGACATCGCCAAGCTCGGGGTCGTCCCGACCCGGATCTCGGTGGCCGAGAACTACTACCCGAAGCTGGACCCGCGCTACAAGGTCCTCGCCGAGGCCATGGCGCACGGCCAGGCCCCGTACTCGACCCACTTCGAGCAGCTGATGAACACCGTCACCTCGCCATGGGAAACGCTGATCGAGAACGGCATCTTCGGGCCAGACCTGCAGTCTGCGCTGGCCAAGGCGCAGCAGCAGTTCAGCAGCATCATCAGCCAGCCCGCCGGCTAGCATCCGGCGCTGACCACCCCCAGGCAACAATCACCGAGTAGGAGACCCGGGAGATCATGACGGCCCCAGGCCTTCATGATCTCCCGGGTCCCCGAGTCCACTTCCGGGATTCCTGATGAGCATTCATCTCCCCGCACTGCACCAGGGCCGCATGCCACGGCGGCTCCGCACCCAGGCCCGCTCCCTCACCGGGATCATGCTGGTGGCCCCAGCGACCATCCTGGCGATCGCGCTGTTCTTCGTCCCGCTGGTCCTTATGGTGTGGATGTCGCTGAACAACTGGCCCATCCTCGGCGCCCACCGCTTCGCCGGCACCACAAACTACCGGACGGCATTCCACGACCCGCAGTTCCGCCACAGCGTGCTGTTCAGCCTGGAGTTCACCGTCATCGTGGCGGTGGGTCTCCTGGTGATCGGCGGCGTGCTGGCCGCGGTCGTCGCCGTGCGGCGCCGCGGCGTCGGAGTCTTCCGCACGGCCTACTTCCTGCCCGTCGTCATCGGCATGGCGTCCGCGTCATACCTGTGGCTGTGGATGCTCAACCCCAGCGTCGGGCTGCTGAACAAGATGTTCCTCGACCTGCACATCGGCCGCACACCCATCCAGTGGCTGGGCAGTACCGGGCTGGCCGTCACCGCCGTCAGCGTCATGACCCTGTGGAAACTCGCCGGCTTCAGCATGCTGATCCTGATGTCGGGCATCCAGAGCGTTCCCGCAGACATCCTGGACGCCTCGATGATCGACGGCGCGAGCCCGCTGCGCCAGTGGCTGCGGATCAAGATCCCGCTCATGCGCACCCATATCGCGCTGGTTCTGGTCTTCGGCGTGGCAGGCGGGTTCCTGGCGTTCGACCAGTTCTACATCATGACCCACGGAAGCCCCGGCACGAGCACGCTGACCAGCGTTTTCGACATCTACAACACGTCGTTCGTGAACTTCAACCTCGGATACGGCGCGGCGCTGTCGGTCATCGTCATGGTCGTACTGCTCATCTTCAGCGTCATCCAGCTCCTCATCGTCCGCGGAAGCTCGGAGTACTAACGTGCGGCAGGCCATCAGCCCCACCCAGACAACCGCCACCATCAGCCCCCCAGCCGCCAGCGACGGCGGCGCGGCGGGCCGGCCGCGCCGCCGGCCGAGGTCGGTGGCCTGGTACGTGCTCGCGACGCTCCTCGCCCTGCTTTTCCTGCTGCCGCTCGTGCTGCTGCTGCTCACCGTGTTCAAAACCCCAGACCAGGCGGCAGCGACGCCCCCCAGCTACCTGCCGCACCATCTGTCGATCGGCAGCTTCCGCAGCCTCTTCGGCTCCGGGGTCAACCTCGGCCCCTACGTGCTGAACTCGCTCACGGTCGCGCTCGGCACGGTGGCCGGCACGCTGGTGCTGGCCGTTCTCGGCGGGTATGGGTTCGCGATTTACCGCTTCCGTGGCCGGGGAGTCCTGTTCGTCGCGCTCCTGGCGATCTTCATGGTCCCGTTCCAGTCGATACTCACCCCGCTGTATGTGGTCCTCAAAGACGTGCATCTGCAGAACTCCCTGCTCGGCCTGGTCCTCGTCTACACCACCTACCAGCTGCCGTTCGGCGTATTCCTCATGCGCAGCTCGTTCGCCTCCATCCCCCGCGGAATCTCCGAGGCAGCCGAAGTAGACGGCGCCGGCACCCTGAGCAGGCTGTGGCGCATCCACCTGCGGCTGGCCATTCCTGGCGTCATCACCGTGGCCATCTTCGCGTTCATCGCGGCGTGGAACGACTTCATCGCCGCGCTGATCCTGCTGTCTGACCAGTCGAAATTCACCCTGCCTGTCGAGCTGCTCACCCTGGAAACCGGCCAGTTCGGCGTCATCAACTGGGGAGTCCTCGAGGCCGGGGTCTTCATCAGCATGGTCCCCTGCGTCCTGATCTTCGTATTCCTCCAGCGCTACTACCTCGGAGGCATTCTCAGCGGCGCCATCAAGTGACCTGCAGGGAAACGGCTTCGCCACGTCATAAGGCGGAAGGAAGGAGCACGATGCGGAGCGCGGCACTCAGCCGTCTGGCAGCACCCGGGCACGGGGGGGTGACCATCAGCGGAGGATTCTGGGCCCGGCGGCAGCGAACCAACCGCCTGGTCAGCCTGCCGCTCGGCCGGGACCGGCTCGAGGAAGCGGGCAACCTGGGGAACTTCCGCGAGGCCGCCCAGGGTGCCCAGCACGCGCCGGCCCGCGGGCTGCCCGTCTTCGACTCCGACGTCTACAAATGGCTGGAGGCCGTCGGCTGGGAACTCGGCCGCAGACCGGACCCTGAAGCAGCGGACAGCCTCCGGAAGCTCAGCGGTGACGTGATCGGCATGATCCAGTCCGCGCAAGCCCCCGACGGCTACGTCGGCTCCTGGTACCGGACCGTAGAGAGCCGGTTTTCTGACCTGCTGTACGGCCTGGAGCTCTATAACGCCGGGCACTTGTTTCAGGCGGGGGTTGCGCTGGCCCGGGGTGCGGGTGATGACCGGCTGCTGGGCGTCTCCGCGCGGTTCGCCGACTACATCGCGACCGTGTTCGGTCCCGGCCGCCGCCCGGGCATACCCGAGCACCCGGGCATCGAGATGGCGCTCGTCGCGCTGTACCGCACGACGGGGGCAGACCGTCACCTCGAGCTCGCCGAATTTTTCCTCAACCAGCGAGGGCATGCTCAGCTCACCGGCGGCCCGTTCGGGCCCCGTTACCGGCAGGATGACATTCCCTTCCGGGACTCCCATGTGGCCCGGGGCCACGCCGTGATGGCTGCGTATCTGGCGTGTGGGGCGCTGGATGTGTTCGCGGAGACCGGGGACCGGGGGCTGCTGGATGCCGCGGTGGCTCAGTGGGAGGACATGGTCGCGTGCCGGATGTACCTGACCGGTGGTGTGGGGTCGCGGCACAAGGATGAGGCGTTCGGGGACTCGTTTGAGCTTCCTCCTGACCGTGCGTACTGCGAGACGTGCGCGGCGGTCGGGGTGGTGATGTGGAGCTGGCGGCTGCTGCTGATCACCGGGCAGGCCCGGTATGCAGATCTGATCGAGCGGGTGCTGTTCAACGCATTCGCGGTCGGGGTGTCCCTGGATGGGCGGAGCTACTTCTACGTCAATCCGCTGCAGGTCCGCGCCGGGCATCAGGACTCCGAGGACGGGCGCGGGCGGGCGGCGCGCAGCGACTGGTATCAGATCGCGTGTTGCCCGCCGAACGTGATGCGGACCTTGTCTTCGCTGGAGAATTACTTCGCGACGACCACCCCCGACGGGGTGCAAATCTGGCAGTTCGCGGCGTCACGGCTGGCCGTCACCGTCGCTGACCAGCAGGCCGTGCTCACCGTGGAGACGGATTACCCGTCCGGGGGGCGGGTCACCGTCCGTGTGGACCACGCCGGGCCGGCACCCTTCGAGCTGGCGCTGCGAGTCCCGGCGTGGTGCCAGGACGCCCACGGCCACATAACCGGCAGCAGTACGGACAGGAACGGGCGGGTACAGGCCGACGGGGGAAAGGCACGGCTTCAGGGCGGGACGTTGTGGCGGGTGCGCCGCCGCTGGCATCCCGGCGACGAGATGATCCTGGACCTGGCCATGCCCGCGCGGATAACCGTCGCTGATCCCCGTATTGACGCGGTGCGCGGCTGCGGCGCGGTCGAACGCGGCCCGCTGGTCTACTGCCTCGAAGAAACCGACGCGGGCACCCCCGGACAACTCGAATCGATCCGCCTCGCCGGCACCGGAGACTTCACCCCGGCCACCACTCAGATCAGCGGCGAGCCGGTGACCGTGCTGCGAGGTCAGGGCGAGACCGAACCGGCACCCCCGTCCGCCTCCTTCCCCTACCACACTGCCACCACCCCCGCCCAGCACCCGGCCAGCCCAGCCGCCATCCAGCTCATCCCCTACTTCGCCTGGGGAAACCGCCACCCCGGCCAGACCATGCGCACCTGGATACCCAGATGGTGAGCGGTCCACATGGACCCGGAAATCTGCACTGCTCTGACATGCCGGTAGCGCCCCGGCAACAGCCCGTGCCAGCGGCGCAGCCCGCCCTCAAGCACCCATCCGCCAACTGCCCACGGGAGCCGCACCCATTCGGTCTGAGAAGCAAGGACAGTCATGCAGGTACGCCCCCTAGGAAGCACCGGACTAACCGTCACACCGCTGTGCATCGGCACCGCCGCGCTGGGAAACCTCCCGGACCAGTACGGCTACGAGGTGGGCGAGCCTCAGGCGGTTGCCACCATGAACCGGGTTTTCGCCGGACCGGCCAATTTCGTTGACACCTCCAATAACTACGGGGACGGGGACAGCGAGCGCAGAATCGGCAAGGCCCTGGCTGAGGTTGGGGGGCTACCAGCGGGTTTCGTGCTGGCCACCAAGGTCGACCCGCTGCCCGGGCAGAGCGACTTCTCGGGCAGGCGCGTACGCGAATCTGTGGCGGAGAGCATTGAGCGCCTCGGCGTTGATCGGCTCCAGCTTATTTACCTACACGACCCTGAGCGGATCAGCCTCGACGAGGCCATGTCCGCGGACGGCGCCGTGCGAGCGCTCGTCAGGCTGCGCGAGGAGGGAATCATCGGACATCTCGGAGTGGCTGGCGGGCCGATCGACCTCATGCGCCGCTACCTGGCCACCGGCTTGTTCCAGGCCGTCATCAGCCACAACAGGTTCACCCTGATTGACCAGTCGGCGGAACCCCTGCTGGCCGACGCAGTCGAACGCGATGTCGCGTTTATCAACGCCGCGCCCTACGGCGGCGGGATCCTCGTCAAGGGGCCCGAGGCCCAGCCCAAGTACCGCTACGAGCCAGCTGCCCGGCCCATCATCGACCGAGTCAAGGCCATGCACAAGGCATGCGCGGGTCACGAGGTTCCACTGGCCGCCGCAGCCCTCCAGTTCTCATTGAGGGAGCCGCGTATCGCCTCCACCATCGTCGGGATCTCCCGCCCCGAGCGTATCGACCAGACACTCAGGTTTGCCGAATGGCCGGTACCCGCAGTGCTGTGGGAGGAACTGGCACCGCTGATTACGATCGGCCGGAACGGCGTCGACTGACCCGGGGCATCCTCGTACCTAGGCCACGGCAACCAGGCCCGTATCAAAGTATGAGCCATCGACCATGAACCCGCAGGTCAGGCAGCCAGCGACATTCTGGAGCAGCATACCTGTCGTGGCCTGGACCGGTCAGGGCGGGCGGAGGCCGGCGACCCGCTCACCGGCGACGACATCCAGATCGCCCGCAAGCTGTCCCTGAATACCGGCCTGGCCCCGATCAAGCAGTGGCGCTGGCGGATCGCCCACAGCCTGCCGGACGACCCCCGTTCATCATCAGCGACCTGGGGTGGGTGCACGTCGGTCAGCCTATGGTGCCCGGCCGCGGCCTGCACATCCCGCTCACCGCCTAGCCGTGCTCGCGTGGGACGACCCGGCGAACCCGAGGAAGATCGACCACCAGAACATGCGCGCCAGGGCCATACGCTGGCTCAACGCGGCGTCCTGGGTAGTGAATCGCCCGGCGAGCCGGGGGACCAGATTCCCCAGCACGGTTCGGCCGCCGCCCAGTTATCCAAGCCGGGACCTGCGTACTCGGCCGCCCGCTTGTCCCAGGCCGCACGGTTGCGGAGCACATGATCAGGTGTTGCCGTCACACCAGCCAGCGTTTCCCTGGCCAGGCCGCCCGTCAACTACTCTCACGACCGACTCAATGACGACACTGTCCGCGGCAGATCCGCGCGTTCGTGGGAAGCTTCAGCGCATACTTATGCGAGATGCTCGCGGTTGCCGAAGACTACGCACTGAAGCCGTAACCCCAACCATTACAGATCGTTAGAGGGCCTCTGGGATGCTGTCTGCCGTGGGGATCAGAGCTTGTCTCGGCGCGTCCGAGAGCGCCGCGCGACCCGCGACCATCAACCCATGCACTACAGCCACGGTGTCGTCCACCGTCTCGTCGTCGCGCCTCCGTACCAGTGAGAAATGATTTCCTAGAATCTTCTTGCCGACCACAGCACCGCAGACCAAGAACGGCCAAAGTGGCTCCGGTTGTGGCGGAATCAGCACCATCAGCAATCCGCGGCCCGGCTCAACTTCCATTGTTTCGACCACGACATCACGCAGTCGAGGGTAAATCCATCTGTCGAGACTTTGCTGGTAGCGCCGCGTTCTTAGAAGCTCGATCGGCTGGGTCCTCACACGCGTTACCACATCACGTCCGTCCTGGTGGCGGGTCACCAACCCGATGATGAGCAAGCCGCCTTCTGGTCGGTTGGCGAGCGCAGACACATCCTTTGCAAGCTCGATTGCAGCAGCAGCATTATCGAGTTGATAGGGAGCCTGCTTAGCCTCGAACCATTCGTTTTCGGCTTGGCCTATGAGCAGCTCCGCATGCTGGGCTCTGATGAGGTCTGCGACGGTCTCGGCTGTCAAGGTGCCGCCGACGCTCGCCTCCCAGAGCGCCAGAAGATCCGAGCCTACCTCCAAGGCCTCGCCAACTGTCAGGCCACGCGGATTGATACTAACCTGGCAGTCGGTCACGCCTTTCTGCTGATCCACCGTGACATCAACGAGCCTAGCGCCGGTCTTGAGCAGAAGCGGAGTCAATATATCTGTCATTTGGCGGCGATCTTGTACAGGGTCGCCCGGGGCAATCCTAAAACCAAAATTCAAGATCACGTCCTTGTCAGTAAACTCCAGCGAGACTGATCGGGGAATGAATATCTCTTCGTCCTGCGCAAGTTGATCAACCGGCGCATCGAAGATTGCGAACTGATAGGAGTCCTCGGACCCTCTTCGGCAGCGATCGACCGCCCGACGTAGCTCGGTCAGTGAAGCAGGCTCTATCACTTCGGCAGCTGCCGCAACGATCTTGTGCCTGAAGAACCACATCAAACCATGATCAACGACCTCAAAGTCCCTACTAACCCGTCGCCATCTCACCCTTGCTCCAGACATGTGGAGATTCTCTCGCGTACCTGGACGGCTTGGAAGCGCGGATCGCGGCATGTGCGGATGTCTGGTCAGCCTGGTCTGTGGCTGCCGAAGACAATGCAGAATGGGTGGCCGACGGGGTCGGTAAAGACCCGGAAGCCGGTCTCCCGTTCACCGGGGACACGAGTGGCGCCAAGGGTGAGTAGGTCCCGCTCGGCCTGGTCGGCATCGGGCACGCGAATGTCGAGATGCAGTTGCTGGGGATACGCTGGGTCGGGCCAGCGCGGCGGAACCCATTCGGTGACCCGCTGGAAAGCCAACTCGCGAAGGCCGGGCTGGGACCGGTGACCACCCAGCCGCCCGTGTCCTCGCTGACTGTCATCCCCAGCACCTGGCAGTAGAACCCGGCGAGGGCGCGCGGGTCGGGGCAGTTGATCACCGTCTTTTCCAAGTGTCCGATCACACGCACAGCATGTCAGCGGCGATCGGTTGCCCTCACCGTCAAGCTCGTTATGCATCTCGCGCGCTGGGAGCCTTGTGAGTGCGTGCGCTGGCCCCGGATGTGCCGTCCCCGGGCCCGCTCGTTCGCAGCCCACAACGCTGGGCACAATCACTGAGGTGAGCGTGCAACTGAACCACACCATCGTCTCGTGCCGTGACCAGCAGCGGTCGGCGGCGTTCCTGACGGGGATCCTCGGGTTGCCGTCAGCCATCCGGTTCGCGCATTTTCTTGTGGTCCAGGCCGACAACGGCGCCTCGCTGGACTTCGCCGAGACCGCCGGGGCGATAACCCCCCAGCATTACGCCTTCCTCGTCGGCGAGGAGGAATTCGATGCGGCCTTTGGCCGCATCCGCAGCCAGGACTTGCCGTA
>Ga0335073_10015058_pt1 | contig 10820 bp, 6 predicted proteins | sample Lox_Sample_22_FD_207093 | JGI IMG/M metagenome (GOLD analysis project Ga0335073, IMG submission 207093) | Soil microbial communities from Loxahatchee National Wildlife Refuge, Florida, United States - Lox_Sample_2.2 | ecosystem: Environmental > Terrestrial > Soil > Wetlands | place: USA: Florida...
AAGCATCAGTGGCTGATTCTCACTTTTCTCGTCACCGTCGTAACGGTGGTCACGATCGCGTCGTTCAAGATGAAGCCCGTGTACGAGGCGGCCGCGCGCGTGGAAGTGGATAAAGAATCGCAGATGAGCATGCAGTTCGCCGACCAGAACGAATACGACGAATACATCGACATGGACACGTACATCGAGACTCAGACGAAGATTCTCGAGAGCGAGACGCTCGCCATGCAGACGATCCGGTCGATGGATCTCGGAAAATATCCGGAATTCGGCGGCAATTCGGGCATCAGCACGTTTGGGCAGGGCGGGGCCGTGCTTCGCCGCCCCGCGATACTCGGGGAGTTCCTGGCCGATCTGAGCGTGAAGCGAGTGCCCAACAGCCGCCTCATCGAGGTGAGATTCGACGCCGAAAATCCGCAGCTCGCTGCGGAGGTCGTCAACAAGCATTTGCAGAATTACATCGAGGAGAACTTCGAGAGCAAGTACAACGCGACCACGCAGGCATCAACCTGGCTTTCCTCCGAGCTCGAGGAACTGCGCATCAAGGTCGAGAAATCGGAAGATGCGCGGTTAGCCTACGAACGCGAGAATCAGATCTGGCAAATCGACGAAAAGCAGGACATCACGACTCAGAAGCTCGCCGACCTTAGCAAAGCGGTGACCGACGCGCAGACCGCGCTTTCGGGAAAAGAGGCCCTCTATCGAATGGCCGCGTCGGGCGAAGTAGACGCCCTTCCCGACCTGCCGGACGCTGGCGTCCTCAGGAATTTGGAGAGCAAGAAAACCGACCTCGACGAGCAGTACGCCGACATCTCCAACCAGTACGGGCCCAATTTTCCGAAGGTCCAGCGGTTGAAGGAACAGGAAGATCAGGTGAATGCCGATTTGGCGAAGGCCCGGCAGGTGGTGGTGGACGGCATCCGCGAAGACTACGACACCGCTCAGAGTCACGTCCAGATTCTGCAGGAGGCCCTCGATAAGCAGAAGGCCGAAGCGAACGACATGGCCGAAAAGCTGGTGCAGTACAACATCCTCGAACACGACGCGGAAGCGAACAAACAGCTCTATGACGGGTTGCTCCAGAAGTTGAAAGAGGCGGGCATCACGGCGGGGCTGCGCTCGAGCAACATCCGGATCGTGGATCCCGCGCTCGTCCCTGCCAGTCCGTCTCGGCCGCAGAAATCGCGCAACATCTTGCTGGCGCTGCTGGTCGGCCTTGTGGGCGGCATCGGTCTCGCCATCTTCCGCGAGTATCTGGATAACACGGTGAAATCACCGGATGACATCGAGTCGCTGACCGGATTGCCCTCGCTGGCCGTCGTGCCCGCGCTGCCGGGAGCCAATGGCCACCACGGCCATTTCTCGCGATTCAGCAAGGAATTGGGCGCGCAGAACCCCACCGGACCTCGCGTCGAACTCCTTTCCTACGTGCAGCCGAAATCGCAGATTTCGGAGGCCTTCCGCGCGTTGCGCACCTCGCTCTTGCTGTCGCAGGCCGAGCATCCGCCGCAGGCCATCCTGGTCACGAGCTCTCTGCCGCGCGAAGGAAAAACCACGGCGGCCGTTAACTTGGCCGTGACGCTCGCCCAGTTGGGCGACCGTACGCTCCTGATGGATTCGGATATGCGCAAGCCCGGTGTCCGGCGCGCCCTGAATCTCACCGGAGCCAAAGAGGGCGGGTTGAGTTCGTACCTGGCGGGGGTCTCCACTCTCGACGACGTGACGATTCCTCACCCCGCGATCAGCAACCTCAGCGTGCTTACAACCGGGCCCGTGCCGCCAAGCCCGGCCGACCTGCTGTCGTCGCACCGGATGCGCGAGGGCATCGCCGAATTGCGCCGCCGCTACAAATTCATCGTGATCGATTCACCGCCGATCATGGCCGCGACGGACGCCGTGATTCTTTCGGCTTTGACCGATGGAGTTTTGCTGGTGGTGCGCAGCGGAGAAACACCGAAGGAAGCATTCACGCGCGCTCGCGATTTGCTGGCGGCGGTGAAGTGCCGCCTGCTGGGTGTAGTCCTGAACGCGGTGGACTCCAGCGCGCCGGATTATTACTACGCGTATCGCTACTATCCTTACGCGTATGGCTACGGCTACGGCGAGGACGTGGGCAAGCGTCAGCCCCCCGAACCCGACGATTCGAAGGATTCATCCACCTAGGAGGCCATCTTGCGGCACCTGATCACCGGCGGAGCCGGTTTCATCGGATCACACCTGGCGGAGGCGCTTCTCGCCCGGGGCGACGAAGTGTTCGTTCTCGATGACTTGTCGACGGGAAGCGTCGAAAACATCCGCCATCTAAAAGCTCACCAGAAGTTTCATTACTTCTTCGATTCGATCACCAACAAACATCTGTTGGCCGAGCTTGTGGACGAATCGGATATCGTGTTCCACCTGGCCGCGGCCGTGGGTGTGCGGCTGATCGTCGAAAGCCCCGTGAAGACTCTTGAGACCAACGTTTACGGGACGCAACTGGTGCTGGACGCGGCGTCCAAGAAAAAGAAGATGGTGTTTACGGCTTCGACTTCGGAGGTCTATGGCAAGAGTAATCAAGTGCCGTTCAAGGAAGACGCGGACCTCGTGCTTGGTCCGACGACGAAAGGGCGCTGGAGCTACGCCGCTTCGAAGGCGCTCGACGAATTCCTGGCGCTCTCCTACTGGAAGGAACGGAAGCAGCCGGTGATCGTGGTGCGGTTCTTCAACACCGTGGGACCGAGGCAGACCGGGCGCTATGGCATGGTGCTGCCCAATTTCGTGCGGCAGGCGCTCGAACAGTCGCCGATTACCGTGTACGGCACGGGCCAGCAGTCGCGGTGCTTCTGCGACGTTCGCGACACGATTCAGGCGGTGCTCCGACTGATCGCCACCGATCGCGCGGTGGGCGAGGTGGTCAACGTCGGGACGGACGAAGAGATCTCGATCGAGGGGTTGGCGCACCTAGTGAAGAAGCGCACCCAGAGCAACTCCGAGGTAACGTACGTGCCCTACGATCAGGCGTACGAACCCGGATTCGAGGATATGCCGCGGCGCATTCCGTCGCTCGAGAAGCTGCAGCGGTTGACGTCTTTCCGCCCCGCGACGCCGCTGACGGCGATCGTCGATCGCGTCGTCGAGCATTTCCAGAAGAAGCCGGAAGCGGACTTCACGCCTCGAGCCGCCCGCGCCGCACAGGCAATTGCCGTGCCGGAATAGCGTAGGCGCCGGTCGGATCGCGAGCCTACCCTCCCAAAGCCCATCTCCAGAGCATAATGTGGCCCACCAAAAGCATAGCCGCGAGCGCCAGCAGGCGCGCGTAAGTTAACCGGGGAAGAAGGGAGAAGGCGACAATGCCTAGGAACGGAGCCAGCTGCAGGGTGTAGCGTTCATACAGAAAAAGGTTGCCGCCAACGCCGATCTGCTCCACGATGAAGAGCGCGACAAACAGCAAAGCAAAGACCAGGAACGGTGACGCATTAAAGGTGTTTCTTCTCTCCCACAGGAACACGCCAAGGGCGATTGTGTTGTAGGTCGTTGCGGCCGCAATTATGCTGAAAATAGAGAAGACTGTGACCGAGTTGTGATGCGCCACGAAATAAAGTGCAGTGCGTAAAGGCCCCGGTTGGAGGATGCGAGAACTAAGCGAGCCACCGACAAGACCAGCTGTCAATGCAACCAGCATCGTGCGCCTACGCAGGGCCGGTTTCAGCGCCGACATCACCGGGAAGGTCACCAGCAACAGGTAAAAGGCAGCATAGAACGCGGCAACGACCGGACGAAAGAGATTGACGCCAGCCGATGCACGCCAGCTGCCATAGGAGCTGCCGGTGGCCATGCCGGGGCTTGTGATACCCTTCCATATCAGCAGGAGTACGATAACCGGGAAGACAGAGGCAACGAGGGAGGCGATCACGCCGGTCCACCACAGTCGTCCGCGCTTCGTTGATCGGAGAAGTACGAGCAGCGCGGCCGCAGGCAGGAGCGCCAAGTAGTACTGGCGGCAAACGATAGCCAAGCCCATCGAAAAGCCGCCGACGATTATCAGCACTTGCGAGGTCGTGGTGGTCTCTTGTGTGGCAGACTCGATCCACAGCAGCGCTCCAACGGCGCCGAAGAAGACCGCGGGCCCCTCTGTCAAAACCAGTGCCGTCGATTCGACAGCGTGAGGGAAGACGAGGAGAACGAGCAGCGCGCCAAGCCACACGTTCGGGAAGCGGCTGTAACGAGAACCCAAGAGGATCGCAGAGACTGTGAGCACCCAGCTGAAAAGCGCTCCGAAACGGGCGTCACGCAGGTCGTCTCCCCGCAATAAGCGCACGCTCTCGGCCATCCAAATGAAACTCAGGGGGCCGGGTGGGTTTGTTTGGGATCTAATGGAAGTAGCCGATATTCCGCGCGTGGCGTACAAACGAACGTCGATCATGTTAACGCCGTCGTCGTACTCGGGATTATTTACTCGGCCGATGAAAAGCATCGCCGAGATCAGGTTCGCGGCGAATACCAACAGGATAAGAGGCAAGAGACCTGTATGTGCGGGTCGGCTTAGCACGGATCGCTTTTACCACAAATCATTCGAGCTATTTCAGCCATGTTCTCTCGAACGTGCTCGGAAGAACCATCGGACTGCCAAGCAACTCATAGGCCAACGGACTACGGTCGGCGATCGACCGCCAATCTAGTGTATAAATCTCGTGGGGTTAACTAGAATAGGCCACATGACCGAGTCGCCTTCGGGTGCAGCTTTTCGAGTGTCGATACTCATGCCAGTATACCGTGACTGGCAATGTGCCTCCGTCGTCTGTCAGGCTCTCGATGAAAAGCTTAGCACTCTGCCGCAGGTCGATGCCCGCGTCCTGCTGGTGGATGATGGCAGCACCCACGGTGTCGAAGGATGGACGCCCTTCGAGCGGCGCGCGCTTCGTCAAGTAAAGGTTCTGCGATTACGCAGGAACCTGGGACATCAGCGGGCGATCTGCGCTGGCATTTGTTATATCCAGCAGCATTTCTCGTGTGACGCCTTTCTGGTGATGGACGCAGACGGTGAGGATCGCGTGGAAGATGCCATTCGGCTGATTGATCTGGCGATTTCTCACCCGGAGACCGTTTTTTTTGCCCAGCGCCAAAGAAGATTCGAAGGTGTTTTGTTCCAGCTTGGTTACAGCCTGTATCGCGCGACGCACTGGCTCTTGACCGGTGTTTCGGTACGCGTCGGGAATTTCAGTGTGGTGCCGTGCGGAGCACTGACGCGCTTAACGTGCATGTCAGAGCTTTGGAATCATTACGCGGGCGCCATCTTTAAGTCGAAGCTTCCATTTGAATGTGTTCCGATGAACCGAGGGAGGCGCGCGGCAGGTCGATCACACATGAATTTCATTTCCTTGGTTGCGCATGGCATTTCCGGGATTGCCACGTTCAGCGAGACTGTCGCTACCCGCATCATGATATCGAACTTCGTCGGCGCAATCGCTCTCACGGTGATTCTCGCATGCTACGTTGGTAGGATCCTGTGCGTCACAGGGACGATCCCTGGCTGGGCCGCTTACATATCCGCTCTCTTACTTGTGCTATTTATCCAAGTGCTCTGGATAGCGTTTAGTCTCGTTTTTCTGCTCATGTCCAATCGAACTTCGATGGAATTTGTGCCGATCCGGGACTACGAGGTGTTCGTGGATCGACTAGACGAGGCGCCGGGAGTTGCGTGATCGACCGAGGTGCATTCTCGTACGTTGGCCAAGAACTCGACCTATTTGCGCACGCTGTGCACTGGAAGGCCTACTGGGCATCGCGCATTCGTGAATGGATTAGAGGTGATGTCCTGGAGGTTGGAGCTGGACTTGGTGTCAATACAATCGCGCTTCGGAACAGCGATGTGACTTCCTGGCTGTGCCTCGAACCCGATTCAGAGCTCGCGGAGAGATTAGCGAAGGCGGTTACCGCGATCCCAAATTGCAGAGTGAGAGTGGGCACGATGGCCAGCCTAGCGGAACGAACGTTTGATTCGATTCTGTATATAGACGTCTTGGAACACATCAAGGATGACGCTGAGGAGATGGCGCGAGCGGCAAAACTTCTCCGTAGCGGCGGGCACTTAGTTGTATTGGCGCCGGCCCACCAATTTCTCTATAGCAGTTTCGATGCTGCAATCGGTCACCATCGTCGATACAACAAGGCGTCCTTGCAGCGGTGTAGCCCGCCGGGTTGCAGGACGGAGGCCATGTTTTATTTGGACAGCTTGGGCGTCTTCGCTTCTCTGGCCAACCGCATGGTGCTTCGACAAAACAAACCATCGTTGAGGCAGATTGAGATCTGGGACAACTTCATTGTGCCGACCTCGCGACTATTGGACCAAGTATTCGGCGGTGCGATCGGGAAAACGATCGTTGGCGCCTGGAAGCGCGGATAGCGCGTTGCCACCGCCGGTGCGGCGTCTCGTAACTTGCACCGCAAGTAGGGCGATGTGCGCGAGATAGCGATCAAGCCCCTACCATTGCACGCCTGGATAAAGGCTCGGAATCCGCATCGCCCGATACGTACCCCCAGTTCCGCTAACCTCCATTTGCCACACCGTCTGCGGCGACGAAGCCTGGGTTACTTCGTAAACCGTCCCTGTTGTGCAGTTGTCGTACTCCACGTTGCCGTTTTTGAGTACCTCGGCGTTGCCGCCAAAATAAGAGTAGGCGGGCGTGGTCACGCGGAAGGCCACCGTTGCGGTCATCACTGTTTCGTCGAGATTGAGGATCGGGACTGTGCTGTAGCAGGCTGGCTGCCCAGCCACGCCGCAGGTACCTCCCGCGACGACGGAAACGCCTCGGTCATCGCCATTGTCGAAGAGAGAGAGAGAAAAATTGCCGCTCGTATTGGTGGTTGTAAACGAGGGGCCATGCTGGGCATAGAACCAGTCGAAGGGATTGGTGTCGGCCGACCCATCGGCATTTAGGAGCGTGAAATCTCCCTGGTAACCGAGATGCCACACTATGTCGCCCGATCCGGCGCCGTTGTCATAGTCGATCTTGATTAGCCAATTCTGATGGCGAATGGAGATGATCAGATCGCCGTCGCTCGATGAATAGAGGATGGCGTTTGTGTGCGTCCAGTCTGGATACATGTAAGGCTGCCGGTTGATGTCCAGGTGATCGAATTCATTCCAGAGCCAAACCGGATTGTGATTCTGGTCCAGATCAATCAGCACATCTCCCGTCACGGTTGTACCGGAAACCACCTGCTGCGTGGAGGCAATCACAATGACGTGACCGTTGGGGAGGATCGCGAAATCGTGGTGAGTCCCAAGGACTGTGATGTTGCAGCCGGAACACGTCGCCGTGGCCAGTTCTTGGTTGAGTTGCGCCGCCGTCATTTGCCATATCACCTGGCCCGTCAGATCAACTTCCTGCATGACGGAATTGTATCCATCCGGCGAGCCTGCACTGTAGTTAATAAGAAAGTGACCGTTGGGCAGCAATTTGATCGGGTCCACGATCACCCCTGAAGGTACCGAGGCGCCCGGATCGTATTCCCACAAAATGTTACCCGCCAAGTCCGCTATTATGGGTTTTGAAGTAATCGTGTCTATTAACTCGACGCCGCTCTGAGGAATCATTCTCTGCGTCGTGGTGGCTGTGATCGTGGGAAGGCCCGTCGTAGACAGCGTGCCAGTGGTGAATACGTGATCCGCGTCGGCGAATGTCACGCCGCCGGGAAACTGCACCGTGGCTTGCATGTGATAGGCGGTGTTCATCAGCATTCCCGCCACGTACGTACTCACCGAGCCTCCCCCGGCCGGCGACGTTTGCGTCCATGTGGACTTGCCGTACGCGGTGGTTGGCCCGAACTGGATGGTGACGCTCGCGGCCACTGGCGGCGCGATCGTATAAAGCGCCACTTGCGGATTCATCGTGGATGTCACTGCTCCGGGTGCGACAACGTACACTTGCGCCGATTCTGTCGACGACGGCGTCACGAAAGCGGCGGTGGCGGTAACCGTCACCGCGATGCTCTCCGGGTTCGCTGGAGCCGTGTAGTTTCCGTTGGCGTCGATGGTCCCGACGTTCAAGTTACCCCCCGCGATCCCGTTCACGTACCACATCACGCTCTGGGAACCCCCACTCTCCGTCGCTGTAAACTGGATCGTCTGCCCGGTCCCAATCGCGGCGGCGCTCGGCGAAACGGTGATGGATGCGGCTTCGGTATTGGAACTGGAACTTGACCCCCCACAACCGATCTGAAAGATGACGAAAGCGGCGAAGCAAATGTACGCCAACGTACCTTTGGTCATAACGCCCCCAAGTTGAATCCCGCGTTAAGGAAACAAGTCAACCGTGATAACACAATGCGGGAAAAAAGTTCCAAAGAATTTCGCCTTCGCGGGGGAGCAAGCGGCGCGGTTCGAAGTTCTTTCGCCACGGAGTCGGCGCATGTCGGTCGGTTGTCCCGCAATCGTGCGAAATTTGCCGAAACCGTCCATTTCTTGGCTTTTTAAGTCGGCTTAGCCTCCCGACGGCGGTGGTATTCATGCTGCACTTATTGCAGCGCCACCGGGGCTGAGTCGCTAACACTTCCGTAATTTCCCGATTGGCAGATGCGGCGAATCATGCGTATGCTATTTGCGGCCGCGGGCAGGCGGCCGGGGGCGGGCGCCATTTCCACGTCGAACCAAATGAAGGACGAAGAGGTCGTGCATCCGGGCGCGGCTGCGAGTTTCGTCCAAGGCCGCACCCCTCGGCGGCGGCCTACAACCACGCTTTCCGTCATCGTTCCCGTTTACAACGAACAATATCTCGTCGAAGCGAGCTTGGCGCGCCTGCGCGTGCTCGGTGATACGCCGCTGCTGGAAGCCGTGAAGATCATCGTCGTCGACGACGGCTCGTCCGACGGTACCCCCGAGGCGCTCGACCGTTTTCGCGCCGCGCTCGAGTCCCAGGAGCCCGACCCCAAGCTTAGGTGGGTCTGGGTCCGTCACGGCCGAAATGGCGGCAAGGGCGCCGCCATCCGCACCGGATTGACGCACGTTGATACGGAGCTGGTGGTGATTCACGACGCGGATCTCGAATATCACCCGCACGATCTTCCGAAGATGGTGGAAGTTTTTCTGATCGAAGGGGCGGACGCGGTTTTCGGCTCGCGTTTCATGGCGGGCGGATACAAGCGCGCGCTGTTTTTCCGGCACGCTTTGGGTAACAAGTTTCTGACGTTCCTCTGCGACCTCGTCTGCGACCTGAACCTGACGGACATGGAGACGTGCTACAAGATGGTCCGGGCCGATCTGCTGAAGAGCATTCCGCTCGAAAGCGCGATGTTCGACGTGGAGCCGGAGCTAGCGATCAAGCTGGCGAAACGCGGCGCCCGGATTTTCGAGGTGGCAATCAGCTACTCAGGTCGCACGTACCGTGAAGGCAAGAAAATCGGCTGGAAGGATGGCGTGCGGGCTATCTGGGCGATTTTCCACTACGCAATGTCGGGACATATCTACCCGACGGACCAGCACGGCGCCGAGATTCTCGACAGGCTGACCAGGGCGCCGCGGTTCACGCGCTGGATGGCAGAGATGATGGAGCCGTACATCGGCGATCGGGTGCTCGAAGTGGGCGCTGGGACCGGCAATATGTCGCTGAACCTGATGCCGAGGTCGATCTATTGGGCCACGGACGTAAATCCGTCGTATCTGGAATATCTGGCGACCCTGCGCGCGACGCGACCCTACATGCGCGTGGCCCACACCGACGCAATGGACCCGGCGACTTTCCCGGCGGGGCAACGGTTCGACACGGTGGTTTGCCTCAATGTTGTAGAGCACGTGCAGGACGACGTCGCGACCCTGCGAAACATTCGAAATGCGCTCGAGGACGGCGGTCGCGCCGTAATTCTCGTTCCATGCGGACCAAAGCTGTACGGGACTCTCGACGAAGTTCTGGGACATTTCCGGCGATACACGGAAGAGAAGCTTCGCGACGTGGCGGGCCAAGCCAACTTCCGCGTGGAGTGCGTGTTGAAATTCAATCGCGCGGGCGTCCCGGCGTGGTGGTTGAACGGGCGGGTCTTGCGCCGAGAAACATTCGGGATCGCACAGATCCGAATGTTGAACGCCCTGACTCCGTTATTTCGCGTGGTGGACCGATGGCTGCCCCTTCCTCCCCTGTCCCTGATCGCGATCTTGCGAAAGGAAGACGGCGCAGGTTCACCGGTGTCACACACAAGCCTGGATACACACTCGGCACCATGACGCGCCGAGGGTTGGATCTCTGCCGCGAGATGCACATGCGGAGACGCAGCCGACCGAGGAATTAGAGCAGTTTGGCGAAACTCACACGATACGAAACGATTTTGATCGTCCTGTTTATCCTCACTCTTCCATTCATCAACCCATGGGTGCGCGGAGATGGCGTCGGGTATTACGCCTACGCCCGGGCAATGCTGATCGAACATCGATTGGATTTCACGAACGACTGGCTCAATGCGAATCCGAGTTTCCGGATGAATCGAGTGGATGCGGCGGGCCGCATTCTGGCCAATCAGTACACGACGACAGGTCACCTCGACAATCATTTCGCCGTAGGGCCTGCGATTCTGTGGTCGCCGTTCTTGATCGTCGCGCATGCGGGGGTGCTTCTCTACGATCGCCTTGGCGGGCACGTTGCGGCGGACGGGTACTCGCGGCCGTACCTGATAGCGATGGCGCTTGGCACGGCTTCTTACGGCTTCATGGCGCTTTGGATTTCGTTTGTGCTGGCGCGGAAATATGTGGCGGAGCGATGGGCGTTTCTGGCCGTCGTGGCGATTTGGTTCGCAAGCTCGCTCCCTGCGTACATGTACTTCAATCCGTCGTGGTCGCACGCACATTCGGCCTT
>Ga0335073_10015059_pt1 | contig 10819 bp, 11 predicted proteins | sample Lox_Sample_22_FD_207093 | JGI IMG/M metagenome (GOLD analysis project Ga0335073, IMG submission 207093) | Soil microbial communities from Loxahatchee National Wildlife Refuge, Florida, United States - Lox_Sample_2.2 | ecosystem: Environmental > Terrestrial > Soil > Wetlands | place: USA...
ATAAGGATCGATCGGCTCGATTTTGCCGTTGCTGGTGATCGTCTGGCTCACGTCCGCACGCGTCACGCGGACCATAGGCACGCCTGGGGGCGGCCGCCGAACCGCAACCAAAACCAGCGTGACGACGATCGCCGCAATCACGCCTCCAATTATCGACTTTTGTCTCTTAGTCGTTGCCGCCATCCCAATCGTGGGTCGCGTTGGAGCACGCTAACCCGCCCGGAATGATGAAATTGTAGCAGAGCCTTTCGGCGCCTGCCCCACAAGACGATGAAAATCTTCAAAGGGATGCCTGAATAGCACCTGAATAGCCCGGTCCGTTGACCCACCTTACGAGATGCTTCGGCGGGCGCATTGGCTTCACGCATGATCCACGCGCGCCCGGCGGCCGGCTTTCCACTACAATGGAGCCGCGGCCATGAAAATTTACAACGAGCAGATCGCCCTGCAATCACAAAAGCCGCGCGAGGTCTTCAACATCACAACCCGGGTGAAAGCGGCCGCGGAAAAAAGCGGCGCCCGCGAGGGCATTGCCGTCGTCTCCTCATTGCATTCCAATACAGCCGTGATCGTGAATGAAGACGAGCCGGGTTTGCTGGAGGATCTGGCGGAATGGCTGCAGGAGGTTTCGCCCGTGCGCGACAACTACAGGCACCTTGGCCGGTTTGACAGCGCGGCAAACGTACATTTTCAAGGCTTGCTTCTGCACCACCAGGTGGTTGTCCCGATCACTGAAGGACGGCTCGATCTTGGAAGCGGGCAGGCGGTCCTGTTCGTGGAACTGGACGGCCTTCGCCCGCGGCGCATCGTTGTGAAAATCGTAGGGGAGTAGCGATAGACTTTTCATGTCCATGGAACCGGACCCTCTCATTCAGCTCAACGAACTCAGCAAGCAGTTCCGCAGCTTTCACCGGCGCGAGGGGCTGTGGGGATCGATTCAAAACCTGTTCGTGCGAGAGTACCGCACCGTAACGGCCGTGGACCGCGTGAGCTTTTCGATCAACCGCGGCGAAATGGTCGGCTATATTGGACCGAACGGGGCCGGCAAATCGACCACGATCAAGATGATCTCCGGCATACTGGTGCCGACCAGCGGCGAAATCCGCGTGAACGGGTTCGTTCCCTACCGGCAGCGGCGGCAGTACGTGAAGACGATCGGAGTGGTTTTCGGCCAGCGAACGCAGCTCTGGTGGGATATCGCCGTAGTCGAATCGTTCAAGCTGTTGCGGCGAATTTATGACGTGCCGCAGCGCGAATTCGATGAACGCATGGCGCGCTTCAACGAGCTGCTCGGCATCAACGACTACCTGCACACGCCGGTTCGGAAACTGTCTCTTGGTGAACGCATGCGCTGCGATCTTGCCGCCGCGATGCTTCACAATCCCCCGCTGCTCTTTTTGGACGAGCCGACGATCGGGCTGGACGTGGTGGCGAAGGATCACATTCGCAAGCTCTTGCGCGCCATCAACCGCGAATTCCATACCACCGTGCTGCTGACGACGCACGATCTCGACGATATCGAAGAACTTTGCCGCAGGATCATGATCATCGACCACGGGCGCGTGCTCTACGATGGCCAGCTTGAGGAATTGAAGCTGCGGCTGCTGCGAACCAAGCAGGTGAAATTCGTGCTCAAAGACGGCCTGGACGCGGCGCGCATCGCGGCGATTGCCCGCGACGGCTGCGAGATCGAGCGCGTGGACCAGCTGACTCATCGGATTCGATTCGACCGCACGCAAATCGCCATCGCCGACCTGATCCGGCAAATCCTCGCGACGGTGGAGGTGCGCGACCTGCTGATCGAAGATGAATCGATCGAAGAGATCGTGAAGCGCATCTATGCCGGCGAGGCTTCGCTTGAGATTCCCGCATAGACGCAGGCGCCGCGACGCGGCGCGAAATCTCCGGTAGAATAAAAAGCTGCACGTATGTCGAACCCAACTTCAGTTGACCCAAACGCAGTTCCAGTTGTTCCTGAGTCCAGCGTCGGCGGAGAACCTCCTATTGCAGTGCAGACAATCGAGCTGACGCGCCAATACGAAGACCTGGTTGCCGTAAACCATCTTTCTTTTTCGGCGCGCACCGGCACGATCTTTGGGCTGCTCGGTCCGAATGGCGCCGGCAAGAGCACGTTAATCAAGATGCTGACGACGCTGCTGCCGCCGACTTCCGGAACGGCGCTGATCGACGGCTTCGATATCGTTCGGCAACCACGGCAGGTGCGGCGGCGCATTGGTTATGTTTCGCAGATGCTCTCCGCTGACGGCGACCTGACCGGCTATGAAAACCTGCTGATTTCCGCGAAGCTTTACGGCATTCCACGGCAGGAACGCGGTCAGCGCATAGCGCAATCGCTCGAGTTCATGGAGCTTTCACACGCGGCGCAAAAGTCGGTGCGGCATTATTCGGGCGGGATGATCCGTCGGCTGGAAATCGCGCAATCGATGTTGCATCGTCCCGTGGTGCTGTTCCTCGATGAACCGACTGTCGGGCTCGATCCAGTCGCCAAACGGTCAGTGTGGGCGCGAATTCAGGCGCTGCGCGGTGAATTCGATACGACGATCTTTATGACGACCCACGATATGGGCGAGGCCAATCATCTCTGCGACATCGTCGCGTTCATGCACTCAGGAAAAATTCTGGCGCAGGATTCGCCCGCCAACCTGAAGGCTCGCCTCGGCCCCACGGCTACCCTCGGCGACGTTTTCATCCATTACGCCGGCACGGCGATTTCGCCGACGGTCGAGGAAGGAGATTGGCGCAATGTCTCAAGCACACGTGGCACCGCACGCCGCCTGGGGTGAACACACCGGCCCGATCGACTTTCTGCGGCAGGTGGAGGCCGTAGCCGAGGCGGACATTCGCAAGCTGATTCACGATCCCATCGAGCTTTTCACGCGAATGATCCAGCCCGTGCTTTGGCTGGGAATTTTCGGCGAAGTCTTTTCTCGCGCTCGCGCAATTCCAACCGGCGGGCTGCGTTATCTGGATTTCATGACGCCGGGCGTGCTGGCGCAAAGCGTCCTTTTCGGCGCGATTTTCTACGGAATTTCGCTGATTTGGGAACGCGACCTCGGCATCGTGCACAAATTCCTGGCGAGCCCCACGCCGCGGTCGGCACTCGTTCTCGGGCGCTCGGTTTCGTCGATGGCGCGGGCCGTGTGCCAGATGGTGCTCGTCTACGTGTTGGCCGCGCTGCTCGGGGTGAAGCTGCACATCGGATTTCTCGAAGTCCTGGGCGTGACGGTTGCCGTGATGCTGGGCGCTGCGATTTTCTCCACGTTTTCGCTGATCGCGGCTTGCGTCGTGAAATCGCGCGAAAGATTCATGGGCATCGGACAGGTGCTCACCATGCCTCTCTTTTTTGCCAGCAATGCGATTTATCCGCTCAGCATGATGCCGAGATGGCTGCGCGCGATCTCCGTGGTGAATCCATTGACCTATCAGGTGGATGCGCTGCGCGGACTGATGGTGACGGGCGGCGTGAGCCTTTTCGGCTTCGCGCACGATTTCGGCGCGCTGGTGGCCGCTTTCGCGGTGCTGGTGGGCATTGCGACGACGCTGTACCCCAAAATCATCACGTAGATTCGGCCGCGCCTACCGATACACTTGCGAACGCTGCGAGGTTTCCCGGCATTTGCTTGACGCGATTTTGAAACCGCACTACCTTTAATTTGTTGTGGCTGCGATCACGCTTAAAGTCAACGGCAGCACTCACACGATCGACCTCGACCCGACTACGCCGCTTCTCTACGCGCTGAGCGACGATCTCGCGTTGCGCGGCCCGAAATTCGGCTGCGGCCTTGGGCAGTGCGGCGCCTGCACCGTAATTATCAATGGCGAGGCGATTCGGTCGTGCATCACGCCGGTGCAGACGGTCGCCGGGGCCGAAATCACCACGCTCGAAGGCATCGGCACGCCGGAAAAACCGCATCCGCTGCAGAAAGCGTTCATCGAAGAGCAGGCCGCGCAATGCGGTTTCTGCCTCAACGCAGTGATTATGACCGCGAAGGCATTCCTCGATAAGAATCCAAAACCCACAGACGCAGAGTTGCAGCAGGCGCTTTCAAACGTGCTGTGCCGCTGCTTCACGCACGTGCGCATGTACCGCGCGATCCAGCGCGCTTCAAAAGAGATGGCGCGATGACCGCGACAGCCGAACCGCGCACCGCTCTACCGCTGGCGATGACGCCCGATGCTCGCGCCGCCTTTGAACGCACGCGACTTTCGCGCCGCGGATTCCTGAAGGCGTCCGGCGCGCTGACGGTCGGGTTCTGTTGCTGGAGCGCGGCCTCGAGCGTCGATCCCGTGCTTGCGCAGTTCGGCGTGGGACTTACGGAGGGCTCACCGCCGGCCGATCAAGTGGATTCGTGGATTTCCGTTGCCGCGGATGGCTCGGTGACCGGCTACACCGGGAAACAGGAGCTTGGCCAAGGGATCGTGACCGCGCAGACGCAGCTTGTTGCGGAAGAGTTGTGCGTTCCTTTTGCCCGCGTCACCATGATCGCCGCAGACACGGCAAAAACGCCGGATGAGGGTTACACGTCCGGCAGCCAATCGCACCCGACCAATTTCAATCATGCAAATCTCGCGCAGGCCGCCGCCACGGCGCGGCAGGCGTTGATTCAGCTCGCCTCGCAGCACTTGGGCGTACCGACTGCTCAATTGACCGCACGCGACGGCGCGATTTTCGTCGCCAGCAATCCTGCAAAGAAAATCTCTTACGGCGAACTCGTCGGAGGCAAAAAGTTCAGTCTCGCGCTCGACTCCTCCGCGCCGCGGAAACCCTATTCCGAATGGACAATTCTCGGGAAACCGATTCCGCGCATCGATATTCCCGCGCTCGCCACCGGCACTTTTGAATTTGTCCACAATGTAAAAGTGCCGGGCATGTTGCATGGGAAAGTGGTTCGGCCGCCGGTTGTCGGCGCCACCGTAAACCGCGTGGATGAAAGCTCCGTCGCCGGAATGCCAGGGCTCGTGAAGGTGGTGGTGAAGAGGAATTTCGTCGGAGTCGTGGCCGAAAAGCCATGGCAGGCGATCCAAATTGCTAACAAATTAAAAGTGGATTGGACCTCCGGCGCCGGTCTGCCCAAGCAAGCCGATTACTACGACTATTTGCGGAAGCAATCGCCTTCGCGCGACGCATTCCTGATCAATTCGGGCGCTGTGGATCAGACGCTCGCTTCCGCCGCGACCGTATTGAAAGCGACGTATCTGCATCCGTTTCAGATGCATGGCTCGATGGGGAGCTCGTGCGCCGTGGCAGACGTGGCAAACGGCAAAGCGACGATCTGGTCTGCGACGCAAGGCGTGTGGCAGCAGCGCGGGTCGGCCGCGATCCTGCTCGGCATGAATCCGGAAGACGTGCACGTGATTTTTGTGCGCGGCTCGGGCTGCTATGGCCACAATGGGGCGGACACAGTGTCCTATGACGCCGCGCTTCTTTCGCAAGCCGTCGGCAAGCCTGTGCGCGTGCAGCTTTCTCGCAAAGACGAGATGGCTTGGGAAAATTACGGCAATTCGTACGTGCTTGATTGCCGCGCGGGCCTCGACGCGAAGGGCAACATTATCGTGTGGGACCACGAAACGTGGTCTCCGGTCCTGGGCAATCGTCCGGGCGCCGAGCGGCCGGGCAACGTGATCACCGGATTTCTCGCAGGCTTTGAACCCGAGCCGTTCCACGCGCAATCGCCGCCTTCGCAGCCGCGCGGATTCAACAACGGCAGCAACGCGATTCCCTCTTACGTGGCCGGCTGCGTCGACGATCGATGCGGCGGCGCGGGCTCGATCAGAAGCGAGCGTGTTCTCACGCACAACGTGGTTTCGCCATTTTGGACCGGGCCGCTGCGTTCGCCGTCGCGGCTGCAAAATACATTCGCGCACGAATCTTTCATGGACGAGATCGCCGCGCACATCAAAACCGATCCCGTCGCGCTGAGGCTGAAATATCTCACAAACCAACGCGTGGCCGGCGTGCTCCAGGCTGCCGCGCACGCGTTCGGATGGGACGCGCGCCCTTCGCCGAAATGGCAGCGCGCAGAGGGCGTGGTGGCCGGCCGCGGTGTTTCCTGCGTCGCCTACGAAGGCGCAAACGGCTATTCGGCTATGGTGATCGAGGCGGAGGCCGATACCAATTCAGGCGTCGTCGCCGTAAAGCGCATCGTGGTCGCTGTCGATTGCGGGCCGATTTCAAATCCCGACGGCTTGCGCAATCAGTCCGAAGGCGGCGCATTGCAAGGCGTGAGCCGCGCGCTTGGCGAGGACGTCACCTGGGACGATCACAAAGTGACTTCGGTGGACTGGCGCAGCTACCACTCGCTGCCGCTCGGTTTCGCGATTCCGCAGATCGAAGTCGTGCTCGTGAATAATCCCGGCGAACGCGCGGACGGCGCGGGCGAACTTGCGATCACGCTTTCCGCCGGCGCGCTGGGCAACGCGATCTTTGATGCAACAGGCGTGCGCATTCGGGAGATTCCCTTCACGCCCGATCGCCTGAAGGCTGCGTTCCAAACCGCGTCCACGAAAGCCAGGGCGTGAGCGAATTCCTGGAAGCTCTCGCCCCTTATGCGGAATTTTCGCGCGTCGGCTTCGTCAATATTCTCGCGTTCCGTTTGCGCTACTTCACCGGGATCATCACCTACTTCCTCAACGTCACGATTTATTACTTCATTTGGTCCGCGGTGTATCGCGCAAAACCCAGTATCGCCGGCTACACGCTCGCGCAGATGATTACTTATGTGAGCGTCGGCTGGATCATGCGCTCCTTTTACTGGAACACCATCGACCAGGAGATGGCGTACGAGGTGATTGAAGGCAAGATCGCGATGGATTTCATCAAGCCTGTGTCGATCCAGTGGATGTGGCTTTTTCGTGCGATGGGCGAATCGGCATTTCGCCTCGGCCTGCTTACGCTGCCGGTCGCGGTCGTGGTCGCGTTCGTTTTTCCTGTGCAGGGCCCGGCTTCCCGTGCCGATTTCTTGCTTTTCGTCATCGGCGTGCTCGGCAGCTTCTTCCTGATGGGCGCGATCAATTTCATGATCGGCACGTGCGCCATCCCGTTGAAATCGATTCTCGCGCTGATTCGGGCGAAATTTTGGCTCATTGAATTGCTTTCCGGCTTGCTGATCCCCATCGCATTCTTTCCAGAAAAGGCCCGCGCCGTCCTGGCATGGCTTCCTTTTGAACATATCGCGTACACGCCCTTGCAAATTTATCTCGGCAAATTGGACCGCGCTGCGGCGCTGCGCGCGCTGGGCATACAGTGGTTCTGGGTCGTGGCGCTGATGATTCTCGCGCACGTATGGTGGGATCGTGCCGCGCAAAGGATCACCATTCACGGCGGCTAGCGAGTCCGGTTTGGGCTTGGTTTGGTTTTTTTGTCTGAACTGGTTTGATCGGTTTGGATGAGTATGAAGAGTTTTTTGTTTGCAGCCTCCGGCCGTCAGAGCGCATCGCTCAGCGAATTGGCGTGGCGAATACTGGATGCTGGCAAAATGGGAAAAGCGAAGCGGAACATCCGGGCGACGGCTCAGTGCACAGCACTCGATTTGGAATGCTGTCTTTTAATCGCGCCACCGCCTCCCAACGCGCCACGCCAACGCGCGAATCAAGCCGGCACCCGGCCGGATGCTGCGAACAATGATCGGTTTTGATGCGAGCGTGAGCCTGCAAAACCCGATCTTTTTCACCTGAGCTTTGCTACCTTAATGTCAAGAAATGTGAAGACCAAAGCGACATGGAAACGAGCAAGACGTCTCAAGAAGTATTGTCGACCGTCAGACGCTATGCGCTCCTGCTGTGGGACTATTTCACGCAATACGCGAAGGTTCGCGTCAGCTATCGCGGTGATTTTCTAATCAGCCTCGCCACCAGTTTCGCCGCTACGATCTTTTCGCTGCTTTTCGTCATAGTGCTCTTCCGAAAGAATTCCCTGCCCGGCTGGCGCTTCGAAGAAATTCTCTTTCTCTACGGCTTTTCACTGATTCCCTACGGACTTTTCAACATCATCAGTCTGAACCTCTATGATTTCGGCAACACATACATTATCGAAGGCAAATTCGACCGCGTGCTGCTCCGGCCGGTGTCATCTCTCTTTCAGGTTCTCTTCGAGGCGTTCCGTATCGAGTCGTTGCAGGAAATCGTCACCGGCACGTTTTGCGTGGCCTATGCAAGCCACCGATTGCATGTTATTTGGACCCCCTCGAAGGTAGGCCTGTTCCTGTTTTTCGGATTGTGCGCCGGAATCGTCTACGTGTCCGTATTCCTGATTCTCACAACCGTGACGTTCTGGTGGGAGGATCGCATCGGCGTGCATCCACCCGTATGGAACGTGATCGCGTTCGGGCGATATCCGCTCTCGATTTATAGCGGTGTGGTGCAGTTTTTCCTGTGTTGGATCATTCCTTTCGGGCTCGCGTCTTATTACCCAAGCATCCGGCTTTTGGGCCGCACGGTGACGCCCGAATATGTGGGATACGTCCCGCTGGTGGCTGCAGCATTTTTTACGTTGGCGGTACTGCTCTGGAATTTTGGCACGCGGCATTATTCCTCCACCGGTTCATAGGCTTCCCGCATCATGCTAACCTGCTTTTGGCTGGAGTTCCGTTGTGTTGCATCGCCGCTGGTTGAAACACGTCGCAAGGTTCATCCCCCTGCTATTTTTGTCGATCCCTGTGCTTGTGGCGGCGCAGTCGTACCGCGAAAGCAACGGAATCATCGATATGGACGGCGAACGGTTCCCTCCTGAGGATCCTCACGAGAAGGCCGAATGGACATTCGCACGCTTTCATTACGATATGGACTTCAATTTTGGCCGGTTCCGCTTTCAGCGCTGGGCAGCGGACTATCCGAAATCCGACCGCCAGTTTGTGCTCGGCGTGAAACGGCTTACGCGGATCGACGCACGGTCAAAAGAACATGTGATCGACGCAAAAAGCGACGAAATCTATAACTATCCGTGGCTCTACGCGGAAGATCCGGGCGCATGGAATCTCTCGCAGGATCAAGTCGCCCACTTGCGACAGTATTTGCTCCGCGGCGGATTCCTGATGCTTGACGATTCGCACGGCGACTACGAATGGGAGCGCCTGGTCGAGGGCATGCGGATGGTGCTTCCAAACCGGCCCATCGAGGATTTGCCCAATGATGCGGAAATCTTCCACATTGTCTATGACCTCGATGACCGCGTGCAGATCGACGGCACACGCTATATTTGGGGCAGGATGGAATACACGCCGGACAGCTCGACGCCTGAATGGCGCGGCATTCGCGACGATAAAGGGCGCCTGATCGTCGCGATCTGCCACAATTCAGATGTTGGTGACGCTTGGGAATGGGCCGATAGTCCGCACTACCCCGAAAACGAAGCTTCCCTGGCTTACCGCATCGGGATCAACTACATCATCTACGCCATGACCCACTGAACAGAGATGCGCATGTGGCCGGGCGGAGCGCAATGTATTAGACTCGTTTCAAGAGACAGTTGCTGTTGGCGGCATCTCCCCTTGCTCTGCCGCAAGCGAGGTGACCAATGAGGCGCCTTATCCTTCGCGGGTCGCTCTTAAACATCGCGTTGATCGTTATCTGTGTATTCGCGCTGAGTCTCATCCAAGCGCCGCGCGCGTTTGCGCAGCGCGGCGGGGGCCACGCGGGCGCCCCGATGAGCGCGCCGCGCGCCCCGATGGCGCCACGTGCGCCGGCCCCGCCGCGGCCCGCGCCGGTTGCGCCACGGCCCGTGATGCCGAGGAATCCTGGGCTGGCAAGACCGCTTGCGAATGGTCTTGTCGCACCTGGTTTTCGCCCGCCGCATCCGCGTCCCCCGGGGCCGCGGCCGATTCGACCGATCCGGCCGATTGCGCCCAATCCGATCTTCATTTACCCGCCATATTTCGGTTTTGGACTTGGGTTCGGATTCAACCCGCTCTGGTCGGAGAACTGCAGCCCCTTCTGGGACTGGAATTTCGGTTGCGGCGCTGTGCCCTACGGCGGATATGACTTCGACAACAATATCTACGCCCCTGGCCCTGTGAGCCCTTATGAGTATCCTGACGAATACCCAGAAGCTGACCTCTGGTATGGCACCGAGCCGCGCGAGCTCGTCGAGTTGTATCTGAAGGATGGAACGGTCTACGACGTGACCGATTATTGGCTCGTGAACGACGAGCTGCATTTCACGACGACCGAGAACGGGAAATCGGTGGAGCATACGATTCCGTTCGATGAATTGGATTTGCAGAAAACAGTAGACGTAAATACCCAGCTCGGATTCCGGTTCGTGCTGCGCAACGAGCCGATCGAACAGTACCTGCAGGATCATCCTGACGATGGGTCGTCCGCCAATCCCGCACCGGACGAAGGCGCAACTCCCGCGCCGCCTGAAACACAGCCGCCTCAGCAGTAGGTGCAGGTCCGGCTCGTTAGGGGCAGTTATTCGGAGTTTCTCTTAGCGCGTGATTTTGCCAAATCGCCGCCCTAATGAACCTTCCCTCTGAGCAGCCGCATTCCAATCTGGCGGCGCGTTCGAACGAGCAGACGGAGGCCCTCTTCAACAGCGGCACGCTTGGTGCGAGAGCCGGAGGCGCGCACATGGCTTCGGCCATGAGGCGAACGTCGATATCGATGTTTATTCGCATGGGCCAGTCGCTGTGTAACAAATAACATAAGTTTGTGTATTGGCGCGAACCAGCGCCCACCGCGATGCGTGGGAATTACCTCGGCATTTTGCTCGCGTATAAAACTGACTTTTCTTCGCGTCGCTTCAGGCGGAAACCGATAGAATCGGCGAAGGGCGCATGACCAAATCCCTCGCAAATTGGCA
>Ga0335073_10015060_pt1 | contig 10819 bp, 10 predicted proteins | sample Lox_Sample_22_FD_207093 | JGI IMG/M metagenome (GOLD analysis project Ga0335073, IMG submission 207093) | Soil microbial communities from Loxahatchee National Wildlife Refuge, Florida, United States - Lox_Sample_2.2 | ecosystem: Environmental > Terrestrial > Soil > Wetlands | place: USA...
GGCACCCGGCCGCGATCGTGCTCGTGCTGCCGCTCGTGTTCCTGCTGTGGCTGCTGGCGCGCGATCGCACTCAGCGGATCGACAAGGCTCATCAGCGGCTCAAGCTCGTCGAGCAGGAGCGCGTGCGGCTGCAGTCCGCGGTGCGCCGCCTCGGCGATGCCTTTGCGGCGAAGCTCGACCTGAACGGCCTGCTCGAGATCCTCCTCCACGGCTCGATCGAGGCGGTCGATGCCGCGGCCGGACGGCTCGAGCTGATCGGCGGCGGCTCACCGGTCCGGCTGTCGGTCGGCGTTGACGGGTGGCTCGATGCGATGAGCCCGGAAGGCGCGGTCGGTTCGACCGCCGACGGTCCCGTTCAGATCGGGCGCGCCGGCGCGTGGCGACTGAACGTCCCGATGCGGATCGCTGCCTCGCCGAAAGAGCTCGCGGGCTCGCTGTGGCTGGTGCGCGCCGGTCGCGCGTTCGAGGAGGACGAGATCGCCCTTATGTCGGAGCTCGTCAGCAAGGCGGAGCTCGCGGCGGCCGAGATCATCGCTCACCACGCGATCCGCGAGGAGGCCATGACCGACGCGCTCACGGGCCTCGGCAACCGTCGCCGGCTCACCGCCGATCTGCGGGCGGCGTTCGAGGACAACGCGGAGACCGGCGCTCCGTCGCTGCTCCTGCTGTTCGACCTCGATGGCTTCAAGGCCTACAACGACACGTTCGGTCATCTCGCCGGCGACGAGCTGCTGACGCGCTTGGGACAGCGACTGAGCCGTGCGGTCGATGGGGTCGGCCGCGCGTACCGCCTCGGAGGCGACGAGTTCTGCGCGCATCTCGACCTGACCGGCGCGGACCCCGACCGGCTGATCTCGACCACGGCTGCGGCACTCACCGAAACCGGTCCCGAGTTCACGATCGGCGCATCACTCGGCGTCGTGCTGTTGCCGCAGGAGGCGGACGACACCGCGCGGGCATTGACGCTCGCCGACGAGCGCATGTACGCCAACAAGCGTGGGCGCTCCACCGGAGCGGGTTGCCAGGCGAGCGAGGTCCTGTTGCGCGCGATGCGCGCCAAGCAGCCCGAGCTCGATCAGCACGCCGGCCACGTCGCCGAGCTCGCGACCCGGGTGGGGCGCCGGCTTGCCGTCACCGGCGAGGCGCTCGACGAGGTCTACCGGGCCGCGCAGCTTCACGACATCGGCAAGGTCGGCATCCCCGACGCGATCCTCAACAAGGACGGCGAGCTCGCCGACAGCGAGTGGGAGTTCATCCGCAACCACACGATTCTCGGCGAGCGCATCCTCCAGGGCGCGCCGGCGCTGCGGCCGATTGCGCGACTCGTCCGGGCCAGCCACGAGCGGTGGGACGGGACCGGCTACCCGGATCGCCTGCGCGGCGATGAGATCCCGCTCGGCGCGCGGATCGTCAGCGTGTGCGATGCCTACGAGGCGATGACCACCGACCGGACATACCGCCCGGCGGTCTCGCCCGAGATCGCCTGCCAGGAGCTTCGCCACTGTGCCGGTGGCCAGTTCGATCCGGCCGTGGTCGACGCGTTCCTGGCGGTCATGGCCGATGGCGGAGACGATCGCCCGGCGGACGCCGCGCACACGGCCGCGGAGCACGTAAAGACCCTGCTGGCCGCCCGCTAGCGTTTCACACCCAGCGTCCCGAGTAAGTCGCCACTCGACGCGCTCCGGGAGCCGAACGGTGGTTCACTCGGCTGAGCCCCGAGTTTCGCGGCACTCGACCTGAGCGCCGGGTCGAGTGGTGAGTTGTTCGGGGTCGCCCTAGTCGTCGGTGCCGGGGATCCGGAACATGCCGTCGATCTCCACGAGCCACACACCGAGGTCGGCGCCGACGGTCACGCGGGCGGGTCGCGGCTCGGGCACCAGCTCGGCGTAGACGTCGTTGAACTCCTTGAACGCGGTCATGTCGGACAGGAAGACTCCGAGCCGCACCGCGTCGCGTGGAGAAGCCCCGCCGGCCTGCGCGACCGCGAATAGGTTCTCGAGCGCCTGTCGCGTCTGGGTGGCGATGTCCGGGCCGGCCGCGGCGCCGGTCGCGGGGTCGATGCCCACCTGCCCGGACACCAGCAGAAGCGACCCGGACGCGATCGCCTGCGAGTACGGCCCCACCGGGGCCGGTGCCGCATCCGTGCTGATCGGCCGCTTTGGGTCCATCAGGTCACTCGGCTTCCAACGCGCGGCGGTCGACGAGCTCGGCGCGGCTCGCGAGCAGGTCGCGGACCGCGGAATCCAAGTGCTGCTGGAACGCTCTGAGCAGCTCGCCGCGTTTACCCCGGCGGGCGAGGTCGAGCAGCATTCGGTGCTCGCCGACGAGGTCCCGCCATACGGCGTAGCCGGACTCGAGCTCGGTCAGGCACATCCTGGTCTCCGCCATCAGCGTGCGGAACATGCGGACCAGGCGCTTGCTCCCGGTCGCCGCCACGATCATCTCGTGAAAGCGCAGGTCGAGGTCCGCCATATCGGCCCAGTTGTGGCGTTCGGCGGCCGCCTCCATCTGGTCGACCAGCGCCTCGATCGTCTGGAACACCTCGTCGTCGCTCCGGCGCTGCGCGAGCAGTGTCAGCGCAGTCCCCTCGATCGCGCGGCGGGCGAGGTAGATGTCGGCGATGTCGTCGTCGTCGAGCTCGACCACGAACACTCCGCGGTGGCGCTCCGCCCTCAGGAGCCCCTCCTGAATCAGGCGCTGCATGGCCTCACGCACCGGGCCGCGGCTCATCCCGATGCGCTCGGTGAGCTGGACCTCTCCGAGCTGGGTGCCCGGCGCGAACGACCCGTCCATGATTCGCTGCCGTATCTGGTCCGCGATCATGCTGGCCGCGGACTCGACGGCGACCGGCTCGAGGTCGTCGAACCCCCTGGTCATGTCGGCTTCGCCCCAGTCCTGTGCGCGCGTTTGCTCGGCCCCCGAAGGGTTGGTGAGTACGGATCATAAGCGAGTGAGAGCGTCATCCGGTCCCAACGTAGGGTTGTAGACAATCATACGATACCGTTCCGGGATGCCGTATGCGAGTCATTCCCCGACGCGAGGCAGGAGGATGTTGCCCATGGGAGACACGACGGTCGCGGTCCTGCTCGCCGGTGGCGAGTCCCCGCCGGACGGACTTGACCTCGTCTCGGAGTTGGCGGACGTTCGCCTCGCCGACGACGCGACGAGCTTGGCGCGGGCGCTCGAGGAGGCGCAGGTCCTGTTCGCCTGGGACTTTCGCAGCCGGTTGCTCGCGCCGGCGTGGCGGCATGCGCGCGCGCTGCGCTGGATCCACACCGGCAGCGTCGGGGTGGACGCCGTGCTGATCAACGATGTCGTCGCCGGCGACGTCATCGTCACCAACACGCGCGGTGTGTTCGAGCGGCCGATCGCGGAATATGTCCTCGCGCTGGTCCTGATGTTTGCCAAGGATCTGCACGGAACGCTCGCCCTCCAGCGGGAGCGGCGCTGGCGCCACCGCGAGACCGAGACGATCATGGGCACCCGCGCGGTCATTCTCGGGGCCGGCGGCGTGGCGCGCGAGCTGGCGCCGTTGTTGCGGGCGGCCGGGATGGAGGTGCAGACCGTCGGGCGGACCGCGCGCGACGGCGACGCCGCCCTCGGCCGCGTGTACGCGACCGCGGATGTCGACGAGCTGCTGCCGGGAGCCGACTACGTCGTCCTCGCGCTGCCGCTGACCGAGGACACGCGTGCCTTTCTCGACGGCCGGCGGCTCGCGCTGCTCCGCCCCGGCGCGCGCGTCATCAACGTCGGGCGCGGGGGGCTCATCGACGAGGACGCTCTGCTGGCCGCGCTGAACGCGGGCGGCGTTGCCGGCGCCGCGCTCGACGTGTTCGCCACCGAGCCGCTCCCGGAGGGACATCCCTTCTGGATGATGGATCAAGTCGTCGTCTCGCCGCACATGTCGGGCGACCTGATCGGGTGGGAACGAGACGTGGTCGGCGGCTTTGCCGAGAACCTCCGGCGGTGGCAGGCCGGCGAGCCACTCCTGAACGTGATCGACAAGCGCGGACTCCACAGCGGGCGCAGGTCATGACGGTCTCCCGCCGTCTCGAGGTCCTCAGCCTGGGCGCGCTCGAACTGGTCGAGCACTACCGCGCGGGCGAACTCAGCCCGCTGGAGGTCCTCGACGCCTCCCTGGCACAGATCGATGAACACGATCCGGTCATCAACGCGTTCTGCCTGGTCGACCCCGAGCGAGCCCGCGCCGAGGCCCGGGAGTCCGAGCGGCGCTGGCGGGATCGGTCCCCGGCCGGAGCGCTCGACGGTGTCCCGGTCGCGATCAAGGACGTGTTCCTCACGGCCGGCTGGCCGACGGTGCGCGGGTCGCGGGCGATCGACCCGGCCGGACCCTGGGAGGACGACGCGCCGGTGGTCGCTGCGCTGCGTCGTCACGGAGCCGTCCTTCCCGGAAAGACAACGACTCCCGAGTTTGGGTGGAAGGCGGTCACCGACAGCCCGCTTACCGGGGTGACCTCGAACCCGTGGGATCCGACGCGGACGCCGGGCGGGTCGAGCGGCGGCAGCGCGGCGGCGCTCGCCGCCGGGATGGTCCCGCTGGCGCTCGGAACCGACGGCGGCGGGTCGATCAGGATCCCGTGCAGCTTCTGCGGCCTGCCGGGAATCAAGGCCACGTACGGGCGGGTGCCGGCCTGGCCGGCGAGCCCGTTCGGCGTTCTTTCGCACGCCGGTCCGATGGCCCGAACCGTGGCCGATCTCGCCGCCCTGCTCGCCGTTCTCGCGGAGCCGGACCCGCGCGATTGGTCCGCGCTCGAGCCGCCGGCCCACGACCTCGCGGACGTCTCGGCACACGACATCAATGACCTTCGCGTTGCGTTCAGCCCTAACCTCGGCTACGCGACCGTCGATCCCGAGGTGGCGGCGCTCGTCGCCGCCGCGGCAAATGTATTCGAGCGACTCGGCGCGCACGTCGACCACGTGGACCCCGGGTTCGAGGACCCACGGCGGTGCTACGACGTCCTCTGGTCCACCGGCGCGGCGAAGCTCGTCTCGAGCCTCGGCGACCCCCCGCCCGACGACCTCCTCGACCCCGGCGCGCTCGACATCGTGCGCAGCGCCCGCAAGCTCACGGCGCTCGAGTACGTGGAGGCGCTGCGCGTCCGCGATGCGCTCGGCATCCGGATGAGCCTGTTCCACCAGGAATGGGATCTGCTGCTCACGCCCACCGTCGCGATCCCCGCGTTCGAGACCGGCGTCAACGTGCCCGCCGGCAGCGCGGATCCCGGGTGGCCGTCGTGGACGCCGTTCAGCTACCCGTTCAACATCACGCAGCAGCCGGCCGGGAGCGTTCCGTGCGGGTTCACCGCGGCCGGATTGCCGGTGGGCCTGCAGATCGTCGGCCCGCGCTACCGCGATGCGCTGGTGCTGGCCGCGATGGCGGCCTACGAGTCGGCGGCGCCGCAACGAACGATCGCGGTCGGACCATGAAAGGACGGACATGACCGAGCGGTACATCGAAATCACGCTGGAGCAGCGCGGCGTCAGTTGCGTGGCGCGCCTGCTGGACGACCGGGCGCCCCGGACGTGTGCGGCGCTGTGGGAGGCGTTGCCGCAGGCGGGCCCGGCCTACCACGGCAAGTACGCGCGCAACGAGATCTACACGCTGGTCGAGGATTTCGTGGGCGAGCCACCCGGGCGCGAGCACACCACGATCACGCCGATCCCCGGCGACGTGTGCGCCTTCTGGTTCACCGCCGAGGAGCTCGGGTCGGCCTCCCACGGCTACAGCGGTGAGCGCCGGCCCCCCGGCGAGTCGTGGGTCGTCGATCTCGCGGTGTTCTACGAGCGGAACAACCTGTTGCTCAATCCCGACGTCGGCTGGGTTCCCGGGAACGTGTTCGCCACGATCACCGAGGGACTGCCCGGGATGGCGGCCGCGGCTCAGGACATGTGGCTAAACGGTTTCGCCTCAGAGCGACTGCGGCTGACGCGCCTCGAACGATGAATCTCGGCGCGGCGCCGGCGCTCGAGGACGTACCGCCCGGCATCGGGATCGTGGCTCCGTTCGACCTGGCGCTCGACCGCGAGCTGTGGCGCTGGACGCCGGACCCGGTGTCGCTCTATCTGACGCGCACGCCGCGACTGGAGGGCCGGGTGGGAGTGGAGTTCGCCGAGCATCTCGCCGATCTCGCTGTGATCGCGGCGAGCTGTGCCGAGGTCGCGATTGCCGATCCCGGGGTCACTGCCTACCTGTGCACGTCGGCCAGCTTCGTCGGAGGGCTGGCCGGCGAGGCTGACCTGAGGGCTGCGATGGAACGGGGCGGCGCGAGGCGCGCGCTGACAACCAGCGGAGCCGTCCTCGAGGCACTGTCAGCTCTGGGCGTGAGCGCGGTTGCGGTCGCCACTCCGTACGACCAGCCGCTTACCGAGCGGCTGGTGGCGTTCCTCGCCGAGGCGGGAGTGCGGACCACAGGGACCGCGCACCTCGGCCTCGGCGCCGACATCTGGCGGGTCGGTCCCGATGCGGTCACCCAGCTCGCGCGGAGCGTTCCCCGTGCCGGCGCCGAGGCGCTGGTCTTGAGCTGCACCAACCTGCGCACCTACGAGGTGATCGCGCCGCTCGAACGCGCGCTCGGGATCCCAGTCGTGTCCGCGAACCTGGCCACGATGTGGGCCGCGCTCCACGCGCTGGATCGCGTGCCCGCCGGCCGGCCCGAGCTGCTGTTCAGCGCTTCGGCATGAGCGGCGTCGGCGCCAGCGCCGCCGGATCGTGGAAGGCGAACCGCTCCGAGTCGCGCTCGTACAGCTCGGCGTAGGCGGCGACCCGCTCCCGGTTGAGCTCGACCCCGATGCCGGGCGCGTCCGGGACTCGCAGGCAGCCGTTCTCGTACGGAAGCGGACCGCCGTCGCCGATCACATCCTCTTCGAGGAACGAGCCGTAGCCCTGATTGGCGTAGATGAAGTTCGGGGTCGACGCGAGCACGTGGATCGCGGCGGAGACCGCGACGCCAAGCTCGCCGAGCGAGTGCTTGAGCACCGGTAGTCCGGCCACCTCGCACAGGCCGGCGCCGCGCTTGAGGTTGAGCAGGCCGCCGTCCATCTGGTTGTCCACCGACACGACGTCGGCGGCACCGTGGCGAATCACCTCGAGCTGGTCGTAGCGCGTCCACGAGGCCTCGTTGGCGAGCAGCGGCGTATCGATACGGCTCCGCACGTACGCCATCTCGTGGAGGTTGCGGCCCGAGACGGGCTGTTCGACGAGCTCGAGCCCGTAGGGCTCCATCTCGCGGACGATCCGCACCGCGGCGGCCGAGGACCACGATTCGTTGGCGTCGACGCGGATCAGCGCGTCGGGGCCGGCGCCGTCGCGGACGGCCGCCACGCGTTCGATGTCGAGTCGCGGATCGCCCGCGCCCACCTTGAGGTAGAAGGTGCGGAAGCCCGCATCGGCGCCTCGGCGTGCGTCGGCGCGAACGGCCTCGACCGACGTCGGCGACAGGTAGTAGAAGAACTCGACCGAGTCCCTCACCTTGCCGCCGAACAGGTTGACGAGCGGCTGGCCGCAGACCTTGCCCACCACATCCCAGCACGCCGTCTCGACCGCGGCGATCGCCGGACTCGTGGCCTTGACGTGGTGCCACGTGCCGACGATCTGGATGCGCTTCATGATCCGCTCGATCTCGAACGGATCCTCGCCCACGACCAGTGACTCGACCGAGCGCAGGACCGCGAGCACGACGTCCACCGACGGGTACGCGGATGCCTCGCCGAGGCCCACGAGGCCCTCGTCGGTGTGGAGCTCGAGCAGCACGCTGATCATCCCGCGCCGGCCGCCGAAGGCCCACAGCTCCTCGGCGCGAAACGGGACCGCGACGGGCGTCGCCTGCAGCCTGGTGATGCGCATCAGAGAACCTCCTCAGGCGACCACGATCGGATCGCGTCTGGTCGTTGTCAGCAGTTCGCAACCGTCGGCTGTGACCAGGGCGGTGTCCGAGATACCGAAGTCGGGTACGTCCTGGCCGAGCACCCACGAGATCGCGTGAAACGTCATGCCGGCGCGGATCTCGAGCGAGCTGCCCGCCCGCAGGCCGACAGGGGTACCGCCACCGGACCAGCTTGGCGGGAACCCGATCCCGACGAGATAACCGCAGTGATGGCGACGATGGCGCCCGTGGCCGAGCGCGGTATCGATCGCCTGTTGCCACGCCGCGTACACCTCGCCGGCGCGGACGCCGGGCGCGAGCGTCGCGCGGATCGCGTCCATGCCTCCGGCCACCGCCGCGGCGCTCCGCTCGATCCCCGCCGGCGGGCGCCCGATGAACACGAGGCGGCTGATCGGCGCGTGGTAGCGCTCGACCGCCGCGCCGAGCTCGAGGAACAGCGTGTCGCCGGGGAGGAGCGCTCGCTCGCTCCAGGTCACGTGCTCATGGGGGAGCGTCGGACCGGAGCGCACGAGCGGGACGAACCCCGGGTGGTCGCTGCCTGCCGCGATCAGCTCGCGATAGACAGCGGCTCCGATCTCTCGCTCGGTCACACCGGGCGCGGCAGCAGCGATGCCGGCCTGTATCGCCCGGTCTGAGATCTGCGCCGCGCGGCGGACGTGCTCGATCTCAGCCGCCGACTTGACAGCGCGCATCGTCGGCACCAGGTCGCCGGCGTCGATCCAGTCCGCGGACGGCACCCCGGCCCTCAGAGCGTCCCACGCGGACGGCGGCAAAGCCATCGATGCCCGGTCGATGCCTATGGCCCCACTGTCGCTCACTCGGCGCAGTGCTTCCACGACCGCCGCGCCCGGATCCTGATCGTCGGCGTATCCGAGCAGCTCGCAACCGCGGACCTGAGCCTCGACCGTCGGTCGCTCCATCTGTCGCAGCACGAGTACGGCCGGCTCGGCGTCGACCGGCGAGACGACAAGCGCGGACAGCGCGAAGTGACCCTGATGATTCAGGCCCGTGAGGTAGTAGATGTCCTCGGGGCGAACCAGCACGAGCGCGCGTAATGCGCGCTCTCGCATGGCGTCCCTCACTCGGGCCATCCGCTGGGGCCGCTCGTCGACCCCGCCGCCGGTCTCGCTCGACTCGGCGAGCACCGACACCGTCAACGGGCCTCCAGAACCGCGCGTAGAAAGGCGCGGGTGCGATCCTGCGACGGGTTGTGGAAGATGTGCCCGGGTGGGCCCTGCTCGACGATCTTGCCGTGGTCGAAGAACGCGACGCGGTCGGACACCTGCTCGGCAAATCGCATCTCGTGGGTGACGATCAGCATCGTCATGCCGCTGTTCTGAGCGAGCTCGCGGATGACCTCGAGCACCTCGCCCACGAGCTCGGGGTCGAGCGCGGACGTCACCTCGTCGAACAGCATGATCTTCGGTTGCATCGCGCACGCGCGCGCGATCGCAACCCGTTGCTGCTGGCCACCGGACAACCTCGACGGATGCGAGTCGACCTTGTCCGCCAGGCCGACCATCTCGAGCAGCCGTCTGGCGCGCTCTTCGGCCTCCTGCTTGGACAGGCCGAGGACGTGGATCGGCGCCTCGGTGACGTTCCGCAGCGCGGTCATGTGCGGGAACAGGTTGAAGTGCTGGAAGACGAAGCCGATCTTGCTCCGCATCCTCCGCAGGTGCTTTTCGTCGGCCGCGACCAGCGCGTTATCGCGCTGGCGGTGCCAGAGCGGCTCACCATCGACCCAGATCACCCCGTCGCTCGGTTGTTCGAGTGTCATCAGCAGCCGGAGCATCGTCGTCTTGCCGGATCCGCTCGGTCCGATCACCGACACCTTCTCGCCGGGCGCGATATCGAGGTTCAGCGCGTCGAGCACGAGGTTGTCGCCGAATCGCTTGGTCACGCCCTCGAAGCGGACGATCGGCGATCCGGGGGAGGTGGATGTCGTGGTCATGTCTAGTGCGGGAAGTTCACTTGCGGGCAAGGTGTCTCTCCAGTCTGCGGACCAGTATCGCGGCGGTCAAGCTGAGGACCAGGAACAGCACTCCGACCTCGGTGTACGGCTCGAGATATCGAAACGACAGGGCGCCGATCTCCTGTGCCTTGCCGAGCAACTCGATGACCGTGATCGCTGAGAGCAGAACCGAGTCTTTGAACATCGCGTTGACGTAGTTGCCCAGCGCCGGGATCACCGCGGGGACTGCCTGGGGGAGGATCACCCCCGTCCATGTGCGCCGCGTTGAGAGGTTCAACGCCTTGGCGGCCTCCCACTGTCCCCGCGGGACCCCTTCGATCCCCGCCCGGTAGGTCTCCGATGTGTACGTCGCGTAGTGCAGACCAAGCCCGATGACGCCCGCCGTGAGCGGCGCTAGCACGATCCCCAGGTCGGGCAGCACGAAAAACAGGAAGTACAACTGCACCAGCAGCGGCGTCGAGCGGATGAACTCGACGAACATTGCAATCGGCCAGGAGATGACACGGCGGTGAGACCGGCGACCGATCGCCAGCAGCAGTCCGAGCACCAGCGCGATCACTGAGCCGAGCACGGTGGCCTCGATCGTCACCACCAGGGCACTGAGCAGCTGGGGGAAGATATGGGCGGCGAAGTGCCAGTCCCAGTTCATGCGCTTCCTCCGGGCTGGCGGCGATCGATCAGCCGCGCGATCGCACCTGCGGTCGAAGGCTCGGACCGTCGCTGGCGCCCGACGTCGAGGCCACGCGACACCCGACGCTCGAGTACGCGCACGCAGGCGGTGATCACCGATGACATGAGGAAGTAGATGATCAGCACGAGCACGAAGATGGTCACCGTGTCGCCGGTGCGCGACCGGAGGATCTGCGCCTGGAAGGTCAGGTCACTGAGGGTGACCAGCGAGACCAGGGAGGTCCCCTTGAGTAGCTCGATCATCAGATTGCCC
>Ga0335073_10015061_pt1 | contig 10819 bp, 10 predicted proteins | sample Lox_Sample_22_FD_207093 | JGI IMG/M metagenome (GOLD analysis project Ga0335073, IMG submission 207093) | Soil microbial communities from Loxahatchee National Wildlife Refuge, Florida, United States - Lox_Sample_2.2 | ecosystem: Environmental > Terrestrial > Soil > Wetlands | place: USA...
GTTCTTGAGCGCATACGGAACGCTCTGCAAGAAATGCGCCTTGCGCTCATAAAAGCCACGGAACCCGTAGGCCCCCAACGCCTGCAAGATGCGCACGTACACGTAGGCGTAGTAGTGCTCCATGAACGCGTCTCGCTTTAGATCGATGTACTTGCCGAGGCAGTCGAGATAATGGTTCAGCAGATCCTGGCGGAGTCCGGGCGGTAAATCCGCCTTCCCATCGAACAGCAGCGAGGCGATGTCGTATTGCAGCGCGCCTCGCCGCCCTCCCTGGTAATCAAGAAAGTATGGCTTGCCATCGCGCAGCATTACATTCCGCGATTGGAAATCGCGGTAAAGGAAGTAATCGTGCGGAGCGGAAAGCAGAAACTTGGTCAACCGCGCAAAATCCTCTTCGAGCGCCTGCTCATTGAAGGGAATCCCCGCCAGGCGCAGGAAGTAGTACTTGAAATAATTCAAGTCCCAGGAGATCGATTGCCGGTCGAAACTTCCGCGGGGGTAGCACACCTTGTAATTAAGATCCTTGCCCGCCTCGACCTGGAAGCGCGGCAACACCTCAACGGTTTTCCGATAAGTTTCGAGCGCCTGCGGTCCGATCGCGTCACCCTTGCGGTGCGCGCTGAGGAACTCGAATAGCGTGGTGTCGCCGAGGTCTTCTTCGAGATAGGCGCCCTGGCCGAGGTCTTCGGCATAGATCTCGGGCACGGGCAAACCCTTGCGCCGGAAATGCCGCGAGAACTCGAGGAACGCGAGATTCTCCTCGCGCACTGAATAAAGGATCCCGATCGCGCTCGTGCCCGCGCCTGTAAGCCGCGCGATCACGCGCCCCGAGCCGCCCAGCTGCCCTTGCAGCGGCTTCAACTCATCTGCACGGGCCTTGAAGTGCCGTTCAAAAAGCTCTCTTAGAACGTCCATGCTCTTCTTCCAGAAACTCTATGAAGTCCTCCCCAAACGATACCGGTGGCATGGAAACGGGCGCAAGGAGCCAGCGGGCGTTTTGCCCACGATCGGCAACCGCGCGGTCAACCCGATGCGCATGGACAGGGCGGAGGCTCAAGCAAACTGCATCGGGGCACCTGGGAGCACGTTAGCATGGGCGATGAAGCGCCGCTTGTGACTTCGGTGTTGAGATGGCCCAGCGCTGGAGTGGGCAAGTCATGGAGGCCCAATGCGCCGAATCAACCCGCATGCGAGTCTGGCGCCCCGCCGGGGAGGCGGCTAGGAGCGGATATCGATGCCTCATTTCCGGTGCATCGTTCCAGTCATGGCATCGTCTTCACGGTACCCGGCTGTTCAAATCCCTGGGCTGCGGGAGTCGCCGTATACGGGGCATTGTTCAGCATCTCCTGTAGAACGTCTTCGATCGAATCCACCGCTTCGCGAACCGGGTCGGTCACATGTGGGTTGGTGGCAAACACAAGACATTCTATAGCTTGCAGAGAATTACGAATGCGATCGTTCATCCATTTGATGGTCTCGAACCGGCGCAAAATTTCCAGCTTTTCGGCACGCTTAGCCTGTAGCCACCGAAAAACGAAGTAGGAGGTCAAGCCAAAGGACAAAAAGCTTCCAACCAGCCGGACCGAACCGCTTCGGTGCATCCAGTCGTCGTAGATCAACCACTGCAACAAGACGGCCGTTGTGAAAACAGCAAAACCGGCAACCAACGAAACGAACCAAATTGATGCATTGGACTGAATTCTACGCAACAGGGGAGAAGACACTCTAGACTTCGTCGTTGACAGCATGAAACCAACTTCACTCCGCCTTTCAAGCATAATGCTGATCGCCCGGAGATGTCGTGGAAATTGCAACTGGGCGCATCTGCCGGGATCGCGCCCCAGGAAAAGGGTGCCGGGCGCACACTTCGGGCCCCACAGCCGCCCGTCACAGGTCAGCGAGGGGTCCCGAAGCGTTCCGGGGCCCATGGTGCCTCAGGCAGAAGAGCGTCAACCGCGGGGCGGGAGTTTCAAGCCGAGTTCGCGCATGGCGATTTGCAGGTCGGCCCATGCTTCCTTCTTTTGCCGCGGATCCCGGAGCAGGTACGCGGGGTGATAGGTGACGATGAGCCGCGAACCGCGCACGGAATGCACTCGCCCCCGGAGGCCGGCGAGGGGTTGGCGCTGGCCCAGGAGATAAGTGGCCGCGGTTGCACCCAGCGCAACAAGCACCTCAGGCCGCACCACGTCGATCTGCCGCAGTAAAAACGGCATGCACGTATTCGCCTCTTCGGGCTCCGGGGTGCGATTCCCCGGCGGCCGGCATTTGACGACGTTGGCGATGTACACCTCTTCGCGCTTCAGGCCCATTGCCGAGATCATGTTGTTCAGCAATTGCCCGGCCCGGCCGACGAAGGGCAACCCCTGGGCGTCTTCGTCGGCTCCCGGCCCTTCGCCCACAAACATGAGGCGCGCCTGAGGGCTGCCGTCGGCAAAGACGAGCTTGTTGCGCCCCTTGTGGAGCGCACAGCGCGTGCAGTCTCCGATGTCTTCACGGATGATTCGGAGGGAGCTTTCGCGGTCTTCGGTTTGATCAGGAGCTGGCTTGCGTGCGGGAATGGCTTTTGTCTCCTCGTGGGATGTCGTGGTCCGGAGCACGCTATCTTCCAGGGCGTCCTGGGAAAGCGCCGCCGGTAAATCTTGAAGCGGCGCTGGGTCAACCGGCCGGCGATAGAGCTCGGTAAGGCCCAGTTCGCGGTAGAATCTGAGTCGCGCGGCAATCGCCTGCCGGGTTGCGGGATCGAGTGTTCGCGGCAACGTCGGCTACTCCACCATGAGCTGCGGCCGCGACGCGCGCACCTGTTCTGATTGGCTCAGCACCCGGTCCTGGGCGGAAGGCGCATCGGTCTCTACCAACAATGGCCTGGGCTTGCGCAGTACCACGATCTCATCGAGGATTCGGTCTGCCAGTTCGCGCTTCGGCATCTCGCCAAGCTCGATGGCAGTCGAATTGGTGAGAAATGTTGCCGCATTGAAATCCGATTCAATGCCAACTGCTTCGCCGGAGACATCATTGACGACGATGGCATCGGCGCCTTTCCGGAGAAGCTTCGCGCGTCCATTCTCCATGCGGTTTTCGGTTTCAGCGGCGAACCCAACGATCAACTGGCCGGGACGCCTACGCCGGACGACCTCGGCTAAAATGTCTTCGGTCGGCGCCAACTCCAGAGTCAACGGCCCACTGCGTTTGAGCTTCTGGCTCGCCGTGCTGAGCGGCCGATAGTCCGCGACTGCGGCTGCCTTGATCACCATCGTGACTTGATCGACTCGATCGAGCACCGCCTCACGCATCTCTTGTGCGGTGATCACCTTTACCATTTGGCACCGGGCAGGCGGGTGCAGCAACGTTGGCCCGCTCACCAAAATCACTTTCGCGCCTCGGGCTTGCGCCGCTTCGGCGAGTGCATAGCCCATTTTGCCGCTGGAGCGGTTGCCGATATACCGGACCGGATCCAGGGCCTCGCGGGTTCCTCCCGCGGTGACAAGGACTATTTCGCCTGCCATGTCGCGGCGCCGGCCAATGGTATCGAGCACGGCCTGCGCGATGGCCTCGGAGTCGGCCATGCGGCCCTCGCCAACCATGCCGCAGGCCAAATCACCTGACTCGGGAGCAATCACCCGCACACCCCGCTCGCGGAGAAGATCGAGGTTTGCCTGGGTCGCGGCATGGTTCCACATGTTCACGTTCATGGCCGGCGCCACCAACACAGGCGCTTGCGTGGCCAGGTACATCGTGGTCAGAAAATCGTCGGCGATGCCGTGCGCAAACTTCGCCAGGATATTCGCGGTGGCGGGTGCAACGACGAGTGCATCGCCCCACTGCGCCTCGCTGATGTGCTCGATCGACGCGCCATCCCCATTCGCCGCTGCCCCGCCTTCCGGCCACAAGCTGGTGATCACCTTGTGTGCAGTCAGGGCCGCAAACGTGAGCGGCTGGACAAAGCGCGTTGCCGCCTCGGTCATCACAACCCGGACTTCGACGTTTTGCTTTTGCAAGGCACGAACCAGCTCTGCCGCTTTATATGCAGCGATGCCGCCAGAGACGCCCACCGTCACTCGCATGAATGAGATTGTAGTCGCTTGGTGCAAGGAAAGGATCGATCGCGCTGCCTAGGTGGACAGTGGTTGCTCACCGACGGGCAGGGAATGGGAGAAACGATACACATTGATGATGCGGACAACGGTTCGCAGAGAATCAGTTTCGTGGGCTGACTTGATCAAAACGTGGAGGACGCCCTGGTATTTGAAGCGGATCCCGCACGTCCGGCTTCCGTGCTCCATCCACTCCTCGTAGCGCAACTCGCGAATGTGCTCGTGGGCATAATCCTTGCGCCCGATCTGGAAGCCGAAGAACCAGGTCTGTACTTCCATCTTGTCTTTAGAGATGAGTATGAGCTGCCGGCCGAACAGGGTTCCGACATTCACCTGCAAAGCGCCATCGAGATTGGTCATCCCAATCGACATAATCGTTGTTGGATGATACCACCAGCGTTTTCCAGGCAACGATCAAAAAAGGCGCAGGGGTGTGCCGAAGCAGTAAGGCGCTACGGCACCCAGATTGCGGATCTGGAATCCGCACTGCAAGAAGATCTAATTCGACAGGATCGGGATTCCGCGGTCTTCCACCAGCGGCTTGGTCACGGGAACATCCTTTTTAACATACGAAATCTTGCCTGCTTCGATCTCGTCCTGGGCAATGCGGCAAGCCTTGGTGGAATGGCTGGGAACAAGCGCCGAGGAGCCATTTTGCAATTGACGGGCGCGGCGGGCCGCGACAAGAACTTTCCGGTAATTCGAATCGAATTTGGTTTCAATCGTCATCGGAATCCTCCTTAAACGGAAGCTGTTGCTGGCCGGAACCCCCTTCGATCCCAAAGGCCTCCAGCACTGGTTTGAGCCGCTCGCGCGAATTCGATATACGGCAGGCGGCAGCGACTTCCAATACTCTGCTCGAACGATAGGCAATTGGTTCGCCGTTACGGTAATACCGCTCCGCTAGAACAATCGCCTCCAGTTGAGCTACAGCTCTGCCCAGGCTGTCGTTAATGAGAATATAGCCGTATTCGCGATAATTCTCAATTTCCCTGCTCGCCTCGCTCAGGCGACGATAGAGCTCGGATTCGTTGACAACGCCTTCGGCGCGGCTGCGATTGCGAAGCCGGGTGCGGAGTTCCTTGGGGTTCGGCGGTAGCACAAAAATACTGACAGCTTCGGGCATCGTCTTGCGCACCTGCGCCGCCCCTTGCACGTCGATGTCGAGAAGCAGGTCATGCCCCGCGCGTCGCGCGTCTTCCAGCGATTGGCGAGAGGTGCCGTAGTAATGATTGCCGAAAACCTGGGCATACTCAAGAAACATGCCGGCGTCGCGCATCCGTTCAAACTCCGGGCGCGTGGTGAAGTAATACTCGCGCCCATTCTCCTCGGAGCCCCGCGGCGGCCGCGTCGTCCACGAGATGGAAAAATCGACGCCGGTGACCTGCTTGCGCAGCTCGCTGACCAGCGTGCTTTTGCCCGAGCCCGAAGGCGCAGAGATGATGAAAAGAATACCCGCCAATTTCCAGTCGTCCCTTCGTTCTGTTTTTTGTGAAACTACTCTACGTTCTGGATCTGCTCACGCGACTTCTCGATCTCGGCTTTCATCGCCAGGCCCAGCTCCGTGATGCGAGTTCCCTTTCCGCCCACGCCACCCGTCTTTGAGAGCAGAGTATTCGCCTCGCGGTTCATCTCCTGCAGCAGAAAATCCAGTTTCTTGCCGACCTCACCGCCGGCCGCAAGCAGCTCGCGGAAATGGGCGATGTGCGTTGTCATGCGCGCGATCTCTTCGGCAATGTCGCTGCGGTCGACGAGCACGGCAACTTCCTCCAGCAGCCGCTGCCGGTTGAATTCATTGCCGGCCGCAGCCGTCAGGCGCTGCGTTAAGCGCTCCTGGTAGCGCTGTTCCACCTCGGGCCGCAGCGCTGCCACGCTTTCTGTCACCAGGGCAAGCTTGTTGAGCGACGCGCTGAGAATGGCTTCCAATGCCTCGCCTTCGCGGCCGCGCATCGTCTTCAGCTCCTGCAGCAGAGGTCCAATCTGTTGCATCACGCTCTCCGCCAGCGCATTCAAGTCTTCGTCGCCGTTGCCTCGATTTTCGCTTTGCAGCGCGCCCGGCATACGCAGAATGCCGTTCAGGTCCGGCTCGCCCGCAAGGGAGAATTCGCTCGAAGCCGTGCGAAAAGCCTCAAGATATCCGGCAACAAGGTCGCGGTTGTATCCCCCTTTCTGCTGGGTTGAGCGATCGACTGAAAGTCCCAGTTCTACATGGCCGCGAATCAGGTTCTCCTTGAGGGCGCGGCGAAGCTCCATCTCCAGGCCGTCCAGACCCGAGGGCAGCCGCAGCTGGATATCGAGGAAGCGGTGGTTCACACTTTTTAGGCTGATCGTGTAGGCGAGCTGATCGTGCACCCGGACCTGGGCGCGGGCAAATCCTGTCATCGAAAAAATCGGCATACGTGCTATTCCCCTGCCTTTGTGGTCAGCTCGTCTTCAAACAGCGGATACTGCGATGAAAGCCCGAGGCTCGCCAGCTCAGGAGCCTGTGAATCAGTTGCATCCATGAACTGAAGCTGGTAGAGCCTCTGATAGGTCGGCGATCCGGCAAGCAATTCTTCATGGGTCCCGATCGCGGTGATGCGGCCTTCCTCGAGCACCGCGATTCGATTGGCGCGGCGAATGGTGCTGAGGCGATGCGCGATGACCACCACGGTGCGGCCCTGCATCAGGTTGGTTAGCGCGGCCTGCACCAGCGACTCGCTTTCCGCGTCGAGCGCCGAAGTGGCCTCGTCGAGGATCAGGATGGGAGCATTCTTCAGCAGCGCGCGGGCGATGGCAATCCGCTGGCGCTCGCCGCCCGACAGACGAAACCCCTTCTCGCCGATCACGGTCTCATAGCCCTGGGGCATGCGCAGAATGAAGTCGTGCGCCAGCGCATTGCGCGCCGCCTGCTCCACGAGGTCCTGCTTCACATCGGGCTGCCCGTAGGCGATGTTGTTCCGCACGGTGTCATTGAACAGAATCGTTTCCTGCGTGACTTGGGCAACCTGCCCGCGCAACGAGGCCAGCGTCAAGTCGCGCAGGTCTCGATCGTCGATCAGGATACGGCCCCAAGTCACATCAAAGAACCGCGGGACCAGGTTGACCAGCGTTGATTTTCCGGCGCCGCTCGGTCCCACCAGTGCCAGCATCTCGCCCGGGCGCACATCAAGATCGACATGATGCAGGATCTGGTGTTCGCCGGTTTCCGAAGAGTAGGAAAAGCCCACATCCTCGAATCGAATGGACTGTGTGAATCCCTTCATCGTCGCGGCATGTGGCCGCTCTCTTACATCGTCCTTGGCATCGAAAAACGAGAAGATCGATGCCGATGCGCCCATCGCCTGCTGAAAGCTGTTGTAGAAATAGGCGAATTTGCGGACCGGATCATAGAGCTTAAAGAGCACGATGATGAACGCGCCGAAAGCGCCGACGGTCATGCGGTTGTGCTGGATCTCGTTCCGCCCGATCAACAGCAACAACGCAATGGCGATCGCCCCGATTGTATCCATCAGGGGTGAACTGATCGACTGGATGCGCACGCTGCGCAGATTGGCGCGCAACAGCCGCCGCGCCGCGGTCTTGAAACGCAGAATCTCCCACAACTCGGTGTTGAAGGCTTTCACGATGCGGTTTCCCGTCACCGTCTCGTGAAGAATGTTTTGAATTTCGGCCAGCTTGTCCTGCCCGGTGCGGGTGCGGGTTCGCACTTCACTGCCGATCTTGCGAGCCGACGTGACAACCACGGGAATGAAGAGAAGCAACGCCCAGCTCAGATGGCCGCCGAGCCGAATGACGATCACCAGACCCACAACGAAGGTGAAGAACTGCTGCAGGAACTCGCCGATCACCGAGCTCACTGCGCTCTGCACGCGATCGACGTCGTTAATCAAGGTCGACAGGATCGTCCCGGTGGCATGCTTGTGAAAGAAACTCAACGAGCGGCGCAGGGTGGTTTCGTAGAGGTGATTGCGAAGGTCGGTGACCATGCCGAAGCCGGCGTAATTGACCAGGTAAGTTCCCAGATAGTCGCAGAAACCTTTGACGATGGTAGAGCCGACGAGAGCGAAGGCGACGACGGTCCACGCATTGTGCATATGGAGAAAATGCGGCACCACCTGGCGCAGATCCATGTGCCAGGTCGAGTGAGGTACGCCCAGGGTAATCGGACCCTCGGGAGTATTTGGAGCCAGGACCTTATCGAAGATGGGCTGGAAGAGGAGGGTGCGGAAGTTGTCGAGCAACCCCACCGCCGCCAGTAACAAAACACCCGGCAGCCATTGGAACCAGTACGGCAAACCGTAGCGAATGAGGCGAAAGAATCGCTTCATGCCGGCGAGCCTGCCTGGGGGATCAAGGGTTCCAAAGTACGGGCGAACCGTTGTCGGGACTGCATCTCTCTATTGTATCCGGGGGCTAGTTTCGGCAAGGAGGCCATCAGCGCCCCGCGCCCTTCTCAATCAGGCGGGTGGTCGAGAAGCCTTCGACGAGGGGAACGATCTTAACCTCGCCGCCCCACGAAGCTATCTCCTTTGCCCCGACGACATTCTTGGCATCGTAGTCGCCTCCCTTCACCAGGACATCGGGACGCGCCGCCACAATCAGCTCCAGCGGTGTGGGCTCATCAAAGATGGCAACGGCATCGACGGCGGCCAGTGCCGCCAGTACCCGGGCACGGGCGCTTTCACCCACAATGGGCCGGCTTGGTCCCTTCAGCCTGCTCACCGAGGCATCGCTGTTGATAGCCACGATAAGCCGGTCGCCGAATCGGCGCGCCTGCTCGAGCAGCGTAATGTGGCCGATGTGGAGCAGATCGAAGCAGCCGTTCGTGAAGACCACCCGCTCGTGGTTGGCCTTCCACGAAGCAACACGTTTCACGAGCTCCTCGCGGGTCAAGACCCGGTCTTCGGCATGGAGAGCGATCTGGGGCCCCAGAGCAGCGAGGAGTTCGTGCTTCTGGACGGGCACGGTACCGACCTTGCCCACAACGATGCCGGCAGCCACGTTGGCGAGCTGAACCGCGGTTTCGGGCTCGAGGCCGGAGGCCAGGCAGAGCGCCATCGCCGCGATCACCGTATCGCCGGCGCCTGAAACATCGAAGACCTGGCGGGCCAGCGCCGGCGCAACGAAGCGGCGTCCGGGGCGCACGAGGGCAATGCCCTTCTCGCTGAGGGTCGCCGTCAGATATTCGAGCCCGAGATCGTCGACCATGGCTTCGGCCGCGGTCAGGAGAGCCTCGAGGTTGGCCGGTTCGAGCCGCGTTGCGCGGGCCAGTTCAGACAGATTCGGGCAAACGGTGGTGGCGCCTTTGTAGCGCAAGTAGTCCACGCCTTTCGGATCCACGAGCACGGGAATGCCGAGCCTGCGTGCCGCAGGGATCAGTTTCGCGCACACCTGCGGTGTGATCACGCCCTTTGCGTAATCGGAGATCACCAAGGCATGCGAGCCAGGCAACAGATCGAGCGCTTTCGCAACAAGGCGGTCATACGCTTCCTCTGGGATCGATTCCTGGCGTTCAAAGTCGAGCCGCAGCATCTGCTGGCGACCGCCAAGAATTCTCATCTTGGTCACGGTCTCGAAGCCGTCGATGGAGATGAATTGGGGAAAGACGCCGTTGGCCCGCAAACAGCCGGTAAGCAGGTGCTCGCCCTCGTCGTTTCCGGTGAAACCGACTACGACCGCATGAGCTCCAAGACAAGCGATGTTCATGGCGACGTTCGCGGCGCCGCCTGCCTTCTCGTCGTGGCGCAGGCCGCGCACCACAGGCACAGGCGCCTCCGGTGAAATCCGGTCGACGTCGCCCCAGATGTATTTGTCGAGCATGACGTCGCCGACAACGATCAGGCGCTTTCCGGCCCACTCCGACTCGATCTCGTGGATGACACGATGTAGCTGACCGATCACGGCGCTTCCCTCCGTCCCCGACAGCCTCTGTTCGAGGGATCGGGGGCGCGGTTAACTGTTGCTATCATAACGGCGTGGCGGACTCCCAAGGCAGTACACGCTCAGGCACCCTTGGCACAATCTTTCTCGATCGGGATGGCGTGCTGAACGAAAAGATGCCGGAGGGGTCGTATGTCACCCGCTGGTCCGAATTCCGCTTGCTGCCCGGGGTGCCCGAGGCAATCGCGCGTCTGAACCGGGCGGGAATCAGGGTCATAGTCGTATCAAACCAGCGCGGAATCGCCCTCGGCCTCTATTCGGCCGCGAATGTTGAGGCCATCCAGGCCGCGCTGCAGGACCTGTTGCGCGGGTACGGCGGCCATATCGACGCCTTTTATTTCTGCCCCCACGACAAGCAATCCTGCCGCTGCCGGAAACCGCTCCCGGGCATGTTTGAGTCGGCCAAGCGCGACTTTCCCGACATTGAAGCCTCTGAAAGCGTGATGGTCGGAGATTCCCTCTCGGACATCGAATTCGGACAGCGGCTGGGCATGCGGACGATCTTCATCGAGGGGGATGCCACGCGGCATAAGCCGGGAGCTGGTGCGGCATCCGAGAGGGCAGATCTACGCTTTGGCTCCTTGGCCGGCGCCGTAGCGGCTCTTCTTTCCGAGAACTGAACTAAAGCGGCTAACCCCTCCGTCAGGCGTTTCTTCGTCGCTCTGGCGACGCCTCAGCGCGCTCGTTTGTTCCGCCCGCCAGGGACAGGGCGGATTGGGCCGGCTCAGTAGGCCCGCAAATCGCGGATCGCCTTGAGGATGGTCTCAGGCTGGGGCAGGATCGCATCCTCGAGCACCGGCTGATAC
>Ga0335073_10015064_pt1 | contig 10817 bp, 11 predicted proteins | sample Lox_Sample_22_FD_207093 | JGI IMG/M metagenome (GOLD analysis project Ga0335073, IMG submission 207093) | Soil microbial communities from Loxahatchee National Wildlife Refuge, Florida, United States - Lox_Sample_2.2 | ecosystem: Environmental > Terrestrial > Soil > Wetlands | place: USA...
CTATCAAGCCTAAAAATATAAGACCACGTAATAAATGTTCCGACCCTCTCCTTCACGCTGAATGCAACATACATTGCACTCCCTATTCTTCATTCCTTGCAATGACTATATATCTAAACATATATGGCATCTAGACTGCAGCCACAATCTCGCTAGCTTGACTAAGAGATTCGACCATTCGTTGGCACTCCTTCCGTCGGTTGATAGTAAACTGGATTGATCAGCCATGATTCGAGATGGTGGGGCGAATAATACCTCGCTTTCTTTAAGAAGATCGTCCAGAGCAGTGCTTCGATATAGATTCTCCAGCAGTTCTCTCTGCAATTCTTCCCTAGCAAATGCAACAAGATTATACATGATTGCTTTGGGAACCATATCAATCATTGTTCTCTTGACAATATTGTAGTAAGACGAAATAAGTAATTCTACACGACAGTTAGATTGTGAAGAGACCGAGGTTGCATACTGATAACTTCCGTTTCGGCAGTTTCGCGTTCAGATAAAGTGCCTGAAGCTTTGAGGACAGGAGGAGGTGGCTCCATAGCAGCAAGCTTCTTCTTATTCTTGGCAGCGAAGAAACTCCCAAAGAATCCTCCCTCGTTGCCTGGAATGTTGTCTAGTGATTGTGTGTTGGTGGGATCCTTTTGAGCTGGAAGAGGTTTTCCTGTCTTGGGATCCACTTGTACAGGTTTCGAGACTTGATGTTTCTCATTCACAAGTGCCATGGCTTTATGTCCACTCAGGAAGTCAGGATGGCCGGTATTAATGTAAGTTGCTTCCATCGCGACAAGATCCGTGACGAGTTTGTTAGTCGGATTCATGGCTTTCTTGAAGAAGGCAACAACGACATTGTGGAACTGCTCCTTAAGCAAGGGATATCGTTTGAAATGCTAAGGACATTAGCCCGACGTCCAAAGATGTAAAGGTACTTGTTTCTGAAGAAGTTGCGCGAGAATCCTGACTAGTTCATCGTAAACCAAACCAGCACATTTCAAACTTGGTTCCTCCAATCTTCTGATCTGTTGTTTGACGATGACCTCAAATGCAGTTGTCCCCACAAACAACGCCGGCGAACTTCCGGACGAATTGTACAAAATCGTACGGATATCCACATCTTTAACCTGATCAAATGGATCAACCGCCTTAACCCCATTCGCATATATTTCATGAAACACAAAGCTGATACGTGCACCGCCGGAAAGTTCCAAACTACTGAGTTCTTGACTATTTCCATCCAAGACTGTTCGGAATTCGTTGCAGAATTCAGTGATGATGTTGAGGATTATATTTCCGCTATTACCTAACATTGAATCGCCTAGTTGAGCAAGCTCAGCTTGGTATTTGGCGAGTGAGGCAGCAATGCGTGCTTTGATGTCAGGTAATGTGTTTCGAATATGGTGCATGAGGATCATGTTTAATTTCCGAGCGAGGAATGGTGTTCCACAGTATTGTGCTTTAGATCGATAGGAAGGATGATTTTGGAAGAATTCTCGTTCATGGGCCAATGCGTCCTTGATCGCCTTTCGAGAATCAATATCGCGTTGACCTCTGTTGACAACAGGAACGTAACCTAGACGGAGGGGAATAATACGTCCTGCAAGGATATCAACGACATCCGTTCCAGCATCCATCAAATCGATCTTAGTGAGCACACCAATAGTACGCGTCCCTACATGATTAGATGAAAATCCTGAGTATACGTACCTTCCGGATCGACTTCACGGGCAAGTTTAAGTCCGTCGGAATTTGCAAGATCTGTATTTGCTGCGGTGACAGCCAAGATAATGGCATTAGGTTTCGTGATATACTTTAGAATCATATCTTTGATTTGCTTCTCGATATCCTTTGGTTGATCACCCACAGGGACCTTTGTAAGACCGGGTAAATCGACAAGAGTCAGCGTGAGGACGTTGGGAGAGAAGATTCGTAGGTTAATTGGAACAGGCGAGATTCCTGCATTCTTGCCGGTTTTGGCATCTGTTTCGCGTACGATTTCTTCTCGTATCTTTCCAAAGTCGTAGAACTTTTGGTTGGGAAGGTGTAGGAACTCGCCCCATTCATCGGGGTTGGTAGCGTTATCTCCCTTTTCTTCTATTTTGACTCCATTCGTATGAGAAGCAGGTCGGTTGACAAGCTGTAATACCTAAAGCATATAAGTATAACCCAACAAGAAGACTCGTACTAGTGGCCGTCTGGTAACTATTCCGGTTCCTAATCGCGAGAATTAGATCGATTTCGAAAGGCGATAATCAAGGAGATCGGAGATGGGAAAATACCTCTGGGAAGAAAATCTCGGCCTACGATGTTTTCTAGACAAGATGATTTACCGCTCGACTGAGACCCGATGACTGTTATTTGAGGCAAGTCGATGGGATTCTGAACTCCGACTGTAGCAAATGCATCTTGTAATTTGTTGACAGTCTTGATGAGTTCTGGCTCCATGATGCCAGGAATTCCGGGAATATCAGTGCTGTTTGTCGCAGCCATTCTATATGATGTGGATATCTGACAAACGAGAGTGGATGCTGAATAACAAAAGAATCAAATTCTTTGACGTGGATGACCTTCAAGTGGAACAAGAGGTTCTTGGATTCTGTCTTGGCTTGGACCCCCAAAAGATTTTAAGATGCCGGTTTGTTTTATTCACTACGTGTACGAGCAGGTGCATTTCAATCCGGTCTAATCCTTTTTCTCTAGTCAGGATCACAATCGCAGACAAAAATTTTAGCACCAAAAGGAGATCATAGGACGCGGAGGCGTCCTACGTTTCGCAGGGCCTGCAGCTGGTCTGATGAGATGCTCGAGAAAAAGAGCGGGAGAAACGGTGACAGCAGTTACAAGAACAGAAGTAAAATGACAACCACCTTGGGACAGGTCTTGCAGTTACTTCTGTTGGCTAACTTTCTTCAACTTGAACATGTAAACTCACATACTTGCTACATATTTCTGCAAGTAGATCGCGGCTCCATCTTTCGATTTTTTTGACACAAGTCGAGGGTTTGCACCCGCAATCCAATCCCCTTCCTTGCTCGATTTTCTTATTCCAGGCCGGAGCTTAATCTCCCACATGCTCCTGGGACATTGACTCTCCTCAAATTTGATAGAAACGCAATGCCGGCAATTCATTCACCGAAAGTTGAGCAACTTCGAACATTGGCTTCAGGACTGAATATCTTCCCTTCAGGTTCATAGGAAGTTTGAAACAGTCACCAGCCTCCAAAGAACGCGAAGATCTTATGGTCTTCTGCTATTCTCCGACTTCGAAGTCCACGCCTGACCGACCGGGTCGTAGAATCGCGAATTCCCTTACATCCCCAAGCAGAGACATTCCATATGTCGTTCGGGATCTCAAGCAGAATGCCTCGCGTGACTTATATGACCCTCTCTCTACTCCTTCCTGTTGCTAATCTGAACGACACATAAAATAAGGGAAAAAGCCGCGTATGTCGCAATTTCACCTGTCTCTAGCGTGCCAGATACATAAACTCGTGCATTTAATTGGGTGTACCCGCAAACTATATTGGGCGCTCAGCCAATCTGAGTCGGCCCAGATTGCGCAATTGGGAGGGGTTACCATTTTCGAGTGGCGAGCCAGCATTCCTGTTCCGCTATCAGCAATCTTCACAAATATAAAAACCCGCACGTCCTTCTTTCTCCCGAGAATTATTTCTAGAGCATTTGCATTGTCGTCAAGTGGTTTTGTTGGTTGAAATGGCACCTTCTGTAGCACAAGTTTCTGAACCTGTTGAGGTCCCACAAGTCACTAAGTCTGTCGGTCGAACGCCGCTCAAGCCAACTGGAAGTTTGGACAGTTATGAAAAGGTCGAAGTCACGCCTGTTATCGGAACGGAATTTAAAGGGAATGTACAACTCGTTGACTTGCTTTCAGCACCTAATTCCGATGATTTGATTCGAGATCTAGCTATTCTCGGTATACAACTTTATGAAAGAGAGGACTAATTGAATAGTTTCTCAACGAGGAGTTGTCTTCTTCAGAAGTCAAGAAATCACAACTAAACAACAAGAAGAACTTGGAACACGACTTGGAGAGCTTTCTGGCAAACCTGCTACTTCGAAGCTTCATATTCACCCGTTGACTCCGGAATTCAGTGAAAATGGAGATTTTATTTCTGTTATCTCTTCTGAATTTAACAGAATTTCTCATGATGCTGAGATAGACGATCGATCCCAATTAGCATCTTCTGGTTGGCATGCAGAGTACCACACCAATACTCTCTGACTCAATTAACCTTTATAGTATTACCTTTGAGAAAACACCCAGCGACTATGCAATCTTGAAAATCCACACTCTTCCCGAGAGTGGCGGAGATACTCTCTGGGCATCGGCATATGAAGCCTACGACCGGCTCAGCGCACCATACCAGAAATTCCTAGAAGGTCTTACTGCAGTCAACTCAGCCCACCGTTTCAACGTAATCGCAGCTCGTCACGGCCGCAAAGTCCGCAGCGATGAACGAGGAGCCCCAGACAACGTCGGTGAAGTCCTTGAATCTGTCCACCCTGTCATTCGAACCAATCCCGTAACAGGCTGGAAAGGACTCTTTGTGAACCGTGAATTCACAAAACGCATTAGGGAAGTGACTAAAGACGAAAGTGATGCTATTTTGGAATATTTGTTTAAACTTGTTTCGCAGAATCATGATTTGCAAGTCAGATTCAAGTGGAATAAGAATGATATTGCAATTTGGGATAATAGAAGTGTGTTCCATACTGCTACGTAAGAATTCCGTGGGGGTTGTGCTGATGTTGTAGGAATGATTATTTGGGAAGAAGAACGGGAGATCGGGTTGTGAGTTTGGGAGAACATCCTTATCTGGATCCTGCATCAAAATCCAGGAGAGAAGCTTTGAAAGGGCAGTAAAGCTTTATTTTGGTTTACTATAAAAGTTTGTGTATCGAATGCATGTAGTGAATTATGCAAGTATCAACCTTGTTTCTATATTCCGAATTCCTATCGAAGTCCGGAAGTAGTTTTGTTGCGATATCACTTTCTGCCATTGCGAGAACGCCATGACTGAGTGAGCTAAGGCATGGCTTATCAGCGACTTCGCAACAAGGCCAGATGACGCGCATTTACCTTCCCCTTTGAGCGATTACGAGAGAGATGGTGAAGCTGTCGCTGCCCCGTTATCTCCGCAAGCCCACTGTAATACAACAGATCGGAACCATCATCCCGCCATTAAGCGCAAAAGCGCAACAGGATGGGATGATCTCCGACGCCCCTGAATGGCTCAACTCATATCGCAACTCAACTCACCGCCCACACAAGCTGAAGAAACTTTAAAAGAAGAGCGAAACGAGGGGGTGCACACAAAAAGTTTGTCATAGCCCAACATTCCGAACCGCCTGTATCCTTGGCAACTCGTATGACCCGTGGTCACAATGGCATCGGATCAGGAAAAAGTATCAATATGAAAATGATCATTGGACGGACTTCCGCTTCAGCTTGGTTCATCAAAGCGCAATTTTCGATTGGAGAAAATACTAATTATAGCATTTCGATTTGCATCTCGTAGTTATTCCCTAGCCGACCTCTGCGCCCACCATCGGCTTGGAAGACCGGATCGTGACTCACTTTCTGAAATGATGTAATTCTCTGCAGATGCAGATGGCAAGTGGGAGTCGTGCATAGAAGAAGGCAAGCATATTTGGGACTGGTGAAGATCCAGTGGGGTATAGCATCCAAGTCCAAGGCAACTTGGTCGCGGGTATTTCTGGGTATGGCCGTATCATTGCTCAGGCTGGTAAGGTTCACGGTGTTGGATCTATTGTGTGGGGGCACCTCCAAACTCGCTATGCGCAGCCGACATTTTTTGTCATGGACGTGGGGAACATATTTTCATATGGGCGCAGCATGATAATTCAGGGCCTCAACTCTCTGGAGAATTGGTTGGAAAAGACGGGGGTATAAATGGGGGGTTGCAAAAAGGCGGGCAACTTACAAGAATAAATAATCGGAAGCTGCGAATCAAAGTTCTGACTCGTGCATAGCCTTTGTGCGCATTTCTAAGCGCTCAGCCACCAAGAATTGCGATGCAAGATTTGGGGCCCGAATAATTAGACTTTGTACTTAAATGAAGGGTTTAAGTTCATTGACGGCCTCACCGCGGAGATCCCAGCTAAAAGAAAACCCAGTTGACCACCTAAACGAGGACACGTTATGCTATGCTCCCCCTTCGTGGCTTGAAGTCTAAATGTTTTGCCATTTAGGTTCAAAGCCCCAACTACGAAAAGTTAATTATGGCTGGTCTGCGCGGCATGTTTGGGGCATTGTTGCTATACGATAATTCAGCCCAGTGTTTGAGCCCCCCGCAGAGTAAAACTCCCAAGAAGAGCGCTACGACATTATTTATATGAATGTCCGCCGGTGCCAGGGGCTGGATTTCCTCCGATTCAGACAGGACACATGAGCAACTTGTTGCTCCTTGACAACCACCTAGCTTCTTTTGCTGGTGACACTGAGTGGTTTTCAGGCTCATCCTGTACGGAAGGAGATTATCTTGACATGGACCCTCTCCCTGACGAACAAATTCTCTTCTTCCCTCCAGACACCACAATATGGGCAACGCTGCAAGTCTCGGAACCTTTGAATCCTGAAATGGAACTGGGTTCGCCAATGATGCCGCCAAGACGTTTGAGTGGCAATAACCCTTACGGCAGTCGTGGCTGCGCAAGCTGTATCACATGTCGACGTCGTAAGGGAAAGGTATGCACCCCCAAACGGTCGCAATACTGACTTTAGTGTATCTACAACTCCAAGCAAGACCGTTGCCAATTTTGTATCAAGAATAATCATTCTTGCGGAGCCAAACTCTCTAAAGGGGAGTACAACAACATCATCAACGGAAAGCCTTGTCCTCCCCTTCGCTACTCTACTATTGCTATGGATTTGGAACGCGAGAACCCTGATGCGGACCCTGAAATGATTCATTCTTTGGCGGGACAACGTCTGAAAGAAGTTCAGCAGAGTCGTCAGGAGTTTGAAACTGGTATCAAACTTGCTATGGGAAGCGGATCTGACGATAGAATCTCCCACATGTGTGTCCCCCGATTGGTCTAGCTCTCCCACTGGAGAGAGAAAGGGTTCGTTGAAAAGGAAAAGGTCCAGCAGGTCAAGCGTAAACTAAGTTTTTGCTTTTCCGAAATATGAGTTGCGGCTCTCTTGCGCGGCTTCAAATTTTGTATGTACAGCCTTTAAGCTCTTGTAGCAGCGCAGGCGTAATTATAGACGTTATACTTGGTAGTACGTATAATGGAGAAATATAAACGGGTTATAAAGTTTCAAGACGCAATTCGGGATGATTTGCGAAAGTAAGTGCCTTCGTACCCGATTAGAGTTTTTCCAAAACAGAAGTTAATCCTCAGATCCTTTGAATTGAACGGAACTACAGACCAGAATAAGAAATAACGTTAACTATTGAAGATACTCAAATTCCACTTAGAATTCCGAGGCAATATCCTTCATACCCAATTGCTCGGCAGTCTCCTCTCCAGACCACTTCTTGACATCCTCGCCGATACTCCACTCATATCCAAAGGGACAAATGATGGTCCCGGTAGCCCAACCCCAAGGTTGCTCCTTATATTCCCTACCCTCAGGAACGGTAGCACCTTGCTTAACAGCGTTCTCCCAGACTCCCTTGGATCCTTTAGGATATTGGAGGAAGAATTGAACGGGGGTTCCACCGAGATCGTCAGGAGTCTTGGCAGGCCCCATTGGGTCAGCGAGCATGACGGTGATATTTCCGAATTCGAGTTCGGCGTGACCAATTCTGTCGGGGTTCGTGGATGAAACCATCACCGATTTGACTTTGGCGTGGAGGTTGGCTTTGTACCAGACAATTGCTTTCTTTGCGCCGCCGGACCTTGCACTGATGGTGATGTAGGGCATAATTGTGAGAGGCATGATGATCGATTGATTGATGGGTATGGTAGTAAGTTGTCAAATGAAATAGTAGTATTGGAAAGCGTGACGAAGTTGGGGATGAGACAAGAGAAGCGGGGGTGTGGGTAGCGGCCTCTTTATAGAAGAAAGGCGAGCGAAACGCGGACACGCCTCACGTCGCACTGAAACTGCACAAGGCACATTAAGTTGCCCCGACCGTTTTATCTCTCCACTGATCGGCGTCAGTTGAATCGTTATCACTCCCAAAATGGGCCACGCACGACGATCCATGCATGTCCTCAGCCAATCCAATTGGTTCATGCAACTGGCAAAACGCCTCACGCGCAGGAGCGTGAGACGCGCCTGGCAACCTCTCCACTTTCAGCCAATGAGCAAATGACTCATTTGTCCCGTGTGCCCTCACAACGCCAAGTTTAGGGATGTTTTATCCGTCGGGGAAAGGTTGGACGCCGATCCATCGACGCAGAATGCTGATTGAAAGGTGGGAACAGAGTTTTGTTAGAATTTGTAATAGCCTTTCGAGAAAACAAGTTCCCGTGCTAGGTCATGCGACCTTTTCCTAAACGAATTGGGGAAATTGATAGGTGAATTCGGGACCGTGCGGACTTGTGCAGTTGGAGTGCACGGTCGCTGCCACGCTGGAAAAACTTGAAACTCAATTCATGTCAGCACTGCATAATTGCCGCACCAGGCGTATGCGAATGAATCGCTGCGAAGAGTTAAGAGTCTCCTATAGAGTATGAAGTCATCGATAATTTCTTTTTGGATGCAGTGGACTTGTCTCTACACTTCCCCCATAGAATAACCAGACAGATTCGCACTCAAGAGTCCGATACCAACCAAGGAATACCTTTCACTGCGGACGCCTAATCATGTCGGTCCTAGTCGTTGAACAGGAAAAATACTTTAGGGTCCTGCACATGATGAACCACACCGTTGAGTTTATAGATTCGAATTATCATAGAAAGCTTTCCGTCATTAAAAGTTCCCAAGCTAGCTAATAATACACCGAACCACAGATAACCATGCTACCTATCCGATCCCAATAACACAGCGAATTACAACAAATTACATTTCACCAATTCTCCTGCCATTATAGCTCAACACCATTCACCGTCCCATTGATCTTACGTTCTTTCAAACTTCCATTTGCATTAAATTTGACTTCGACATCCTGTGCCGCAGAAGTAGCGTGTCCATTCACTTTCCCGTTTGACATTACTCCATTCTTCTTGTCGCGAAGGAGTTTAGGCTCCATATACGTTCCAAATAGGCGATCCCCTACAATGTCAGACTAAATATTGAAGAAGAGAGATACAGAAAATGAAGAAAGGCTGCGAGAAATTGGCCTTAATTCCGTATGTTTGATGATGAACATCATGATACACAGAATTATTTGCAAAGAGAAACTGGAAGGGGTCCCAAGGGAAATTCCAGCCGCAATGGTCATCCACTAGTACCGTTAGCATTCCATTAAAACTGTGGAGACATACCAGTCTTCATGGTGGCAAAGACAAAGAAAATCATTGATTCCCGAACATTTAATCCCGCTACTTTCATAGCAATCGCCGTTCCAAGAGTATCCAAAATCAAGCCTTCGAGAGGATGATTATACAACGCTCCAAAAGCATATGGAACATACAACCGATGATGTCTCGAATGTAAATGTCGATACAAAAACTTGTTGACATGCATCAACCTATGAATCCAATATTCCCACGCATCCAACACGAACACAGCCAACACTTGTCGCAAAACAGGTAGGATAAACCAATACATCAATTCTGCACTTGCCAAGTTGGGTAAATTCCATGGCGGACTTTGTAACTTTTGGATTGCAGCAGCATTGTCGGGAACGAGTTCCAGAGGCTCAAAGTGGAATACTATGACGCCTACGATGATTTGGTTGATTTGTTGGACGATGACGTCGCGTACGACTTGTGTTCGTGTGGCGCGGTTGCGAGAAAGGATCTCTTCGGGTGTGTGAATGCGATATTTTTGTAGGGGAGCCCATGTTGACATGTCGAGGAGGTGAAAGAAGAGCGAGTATACCCAGTAGGCTATGATTGGAAGAGCGAGAGAAAGATGTTGGTCCGACATGAAGGAGAGGAGAGGGGGACGAGGGTCGCCCGGTAAATACGCCGAAGCAGTTGGGTCCATGGCTAGGACTGTTCAAGGGAACAAAGTCGAACGAGTCAAAAAGGAGAGACGAGAAAAAGAAAAAGGAGTCAAGAAATCAGAAGATTTGAGTGCCGAAGTTGGCGTGAAATTCGAAATATTTATTACGAGACCGTGGTGGCAAAATTTTCGAGGCACGTGCATCCAGCTTCCATAGCAACCGCGGGAGCGGATTTAGTTTTTGGCGGGGTCAGTGCACCGCCGAGATGCTGCGCGAAACGCCAAAATAATGGAGTAGAAAACAATTTTTAGAAAATCAGGTCAATAGAGACTAGTGAAGACGGTTGTTAGGTATAAGTAAAGCCAATTGCAAAAGCGTCAAAGATCTTGCGTGCCAACAAGAACCGAATGGTTTTGAGATATTGTCATCTGTGGGTGGCATAGTCAAGCGGATATGACGTGCAGAGAAGTGCTTTGATATCCATTCCAAACTACCCTATCCTGATTCCTATTCACAAAGTTCCCAAACGTAGCAATGTTTTAACTTACGATTCCATCATCGCCCGAGAATGACAGACGCGCCCACTATTTGAACAAAATAACTCCCTTAAGAGATCGAACTTGCAACAGCCTGTGTCAAAGTCTCCGTAGTTTTAGAAGCCTCCCCTCCGAGGGTTGGTGTAAAGTTAGCAGACTGTGCGCGCTTCGACTGGTAATCCCGAATAGCAGATTTGATAGCATCTTCAGCCAACATTGAACAGTGAACTACAAA